>Ga0114905_1001802_pt1 | contig 11500 bp, 15 predicted proteins | sample MalvireepMed_b05_FD_83499 | JGI IMG/M metagenome (GOLD analysis project Ga0114905, IMG submission 83499) | Marine viral communities from the Global Malaspina Expedition - Malaspina viral metaG DeepMed_b05 | ecosystem: Environmental > Aquatic > Marine > Oceanic | place: Mediterranean Sea...
CTTCACCAGAATCATCAGACTCTTCAGAATCTTCTGATTCTCCATCCGACGGATCATCTTCCGGATTATTTCCAGACTCGCCAGAATCTCCAGACTCAGACTGCATTTGCGGGGAAGGTTGCTGCTGTTCTTTCAGAAGCTGATTGTAGTAGTACTCTGCAATCTTTCCCGGGGGAAGATTAGCATCCTCTGGGAAGATACCTTCCAATCCAGCAAGCATCTTTCGAAGCTTGGGACCATCATTGATTTCCATATCGCAAGCGATATTCCACAATTGTGGGATCGCATTCAAAGCACGTCCGCGCTTTGCATGACTCATCCCAGGATGTAGAGCTTCATGCACAATCAGTGCAATCTTCTGGGTTACAGTCTTGCTCTCCCAGAAAGAACGGTTGTAGTAAACCCGCATCCATTCATCGACGGATAGAGTTTCAACCTTATCCGTTTCATGGAAATTCAGGACCGTCAGGATATCCGCATAGTACGGAAATTCCGTAACGGCTCCCAACCGTGCGGGACGCAATGGACAATTCTTGCCTCTAATCATTTCACTTTCCTCGTTGTTGTTGATGGTGATCAATCACACCCGGAAACCTACCGACACTTGCCGATAGGTTTCAAGGATCATCGACCGTCTGGGTATAGTTCCTTTGGGAATTCCAAAGAAACTTCCCAGCCCTGGACAAGGTTGCGTGTTTCTCTGGCAGAGGAAGCAAAATGTAGGCCGTGTGCAAACTGCCTATTCGCTTTGACATGATGATCAGGGATGTCTACGACTTCAACCTCGCTTGGATATTCCCAACCCCAAAATATATTTGATTCAGGAGAAACTAAATATGGGCGGATTGACTCTCGTGCTGACCTGCCAGGAATATAAGCGAGCACTCTACGAGGATAGCAGTCAGAGGTAATTGAATCCCGAGTGAGAACACAGCAACGAGGATTCTTTTTCGCATCCTCCCATACGTCTGAGCCTTCATCAACCGACAGAACCGTCCAGAATCTACGAGTCTTGTAGACCTCTTTGTAGAAAGACTGGAGAGAATCCAGATTGAGGCCATCAAAATGGATACCAAATTCAGTCTTGATAGCGATGGGAACATTTACTGTAGTGCGGTAACAATGCAATAAACACTCAAGCCATGTCTTCCGACGTGCTTCTAAATCAATCCAACATTCCTCATAGTGATCCCATAGAGGATTATCTCTGGCTTCATCTTCCAGCCGGGCCCTCCACTTGACTCTAAGGTTCGCCCGAGAGGTAGCCACTCTCTGGAATTCTTTTGGGAGCTTATCCAGATGATGATTCCTAGAGGAAGCTCCGTTGTAAAACCTCCCACCACGCAAGTAGGAGTGGTATGAATCCCGAATGATCTCGCAGCGAGTTTTAGTTTTCTCTTCTCCAGTCATCCCGATCAAAGCAGAGAATACTTCCCGTTGTTTCGCATCGTCTTCATGTTCATGCAAAACCATCTCACCACTGGGCAGAATGGAAATCGCATGACGCTTGCGGCAACAGTTTACATTCAGGGTGACTGTTCCCAGATCTTCTAGGCAGACTTCCCGATTGTATCCTCTACTCTTGTGGCCCCAGGAATCACGAAGCTGCGAAGGTCTATCCATCTTGAAGCTTCTGTGATCAAGATCTCCGAAGCCAGTCAGGATGTAAGGCCAATACTTATCTGGAATTCCGTGCTGATTTTCTAAGCCAACTTCACCCATCTTAGCCAGTGTCGAGAAGTGCAGTAGTTTCTTATAGCCGTTCATTTCATCCTCCTTAGAAGCAAAAGTTAGTGAGTTGGTAGGAAGTTCCATCAGAGCAAAGCTCGATGAAGACTGGGTTCGCGCCAAAGACTCCAGATCTATGGCCAAGTTCTATGAAAACAATCGGAAATTCATCCATCGTATTTCCAAGCAGCGCCATGCTCTTTGGGATTACATAGACCTCTCTCGTCACGTTCTCGGAAAAGCTCACCTCCACTCGTGGAAGTTTGCCGTCCTCCATCCAGTTCATAAACCGGATCAATGACCGAACCGTATTTCCCCAGATACTAGCCCTGAAGAGAAGATCCTGAATCTCCAAAGCTTCCGTCTCGGAATGGCGATTCTTGATCATCGTATTCAGAAGGCGGCGCTCTCTTTCACAAAGGACGTATTCCGATATGCGCGATGGATTCCGTGGCGAAAAACTGATTGGACCTCCGATCTTTGCACCCTGATCTTCCTCAAACTTCCAGGGCTTTCTCTCTTGTCCAATCTCGTTGCACTCCCTTGCATAGGCCATCAGCTTGGGCGGAAGATATTTCGCATCATCACACCATCCCAACTCAACATACTGAAGGAAGCTTCTGCGGATTACTTTGCAACGACCGGAATCGCATTCAGTACGCAGTCGTCCATTCACAATTGCTACTCGATGTTTGTTCTCCTTCTTTCGGGGGACAGGGGAGTTTGTCCACGGGCTCCAATCTGGGCTGCAATAGCAGTAGCTTTCAAGGTCCATAGTTCTAGCGGTCATTAGAGTCTCCAGTCGTTTGCTGATATTTTTGTATAAAACAGGTAGGTTCCAAGTATGATTACAAATAGATTCAATAGATCGAGCATCACTCTTCTCCCGAGCGATCGAGGTGGCGATTTTCCCAGACGACATTCTTGAGCCTTGCGGATGTTGTCAGCGCTGATTCCGAATTGATTTCCATGTCGGCAACGGGATACTGCTTGCGGATGGGATACAGTTCATCAAGGACTCGCTGCGCTTCTTTGACTGCCTCTTCTGATTCCCTGATTGACGCAGCGATTGCATCTTCGAGTTTCCCTTCCAGGTCAGCGATGTTTGTGCGAACTTGTTCCAGTTCTTCACGCAGAGCTTTCCTCTTGTCGAGATTCCCTTCTGAAAGATTGGGACCGAACCAGCGGAATCTTGCCGCTCTCCCTTCGAGTAGTTCTTCCCGCTCGCACAGAACTTTGTGGCTATCCAGTAGCTTCAACAGTTTTTCCATCTCATTCTCCAGTTTGGTTAGTGACAATCATTAGTGAGTGTCATGAGAAGCAACATTAGTTTCCTAATGCTGCTTCCGAGTCAGCCACTACTTGATGATCCCTGCTTCCTTCAGGATCTTGGCAAACGTGGCAGCTTCCGGGGGAAGGTTTCCACTCCACCCCTTGGGCATTCTGCGAGCCAAAGTAGGCGCGGCCAAAGCTGCAAAGTCTTCGTAGCCAGCCTTCGCCAGATCAGAAAGGAATCCCCAAGCTCCCTGGTAAAGCTTGGCATTATCCTCTGCGACTACCGCAGCGCAGACACTCTTAGCGAGAGTCTGAATCTGATCTCCGCGAGGAGGAATGGAATAGTTTCCGGCGAGGACATCTCTCCAATCAGGAATGTCCATCTCCTTTTCCCAAGCGATATACTTGAGAGCCGCTCCTTCCCCAACGCATCCGCGAATCAAAGGCAGCCGACAAGACATCTCCTTTGCAGCTTCGCAAACCGCATTGTAAACAGCGACATGAACCCACTGTCTGGGACAGGGGGCAGGAAGATGGGCTTCCTGTGCATCTTCATCCAGGTGTTCTGGAAACTTCCGGATGAATTCGGAAACGATGGCACGCTTCTGTGGAATGAGAGAAGTCCAGTTGTCTGGCAACTCTCCAACCTGGGCAGAAGGGAAACCATTCTCATTTCCATCCGCCCAATTCATTGCATCCAATTCGGCATCCAATTGGCAGACACGGGAAACGAGAGTGATTGCCAAAGAACCGCCAGTCGCAGAGATCTCCGGGGGATTCCCGGCTCCGCAGATAGCGGTTCCCTTTGGGGCGGTGTAATCCCCAAACTGCTTTCCACAAAGGACACCGTGCATTGATCGTTGCATCATTCTGTCGAGGTCACAGATCTCGTCAAAGAATACGATTGCATTCTTAGAGTTCAGAATCGACCGGACCATTGCATTCGGGAGAAACTTCATGACTCCCTTTTCCAAGTCGGCATAGGCATATCCGGTGATGTCTTCCGGACGCTTCCCAGCCATCTCGAAACCAAAGACCGGACGCTTCAAAGCTGACCCGATTGCATTGGTAGAAGCAGTCTTGCCAATTCCAGAGCGGCCAATAATTACAATTGGCGGTGCAAGTTCTGTGTCGAATTGTGCCCGAATACCAAGCTCAAACATACGCGCTAGTGACTTATTCATTCTCTTTCCTTACAGTTTTTTCTAATTACACATGGGCCTGGGTACAGAATGCACCCGTCCCACCTTAGTTATATCAAGGTCTGACGCCAGAAGCAACGATGGCGACGGAATCCCTGTAATTCCAGGTACTTAGCGCGGCCCGACCCCTGGCCGATGGCGGCGCATCGGTCGACCCGCCGATAACCCAGGTTCAACCTGCCATATGGGCCGACCGTTTCAGGGGGTCCGCCGCAGGGTCTATTTAGAAATCTGCGCTACTAAATTCGGATAGAAGCTGTAGAGAATAAAGCGGAGAGATAGGCGTTACCGAAACTACCCACCCTCCCTATATATACAGGCTCATTCATTCCTTCTTTTGGGCGTTACCGAGATTCCCCGCCCACCCTTTAAGTTTTCGCGTTCCCTAATTGTTGAGAGTAGAGAAGCCGGGGGATTCGCGTGAAAGAACTATCATGGCAGCCTGCCTCGGCAGCCTCGGCGGCGTGCCCATCTCTCCCACCCACCCTGATAGTTTTTTCTCTCTGTCCTAAACCTGCACCCCTCTGGGCAGGAAGGGGAGGCCGCCATCGCTGACGACCTCCCTCCTCTTCACTCTCCTCTCTCGGCACACTCACACTCATGTCGAGCGCATCCACACTTGGAGCAGTGGCTCATGCCAGCCTCCATCCATGATGCTCGATCAGTTCCCTGAGCACCTCATCACCCTTCGGGGATGCGTCGAGTATGGCGACGATCTCTTTCCTCGCCTTCTCATCTTCCACGGCTCCTCGCTTTCCGCACATCTCATGGACATACACCATTGCGAGTTCTTCTCTTGTCAGTACTTTCTCCATCTCAATTCTCCTTGTCTCTCGTGGGAAGTGGGAGGCAGGGCAGAATTACCCTGCCTCCCAGATTTGTCAGCAGACCTTGTTGCTGATGAAGCTACTCAAGGCTCGCATCAGTACTCCTTCGCGGTAGAAGGGCCGGAATCGGACATACCCATCATCGATGGCGACGACTCTCTCGTCTGCCTGATGCTTGGTCAGTGCGATGGCAGAATCCAGTACCGTCTGCATCAAGACGCAGGCTTGGCCTACCGTCTTCAATTCCTGCTTTCGCAGGTCATTCGCCATGACATCCAGGTCAAATCCGTTCAGTGACTTCTTCATTGCTGACTCCAGTGGGGCCTAAGCCCCGATCATCCCCTACGAAATTGTAGGGGAAAGGGTCCCGCTCCCTCGGAAGAGGGAGGCCAGCCTCTCGACTGACCTCCCAGACTCAAGCCGTTGCCATCTTCCATAGTAGGAAGAGTATGGCTAATGACCAGAGCCAACTTCCATTGGCCATCTACTCCTCACTGGCCATCAGGGCTTCAAGGCGCTGGGCCTTGCGAGCCTTGATCTCAGCGATCTCACGCTGCTCTTGATTCTCCAATTCCTTGATGACCGTATCGCGGTCAGTCTCGGCAAAGGGGAAGAGAGCCTGAGCCCGGCGGAGGCACGAAGACCATTTAGCAGTGCTAAACAACTCCGGGCCGCCCTCCACACTGTCGTCGATCTTGCAGAGCCCCGTAGGGAGCCCCTTAGAATCCAGCTTGACGGCAATCGCGACATAACCCTGCGGGGTTTCAGTCTTGACTTTCGTCTTCCGGTTCTGCACGACGGACGTGATGGGTAGGGTAGCGACGACGTAACGTTCCGAATCGGACATTACATTCTCCTTTGGATGCTCCCGAGGGAGCGGGTATTGCTACAGGATTAGAATCCCCGTGCCACGCTGTAGCACCAGGACACGGGGAAAACTGTAGTCCCTCTCATGTTGTGGCCTGTCTCGTCCCTTACAGTGCATGAGGCCGTCGTGGCTACTCACTCGGATCGGGAGCGCCGGATCATCCGGTCGCGCTCCGTCACCCGCTTTCGCTCGGGTTCTATGCACCTTGGGGGCAGGCAATCTTGCGATTTCAAAGATCCTTGGGGCCAGTCGGCTTCCCATCTTGCCCACCAAACATAAGGGGTGACACCAGACTGTCCAGAAAATACTTTTCGTCGACCCTTCATTTCTGCCCTAAGTACCTGAAATCAAAGGACAATTTATTTTCAGGGCGTGTCCTTTCTTGCCTACCCTTGTCTCCCTGGTGGCGCGAAAAAACAGGGACCTTCCCTGGCCGGAGATGTCAATTCTGACTTGACATTTGCCCTTTTCAGGGCGCACCGAGCCCTCCTGGGGTTGACGCGTCAAGAAAGCATCCCCCTTTTGAGTTGCCCTCTCCCTTTTCCTTGGAGTCTCATCCGGATACAATCGATTTCTGGAAAATCACGTCAAGCATCTTATGAAGCCACTCTACAAGAACAAGTGTACGGACAGGCGAGGGGTCGGCCACTTCCTCATGCACTCGCGGTACATACCTACTGATCAGGTAGCTACGACCAATCTGAGCTTCTACCACCTCGCATTGGCGCTCGGATTCTGCACTCCGTACATACAGGCACACGAGAAGTGGAGAATGGCGGGGATATTGCCCTTTCAGCGAGCGATCTCCGGGATTCGCCACGGAATCTGGCAAGATGTGAACCTATTACACGGGTTGTACGACCGGAGGGCTTTCGTCGCGCCGGAATCATGGCCAAAAGAGGTCTGGCAGGCGTTTGCCCTGGAGGATCCTCCGAATCCCTATGAAATGGCCTGCGTTTTGCTGATTGAGCCTCATTCCAACTTTTGGGGGCTCGGAACGATCCGCGATCCCCGTGCCCGGTGTGATCTGTCCGTTTTGCAGTGGTGGCTCATGGGCGTCCCGATGGAAGCGATAGAAACCCACCTGGGCCAAAAAGGGGGGAAGGGGAGACTGACTAATGCTGTCAAGCATCTAATGGCCAAGGAGAAGTTCGCAGTGTGGGCACTTGGGGCGAATTTGATCCCTGCATGCACGAATCGGGCGATGATGCTGGTCGCGGAAGCGTTTATGTGTGGAAAACCCGAAACGGCGAGCGGATTGTCCCGCCGAATCGCGGTAAACGCCCGAAAGAGGCTTCTCGATCATCCCTACATCCGAACACAGTTGAAATCGGGGGTTCGAATCGGGGAGCTGTGCCGACCTATTTATATGGACGGAATTGTATGGATCTCAGTCGAGGAGAAAGAGGAGTGGGAGCGGACGCCGGATCCAGGCGCGAAACGGATTCGTACAGCGAGAAAGAAGATTGCTTTCTATGAGAGCCAGCATCCGGAGTGGTTGCAACTTTCGGCGTTACCCTTTCCTGGAGATTCCGCTCCGAAAGCCACCCCTACGGGCGAAAAGGGGGGCGAGGGGGGAAAACGTGTTGATTGACAAAACACGAAAGGATCCCATTCGTTATACTGACGACATGGATAAAGACGAAATCACTACCACTGAAGAATCCACGGCTCTAGCTCGCGTTTTTACCACGCTTCAAAGTGGAAAGATACGCGAGTTGACCGACATAACGGATTTATGCGCTGAGGCGATGTCCGCTATTGTCAAAAAGGAAATGCCAACGGCTGTTGCCAGAGAACTCCGTCAGTGGGCCGAACTGATGTACACTTGCGTTCAAGCACAAAGAATTTCTGGCGAAGGTAGTGGTGTGAATTTCGTTACCCAGCTAATTCAAATGAACGGTGGGACGGTATCAACCGAAGAAACTCCTCGTCAGCAAGTCGAGGAAATCTTCGACATCAAGGAAGTTATCTAATGGCAGAAAACGGTCAGCAAGCACCTAGCTATACGCAAGAGAGGAATGACGCTGCTGCGAGTGGCTTAGAGATTGCTCAGCATCTGGTTCAACTGCGTGAAGCAGAAGCGGCACTAATGCGTGCTATGTCTGCTTCGCAAGATCCTGTTCTTATGCAGCAGTTTTTTGAAGACCTGAGCGAGATTCGTGATCAGATTACGAAGAAGAAGCGAGAGGCGAGTAGACCTCCCCCACAAGCTCCTCAGGCTCCAGAAGCGGGAGCTGAATCACCAAATATTCCGAAAACACCGGAGGAGCGTGCTGCTGCTTTGGAACGCGAAGCAGAAATGGCAGAGGCCCAGCAAGCTGTTGAGGCAGAACGACATGGTAAGGCGGGCGAAGAACAAGTAGTGGCAGGAGCAGATCCGACAAGAGAGATGATGCGAAGAGAGGTACTTCCAATTCCAGAGGAGATTCGAGAGTCTCTAATGCCAAGAGAAGGAGCGCGAGATTATCGAGGAAGGCAGCCATCGAGAGAGATGATCGAAGCAAGCGAAGAGCCTGAATAGCGGTGTCGAACGCTCAACAGGTTCTAGATTTTCTGCGCTCTCCAGAGCAGTGTCTTCCCAAGCTGGGAAAGGTGCATGATCAGAAGACGGGACAATTCATTCCGTATGATCCGTACCGTATTACCAATACGATGCAGGCGGATATTCTGGCCCACATGAGTAATCCGCCCAGGACTAGGGATGGGCAGACTCGATTCCTTACCATTCTGACTGCTCGGCAGATGGGTAAGTCGCTGACCTGCGAATATGGTTGCTATCCCAAAGCCGCTTTCAATCCAGGGTGGGACCATGTATGCATCGCAGATACGAATGACCGTGCTGAGTATCTCCATAAGCGCGTCCACCATCTCCATGGAAACTGGCCCGCAGACGTGCGGACGCGGACTATGCGGACCCGAGAGAGCCGCCAGTTGACATTTCGGCCCTTAGAGGGCGGGAAGATGCGTATTTTGTCAGCGGAGGCTGGAGCTGTAGGAATTGGACAGTCACCTGACAGCTTCCATGCCTCTGAGTGTGCATTTTGGGCTGACTTTGCAGGGTCAATGTTCCTGATCAACCCAAGTCTAGCTAATCGTGATCACGCTCTAGTGGTTTTTGAGTGTACTCCCTGGGAATCCCGTAGTGATTGGCACGATCACTGTATTGCTGCCAAGAAAGAAGAGGGTCGTCATTCCTATAAATTCTATCCATTTTGGGATGGAAAATTGAATCGAAGAACATGGGAGATTGACTGGACTTTAGACAATGAAGAAGTTGATTTTCTCAATCGATACGGATCTGAAGGTCTTGCATTAGAGAATCTGGCATTTCGTCGTTTCATGCTGTCAACAGATTCGGAATTGCGTCGTCGCCCCGAATTGTTTGGGGTTTTCTATCCCTTCGATGATCTTTCTTGCTGGATCTCAGCTTCGAACGCTGCAATCCCAGCACATGCTCTCGAACGGCATCTTGAAAAGAAGATGACGCCTTGGCAAGCCCCATATACAGAGTATGAACCGCCTGAATCTGATGCAACCTATACGATTGGGGCTGATCCATCCGGCCATGCTGCTAGGGATCACGCTGCTTTTCAGGTTTTGAAATGCTGGGATGGGGAGTGGACCCAAGTTGCTGCGTTTGCAGATCATGTAGACCCGTTGATCTTTACCAGAAAGCTTCAGGAGATCGGTCTTCGTTATAATCGAGCGTCGATTGTTGTAGAATCCAACGGTGTCGGACAATCAGTTCTGGCATTGCTACGCGAGTGGGATTATCCCAATATCTACTTTGAGAAGGTTCGTCGTCCAGGTTTCACTTCTACCGCGAAGAGTAACGATATGATTCTCGGCTGGATGGTTGATGCTCTCTTGGATGAGTTGGATATCAATGACCGGGATACGGTTGAGCAGCTAACGACCTATCGACATGATAAGCGAATTGAAGAAGGGGCGAATGCGGAGATTGCTCGGGGGCAGCCGTCAAAGCGCCGTCGAGATCGTCATCACTGGGATAAGGTCAGTGCTCTGCAAATGGCAATTGTGGGCGCAAGGTGCGTTCCACGGAGACGAAAGATGGTTACGAATGAGGAAGGCGAAAACGTGATCATCTTTCGGCCTTATACTTATGACGAGAAAACTGAACTCCATCGAAAGCGCAGATCGCGTAAGAAATACTGGATTTGAAAAATGGCGATTACTTCCACTTCTATTACTAATCCGCTGACTTACAACATTACAATCGATACCGATTGTGGAAATACTGTAATTGCGGATATTGGCCCTGGGGCCATAACGATCTACTCTATCCACTTCAATAATGCCGCGAATGGCGCCAAGATATGGCTCAAGGGTTTCAACGCTCTTGATCCCACACTGGGCACAGATCATCCTGAATTGATCATCAAAGCATATGATAATCAGACTTTGGATGTAGTCTTTCCCGCAGGTTTGTATTTTTCGACCGGATTTAGTTTTGCCTGTGTAGATTCGGCTGGAACCGCTGGTACAACTTCGCCTACAAGTGATGTCATTGTTCGAATTGTGACCAACTAATGCCCGTCCGAAAAACTAATAGCGGATATAAATATGGCAGTAAGGGCAAAACCTACAAGACGAAAGCGAAAGCTGTAAAACAAGGTCAAGCCATCCATGCCAGTAAGAAAAAGAAGAGGAAATAAATCGTGGCAACTACTAAACTGAGTTTTCAATCAACTGCCGCAGCATCCGTCATCACGGATACCGATAGTGATGCTACTCCAGAAGCCAATGTGAATACAGGCGGTGGTGTTGTCTTGATGGTGATCATCGACAATTCCGTCAATACCCATGCGATCACCTCGGTTTTCTGGGATCGAACGACTACTGTTACTTTTGCAGCGGGCCCCTGGGATGTTGAACCCGATTTCTGTTTCTATACTCCTGCTAGTACAAAGCAGACTTACATCTGCCCACAGGGCATGAAATTCGGTACAGGTATTACCTTTGCTTCAACACAGGGTGCGAGTAAGAACAAGGGTTCTGCACCGACAAATGATGTAAAGATCGAACTCATGTTGGCGGCTGCGGATCTTCACGCTACTCCGTAGGGATTTTCATGGCACGGTTTAGAAGAAAGAATTCCGAAGATCAACGGCTTAGACGTGAGTCTCGCGAGAAAAGGCGAAGGCTTAGGCGTGAGTCGAGAGGAGAGCCCAGAGGCCCAAGCAAAGAAGAGCTTGAGGCGCAATTGATTCGAAATCGGCAGGAGAGTTTGGGGCCTACAAGCATTCCCTCTATATACCCTAAGTGGCCCGGCCCCGGGCACCCCACTGCGGATATCCTTAGAGCAAGGGAAGTCCGGCGACGTGCTGGAAGAATGCCGCTTGGAGATCGGAGTGGCAGAGCGGGCCATCATTACCGTCAGGAAAGAGAAGAGGCTGCTCTCGAAGAAGAGAAGGCAAGAATCAAAAGTAGAGCCAGGAATCCCCCTGATTCTTCTGAGTTGGGTTTACAAGATCACTCACGATCGCCTCGCCCACCAGAAGAGAGATCAAGATGGAGTACGCTAGGCGATCGTTCCCCAAGTGTTAAACGAGAAGAGGACGAAGACTAATGCCTAC
>Ga0114905_1001807_pt1 | contig 11495 bp, 12 predicted proteins | sample MalvireepMed_b05_FD_83499 | JGI IMG/M metagenome (GOLD analysis project Ga0114905, IMG submission 83499) | Marine viral communities from the Global Malaspina Expedition - Malaspina viral metaG DeepMed_b05 | ecosystem: Environmental > Aquatic > Marine > Oceanic | place: Mediterranean Sea...
AGGCAGAGCGCCGCCCCCAGCGCCAGAAGCGACGCCGGCTGGAACGCCTGCGGTGTCGGGCGCAGCAGGATCATCGCCCCCACCAGCGCGATCACCGCCGCCGAGACCCGCACCCGCCCGATCTTTTCCCCGAGGAAGGGGATTGCCAGCAGCATCCCCACCACAGGGTTGAGAAAGCTGATCGCGGTGGCGTCCGAAAGCGGGATGAAGGCTGCGGCGGCGAACATGAAGCTCACCCCGCCCCAGCCGAACAGCACCCGGAGCGTGTGTACCGGCAGCGCCGGGCGGGTCATCCTCGGGCGCATCAGAAGCGCCGCGGTGGAAAATATCGTCAGCGCGAAGATGAACCGCCCCTGGCTGACCTGCAGCGGGTGCAGCGGTGGGCCGAGCGTGTCGGTGCCAAGCATCTTGGCCAGCAGCGTGGTGCCGGCGATGAAGCCGGAAGCGAGCAGGGTCAGGGCCGCGGCAAGCGGCGGGTTCGGGCGTGCATCCATGCCCGCCGGTCTGCGCGCTTGGCGCGGGTTTGGCAAGCGTCGGGCGTGGTGTCGCGCCCGGCCTGCCCGTGTTTCGCGGCTGCGGCGCCCTCTTGATCGGGGCGGGGAGTCCCTGTATCCCACCTGTCATGACTCGGGTTCTCGACCTCGGCGACCGCGCGCGTCTGCGTGAACGGTTCTACGGCGCCACCTTCACGGTGCTCGCGCGGCTATAAGCCTGTCATCGCCCGCCCCGGCGCGGGACAATGATGCCTCGCGCCCAGCCCAGCCATTCCCAATTCCGGAGAGGAACCCATGTCCGGCAAGACGCTCTACGACAAGATCTGGGACGCCCATCTCGTCCAGCAGGACGACGACGGCACCTGCCTTCTGTATATCGACCGCCACCTCGTGCACGAGGTGACCTCGCCGCAGGCCTTCGAGGGCCTGCGCATGACCGGCCGCACCGTGCGCGCGCCGCAGCGCACCATCGCCGTGCCCGACCACAACGTGCCGACCACGGTCGACCGCGAGAACGGCATCGAGAACGAGGAAAGCCGCATCCAGGTCGAGGCGCTCGACAAGAATGCCAAGGATTTCGGCGTCAACTATTACCCCGTCAGCGACGTGCGCCAGGGCATCGTGCACATCGTCGGCCCCGAGCAGGGCTGGACCCTGCCGGGCATGACCGTGGTCTGCGGCGACAGCCACACCGCGACCCACGGCGCCTTCGGCGCGCTGGCGCATGGCATCGGCACCTCCGAGGTCGAGCACGTGCTCGCCACGCAGACGCTGATCCAGTCCAAGTCCAAGAACATGAAGGTCGAGATCACCGGCCAGCTGCGCCCGGGCGTCACCGCAAAGGACATCACCCTGTCGATCATCGGCCATACCGGCACCGGCGGCGGCACCGGCTATGTCATTGAGTATTGCGGCGAGGCGATCCGCTCGCTGTCGATGGAAGGCCGCATGACGGTCTGCAACATGGCCATCGAGGGCGGCGCCCGCGCCGGCCTGATCGCGCCCGACGAAACCACCTTCGAGTACGTGAAGGGCCGCCCGCACGCGCCGAAGGGCGCCCAGTTCGAGGCCGCCCTGTCGTGGTGGAAGACGCTCTATTCCGATGACGACGCGCATTGGGACAAGGTCGTCACCATCCGCGGCGAGGAGATCGAGCCGGTGGTGACCTGGGGCACCTCGCCCGAGGACGTGCTGGGCATCTCGTCCACCGTGCCGTCCCCCGAGGACTTCACCGGCGGCAAGGTCGAGGCGGCCAAGCGCGCGCTGCAATACATGGGGCTCGAGGCTGGCCAGAAGCTCACCGACATCAAGATCGACACGGTGTTCATCGGCTCCTGCACCAATGGCCGGATCGAGGACCTGCGCGCCGCGGCGGCAATCCTCAAGGGCAAGAAGGTCAAGGACGGCATGCGCGCGATGGTCGTGCCGGGCTCGGGCCTCGTCCGCGCCCAGGCCGAGGAAGAGGGCCTGGCGCAGATCTTCATCGACGCGGGCTTCGAGTGGCGCATGGCAGGCTGCTCGATGTGCCTTGCGATGAACCCCGACCAGCTGGCCCCCGGCGAGCGCTGCGCGGCGACGTCGAACCGCAACTTCGAGGGCCGTCAGGGCAAGGGCGGACGCACCCACCTGATGTCGCCCCAGATGGCGGCGGCGGCGGCGCTCACCGGTCACCTGACCGATGTGCGCGACCTGATGGAGGCACCGGTCACGGCCTGACGGCCGGGACCATGGCGCCGGCTCCGGTCAGGAGGCGGTCACGAGGCCTTGCGAAGCTCGCTTTCCGACTTCAGCACCTCGTCACCGTCCTCCTGCTCGATCCGGTAGGCCGGATCGTCGTCGGAGGCGTCGCGCGTGACATCGCTGCCCTTGATCTTGAGGGTGATCTTGCGCGTGTATTTCTTCACGACCTTGCCGGTCCCGGTGCCATTGCCCCAGTCCCATTCGACCTTGGTGCCTTCGCTGTAAGACATCGCTGAACTCCTGGTATATCCTGGCGGCAAACGCCGGCCCTGCGCTGCCGGTTCCGCCCTCCGAAAGGACCCCGAGATGGAAAAATTCGAAAAACTCACCGGGATCGCGGCGCCGATGCCGCTGGTCAACATCGACACCGACATGATCATCCCCAAGCAATTCCTGAAGACGATCAAGCGCTCCGGCCTAGGCGTGCACGCCTTCGACGAGATGCGCTACCTCGATGACGGCTCGGAGAACCCCGATTTCGTGCTCAACAAGCCGGCCTACCGCGAGACCCAGATCCTCGTCGCGGGCGACAATTTCGGCTGCGGCTCCTCGCGCGAGCACGCGCCCTGGGCGCTGGCCGATTTCGGCATCAAGGCGGTGATCTCCACGTCCTTCGCCGACATCTTCTACAACAACTGCTTCAAGAACGGCATGCTGCCCATCGTGCTGCCGCAGGAGGCGGTGGACGTGCTGATGGCGGATGCCGAGAAGGGCGCCAATGCCCGCATGACGATCGATCTCGAGAACCAGGTGGTGACCACCTCGGATGGCGAAGAGTTCCGCTTCGAGATCGACAGCTTCAAGAAGCACTGCCTGATGGAAGGGCTCGACGATATCGGCCTGACCATGGAAAAGGTCGGGGCGATCGACAGTTTCGAAGAGCAGGCCGGACAGAGCCGTCCCTGGGTCTGAACTCTTCATGAGCGAAGACGGAAAGGCGGGGTCCGCGTGTCCCCGCCTTTTCCCTTTTCTGAACACCTGCGCCTCCGGCGCCGCCGGGCCTGCCTCCGGCGGGGATATTTTTAGCCAGAAGAAGACAGGAGCGCTTCGCCCCATGCTTCTTCTGGCCTGAAGTATCCCGGGGGAGACGCCGCAGGCGGCGGGGGCAGCGCCCCCATCGTCGCGACGGGGCTCAGCCGGTGCGCGACAGGTCCATTTCGGGCAGGTCGTGGCCGATCACCAGCGCCGCATCGGTGGCGGCCACCACCTGCGCGACGGTGATGCCGGGGCCGGTCTCGAGCAGGCGCAGCCAGTCTTCGCGCGGCGGCAAAACGGCGAGCTCGGTCACGATCAGGTCGACGCGGCGCTGCGAGGTAACCGGCAAGGTGCGTTCGGGCACGATCTTCTCCTGCACCACCGGGTTGAGGCCATAGGGCTGCCGATGAACCTCGGCACGCAGCCGGCGCTGACCAGTGGGCCGACGCCGGTATGGGGGCGGGCGGCATCGTTGACGATCATCGTCAGGTCGCGTTTGCCGGAGTCGACCGGCGCCCGGACGAGGCCATCCGGCGTGCCCATGCCCATGAAGCCCGAGCGCATCACGCGGGCGCCGTCGGGGTACATCTCCACGGCCTCCTGCATGCTGATTGCCTGCTGCATGGTGGCCTTCCTCCGGAGCCGCTCGCATGGGTCGGCCAAGATGAAGACCGGTCTTCGACTTCGGGCCTTGCGGCAGGTCAAACGCTTGGGGAAGTCGCCCGTGGCGTGTCTCGGGCGCCTCGTGCCCATATCTTGTAGGTGCGGACCGCGCTGCCACAATCGGGCCGTGCCTGATGCAAAAACGCACCGATGTGACCACGAAACTGCCAGAATTGGAGGGCTTTACTGCGTCGATCCTTGCCGCAGCTCGGGAAACTAGGCAAAAATTGGGCAATACTGAGGCATGTCGTCCGCGTGGCGGCGTCTGGCAGAACAAGGTGCATGGCAACGAACCGTGCCCGGCCGGACATAAGAGGCAGGACCATTGATCAAGCGTATGGTGAAAGCCGGGACGCGCGCCGTCCTTATTGCATTGCTGGTGGCGATGCCGGCGCTGCTGTTGCCGCAGACCACGGCGGACGCGACCCAGATGATCGCGCTGCTGGCGCTGGTCGGCGCGCTGCTGACCTTTGTCGAGTATATCGGCGACTACCCCTCGATCATCGAGTTCCGCGATGCGCCGCCGTTCAATCGGCTGCGTTTCCTGGCGCTTTTTGCGACGGTGCTGATCCTGACGCTGATCTGCCGCGGCGAGGTGTTCCCCTCGGCGCTCAGCGAGGGGCTGCGCGCTCTGGGCCGCGGCATCGCAGACGTGCTCGATTTTCCGTATTCTCCGGTGCGGCTCATGGTGCTTGGTGCGTCGGCGGAGATGTCGCTCGAGCAGGTCGACATGATCCGGATCCACGCGGGCATCGCCTATTTCGTCTCCATGCTGGCGGTGGTGGCCTTTGTGCTGATCGTCCGGGTGCTGAACTGGCCGACCCGCAAGGGGGCGTTCAACTTCTGGGTCAACCTGCCGCTCTTCGATCCGACCGCGGGCGGAGACGTGCTGCGCCGCCTGAAACGTGATGCGCACGTTAACATCGCCTTAGGGTTTCTTCTGCCATTCCTGATCCCGGCAATGATGAAACTGGCGTCAGAGGCGTTCGTCCCGATCTCCTTGGGGGACGTCCACAGCCTGATCTGGATCACGAGCGCATGGGCCTTCCTTCCGGCAAGCCTGATCATGCGCGGCGTCGCGCTGATGCGCATCGCCGGGCTGATCGAGGAAAAGCGCCGCCGCGCCTACGCGCAGGCGGATTTGCAGGCGGCCTGAGCCTTTTCCTGTCGCTGTGTCTGGCGCTGCCGCTGCTGGCCGAGCCGCTGCGGCTGGCGGTCTGGCATGCCGACCTGTCGCGCAAGGGGCCGGGGCTCCTGCTGCGCGACCTGCGCGACGGCGAGGCGGCCGCGCTGGTAGCGGAGATTGCCGCCGTGGGTCCGGATGTGCTGCTGCTGACCGATTTCGACTTCGATCATGATCTCGCCGCGCTGGGCGCGCTGGCCGCGCGGCTGGAAGAGGCAGGGCTGTCCTACCCACATCGCTTCGCGCAAAGGCCCAATACCGGGATGCCCATGGGGCTTGATCTCGATGGCGACGGTCGGCTCGGCGGGCCGCGCGATGCGCAGGGCTATGGTTGGTTTTCGGGCCAGGGCGGAATGGCGCTTCTGTCGGCGCGCCCGTTGCAGCTGGACGCGGATTTCACGGCGCTGCTCTGGCGCGATCTGCCGCGCAGCCGGATGCGCGGGGACGATCCCGCGCCCGAGGTCCAGCGCCTGTCTTCGGATGCGCATTGGGTGATCGCGATCGAAGGCGGGCCAAGCCTGCTGGCCTGGAATGCCACGCCGCCGGTCTTTGACGGACCGGAGGATCGCAACGGCCGGCGCAATGCCGACGAGCTGGCGCTCTGGCGGCGCTATCTCGATGGCGCGTTCGGCCAGCCGCCCGACCGGCCTGTGCTGATCGGAAACGCCAATCTCGATCCCGAGCGCGGCGAAGGGCTGCGCGACGAGATGCGCGGCCTGCTGGACGATCCGCGGCTGCAGGATCCGCTGCCGGGCGAGGCGACGGTGGCGTGGGATCAGACCGGGCCGATGCGGGTAAGCTACATCCTGCCCGCCGCCGCCCTGACGGTCCGCGATGCCGGGGTGCGCCCGGCCATCGAGGGGCAGCGGCACCGGCTGGTCTGGGTGACGCTCGATCTGCCCTGACGGGCCGCCGGGACCCCGCCTTTCTTGACCATCCCGCCCCCAGCGGCTACCGGGATCGGGACATTCCGAGGAGAGGATATTCCCATGAGCAACCCTTCGCTTCTCATCCTGCCGGGCGACGGCATCGGCCCCGAGGTGATGGCCGAGGTCCGCCGGATCATCGACTGGTACGGCGACAAGCGCGGCCTCGCCTTCGATGTGAGCGAAGACCTCGTGGGCGGCGCGGCCTATGACGCGCACGGCACGCCCCTGCACGACGACACCATGGCCAAGGCGCAGGAGGTCGACGCCGTCCTGCTCGGCGCCGTGGGCGGGCCGAAATACGACGTGCTCGACTTCTCGGTGAAGCCCGAGCGCGGCCTGCTGCGCCTGCGCAAGGAAATGGACCTCTATTCCAACCTGCGCCCGGCCCAGTGCTTCGACGCGCTGGCGGATTTCTCGTCGCTCAAGAAGGACGTGGTCGCCGGCCTCGACATCATGATCGTGCGCGAGCTGACCTCGGGCGTCTATTTCGGCGAGCCGCGCGGCATCTTCGAGGAAGGCAACGAGCGGGTCGGCATCAATACCCAGCGCTACACCGAATCCGAGATCGACCGCGTCGCGCGCTCGGCCTTCGAGCTGGCCATGCGCCGCGGCAAGAAACTCTGCTCGATGGAGAAGGCCAACGTCATGGAGTCGGGCATCCTCTGGCGCGAGGTGGTGACCGAGGTCGGCAAGGATTACCCCGAGGTCGAGCTGTCGCACATGTATGCCGATGCCGGCGCCATGCAGCTCTGCCGCTGGCCCAAGCAGTTCGACGTGATCGTCACCGACAACCTGTTCGGTGACCTGCTGTCGGATGCCGCCGCGATGCTGACCGGCTCGCTTGGCATGCTGCCCTCCGCATCGCTCGGTGCGCCGATGGAGAATGGTCGCCCCAAGGCGCTCTACGAGCCGGTGCATGGCTCGGCGCCCGACATCGCGGGGCAGGGCAAGGCGAACCCGATCGCCTGCATTCTCTCGTTTGCCATGGCGCTGCGCTACAGCTTCGATCAGGGTGCCGAGGCCGAGCGTCTCGAGACCGCCATCGAGAAAGTGCTGGCCGACGGTGTCCGCACCGCGGACCTGCTGGGCGAAGAGGGCGTGACTCCGGTCACCACCTCCGGCATGGGCGACGCGATCCTCGCGGCGCTCGACGCCAGCCTCTGAGGCCCTTGCGGGCGCGACGGCCCGACCGGATCCGACAAAACGCGGGCGGCACTTTTGGTGTCGCCCGTCGTCGTTTGGCGGGAGCAGTTCGGCGCGGGCGCGGGCGCGGCGTGCCAAGGGCCGCGTTGATCGGAGATATGGGGGGATACGCCGGGGGTGCGGACCCGGCTGCCGGCGGCATCCCGAAGTCGAGCGGCCCGACGCAGGCGGGAAGGCTGCGTCTCCTGAGGGTCATGCCATGATCTCCTGCCAAATCAGCGCAGTCGCGCAAATCCGCCGTAAGAGCGGCGCTGAACCGCGGCGGCCTCTTGTTGGGGCCTGCAACCAGTGTAAGGGTCGGCTCAACTCCGTTTCACAGAGTCGATCACCGTCATGGGACACAATGCCAAAGGCGCGCTTTTCGCGCTGATCTCCTTCGCGCTCTATTCCGCCCATGACGTGGTGGTGAAGCTGCTCGGGGCGGTCTACAGCCCGTTCCAGATCGTCTTCTTCTCGGTGCTGCTGAGCTTCCCTCTGGTCAGCCTCATGCTGATCCGCGACACCACGCCGGGACACCTGCGGCCCATCCATCCGTGGTGGACCGCGCTGCGCACCGTCTCGGCGGTGATCACCGGGCTCTGCGCCTTCTACGCCTTCTCGGTACTGCCGCTGGCTCAGACCTACGCGATCATCTTCGCGCAGCCGCTGCTGATCACCGTTCTGGCGATTCCCATCCTCGGCGAGCAGGTCCGCCTGCGCCGCTGGATCGCGGTGCTGGTGGGGCTCGCCGGGGTGATCGTGGTGCTGCGACCGGGCGCGACAGAGCTGACGCTCGGCCATGCCGCGGCGCTGGTGGCCGCCTGCTGCGGCTCGCTGTCGTCGATCGTGGTGCGCAAGATCGGCCACGAGGAGCGCTCGGTGGTGCTGCTGCTCTACCCGATGATGACCAACTTCGTGCTGATGGCCTGTGCGCTGCCCTTCGTCTACACGCCGATGCCGATCGAGCATCTGGGCGGCGTCGGGGTGATGGCGGTGCTGGCTCTGATCGGCTCTTTCGTGCTCATCGCGGCCTACAAGGCCGGGGAGGCGGTGATCGTGGCGCCGATGCAGTATTCGCAGCTGCTCTGGGCGACGCTCTACGGGGCGCTGATCTTCGACGAATGGCCGGACGAGATGACATTGGCGGGCGCGGTGCTGATCATCGGATCGGGGCTCTATATCGTGCTGCGCGAGGGCCGTGGCAGGGCCTCCGAGAACACCCCGGTGCTGCGCACCCGCGCCCGGTTCGAGACCGGCACCAGCTTGCGCCTCGGGCCGCTTCTGAGGTCGATGCGGCGGCGCGAGAAATCCGTGCAAAAGAGCGCGCAATGACCCTTGCCAAGGTCGGCGGGCTGGGGTATTCCGCCCGCCACGGTCGGAGTGTAGCTCAGCCTGGTAGAGCACTGTCTTCGGGAGGCAGGGGCCGTGAGTTCGAATCTCGCCACTCCGACCAATGAAACAAGGCGCCCTACGGGGCGCCTTTTTCGTTTGCGCGATCTGCGCGTGGCCCGACGGGCTCACGCAGGCATCGCCCTCATCCGCGCCACCGCAAGCCATCAGGGCGGACACGGCAAGCAGCGCCGCAGTGCCAGGCGAAACGAGAGGTGGACGACAGTGCCTGTCTGGGTGCGTGGTGACGCACGCTCCGCCCGGTTGCGGAATGAGAGGCTGTGAGGCGGCCTGTCCGCGCCTGGTCCGGCGGACCGAGATGCCCGGCCCTTCCTGTCGGGTTGGCAGCGGGCCTGTCGATCAGCGGCTGTCGAGGATGTGGGGCGCGAGCCGGGGCGAGGCGAATCGCCCGGGCCCGAGCGGGCCGCGCAGAGCCTGCTCGGGGGCATCGGCGTCGTGCCGCCTGAGCGGGGAGGATTTCCTGCCACCGAAGGACATTTCTGCGCGAAAAGAAGAAAATCACACCTGCGGGCCTGCGCGTGGGAAATTGTTCCAGCAACGCTGCGCCGCCTGCGCCTTGTCCTGTCTGCCAGCCGGCTGCGGGATCTTTGTTCCCGGCGGCGTCGCCCGCAACCGCCGCTTCGCCCTTGCGGCAGGCCCCTGTTGCGCCAAGTAAGGGGCAAGTTTCAGCGAAAGGGGACACTCCACGATGAACACCCGCATCCTTGGCATTGCTGCCACCACCACCGCCCTCATGACCTCTGCCGCCTTCGCCGCACCGCTCGGGCCGCTGGTCACCGCCCCCGAGCTCGACGCCGCGCTGCAGTCGGAAGACGCGCCGCTGGTGCTCGACATTCGTGGCGAGGCCTATGACGACGGGCATATCGAAGGCGCCGTGTCGGCCCCCTACGGCCTGTTCCGCGGTCCGGCCGAGAATCCCGGCCAGCTGGTGCCGGTGGACGAGCTCGAGACCACCTACGAATCGCTGGGCCTCGAGCCGGGCGAGCCGGTGGTGATCGTCGCGCAGGGTGCCACCGACACCGAGTTCGGTGCCGCCGCCCGCGTCTACTGGACCCTGAAGAGCTCGGGCTTCACCGAGCTGTCGATCCTCAACGGCGGCGCTCAGGCCTGGGCCAATGCCGGCCTGCCGGTCTCGACCGACGTGGTCGATCCGCAGCCGACCGAGCTCTCGATCAGCTGGGACAACACATGGACGGCCGACACCGAAGAGGTGACCGCCGTGGTCGAAGGCACCGGCGATGCGGTGCTGGTCGACTCGCGTCCCGAGGATTTCTTCCTTGGCAAGAAGGCGCATGGCGCCGCCGAGAAGCCGGGCACGCTGCCGGGCGCGGTCAACTACCCCTACACGCGCTTCTTCCAGTCGGGCGCCACCGCCATCGGGCAGGTGACCGACGCGTCCGAGCTGCGTGATGCGCTGGGCCTGAGCGGCGACGAAGAGGTCGTGTCGTTCTGCAATACCGGCCACTGGGCGGCGACCAACTGGTTCGCGCTGAGCGAGCTGGCACAGCTCGAGGACGTCAAGCTCTACCCCGGTTCGATGGTGGAATACTCCAAGACCGGCGGTGAGATGGCCAACGCGCCCGGGCTGATCCGCAACCTGCTGAACCAGTTCACGGGCAGCAACGGATGAGCCAGACGGCGACACATGACACCACCCCGGCGGCACCCGCCGGGGCATGGGGAAAACGCGCCGGGCTGCTGCTCGGCGCGCTCGCACTTGTGGCGCTCGTCGCGGTGTTTGCCGGCGCGCGCTACGGCATGCTGCTGGCCATCGGCCTCGGCTTCGGCGTCGCGCTCGAAGGCATGCGCTTCGGCTTTGCCGGCCCGTGGCGGGCGATGATCCTGCGCCGCGAGCCCTCGGGGGTGATCGCGCAGCTTCTGTCCATCGCCGTGGTCGCGGTGGTGGCGATCCCGCTGCTTGCCAGCCATCCCGGCGAGCTGGTCGGCGCGCAGGCGCCGGTGGGCTTCGCGATGATCGGCGGCGCCTTCGTCTTCGGCGCCTGCATGCAGATCGTGCTGGGCTGCGGCTCGGGCACGCTGGTCAATGCCGGCAGCGGCAACCCGGTGAGCCTCTTGGCGCTGCCGTTCTTCGCGCTGGGCAGCTTTGCCGGCGCGTGGAACCTGATCTGGTGGACCGATCTGGGCGCGCTGCCGATCATCACCTTCGGCGGCACCTCGGGGCTGATCCTGACGCTGGTGCTGATCGCGCTGGCGGTGGGCCTGTTCCTGTGGCGCGCGGCGCCCGGCACGGTCAAGCTGAGCCGCCGGCACGCCATCGCGGCACTGGTGCTTGCGGCGCTGGCGATCGGCAACCTCGTGGTCGCGGGCCAGCCCTGGGGCGTGGTCTACGGGCTGGGCCTCTGGGCCGCCAAGGGCTTTTCGGTGCTGGGCGGCGATCTCTCGGCCTCGGCCTTCTGGAGCGCGCCCGGCTCGATGGAGCGGGTGCAGGCGAGCCTGCTGACCGATTACACCTCGCTGACCAATATCGGCATCATCGCCGGTGCCTTCGGCGTGGCGGCGTGGCGGCGCGGGGCGCTGTCGGCGGCGCTGCCGGGCTACCCGGCGCGGGCCTGGGTGGCGACGGTGGTGGCGGGCTTCCTGCTCGGCTACTCGTCGCGGCTGGCCTTCGGCTGCAATGTGGGGGCGTTCTTCTCGGGCATCTCGACCGGCAGCCTGCACGGCTGGGTGTGGTTCGTGGCGGCATTCTGCGGCGCGTTCTACGGCATCAAGCTGCGACCGATCCTCGGGCTGGAGGCGCGGACATGACCCGGGCCTTCACCGCCTCCCTGTCGCTGGCGTTCCTCGTGGCACTGGTCGGGTTCGATCTCGCCACGTCGGACCTCAACCCCTACCAGGCACCCGCCGCGCTTGCATTGGGCTCGGGCGCGGTTGCGTCGGGCGGCTTCTGCGGCGCGCTGC
>Ga0114905_1001810_pt1 | contig 11481 bp, 11 predicted proteins | sample MalvireepMed_b05_FD_83499 | JGI IMG/M metagenome (GOLD analysis project Ga0114905, IMG submission 83499) | Marine viral communities from the Global Malaspina Expedition - Malaspina viral metaG DeepMed_b05 | ecosystem: Environmental > Aquatic > Marine > Oceanic | place: Mediterranean Sea...
CGCCTCGGCGCGGGCCTCCATCTCGTCGGCGATGGCGTCGAGGAAGGCGGCGCGCGCTTCGCGGGTGGTGTAGCCGTAGCTCCAGAACGCCTCCTCGGCGGCCTCGCAGGCGCGGGTCACCAGATCGGGCGAGCCGATGCTGAACGCGTGCGCGGGCCCGTGGGCGGGCTCGGAGCTGAAGGTCGCGTCCGAGGCGACCCAGTCTCCGGCGATCAGGTGCTTGCCGTGGGGGGTGAAGCTCATGGGGTGTCCTTTCGTCCGTGCAAGAGAAAGGGCGCGGAGCTCTCCGCGCCCATCCGATGTGACTGGTGTCAGCGGCCGGCCTTGTCGCGCCAGGCTTCGAACTTCTTCTGGTTCTCGTCCCTGGTGCAGGGGTAGAGCCCGATGATCGGCGCGCCGTTCTCGACCTCCTCGAGCACGAAGGCCTCGAAATCCTCCATGCCGGCGCAGACCTCGGCGATCTCTTCCGAAAGATGCGCCGGGATCACCATCACGCCGTCGCGGTCGCCCACCAGCACGTCGCCGGGGAACACCGCAACCTCGCCGCAGGCGATTGGCACGTTGATGTCGAGCGCTTCATGCCTGGTCAGGTTGGTGGGCGCCGAGGGGCGCGCGGCGTAGGCCGGCATGTCGAGCGCGCCGATGCCTTCGAAGTCGCGCAGGCCGCCATCGGTCACGAGCCCGGCGCAGCCGCGCACTGCCATGCGGGTGACGAGGATCGAGCCGGCGGTCGCCGCCGAGGAATCGCCGCGTGCATCCATCACCAGCACCTGCCCGGCGGGGCAGGTCTCGACCGCGACGCGCTGCGGGTGATCGGCGTTGCGGAACACCTCGATCGGGTTGCGATCCTCGCGGGCCGGGATGTAGCGCAGGGTGAAGGCCTGCCCGACCATGTTCTCGGATTTCGCGGCGACGGGTTGCACGCCCTGGATGAACTGGTTGCGCAGCCCGCGCTTGTAGAGCTGGGTCGCGATCGAGGCGGTCGAAATGCGCTTGTACCTGGCGCGGGTGTCGTCGGACAGAACGTAGTCGGTCATTTTGGGAGCCCTCAGAAGATGTCGGGTTCTCCGGCGGTCTTGCCGAAGTCGGATTTCAGGAAGTCGAAGTCGCAGCCCTCGTCGGCCTGCAGCACGTGTTTGGAGAACATCCAGCCCCAGCCGCGCTCGAAGCGCGGTTCCGGCGGCACGAGGGCCTTGCGGCGCGCCTCGATCTCCTCTTCGCTCACCAGCATGTCGAGCGAACGGTTGGGCAGGTCGAGGCGCACGATGTCACCGGTCCTGAGCAGGGCAAGCGGGCCGCCGACGAAGCTCTCGGGCGAGACATGCAGGACGCAGGCACCGTAGGAGGTGCCCGACATGCGCGCGTCCGAGATCCGCAGCATGTCGCGATGGCCCTGCTTGATCAGCGCCCGCGGGATCGGCAGCATGCCCCATTCCGGAAAGCCCGGGCCGCCGAGCGGGCCGGCATTGCGCAGCACCATGACGTGGTCGGGGCTGACTTCGGCATGCTCGTCATCGACGAATCTCTTCATCTCCGGATAGCTGTCGAACACCAGCGCGGGGCCTTCGTGGACATGGTATTTCGGGTCGCAGGCGGCGGGCTTGATGACCGCACCCGTCGGGCAGAGGTTGCCCTTGACAATGGCGAGGGAGCCCTCGTGATAGACCGGGTTCGACAGAGGCCGGATGACATCGTCGTTGTAGACCTCGGCGCCCTCGAGGTTCTCGCCCATGGTCTTGCCGGTGACCGTCAGGCAGGAGGTGTCGAGCCGGTCCTCGAGCTGCTTCATCAGGGCGCGCAGGCCGCCGGCATAGTAGAAGTCCTCCATGAGGTAGTCCTTGCCCGAGGGGCGGACATTGGCGATCAGCGGCGTGTCGCGGCCGAGCTCGTCGAGCTCTTCGAGCTGCATGGGCACACCGGCGCGCCGCGCCATGGCGATCAGGTGGACAACAGCATTCGTCGAGCAGCCGGTCGCCATGGCGACGATGGCGGCGTTGCGGCAGGCGCCGGCGGTGATGATCTGGTCGGGGGTCACGTCCTCCCAGACCATCTCGACGATGCGGCGCCCGCAGGCGGCGGACATGCGCTGGTGGTTGCTGTCGACCGCCGGGATCGAGGAGGCGCCGGGCAGGGTGATGCCCATGGCATCGGCGATTGCGGTCATGGTCGAGGCGGTGCCCATGGTCATGCAGGTGCCCGCCGAACGCGCGATGCCGCCCTGCACGCCGAGCCATTCCTCGTCCGAGATGTTGCCGGCGCGGCGCTCGTCCCAGTATTTCCAGGCATCCGAGCCCGAACCGAGGATCTTGCCGGCATAGTTGCCGCGCAGCATGGGCCCCGCGGGCAGGTAGATCAGCGGCACGCCGGCGCTGATGGCCCCCATGACGAGGCCCGGCGTGGTCTTGTCGCAGCCGCCCATCAGCACAACGCCGTCGAGCGGGTGGCAGCGGATCATCTCCTCGGTCTCCATCGCCAGCATGTTGCGGTAGAGCATCGAGGTCGGCTTGATGTTGCTCTCGTCGACCGAGAGCGCGGGCATCTCGACCGGCAGGCCGCCGGCCTGCAGCACGCCGCGCTTCACGTCATGCACGCGGTCCTTGAAATGGGCGTGGCAGGTGTTGAGCTCGGACCAGGTGTTGAGCACACCGATCACCGGCTTGTCGCGGTAATCCTCTTCGCCGTAGCCCAGCTGCATCATCCGGGAGCGGTGCCCGAAGGAGCGCAGGTCGTCGGGCGCGAACCAGCGGGCCGACCGCAGGGTTTCAGGTGTCTTGCGGGTCATGTTGGTCATCCCGTGAAAGCGAAGGTGAGCCAGATCAGGAGCGCCGTAAGGACGAGACCCAGAAGCTCCGGCCAGTTGCCGAAATCGTGGCCGTCCTGCCGATCCTCGGTCGCGAGTTCGGGCGCGGAGAGGTCTTCGTCCTGTCGGGTGAGGTGATCATCTGACATCGGGGTCTCCTATTCCATCAGCGAGGGCAGCCAGAGCGCCAGCTCGGGTATGAAGAGCACCAGGAACAGTCCGACGGCCTGCAGCGCGATGAAGGGCAGCACGGCGACGAAGATGTCCTGCAGCTCCACGCCTTTCGGGGCGACCGACTTCAGGAAGAAGCAGGCAGGCCCGAACGGGGGCGAGAGATAGTACATCTGGATGTTCATGGCGAAGAGCACGCCGAACCAGACCGGGTCGAAGCCGAGATCGACCACGACAGGGGCGAAGATCGGCACGGTGATGAAGATGATCGCGATCCATTCGAGGAAGGTGCCGAGCACCATCACGATCAGCATCATCACGACGATCACCATGATCGGTGCGACATCGAGCCCGGTCAGGATGCCGCGCAGGAACTCGCCGCCTCCGATGCGGTTGTAGATGCCGATCAGCGAGACCGCCCCGAGCACCAGCCAGATGATCGAGCCCACGGTGAGCACGGTCTGGCGCATGGCGTCGCGCGCCATCTTCCAGCGCAGCTCGCCGCGCACCGCGGCGACCACCAGGGCGCCCACGGCGCCGATGGCGGCGGCCTCGGTGACGGTGGCGATGCCGGAATAGATGATCCCCAGAACCGTGCCGATCAGCACGCCCGGCAGGATAACCCCCTTGAGGAACTTCAGGCGCTGGAGAAACGGCAGGCCGGTTTCCGGGATGTCGTAGATCGGCGCCATAGAGGGCTTCAGCCGGACCCGGATGAGGATGTAGGTGATGTAGAGCGAGGCGAGGATCAGCCCCGGCACCGCGGAGGCGGCGAAGAGCTTGGTGATCGAGACCTGCGCGGCGAGGCCGTAGATGATGAGCACGACCGAGGGCGGGATCAGCGTGGCCAGCGCGCCTGCGGCACAGATGATGCCAATGGACAGGTGCTTGTCATAGCCGAGCCGCAACATCTGCGGCAGCGCGATGAGGCCGAGCATGACGATCTCGCCGCCCATGATGCCGGACATGGCGGCCAGCACCACGGCGACGATGCAGGTCTGCACGCCGACCGAGCCACGGAAGCGCCCGCCCATGATCGCCATGGAGTCGAAGAGGGATTTGGCGATGCCTGATCGTTCCAGCACGTTCGCCATGAACACGAAGAACGGCACCGCGATAAGTTCGTATTTGTGCAGCACCTCGCTGACGTTGGCGGCGACGATGAAGAAACCGGCGCGGGTGCCGAAGTAGAGGATGGCCGTGGCCAGCGAGACCGTGAGCGTCGTGATGCCGAGCGGCACGCCGAGCGCCATCAGGCCCAGCAGCGAGATCACGATCAGGAGGGTGATGTATTCAATGCCCACTGGACAGGTCTCCTTCGGTGCGCTGGACCCAGCGAATGATGTTCGCGGCCAGCTGGGCGAGGTAGAGGAGGCAGCCGATCACGATCAGCACCTTGAAGATCGTCGGCTGGATCGAGTTCAGGGCGGTGCCGGCGTATTCGGTGCGCGACAGAACCTTCATCGCCGGCTTCCAGAGCGCGATGGTGAGCACCAGGATCGAGCCGAAGGCGATCATCATCTGCAGCAGCCGGAACAGCCGCCAGAGCTTGGGGCTGACCACCAGTTCAAGCATGGTGATCGAGATGTGGCGGTTGCGCTCGGTCACGAAACCCACCGCCAGCACCCAGGCCGTGGCGCAAAGCGTCATCGCCAGCTCGGTCGACCACACCGTGGGCCGGTCGAAACCGTAGCGCAGCACCACTTCGAGCGCGGATATGGCGATGCAGGTGAAAAACAGGACAGAGCAGGCCTGGCCGACAAAGACGCTGACGCGGTCCATGCCGTCGGCATAGCGGGCAAGAAGGCGAGACATCGCTTTCTCCACGAGAATGTTGGGACAGGACCGCCCCGGCGTCGCACGACGCCAGGGCGGTGGGGCGGGTGCTTACTTGAGCAGCCCGATCTCGGTCATGTAGGCGATATGCGCGTCGTAGACCTCTTTCGCGAGGTCGGACTTGGTGGCGAATTCTTCCCACTGGCCGCGCGCGACTTCACGCATCTGGTCACGGTCTTCCTGGGCCCAGTTGATCACCTCGATCTTCTCGGAGGCATCGTCGCGCTCCGCCAGCTCCTGATCGAGCTGATGAACCTCGTCGCGCATCGCCGACTGGGCCTCGTACCACCAGTCGCGCAGGGCGGTCTGGTCTTCCTCGGACAGCGCTTGCCACTTCTCCATGTTCACGGTGAACTGCATGTTCGGCATGGAGTGGATGCCCGGGTAGAGCGGGTAGGGGGCCACGTCCTGCATGCCGGTCGCATCGTTGTTGACGTAGGCCGAAGCGTCGGCCGCGTCGACGATGCCCTTCTCGAGCGCCCCGAAGACCTCGGAGAACGGAATGCTGACAGGCGAGGCACCGGCCGCCTGGAACACCGCCGAGGCCATGCCCTCGGGAGAGCGGATCTTCTTGCCCTGAAGATCCTCGAAGGTGCGGATCGGCACGCGGGAGGCCAGAGCTTCGCGCGAGTAGGGGCCGCACGCCACCACCTTGACCTCGCCGCCGGTGAGGCTGTCGGCGGCTTTCTGGAACAGCTCTTCGCCGCCGCCTTCGCGGCAGAAGCCCATCATCTGTTCCGGCGTGTCGTAGCCGGCGATGAGGTCCCCAAGCAGGCCGTAGGCCGGCTCGACGCCGACGAAATAGGACGCGGAGGTCCAGTCGCCGTCGATCACGCCTGCGGCGATGGCTTCCTGCGTATCGCGCGCGGGAACCACCGAGCTGTTCGGCGTGAGGATGACCTCGACGCGCCCGTCGGTCCGCTCCTTGATCTTCGGGAGCCAAGTCTCGGTCAGGTACTGGGTCGAGAAGTCGCCGGCGTTGAACGAGGTCTGGATGTTGAAGGTTTCCGCAGGCGCGACCGTGGCAATGACGGTGGCGCAGCCTGCAAACAGTGCTGCTTTCGCGAATTTCATCTGGGTTCTCCTCCCCTGATCGTCCGGGAAGCCCTCCTCCCCGGTCATCTAATGTGCTAATATATTAGTGTGCGTCCGGCAAGAGTTGTTTATACTTGCCAGCGAACATGAAGGACTCAAGGCGATCAATCCCGTGCCGAACGACATGATGACCTCTTCCCAGCGCCGCCGCCCCATGATCCGGCGCGCGTCTGCCAGCGTTGCGCTGCACGATTCGCTGCGCGAGCGAATCCTCAATCTCGATCTGGCGCCGGGTCAGTACATCTCCCGCTCCGAGATCGCCGCGGAATATCAGGTCAGCCTGACCCCGGTGCGTGACGCGCTCATCAAGCTCGAGGAAGAGGGGCTGATCCACATCTACCCCCAGTCCAAGACCGAAGTGTCGAAGATCGATCTCGCACATGCTCAGGAAACCCATTTCCTGCGCCTTTCGCTTGAGCTCGAGGTCGTCCGGCGTCTGGCGGCGATGGGGGGCTCGGCGCCGATCCAGGCGGCGCGCTCGAGCCTCGCGCAGCAGATCGCGGCGCATGACGCGAATGATCTGTCGTCCTTCGTCCGGCTTGACCGCACCTTCCACAAGGCACTCTACGAGGCGATCGGGGTGGAAGCGCTGTCCTCGGTGATCGAAGCGCGCTCGGGCCATATCGACCGGTTGAGGAAGCTCAACCTTCCCGCGCCGGGCAAGTCCGAATCCATCGTCGACTGCCACACCCGCATTCTCGCGGCGATCGAGCGCGGCGAGGTGGAGGGGGCCTGTGCGGTGCTGCGCGAGCATCTCTCCGGGACGCTGGCCATGGCTGACGAGATTCGAAAGCGGAACCCGGATTTCTTCGTCGCCTGAGGCGCGACGTGCGGTCTGTCCCCGCGCGCAGGGCGGTGCGCCGTGTCAGGCCCCGAGGGCGTCTTTCAGTGACTGCACCATCGACAGGCCCATCTGCCGCCGCGTTTCCTCGGTGCCCGAGCCGATATGCGGGGTCAGGATCACAGCAGGATGTGTCCTCAGCGCTTCCGGGACGTGCGGTTCGTTTTCAAACACATCCAGCGCCGCACCGGCGAGCCGGCCCGCCCCCAGCGCCTCAATCAGCGCGCTCTCATCGACGATCGGGCCGCGCGAGATGTTCACGAGATAGCCCTCGGGTCCGAGCGCCGCGATGACCTCCCGACCGACCAGTCCGCGCGTGGCATCGCTGAGCGGACACGACGCGACCAGCATCTGCGTGGCCTCCGCCAGCGCCTCGGGGCTGTCGAAATAGGGCAGTTCGACGGGCTTTTTCCGGGGGCCATAATAGCTCACGCGCGCGCCCATCACCTCGAGCCGGCGGGCAATGGCCTGACCGATATGCCCCAGCCCGATGATGCCCACCTCCATGCCGCTGAGCGAATGGGTGAGGGGGAATTGCCCCCGCGTCCAGGCTTCTGAGCGGACAAACTCGTGCGCGCGCACGAGCTGCCGCGTCACCGCGAGGCAGTGCATCACCGTCAGGTTGGCGACCTCTTCGGCGAGGATGTGCGAGGTGTTGGTGACCGTGATGCCGCTTTCGCGGCAGTGGTCGGTATCGATGTTCTCCAGCCCTGCCGAATAGCTCGCGACGATCTCGAGCGACGGCAGGCGGTCGAGCAGGTCGGCGCGGATCTGGCGCTTGCGAACCGCGAGGCCCCGGATCCGCGGGCCATAGGTGTCCAGCATCGCGGCGATCTCCGCGTCGTCCTCGGGCAGCGCAACCACGTCGAGCGAGGCGGAGAGCGCCGAGGCAATCTCGTCGGGGAGCTTGGCGGCCTTGAGCACGAGGGGTCGGGTCGTCATCGCAATCTCCTCCCGGGCGCCGGACGCGCCGCTCCGGCTTCAACAAGCCCGACCATATTGACGGGGGCGGTGAAGTCAACTAGTCATCAGATGACCCGATCAATTTGGAGGCGGACGTGCCCCATCCTCTCGACAGAGTGCCTTCGCTGACCGACACGCTGGTGCAGGCGGTGCTGGAGATGGCGCGCGAGGAGGGGCTCGGGCCGGGCGACCGGCTGCCCTCGATCAAGGCGCTGTCGGAGCGCTTCGGCGTCTCGGTGCCGACCATGCGCGAGGCGCTGCAACGGGTCGCCAATCTTGGCGCGGTCGAGATCCGCCACGGCTCGGGCATGTACCTGACGCGCACGCGCCTGCCGGTGATCACCGGGCACCCCGATGCGCTGCAAGACCATGACCGGACCTTGCTTCACCTTCTTGATGCGCGCCTCGCCATTGAGCCCACGGTGGCGGCCAAGGCGGCGCAGAACATCACCGATCCGCAGGCCGAGGAACTGCGCGAGGCCGTTGACGCTGCTGGCCACGCCCTGAGTGGCGCGGGTGGCGAGCACAAGGCCAACATGAGCATCCACGCCCGGATTGCCGAGGCCGCCGGCAACCCGATCCTTGCCGACACCATCCTGTCGCTGATCAAGGTCTTCGGCGCCGAGCAGAAGCGCATCCTCGCGATGCACGACCGGCCCTCGCGGGACAGGAACCACGCCGATCACGTCGCGATCTGCGACGCCGTTCTGGCGCGCGACGCGGAGGCCGCCGAACGCGCGATGCGGCAGCATCTCTCGCGCGTGCTCTCCGAGATTGGCGGCGCGGTTGACGCGCGTGCCGAAAGGGCCGGCAGGAATGACTGAGGCGCCCTCGGCCTTCGCGCGCGCGGCCAGCGCCCTGACGACACGCCGATTGCGCAAGATCCTCGCGTTGCGCGACTTCGAAACGGCGGCGGCGCGGAAATTGCCGAAGCCGATCTTCGGATACATCTCCGGCGGGGCCGAAACCAACGCCGCGCTGGATGGCAATCAGGCTGCCTTCGCCGAGATCGACTTCGTGACGCGGGTCCTGCGCGATGTTTCGGGCAGAACGCTCGACACCGGGCTTCTGGGCCGGACCTACGCAGCCCCGTTCGGGATTGCCCCGATGGGCGTCTCCTCGCTCAGTGGCTATCGCGGCGATCTTGCACTTGCGCGCGCGGCGGAGGCGGCGGGGGTGCCGATGATCATCAGCGCCGCCTCGCTGATCCGGATGGAGGAGATTGCCGAGGCCGCGCCGGGCGTCTGGTATCAGGCCTATCTGCCGCCGGATGCGGCGGATGTGTCGGCCCTGCTCAAGCGCGTGGCGGCCACCGGCATCGACACCTTTGTCATCACCGTCGACAGCTTGGTCGTACCGAGCCGCGAGAACAACCTGCGCAATGGCTACAGGACACCGTTGCGGCCCAGTCTCAAACTTGCCTGGGACGGGATCACGCATCCCGGCTGGGCGATCGGCACCTTCCTGCGGACCTTCGCCCAGCACGGCATGCCGCATTTCGAGAATGCCGACGCCGGGCGCGGGGCGCCGCTGCTCTCGAGCCGGGCGGTTCGGGACTTTTCCGGACGCGAGCGCCTCAGTTGGGCGCAGGTCGAACAGGTCCGGCGGGAATGGACGGGCAAGCTTGTCCTGAAGGGGATCCTGCACCCGCGGGATGCGGTCCGGGCGCGCGACACCGGGGCCGACGCGATCGTCGTGTCAAACCACGGCGGCCGCCAGCTCGATCATGCGCTGTCGCCGATGCGGGCGCTGCCCGGCGTCGTGGCGGCGGTGCCGGACATGCCGGTGATGATCGATGGCGGTTTCTGGCGCGGCACCGATATCCTCAAGGCCCTCGGCCTCGGGGCCGCCTTCGTGTTCCTCGGCAGGCCGTTCGACTACGCGGCAACGGTGGCCGGGCAGCCCGGGGTGGGCCACGCGATCCAGCTCCTCGTGAACGAGCTTCGCGCCGACATGGGGATGCTGGGGCTGACCACCATCCCCGAGATGAGTGCAGAGGCCCTGTCTCTGGCGCGCTTTCGATGTCCGGCCGCCGCGGCTTCGGCCCCGGAACTCCTGCAGCGGCGGGGTCCTCCTCTAAAGCGTTCGACATGAGCGTGACGGGTGTACTGCGGCGGTAAATGTCCGAGCAGAGGCGAGACGCGCTTCTGAGTAAAGTCTGGGCCTATTGTACATAGGGGACGTCCGCATGCCGTGTTGGCTGACGTGAAGTGTCGGCAAGCGTCTGGTCCTTGCCACAAGGCTGATTGCGGCCGTCCGACGGACGAGGTTGCGCCGAGACGGAACGGTCGCACCTCAAGGCGATCTCTTTGTGAAAGCTGTCGATGTCCTCATGTCAGGCGTCTAGTCTGCGCAGCCGACACAGCTTGCAGACATAAAATATACATAATTCGCATTCTAAGATTCCGGTTCCTATCGCGGGGCACACTCGTTCGAGATGGTCTCGGTCTGCAGGCTGGTTTCTCCTTCAGGCGGCTTCGGCAAGATCGGGATCGAAGATCAGCGACCGGTGCGCCGCCGTACCGGCCATCACGCCCGCCGCCGCGGCCAGCGTGGCGTTGGCCATCGGGTTGGCCAGGTCGCCGGCCGCGAAGACGCCGGGAACGCTGGTCGTCTGCATCGCGTCGACAGCGATGTAGGGCCCCGTCGGTCCGTCCTTCGTCTCGCACCCGAGCGATGCGGCGAGGTCGCTTGCCGGCGTGGTCTGCGGGGCGATGAACAGCCCGCCGATGGGGATCTCGCGTTCGTCGGAAAGCCGCACCGCCTCGAGCGCCGGAGCCGGGCCGACAAGAGCGGCAATCGGCACCTCCTCAAGTCGGACGCCGCGCGCGTCCAGCGCCTGCCGCTGCTCCGGCGTCGGCGTGAACCGGCCCTGCGTGAAGAGCGTCGTCGGACCCCAGTCGGGGAGAAGCAGGGCCTGATGCATCGCCATCTCGTTGCGCGTCAGAACGCCCACCGGCTGCTGGTTCAACTCATAGCCGTGGCAATACGGGCAATGCAGGACGCCGGACCCCCACCGTTCCGCAATGCCCGGCAGGTCGGGCAGCGTGTCTCGAACCCCGTAGGCCAGAACGAGCCTGCGCGACGTGATGTCGGGGCGACCCACCAGAGATATGCGGAAGCCGCCGTCATGCCGGGCCACTGCTGCCGCTGCCACATCCCGGAACTGGACGGTCTGATACATGCCCAGTTCGGCGCGCAGCGCAGCCGCGATCTCTGCCGGAGCCCGTCCATCCTGGCCCGGAAACCCGTGCGAGGACGCCGCAAACCGGTTGCGCGGGGCTCCGGTGTCGAGAACCAGCACATCGCGGCGGGCGCGGGCCAGCTGCATGGCTGCCGAAAGCCCTGCGAAGCTGCCCCCGATGATGATGACGTCGTGATCCATGTCGAGCGTGCCCTTTCTCCGACAATTCGCAATCCAAAGAGTTACGTGACTCTGTCCAAGGCAGCAAGACATGAAACTTGGAATGTTGCGTAATGGCTGGTATGCAGCTCGGAACCATTGAGGAGGGCTTCGTTCCATGCCACGCGACCTACGCATGTCCCGCATGCTGCACGTGCTGATCCACATGGACCGGCATGTGCCGCTCGCGACCTCCGAACAGATCTCGAAAATGATCTCGACCAACCCCGTTGTCGTGCGCCGTATGATGGGGGGGCTGCGCGATCGGGGTATTGTCACCTCTGAAAAAGGTCATGGCGGTGGCTGGAGGCTTTCAAGCTCCTTGGCTGAGGTGACGCTGCGAGATGTCTACGAGGCCGTGGGGGCACCACC
>Ga0114905_1001828_pt1 | contig 11420 bp, 23 predicted proteins | sample MalvireepMed_b05_FD_83499 | JGI IMG/M metagenome (GOLD analysis project Ga0114905, IMG submission 83499) | Marine viral communities from the Global Malaspina Expedition - Malaspina viral metaG DeepMed_b05 | ecosystem: Environmental > Aquatic > Marine > Oceanic | place: Mediterranean Sea...
CATGAGGGTTATGGTCCGAAAGTTTACGAAGACACGGTTGGCATCTTAACCATTGGCTATGGCCGGAACCTGGAAGACAAAGGTATCACCGAGGCGGAAGCTGAGTATCTTCTTGTCAACGACATCCGCGAGGTCGAGAATGAACTCAGAGAACGACTTCCCTTTTTTGAAAACCTCTCATCGATTCGCCAGGAGATTTTGATCTCAATGGGTTATAATTTAGGGATCAACGGCTTGCTGAAATTCAAAAAGATGCTGGCCGCTTTGGAGAATTACGACTATGAGCTGGCTGCCGACGAGATGCTGGATTCAAAATGGGCCACACAGGTCAAGGGAAGGGCGCGTGATCTGGCACAACTGATGTGGGAGGAATGATGACACTCGCAGAGTTGGATACTTATCGGGCAGAGAGGCTGGGGAGGTTCGCAGAGCAACTACGTCGAGACCATGAGGTTGTGGGGTTGATCGAGTTGAGGTACGCCACCGATGACGTTGCCACGACTCGATGCCCTGTCCACAGGGAGGAGACGCCTTCGTTCCTAGTGGACTTCGACAAGGGCAAGTATCAGTGCTTTGGATGTGGAATCAAGGGGAATGTCGATGAATCTGTATAGAACCGCACCACTGTTAGCCATATACCTGTTGCTGCTCCCAGGATGCGCCGCAAGGCGATCTACGGGCAGCGTCAATCTCCATGCCAGTATGACCCAGACGGTGCTGGTGGCAGAAGCCTCCTACGAAACGATCCTGAAGGGGCTGGGTGACTCCTTCAGAGCAGGGGTTATCGACAGGGAGACTTTGGACAGAGGCAAGGCCATCGGCGTCGAGACTCATGATGCGATTGACACGACCAAAGCAACCCTGAGAGCGTACCTTCGGGCAGGTGCCTTGGGTGGTACGCCGACCTCAGTGCTGTTCCAATCCCTTGCCACGATGTCTACCCTCATTTCCAAATTGCAGGAGTTCTACGGGGCTAATACGGGAGCCTTGGTGGAGGTACAATGAAACTCACAGCCATCTTGAGAGTGCTGGCGAAGATACCTGAGATCCTTTCCTTGATTTCCAAGCTAACCGAATTGCTGGAGCCACTACTGTCCACCGTCAAGAAGATCGAGGATGCTTCCGGCCAGAAGATTGGCGACATGAGCGATGCTGAGTTGGCTGACCTGCTGGATCATGAAACCAAAGACCCCGACGAACTGATAGGCCACACCGGATAGGTCATTTCACAAGTAATTCCTTTTGGCACGACCCATGTTTTCCTGACTTTAAGAATCATAACACTCTCTGTAATCGCTCCAGATGTTCTGGGGAAAAGCCCAAGACTTTGTGCTTGGCTGGGTTGTGCCAATTTATTGGGCTTACCTGAAAGGACGCCGCCAGGTTGAATAAATAAACACGCCCGCCTCTTCAAGCCTACCTTCATTTCAGTTTATTCAATTTTTTCAAAACGTGTCGGGGTAGTTCGATATACTCTCAGATGTGGAAAGAACCTTTGGTCAAGCCCTGAAGGATTATCGCCTCAAGAGGGGCTGGACCCTACAACAAATCGCTGACATAACAGGCCGTTCTCTTGCTGGAATCTCTATGATCGAGCGGGAGAAGGTTGCGCCTCAAGAGCGAACGAAAGCGATTATCAAGAGTCGTCTGCCGAATTTAATGGAGGAACTGTGATGAATTTAGTGATGGCATTATTCGTTCTGGGTCTGATTATTCTCGGCCCGATGCTGGCCGATTGGATTACGGCAATTATTTTATTCTGAGCTTATGGGATCTGCCTTGATTTTAGCGCAATCTCTGTTGAGTTTGCCCTTCATTGGTCGCGCTGAACTCCTTTCATCAAGCAGATCCCGCCTTTCAATTGGGAGGTGAGTGATGAAGACTGCCTTGGAAATCAATCCAACCCTAACCCCGAAAGGCGTAGTCGATGCCATGGAGCGAAGGTACTCAGTGAGGTTCTGTGACGTAATATCTAAACTGTTCGGCATCCTACCAGACGATTTCTACAAAGAAATAGGCTTCTTCAGCCCTAACAATAGATTCACGGCTGGGAGTTTTGAAGAGAAGTCAGCGAGGTGCTTTGCGGCGGCTCTGATGCTCAACTTAGATAAGGTCTACGAGGTGTTCATAGACGATCCTGAGAGACTGTTGGACCCCCAAGAGATGTTCAAGGTAATCAACTCTCCAGAGGAGAGGCTGGGTAGCGTAATCAGGTTGATTCAGGAAGGAGGCCGAGTCCAATGAAGATAACTAACCACAAATTAAGTCTTTTGATCCTTCAAATCGAAACCGAGGAGTCCAGGTTTGAGAATTAAAAAGGGCGACAGTGTCAGGCTGTTGACTTGCGAGACTGTCGGGACTGTCGTTCGTTCCCGTGGCCGCGTTGTTGAAATCCAATGGCCTGGTGCCAAGGAAACTAGGGCGCGAATCCACCGTAGAGACTTCGTCGAAAAAGTGCCGAAACAAGAAAGGACAAAAGCCCGTGGGGGTTCTTAGGTTTTTCATGAATTGGGTTAGGCATCAAGATCCGATTCATGATTTCACGGCTGGTGGTGGCAATCTAACCAGCCTGATGTTGGCGTTGCGCCGGGGCCAAGGGAATAAACCTGATAGGAAATTAGCCACCCGACTCCGAAAGAACCAACGCTGCCTGGAAGATCAAAGACGTAAGGTGAAGGAGCGAGGCAATGTTGTTCCTTTGAAAAAAATATCAACTCGATGAATGATAAGAAGTTTGAAAAAATTCTTCGGTCCTGGCTTGATAATCCAGCCAAGGTTCTTTTGAATCCCACCCCTCAAAATTTTACTAAGTTTAGAAATAATCTGATTGGCCTTATGGAATTTTATCAGGGTAAAAATCAAGACAAACGTGAAGTCGCATTCAAGAAATTGTTAACCAACAAGGAGGAACAGCATGAACATTAACGGAGCATTTACTGGTGCCTACATGAAGGCCGCCGACCTGCAAAAGCCTACGACTTTTGTCGTCAAGGAGATTGGATACGAAGAATTTGAAGATGGTGAAAAGCTGGTCGTCACATTCGAGGGTGGCAAGAAACTTGTTTGTAACAAAACCAATGGCTTCCGCATCGCTGATATGCACGGTGAGGAGACTGACAACTGGATCGGCAATTCAATCACGCTACACTCTGAGCGTGTTGAGTTCCGGGGCGAGATGCGCGATGGCATCAGGGTCAAGCTGGATGGGGTCAAGCCTGACAAGAGTGACAACAACCTGATCACCAAGAATCAGCAGATTGGTTTGAAGAATAAGTATGAGAGCAATGAATGGCCTCCGGATGCTGTGCGTCAGTTGGTCAAAGAAATTGCTGGCGTGGATTCGCTGGCGAAAATCAAAACGGTATTTCTGTCTGATCTTGAGACTTACTTCTCTGACTCATATCAGGGCGCAGACGACATCCCTTTCTAGGGAGCTTTTGAAATGGAGATAACCAATCGTGCGAATCTTCCATCCCCGCTGGTGTCTGCGGTTTCTACGGGTAATTACCGACCGAAAGAGAAGCGTCTGTCGGTGACGACTCTCATCAATCCACCCCAGCTCGAATCCCTCAGAAGAAAGTATTGGGATGAACTGAAGGAGGATGCCGCTAACCGGATCTGGATGCTCTTCGGGTCCGCCATGCATCAAGTCCTGGAGAGTACCTCTGTTGATAATGCTCTCATTGAAGAGAAGCTGGAATTCCAAGTCGGTGATTACACGGTTTCAGGTGTGGCGGATCTGCTCATGTCGCTCGACGATGGAGGTTATGTCGTTTCCGACTGGAAGCTGACAAGCGTGTGGTCTTTTCTCCACGGCGTGAAGCCGGAGTGGCGGCAGCAGCTTCAGATCTACGCATACATCTATCAGCAGACAGGCTTTGATGTGCGGAAGGCCCAGGTCATTTCGATCCTGCGCGACTGGTCCCAGAACAAGGCCAAGTATGACTCCAACTATCCGGATACCCAGGTTCATATCCTGCCGGTCACGCTCTTGCCGAGCGACCAGGCTCAAAGACTGATCGAAGAACGGGTGGCTCTTCACAGAAACGCTATTGAAGATGATGACTATGCTGACTGCACTCCCGAGGAGCGATGGGCCAAGCCGGATACCTGGGCCGTCAAGAAGCCTGGGGGAAAAAGGGCTATCCGAGTCTTTCCCTCCGAGTGGGAAGCACTCGACTTCATGGACGCCGATAAGCATGAGATCGAGTTCCGTCCAGGGGAGAATATGCGCTGCAACTCTTACTGTCCTGTGTCGAATTTCTGCCGTCAACATAAACTGTCAACGTAAACCATCAACAACCAGGGAGGAAAAATGAAAATACTTATTGCTGGGGTAAATCGTGAAATCCAGAAGCTGGAAAAGCATCTTTTTGCTGGGGTAAATCGTGAAATCCAGAAGCTGGAAAAGCGTCTTTCCGAATTGAGGAGAGTCAGTGATATTCTCAGGGGGCTGAACTCGGCGGAGCCAGCCACCCCTTCTCGCCGTCCGGCGAAGGAGAGGCGTAACCGTACCAGACCTTACCGAGAGTACGTCTTGGACATATTGAAAGAAAATGGCAGCCTGACGACTTCTGAGATCATGCGAGAACTGGGTAAGGTTGGGGTGCGGCCCTTCAGTCCACAGCCAAAAACGGTTATCGGCGGTGCCATCAGGACGATGTATCGCCAGAAACTCATTCAAAGAACACACAGCCGCCGGGGATTTCTTTATTTCATTCCGGCAGTAAAGGCTGACGGCCACCCTTCGCTCCAATCCCCGTTTGAGAAATGAAGATTTCCTTTGAAGGTGAATGGCCTGATATTGATTCCTTACCTAAGCCTCAAAAGACTATCTTCGATGCCATCGAGGCGGAGGAGGGAAGACGGAAGGGCATGGCAAAGGCCGTCGAAACCAGGGAGCCAATCCTCCAGGTTGCTCGACGGCTGGCAATTGAGATCAGCCGGATAAGGGGCAAGGTCACAGCGGATGATGTGCAGAAGGCGTTGATTCGCCGGGGCTATCATCCGTCTGAGCTTGGCCCTGCCGCCGGGAGCATCTTCAAAACTGGCGACTTTGAGTTCACCGGAGAGTGGATCAAGAGCGAACGGGTGAGTAATCATTCTCGTTACCTGCGTGTGTGGAGATTAAAATAAGTTGTATTGCAAAGCTCTTTGGGTTAAGATAGGTGAGTGGTTAACATCTCCACATGAAAGGAAAAGAGAATGTCAGTTAAAAAGCTCCACAACGGTCGCTGGGAAGTGAGCATTTATCTTCCCGGTCACACAGCAAAATGCCAGCGTAGATGGCGGCGGCGTTACCGTGACAAGGCCACCGCCGAGGAGGTGGATGCGCGGATTCGGGCAGCCATCCCCACAGGTCGGCTTCGGGACACCATTGACGAGCTGGAAGGGGCGGTCGGGAAGGTGCAGATGTTCGCGGACCTGACCGAGCAGTACATCTCAGACTATGCCATAATTCACCTGGCCCCCAGATCCATCACTTCGATGCGATCCCGATTGGCTTTGTGGAAGGAGTTCTTCAGGACAATGGCTGTGGCAGACATACGCCTCTCAGATGTCGATGCTTACGTCACCACCAGGAAGCGCAAAGGCATTGCTAATTCAACCATTAACAGCGAAATAGCAAGGCTCCATCACCTGTTTGAGTGGTCCCTGAAGCGGCGTTTGATCCGGATCAATCCCATCGCCGGTTATGACAAGCTCAAGGTGGATCGTCAGGGTTTCAGGGAGGACACAGAGGAAGCGATTGATTCGGTCATTTCTCAAATTGACGACAGGTTCCGACCTGTTTTTATTTTTATTCGAGAAACAGGGTGCCGGAGATTCAACGCCTTCAATCTCAAGTGGGATCAGGTCAACCTGAAGGACCGTGTTGCGATCCTGACTGAAACCAAGTCGGGCAAGCCAGCCTACCTTCTTTTGACCGAGGCTGCCGTTCAGGCGATTCGTTCAATGCCAAGGGTAGTTGGTTGCAGTTATGTCTTTCCTGCGCCGTCACATGGCGGCTACTGGTCTACTCATGGGGAAAGCGTTTGGAGGACTGCCAGGGAAAAAGCTGGATACCCCTGGCTCAAGGTCAAGGATATGCGGAAAGCCTTTGCCGTGAAGTGGGCGAATACTCCCGGCATCGAGAAGCATCTGATCCAGTCCGCGCTGGGCCATTCCAGCTTGCGTGTGACGGAAGATTTTTACGCGGTTCACAAGGACCGACTGGCCGTTCAGCATCTCCTTGAAATCATCGAGCCGATGCGGCAAGCGGTCAACAGTTAAAGGGTTGGGCCGAGAGAGTTTCCCAGGGGTGACCCTGGGAACGGGTTAGTATCATTGTTGTCCCGCTTTCAGCTCTCTCGGTCCTATAGGAGATTTTAGTGCCACGGATACGCGCCCTCAAACACGACCTATTCCTGAACGAAACACTCGCTGACCTCGGACCCCACCATATGCTCCTGTTCGCTGGCCTCTGGCTGGTGGCTGATCGGGAGGGACGATTGGAAGATCGACCTCGCAAAATCGGCGCACAAGTGTTCCCGTATTGGCAAAAGATAAATATCGATAAAATCCTTAACGATTTGAATGAAAGTAAGTTCATTTTAAGATATGCGATTAAGGATGAAAGTTACATTCAAATCGTTTCATGGGAGAAGCACCAACGCCCTCATCATACTGAAAAGCCTAGTGTTATACCTCATCCCAAAAGACGGAGAAAGAACCGTGAGTTAACCGTTAACTCACCGTTAAAGGACGGTGAAAAAAAGGACTCTCATGGGTTAATGGGTAATGGGGTATTGGGTATAGGTAATGGGAAGGCAGAAGGCGATGAAGCTATCGCCATCTGCATTCCACTAGTAGATGGATCTGAATTCCCCGTGAGGGAGAAGCTGGTCAAGGAGTGGGAGAAATCCTATCCGGCAGTGGATGTCTCCCAAGCTCTGAATGAGATCCGTTCCTGGAATCTATCCAACCCTAAACTTCAAAAGACGCGAGGTGGTATCCTTCGTCACATCAACGGCTGGCTGGCGAAGGAACAGAACAAACCATCAAGGACAAGTAACAGCCATCGGTCCCGGCTGGCGGCTTCAGCTATTGGTGAAAACACCTTCAGGCTGGGGGTGGATGGGTTCTCGCCCGAGGAAATGAAAGAAGCCGAGCAGCGCAAGCAGGAGATGCTGGCAGAACATGAAAAAAAAGTAGCGGCCAAGCATAAGCCGGTTGCGGAAGAAGCCCAGGATGAAGAGATTCCTTTTTGAAATGAGGAGATGAGGTGTACAGCAAAACGATAGATTGCCAACTCACCGAATGGGGCCGACCTAAGTCCATTGTCAAATCGTCCGGTGACGATTTATTTTATTACGAATGGTTGCGGTCGGAGAGGAAGCGCATCGCCGCAGATCCAAGCCGCATGGTTGAGGTTCGGGAACGGGAGGATGGTTGCTTTGCTTTGTTTGTCAACGGTTTTCGCTGGCACTTTAGTTGTCCTTGCGAAAGTTGCGTGAAGTTTATTCCATCTTCTCCTCCGGGTGCTGAAGAATTGCTTTGAAGTATTCATTCCAAATTCAGACCCGCATCGTCAGCAAAAAAGATGGACAGATGATTGTTCGCAACAAGAAAGGCCGACCTTTCATTCTGCCGTCCAAGGAGGCCCAAACCTGTGAAGTTCTCTTGTCCCTCAAGGCCCGTAAGGCGATCCCCCACAAGATCGAGGGTCCGATTCGCGTGACCATCAAGTACCGGGGAAGGGCTGACCTGGACAATGTGGCGAACACCGTTAATGACAGTCTTCAAAGTTCTGGGCGCATCAAAAATGACAATCAAATCGATGAACTTCATGTGTACCGGCAGGACCGGACGGTGGGTTGTGCCGTGGAAGTGGAAGAGCTGTGAGTGGATGATGAAGAAGACTACCCACATGGTCGTTGCGACCGATGGGTTCCAGCCTGTATGGCATCCGGGTCCACCATAGATCAGCCATGCAGGAGGCCAGCCGTTTATGCCTACCACTATCAGGTCATCCGGCTTCCCTTTTTGATCTATCACGGTGATTGCTGCAACCGCCATATGAAGTGGCTCAAGCGTCATCGGTTTTCAGGTTTGGAGCTGAAGGATTTGCGGAACAAGGACAGTGCTTGGGAAGCCTTTGAGGTTTTGCCAGATCCGGATTGGGAATGAGCAAAGCGGCACGGTTTGAAATCTTCGCTGAGAAATCCGATGGGGTTATCAAGACAGGGAAGGCTCGTCGCTACCGGTGGAGATTGATTGCGAGGAACGGAGAGATCGTGGCTCAATCCGAAGGCTATCAGAACAAGCGTTACTGCGAGGTGGCTGTGTCGCTACTCAGGCGATGGGCGACTGAGGGGAGCTACAGGGTGATTTATCGTGATGGCATTCCTCCTTCGCCCAGTACCCACCGATGGCACAATCCACATCAAGGCCGCATCATAACCGAGTAGGTAGAACTATGGCTTTTAAAGATCCTCCGATTGGACTTCATCACACCGCCAAGAAAGCCGGGGTACGGCTCTGGAGCGTGAAGAGGATAGCCTGTGGTCGGCAGGAGCCGAAGCTCACCACCGCTATGAAGATTGCCGGGGCTTGGGACTGGAGTCTTCAGGAATTTGCTGACTACTGGCTACGGCAGCATCTCGATCCAATACACTGGCATGACGACTGATCTTCATGTCCAGGTGCAGCTCACCCAGGCGATGATGGTCCCGGTAGGTGAGTTCCTTTTTGTACTCCTTCAAAAATCTCCGCGCCACTGAAGGATAAGGCAGCGGCGTGATCATGCTTTTGAAAGCTGGCTTGCGCCACTGACCCGTGTACTTGTCCTTGAACCGCAGCCGAGCGATCCATTCTTTTTTTCTTTCCGACATGGCCCAGGTATGCCCTTACGAGTTACGAACCGTCCCAATTTTTTTGTTCCGGCTCCGCTGGCACCAGGGGGATTGCCTTGGTCTTGGGTGAGTAGCCTTTCGGGCGACCTCCCAGCTTACCGTTCTTCCGGCAAGCTCTCTTCTTGCGGTCGGAAGTAGCCTTGCCCCCTATTTTCCCTCCGATGCTTCCGAAATGTCGGCCAATCTCATTGTTGGAAATAGCTTCGCCACAATGCGGACAACTGTAGTCTGTCATGTTCATTCCTTCCCACCCTAAATCGGGTTAGGTAAGTCTAGCATTTTTTCTGTGATCCGTCCAAGGTATGCCCTTAATTTCTCTGAGTTACGAGAAGGGGGGACGAAAGAAGCAAATTCCAGTGAAGCTCTAAGGTCCGCAGGTGCAACAGGATGGGCTGAAAAAAACTGCAATTTTGGGGTTGGTGCGTTACGGAGCGTTACGTTTTGCGTTACGCCCAAGGTATGCCATTAGGTTTCCGGTTTTTGGGTTTTCAGGGCTGGTCCCGGGGCGAGGTGGACGGGAAAGGGAGAGGGTGGATGAGGTCTGAGCTGGCACAATCAAAAGGGATGCCCTGTGGGAGAGCATCCCCTTTGATCGGATCGTCGCTTAGGAGCGAACCTCAGTCGATGATAGCCGCTCCCAGAGTATATCCTCCACCCATTTCCGCACAAAGGATTGATCCTCGACGATCTCAGCGGTGTGGAGGGCTGCCGCGTATCGGCCTTTGTGATGGGGCAGGTACTCCAGCGGGATGAGAACGTATCGGTGCGAACCCTCCCGCCAGGAGTGCTTGACGCTTCGATCTAAGTGGAGATAACTTTTGAGGGTGATGAGTGCGCCAAAAGCATCAAAAGCAATTGGCGCGGTGGTCTTGACCAGCACAAAGACTCGCTTCTCAGTGTCTCCTATTTTGATCTCAATTTTCAATTGTGGCGTTCCTCCCATTCTTCACGGTAAACGGCCCAGCCCTTGATGGTTTCCAGTCCACCCAAAACACCTGCCAACTCGGCCCTGGCTTTCCAATCCTCTACCTTGTCGAGTGCAGCCTTCCGCTTTTCGATATAATTCATGATCATCTGGATCTGTTCTGATCCCTTGCTCATGTACATTCGTTAGCCATCCCTCTCGCTGTCATCATTGGCTTGGTGGTTCCACTTGCGTTCGGCGTATCCACCCACGGGCAGTGGGACGCACCGGGGCAGGATCATGAACGGGTATTTGGTGAAGGTCTTGCCATCAAGATCATAGATAGCACCGCACCGGTCGCACTTGTTCAGGGACCATAGACCCCCCCAGGTTGCGTCAGGTTCCACATTCACCCCTTCGTCGTTGCAGGGGTGGAACCCGTCAGTGTCGGGGCTGTTGCCACACTCGCACTCGTCGAATTCGCCGTACTCATTGACTGTTAGATCTGGCATGTTTTCTCCTTTCGTTTTGAGTCCTTCATTGAACTCCTCAACCTCACCGATGCCGATGAGGTTGCAGTGTCCAATGACTAAGATTTGTCAGTGGAGCCTGGGGGTGTCCGGAGCGATGGCATCTTTCCATCGGCTTTTGCGATGGCGTCCCATGCTCGAACCATGTGCTGATTATATGGATCTCCAATTTCGTCAGCTAAATCTCGGTACTCGCCTAGCGACACCATGGTGTAGAGATCTTGCAATGCCTCCAGCAGATCAGGAGCGGCGGCTATGAGTTGGGCGTTGTTGGGACGACAGATATTGTAGGCTATGCCTTCTTCCGGGCTTTGAACGGAGTAGCCCGCCAAGCCGCGCCATTGAACGTCGTTCCCTGAATCATGTCGAGCGAACCTCCACGGCCCCGGCGTATGCCCTCCCTGGCGTTTGATCACGGTCTGATCATGTTGTTGCTTGTGTAGGTCTTTCATGTTTTCTCCTTTCATTGTGAGTCCGTAATTGAACCCATAAGCCCAGCCAATGGTGGTTGGGCCTAGTGTGCAATTCAGGCTAGACGATGTCGCTCATGAGGTCGTCCAGAGTCTCCCCCCGGTAGTCGGCATTGGCCCTGTCGTAGTCGATTTTGCCCAGCAGGATCTGCTTGAACTCGTGAGCGAATGCCCTGACGATGGTATTCGCTTTGCCCTCGTCATCGGTGTAACCCCAGACAGAGCCGAGAGCATTGCCAGGGGATCGGAAGAAGACCACCCATCGCAGTTCATCTACTACGGTTGACCCTTCAATGAATGCCGGATTTGGCATCGCCTTTGCCGAAAGCATTCCTGCCCTCGCCGCTTCCCTCGCTGTCTCAGTTGAAATCCGTGTGCTGTGTCCCATTGTCGTTGTCCTCCTGTTTTTGGTTAATATTCTCTCCAGACCCCCACCATCACAGTGGGAGTTTCGTCCTATCTAGGACTCATCAGTGGAGACTACATTCTTGCTGGAATCCAGGGTCAGACCCTTCAGGCCCAGCTCCCACTTGAGTGCGGCGAGGTCATCGAAATGCCTCTGGCCGTCCAGATCAATGATCTGTAAATCACTGATTGCAGGACCGCCAAACACCAGCACCCA
>Ga0114905_1001834_pt1 | contig 11399 bp, 6 predicted proteins | sample MalvireepMed_b05_FD_83499 | JGI IMG/M metagenome (GOLD analysis project Ga0114905, IMG submission 83499) | Marine viral communities from the Global Malaspina Expedition - Malaspina viral metaG DeepMed_b05 | ecosystem: Environmental > Aquatic > Marine > Oceanic | place: Mediterranean Sea...
ACGACGATCTCACCGGCACGCCGCCCGCGACCGATGGCGCGACCGACGATTTGAATTGGCACCCGGTCGCAATCGTCCACTACGCGGGCGATCCGAACGCGCTGGTGCAGGATTGCCAGTTCTTCTACACCCACCAGGGCTACCTGGTCTTCAGCATCGCGTTCAAGCTGGGCAGCGCCCTGCACACCAACCGCGCCTGGGTGATCCAGAACCCGGACACCGGCACGCCGCCCGATCTGGACCTCGAGACGCCCGGCACCTTCGTCATCGGGCCGCAGACGTTCTTCGGCTATGGCTTCGCCTTCCAGTCGCATTACGAAGGGTCCGAGCATCGGTTCTTCTTGTCGGGGTTCCCTGATTCCTCCGAACCGCGCAACAAGGACCGCATCCCGCGCTATTGCCGCCTACGCCTTGACGAGACCAGAATGCAGGGCGTCGTCACGGAGGTCCGGGCCTACGCCGAGGTGATCAGCGAGCTGCCCGCGCTGCTCGACCGGGGTATCGAGGACTTCCCCGAACCCTGTGCGGTACCGGTGGGTGGCGACGAGCTCTGGCTGATCCAGCGAACCGATCTGGGCACCTACGAGCGGCGGTCCTACGACGGCGGCAAGCACTGGTCGGACGAGGCACCGTCCTATGTCGAGCGCCAGCTTGCCAGCGCCAGTTCCAAGTCGACCATCGCGCGCAGCCCCTCGGGGCGGTTGCTTTGGGGCTTCAACAATAACAATGGCCGGTTCGACATGTCGGTCATGCTGAGCCTAAAGGGCAGCGACGGGCGCGACGATCTGTGGCTGCCGCCGCTGCTGCTGGACGGCCGTGCGCGGCCCAAGGTCACCTATCCCAGCATCGTCGTCCTGCGCGACAGGCTGGGCCGCTACACCGGGCGCTTCATGGTGATGTACGACCGCGGCCGGTCCGAGACCTATGTGGGTCAGAGCGGCGGCACGGTTGCCGCCGGCACCCCCGGCAGCACGACCTGGAACGAGTTGATCACCGCGCTGGTGATCGAAGACCTGGCCGCGGCGAACGCGCCGGATGCCTTCTACCGCTACACCACCAACCCCGGCGTCGCCCTGCCGGCCTAAAGGAGCACCACCATGCCCGCGAAATACGTTCTGGAACAGAAAATCACCAACGGGTCGGTCATCGCCCCGGCCGGGGCCGCGCAGCTCTACACGCCCGCCGAGGGCGCGCTGCTCGACCTCATGGGCCAGCCCGCCTGGCGCGAAAAACCCAAAAGCTGGTTCGGCGGGCTCTACGCCGACGACGAGACCGGCTCGGACGGCTTCATCGTCAACGTGCCGGGGCATGTGATGGGCCTCGACGGCCTGCCGCAATACCTGATCCGCCACCCCGAAGACACCACCAGCGCCCAGCGGGTGCCGCGCACCGTCGGAACGGACGGCCGGTTCAACATGGGCCAGGCATCGCCCGCCACCACGCCGGTGGCCATGGGAACGCTGCTGTCTTCGGCCAACGCGGTCCTGCCCGAAGTCAGCACCGATGGCGTAAACCGGATGACCGTGGCGATGCTGGCACAGCAGCCCGCGAGCAGCGGCGGCTTCGCGATCTCCGGCGACACACTGGGGGACGGCAGCAACATCATGGCCATCGGCTTCGGCGGCGCTGGCGAGATCAACGCCTACACCCGCCGCAACGGCCCGACGCAGCTGACCGCGAGCGTGACCGGTGCCAATGGCGGAGGACTGATGGCGCTGGTGGTTGAGTTCACCGGCCTTGCCGCTGCCAACATCTACGTCAACGGCGTCTTGCAGGCGGTCAGCGGCACCCCCAACTGCGGCCCCGTCGCCGCTGGCCAGCGCTTCCGAATCGGCTCGATCCGGACGGACGTGGGCAACAGCTTCTCGACGCCCCTGGACGGCTTTATCGAGGAGTTCCTGGTCTTCCCCTCGACCGGCGCCGAGATCCGCACCGCGGTCCGCAACCTGTTCCTCGAGCGGCATCCGGGGATGACGATCGCGATTTGAATTACCGTCAACGGTATTCTGGCCTTTATATGCTCTGATCGTTCGAGTAGATGATGCATTGTGGCAAGGCTTGTAGGTTACCCCAATTACCGCTTGCCCCGAAGAGCGCCTACGAGGTCGTTCTCGATAGTCGCTCAATCGGGATACCGAACTTCGCTCACGACACTACCGGGAACTAGAAGCACGTTGAAAAAACTATCATTCCTTGAGCAGCGTCGTGTCGATGCTGCCCGCGAACGGAGGTATGCGAAGGACGTCAAGCGTACACGGATCCTACGTGCGCGAGGGCGTCCGACGCAGAAGAAGGCGGGTAAGCCCAAGCCTGTGATAATCCGTGGTCCACACACCCTAAGCTTTTCAACAGACTACCAAACGTCGGTTCGGTTCCTGATGAGGTTGAAAAGGGCGGTTCTCCAAGATGATCCGACACGAGTGTATCTCGACCTGTCGACGATCCATTCATTGTCCTTGGCTGGGGCATTGGTCCTTTCAGCGGAGATTGATCGATGGTCGAAGTCCGTCGGTCGCAGGCTTCGGCCTCGAAAGACAATGGGATGGGAAACCAGTGTAAGGCGATTGCTCGCGTCGATAGGTTTTTTCGAGCTTCTCGGGATCCAGCCTCCGAATATTCCACATGACAAACGGCAAGTCACGGTGCTTCCCATCATTTCGAGTGACGAACTCGATCGCGAAGCGCTCCAGCACATGAGGGAACGGCTCGCTGTTGCGGCGAATGTCTTGGATCAAGACCTCACTGTCTACGAAGCCTTAGTAGAAGCGGCAGACAATGCCCGCAAACATGCCTATCCGGCAGATCACACCTACGAGTTCCCTCCGATCCGGAAGACGTGGTGGGCGACAGCAAGTTGGAGCCCGGCTCACGAATGCGTCAGGCTGATAGTCTACGATCAGGGCGTGGGAATACCAGACACGCTGCCACGTTGGAAAGGCTGGGAACAAGTGCGAGAGCGAGTGAATGCCGTTCTAGGAGGCGAAGCAGCGAACATATTGAAAGACGCCTCTAGGCTAATTCAAGCAGCGATGGAGATTGACCGAACTTCGCTTGACGGCGGGCACGGCAAGGGCCTGCAAGATATTGTTTCGGTCCTCGACACATGCGCGGGATCTAGCCTGCGGATTTTGAGCGGGAGAGGAAGCGTCATATATGATAGCATGGAGAAGGTAACGCTTGAGGACCACCAACTACATATCGGTGGGACACTTATTGAGTGGACAATACCTGTTGGTCCGAAGCTACGCAGGGTAGAATCATGACACGCATCATCAATATAGCTCAAGACTACACGAAATTCCCAGGCGGCCGCTACCCAGGCGATGGTCCGGGAAACGGCACAACGTTCAGAACAAAGTTTTTGGTTCCCGCGCTCAAGAGCGGCGAACCGATAGTTATCCAGTTGGACGGCGCGGCGGGCTATCCGTCGTCGTTCCTAGAGGAAGCTTTTGGTGGCCTCGTGCGGGTTGAGAAAATCAACCCGGAAAAAATCCTAAGCTCCATCAAGTTCGAGGCTAACTCTCCGGGTTTCCAAAGACATATTCCCAGAATTACCAGCTACATTAGAGGAGCAGGTAACGCTGCTGCATGATCGAATGGCACACCTTAGTGATCCCCGCTCTGGTCGGAGCGGTGGCATCGATAGTGATAAATGTTGTTGGCCAAGGGGTCTCTGCATCAATCAAAAAGAGCGACGAAGTTCGCGCTCGAAAGTTGGATGACCTTGAGTTTTTTGAGAGGACTGTCTTTGAGTTGCGTGACATGGCCAAAGACTACTGGTCTTCGGATGATGACGAAGCGCTTGTCGCCGCCGCTATCGTTGGAAGGCTCACGTTCATCAGCGATTTTGCGGCCCTAAACGACTATTTTCCTGCCGGTGTTGTAGACTTGGTCAATGCACTCGACGAGACCTGCACCTCTGGACAATTTCAGTCGACGGGAAGGGTGGCGGAGCCTTTTCGTGCGACAGAAATCGAACAAGCGGCGTATCGGCTAGTTCATGCAGCACGACGTGCTCGCACGACTTAGGAGAAGTCGGACCAACGCTACCAAGCATGTCAACCGGCCTTCAAAAACCGTTCAACGCCCCCTTGAACCCACCGTCAGCGAAAAATCGTTTGCTGCAATATTGCGTGTCAAACACTGTAAAACCCGGTGTCACGCTACAGTCACGCTACAACCGGTGTAGCGTGACACCAGGTTTTACAGTGTTTGACACGCAAAATTGCAGCAAACGATTTTTCACTTGGCCAACATCATGCGGTCAGACGGCTTAGGTCGCCTCCCGTTGCGATCCTTCCATGTCGGTTTAACCGCTCCTTTAACGCTCAGTTCAACAAGGGCATCGGCGACCTCTGATCGCTTAACAAAAAACCTTTCTTGCATCAGAGCCACCAAATGGCCGAACAGAATGCTGCCTTGCCAGGCTTCAAGCGTCTTCAGAACGGTGCCGGGAAGTTCTTCAATATGCGAGCGGCGTGCGCGAAGGTAGGGGCCAAAGGTCTGCACCGGGACCTGCATGTGCGCGAACAGGTCGTTGCCGTGATGGGGGTTTTTGATACGCGCACGGTTCTTGTCGTGGCTCGAAAGTGCTTTGAATTCAGCCGAACGCATAACCTCCATACCTTCGGAGTGGTTGGTGGCGTAAGCCAGATTAAACTGAATTTCATCTCTGCTGGGGTTATGGATGGGAGACATCCCGGCGTACTTGTATCCTAGATCTTCTTTCATCATCTCCAGGTATTCCATCTCGATGGCTTCTATCGTGAGTTCGCCCTCGAGCACTCGATCCGCGCGTACCTCTCCCAATAGACCAACCAGAAAGTCGCGGCGCTTTGCATGGGTCCCACTTAGGAAGCGGAGAATGAAAGAGCGCATAAAATTCACGATCAGCTCGCTGGACCGTCCATTGAACTTGGCAAGCGAGGACGGAGGAAACCCCGAAAATCCAGTCGGATCAATGAATATCAGCTGAAATGCGTTTCTTGCTGATCGGCGAATTTCGACAGCGTTGCTCTCGAAGGAACCTTGAAAAATCTCGATCTCCAGTAACGGAAACTCAGATCGGTTGCTCGTGACAAAGTCCTGTAAACGAGCAAAAGCCTGAGGAGTCTTTTCGTTAAAGATACACCTAATGCGCCGGTCCTGGGGCGAGTGGCCGAGATGCTCAGCAATCTCTGAAAACTTATCAAGAGCAACTCGGATCGACGTATCCCGAAGGCTTGCCTGATCTTTGTTTTCCCATGGCCCAGAGAACCCATCGATGTAATCTATTGATCGCCATTGGCTCAGGATTTTCGAGGCGAAAGGGGAAATGTACCTTCCGAGGATATCATGCTTCGCTTGGGTCTGCTCTCGACCTTGATAATCGTCTGACACTTCGAATCCTCAATGCAATTGAGGTTTCAACTATGCCTGTGGATTCATTTCGGGCAACCCGTCGTGTAGCCGACCACTCAAAACGCGACCCGCAAGTTTTTTCCCAATGCGGTACATCAACGTACCGTCTTTGGCCAAAGCTACCTTTTTTGCCGGCTGGTTCACATCGCGACCAGGAGCCCAGTCACCCCACTGCTTGAAATGAAAAGCAGTGTTTGTACGTTCGCATTGATCGCGAAGTTCGGTGAACCAAGTTGGCGACGCTGGGCGCGCGTTGGGACCGCTTTCACCGCCCGTAATAACCCAGTCGATCGTGCTGGCTAGCCATTTCTCGAGCCGCAGCGGACCGAGCAACGGCTCAGCGGAAATGAAACGGACCTTTGCCGGAACGACCGCAAGATACGGTAGCAGCTCGTCCGCTCGAGCCTGCAATTCGACAGTCGTGCCAAGCCAAACATTTTCGGGCCACTCGTCGGTCCAGCGAGCCAATCCCGAGACGTTCTGAGGGCGCTTGGTCAGTAGCAACCAGTCCAGATTTGGGGTCTCTTCGATGAGGTCGAAGAGCCGTCGCCGATGGACCGTGAGTTCGTCGCGATCCTCGAAAACGTCCGCCATAGACGCGCAAAAAACACGCGGCCTCTCCTTCAAGTCAGCCGCCTGCCGGTTCCACTTCAATGGCTGTCGCCAATGGGCATCGCTCATCAACCGGCGTTCCGGCTTCGGTCCCCAAACATTCTGACCGACGCGCTTTGCCCAAGCCTCCGCATAGCAGTGCTTGCAGGCTTCAGAGATTTTTGTGCATCCCCACCACGGATTGAAGGTATGGGTCGCCCATTCGATTTTGGTGTTTTCGCCCATGGCTGCTCTCCGAAAGGGTGCCGATACTGAAACAGATGCAGAACACAATGTCACGGGCCGATGCTGATCTTGGCGTGGCATTGGCACCGCTAAGGACGGTGCCTTGGCGCTCTTAATCCAGAAATCTCGTGTTCTCTGAGAGCTCGCAATGACTCTTGTCGATTGAGCGAATGCGACGCCCGCTGACCTCTGTCTTACGCCGCGATCGTCATGCCCGGATGCCGCTCCAGGAACAGGTTGCGGACCGCGGTGCGGATCTCGGCGCCGGTCGAGGGGAAGATCAGGAACTCCTCGATGAAGCCGTCCAGGGGCGTCGAGAAGCTGTTGCCCACGTCCGTCCGGATCGAGCCGATGCGGAAGCGCTGGCCGGCGGCGACGGGGCCGCAGTTGGGGGTGCCGCTCACCGCCTGCAAGACGCCGTTGACGTAGATATTGGCCGCCGCCAGCCCGGTGAACTCGACCACCAGCGCTATCAGCCCGCCGCCATTGGCGCCGGTCACGGTGGCGGTCAGCTGGGTCGGGCCGTTGCGGCGGGTGTAGGCGTTGATCTCGCCACCGCCGCCAAAGCCGATAGCCATGATGTTGCTGCCGTCGCCCAGCGTGTCGCCGGAGATCGCGAAGCCGCCGCTGCCGGCGGGCTGCTGCATCAGCAGCGCCACGGTCATCCGGTTCACGCCATCGGTGGTGACCTCGGGCAGGACCGCGTTGGCCGAAGACAGCAGCGTGCCCATGGCGACCGGCGTTGTGGCGGGCGATGCCTGGCCCATGTTGAACCGGCCGTCCGTCCCGGCGGTGCGCGGCACGCGCTGCGCGCTGGTGGTGTCCTCGGGGTGGCGGATCAGGTATTGCGGCAGGCCGTCGAGGCCCATCACATGCCCGGGCACGTTGACGATGAAGCCGTCCGAGCCGGTCTCGTCGTCGGCATAAAGCCCGCCGAACCAGCTCTTGGGTTTCTCGCGCCAGGCGGGCTGGCCCATGAGGTCGAGCAGCGCGCCCTCGGCGGTCGTGTAGAGCTGCGCGGCCCCGGCAGGGGCGATGACCGACCCGTTGGTGACTTTCTGTTCGAGGACGTATTTCGCGGGCATGGTGTTGCTCCTTTAGGCCGGCAGGGCGACGCCGGGGTTGGTGGTGTAGCGGTAAAAGGCATCCGGCGCGTTTGCCGCGGCCAGGTCTTCGATCACCAGCGCGGTGATCAGCTCGTTCCAGGTGGTGCTGCCTGGCGTGCCGGCGGCGACGGTGCCGCCGCTCTGGCCCACGTAGGTTTCGGACCGGCCGCGGTCGTACATCACCACAAAGCGCCCGGTGTAGCGGCCCAGCCTGTCGCGCAGGAAGACGATGCTGGGATAGGTGACCTTGGGCCGCGCCCGGCCGTCCAGCAGCAGCGGCGGCAGCCACAACGCGTCGCGCCCGTCACTGCCCTTTAGGCTCAGCATGACCGACATGTCGAACCGGCCATTGTTGTTGTTGAAGCCCCAGACCAGCCGCCCAGAGGGGCTGCGCGCGATGGTCGACTTGGAACTGGCGCTGGCAAGCTCGCGCTCGGCATAGGACGGCGCCTCGTCCGACCAGTGCTTGCCGCCGTCGTAGGACCGCCGCTCGTAGGTGCCTAGATCGGTGCGCTGGATCAGCCAGAGCTCGTCGCCGCCAACCGGCACGGCACAGGGTTCGGGGAAGTCCTCGATGCCCCGGTCGAGCAGCGCGGGCAGCTCGCTGATCACCTCGGCATGGGCCCGGACCTCCGTGACGACGCCCTGCACCTTGGTCTCGTGCAGGCGCAGGCGGCAATAGCGCGGGATACGGTCCTTGTTGCGCGGTTCGGAGGAATCAGGGAACCCCGACAAGAAGAACCGATGTTCCGACCCCTCGTAATGCGACTGGAAGGCGAAGCCATAGCCGAAGAACGTCTGCGGCCCGATGACGAAGGTGCCGGGCGTCTCGAGGTCCAAATCAGGCGGCGTCCCGGTGTCCGGGTTCTGGATCACCCAAGCGCGGTTGGTGTGCAGAGCGCTGCCCAGCTTGAACGCGATGCTGAAGACCAGGTAGCCTTGGTGGGTGTAGAAGAACTGGCAATCCTGCACGAGCGCGTTCGGATCGCCCGCGTAGTGGACGATTGCGACCGGGTGCCAATTCAAATCGTCGGTCGCGCCATCGGTCGCGGGCGGCGTGCCGGTGAGATCGTCGTCGCACATCTCGATCAGCATGAACATGTCGTAGCCGGTGTGTTCGGGATTGGTGCCGAGCGGGCCGTTGTTGCCGTAGTAGCCGCGCCAGAGCCGGCCGCTGCGATAGGTGTGCGTTCCCACCGGGTCCATCCGGTTGACCATCGGCAGGTAGGCGTTGATCGCGGCCGGGTCGGTGATCACCGTGACCGGGCCGCCGGGGGTGTTGAGCGGGTCCTCGTCGGGCGGACCGTTCAACTCGAGATCGGCGCGCCAGGCCGCGGCCTCGTCCGCAAGGCCGATCCCGGCCGCGGCCAGCAGTTCCGACGACAGCGGCGGAACCTCGGCATCGGCACGGGCGGCATAGGCGGGCAACTCGGGGCTGGCCTGGATGACCTTGCCGGCGGTGTCGGTCTGCACCACGCCCATGCCCGCCAGCGCCGGATCGGCGGTCAGGACGTAACGCGGTGCGGCCGGCGCGGCGGGCTGGCTCAGGCTCACGACCTTGCCGGCGGCATCGGTCACCGCAGCGCCCGCCGCCTTCAGCAAAGGGTCGGCCGTCAGCACCCAGCGCCCCTGGTCCCGCGCCAGCGCATCCACCGCGTCGTTCGTGCGCGTCACCTGCGCCAGCGCGTCGAGCCGCACCACGCCGCCATCCGCGTCGGTGACCACGCTGTCGCCGTCGCGCAGCCCGGCCACATCGTCCGCCACCAACACCATGCGCGGCACCTCCGGCACCTTTTCAGCGACGGCCGTCACCGCTTCGGCCGAGGCCGCGCCGATGTTGCCCCGCGCAGCGGCGGGGTCCAGCACGTCGCCCAGATTCGCCGCCGTCGCAAGCCGCGCGACCAGCGCCGCGGGCGACGGCACGGTGGTGATCAGCGTGGCCACCGGCCCCGCGTCATGACGATATGTGTCGTAAGAGATGTCCGGGTCGGCGTTGCCGACGTTGAACTGCGCCCCCTCCACGGTCGCCGCCAGCCCGGCCGCGGTGTCGGGATAGACCGGCGCATTGGTGAAGGCCTGCTCCTCGAGCGTGTCGAGCCGTGCATTCGTCGGCTCGGCGTCGGCCTTGGCGGCGAAGGCAACGGACATGGCGGTCGTCCCCAGGAGCTGGGTCCCAAGGTCGGTCACAGCTTGGCGGCCGGTCGATCCGCCGGAATTGCCCAGAACCTCATCCAGTGTCGTCTTGATGCCGACGCTGGTCGATTTGACGCCGCTTTCAGCCATGTTGAACCCTCATGAAATCACGGTTGAAAATGGTCCGGCGAGCGCGCCCAGAACATCGTCAACGTTTTGCGGGGAGACGTAGTAGTCGACGGCGCCCTGCGCGGCGCTGGTCGGCGTAGGCGCGTAGATCGCGATGTCGTCGACCGACCCGTCGAAGGAGTTGCGGCCGACGACGGTGATCCCGGTGACGTTCGCCGGCGCCACGAAGGTGCCGGAGGCAAAGCCGTTGTCGGCAACCGACGCCGTCTCGACATCGGTGTCGCCCTCGATGCGCAGATAGACCGAGCTGGCAGTGCGGTCGGACACAGTAATCGACCAGCGATAGGTGGTGCCTGCGGTGAGGCTCAGCGGCTGGTCGAGCGTGCCCAGGCTGCCCGGCGTATGCGTGGCCTTGCCGCCCGCGATGGTCCAGCCGCCGGCGGCCGTCCAGTCGTCGCCGGTCGCGAAATCGCCACCACTCACCGCGTTGGTGCGGGTCGCATCGCCGTCGTAGAGCGTGAGCGCCGTGCCGGGCGTTATCGCGGCCGGACTGCCGATCCGGTCGGTGTCGAGATCGGGCGCTACACCCGGCGCCGTCCGAAAGACCGAGACGGAAGTCGTCGCCGATCCGATGGGCAGCAGAACGGTGATCGCCGCGAAGCCCGGCCCGCCCTGGGCGGTGACCGTTCCCGGATCCAGCGGCGCGGGCAAGGGAGCCGCGCCCGATCCGACTGTGTGCAGGATGGCCGGGCTCGCCGGACTTTCCGCGCCATTGGCCGCGATGGAGATCGCGCGCAGCTCGACCACCTGGCCGCTCATGTAGCCGTCGATCTGTGCGCCGCCGTTGGTGGTGGGCAGGGTCACGCTGTCGAAGGCTGGCGCGCCTTGCAGCCGGTGCTCGATCCGGTAGGAGCTGAGCAACACCGCTCCGGACACACCTGGCGCCAGGAGAACGGTGATCGGCGCTTCTTGTGCTTCCGGGTCGCCAGCGCCTGGAAGCGGGAATGCGTAGACCGGCTCGCTCGCGATGCGGGTGATGCGCGGGGCCGGCAGGGCCGAGGCGGGCAGCGGGATCGGAGCGCCGACGCGCGGCGACCAGGCGGGCGGCACCTCGGCATCGGCCAGCGCGTCGATGATGGGTGCGGCGGCGATCAGCGACAGCCGCGCCGAAAAATCCTCAGCCGGTTCTATCTCGAGGATCTTCATCGGCAGGCTTTCGGTCGCAAGCGGCCCGACATGCACCACGTCGCCGGATGCCGGCATCGCATCGCTCACGATCAGCCGCAGAAGCGCGGTCTCGGTTCCGGTGTTCGCGATCTCGCGAACCAGGGAGGTGCCGATGCTGTCGTCTTCGTCCGCGTAGACGCGGAAACGGATGCCGTAGACCTCAGCCGGGTCCATCTCGATCCGCTCGTCCAGTTCGATCACGCTGCCTTCGACGCGCACCACCCGTGCCGCGACCAGCGTCCGGTCCAGCGTCTCGAACGATCCCATCACCAGGTCGCCGCGGGTCGCGACCCGCGCGGCACCGTCCTGCATGCAGGTGAAGACATCGGGGCGATGAATGACCTCGTATTGTGCGCGGCGCGCCTCGCGCCAGATCTCGACGGGATCGGTTTTGCCGGGAAGGGGCAGGTCTTCGGTCAGGTCGATCGGACCGGTATGTCCCGGCCAGGGCACGATCCGTTCGGCTGGCTGGTACCCGTTCGTCTCATCCGCAAACTGCACCCGGATCGCGTCGGGCGGCTCCTGGTAGCTGCGCTCCCAGGCAAAGGCGCGGGCGTTGCGATCGCT
>Ga0114905_1001838_pt1 | contig 11394 bp, 18 predicted proteins | sample MalvireepMed_b05_FD_83499 | JGI IMG/M metagenome (GOLD analysis project Ga0114905, IMG submission 83499) | Marine viral communities from the Global Malaspina Expedition - Malaspina viral metaG DeepMed_b05 | ecosystem: Environmental > Aquatic > Marine > Oceanic | place: Mediterranean Sea...
AATATGATGCTTTAGATAAAATCGCTAAAAATAAATCCGTAAAGGATGTCAAAAAACAAATTTACTTAACTATTATTAGCATAAACATTTTAGAAGCCGTAAGGTTCTATGTCTCTTTTGTCTGTGCATTCGCGTTTGCAGAGAATAAGAAGATGGTTGGCAATGCCGATATTGTCAAATTGATTAAGCGTGATGAGGCGTTACATCTCTATAACACGCAGGAAATCCTAAAGATTTTAATGACGGTCAAAGAAGAAGGTTTTATTGATACTGCTAATGAGTGTGAAGAGATGGCGTGCAAGATGTTTGAATCTGCTGCCGAAGAAGAAAAGAAATGGGCTTCCTACCTATTTAAGGACGGGAGTCTGCTTGGGTTAAACGAAACGGTTATGCACCAATATATTGATTGGTTGTGTATGTCCAGACGACGGACTATTGGTTTACCTTACGATAACACCGGAAAGAATCCTATAGCCGGATGGACTGATCCTTGGATGAATAGTGAAGCTGTTCAAGTTGCACCTCAAGAACACGAAATTACCAGTTATAAAATTGGTGCTAGCACTAACGATCTAAATGACATAGACTTTGGGGATTTATCCTTATGACCATCAAACGGGTAATAAAATTAATATCCCATAGAGGTAATATTAATGGCAGAGTTGAACACAGAGAAAATCATCCTGCCTATATAGATGAGGCAATTGAGCTTGGGTATGATGTAGAAGTAGATATATGGTATCATCAACATGCGTTCTGGTTAGGCCATGATGAACCAACATATAAGATAGATTTCAATTGGTTAACAGACAGGTGTGTTAATTTATGGGTTCACTGTAAAGACTTATCAACGATATCTTTTATTAAAGATGCACAACAAGACTCAGTAGAATTGAACTATTTCTTTCACAATGTAGATGATTGTACGCTTACATCAAAAAATGACATATGGGTATATCCAGGTAAACAACCAGTACAAAATAGCATTGCTGTATTACCAGAGATACACAATGATGATGTAAGTCTGTGTACTGGAATATGTTCTGATGATATTAAAAGCTATAAAAGTTAGGTAGGTACACATGAATATATTACGAAGAGGTTTTTTAACCGCTGGTGGTCTTGGGCTTCTCTCACTACCTCAAATATTACAGGCACAGGAGCAAAACGGAACTCAGCACAAGGCGGTAATTAATGTTTTTCTAGGTGGTGGTCCTCCTCATCAAGATATGTGGGATATCAAAGACAAGGCTCCAACTGAGATACGTGGAGAATTTAAACCAATTTCTACCAATGTTGCTGGTATTCAAATTGGTGAATGTTTTCCAATGATTGCCTCGATGTTTGATAAATTTACAGCTATACGGTCTGTTGTTGGTTGTAAAAATAAACATGATGGATATCAATGTACAACTGGGTGGCTTAGAGAAGACAAAGTCTCTGGATCGACTTATCCAGCAATTGGATCTGCCGCATCTAAAGTACTGGGGCCAGTTACTATTGCGGTGCCGCCTAATATAACACTACTTGAGGAAACGTCTCATTCTCCTTGGTATGATTTTGAGAAGCCCGGATATTTAGGTACGGCATATCAATCATTTACGCCTAATGGTCAGATGATGAAAAACCTAAAACTCAATATCTCTAAAGATAGATTTAAGAAAAGGCAGGATTTACTCAGGGGGGTTGACATATCTAATATTGATATGAAGTTACTAACAGAAGAAAGTTTTGATGTTCTAATGTCCAGTAAGTTGTTAGATGCTCTAGACTTATCAAAAGAAAACCCCAAGACTCTTGAAAGATATGGTACTGGAAAACCTTATAAATACCAATATGACGGTGCCGCAACAAACAATCATAAACTTTTAGTAGCTCGTAGATTAGTACAGGCTGGAGCCAGATCCGTAACATTAAATTATGGTCGGTGGGACAGCCATGGTGCGAATTTTGATTTGGTACGTCATCATGGATCAAGACTGGATCAAGGTGTTTCAGCATTGGTTGAAGATCTTGATCAACATGGTATACTGGATGATGTAACCGTCGTAGTATGGGGTGAGTTTGGACGCACTCCTAAAATAAATAAGGATGCCGGAAGAGACCATTGGAGTGCAGTAAGTTGTGCATTATTAGCTGGTGGCGGAATGCAACACGGCCAGATAATCGGATCTACTAACAGGTACGGAGAAGAAGCAGTAGATAGACCTGTGCATATTCAGGAAGTTTGTGCTACAATGTATAAAGCAATTGGTGTTGACCCAACAACCGAAACAATCATCGACAATACTGGAAGGCCACAATATTTATTAGAACATAGAACACCTATAAAGGAGCTGGTATGACCTCTTGTAATATTAGATTTGATCAGCTAGATGACTCATTTGTAAAAGAACTACAGCCTTCATTTAATGATTTGCCAGAAACAGATCATAAAGATGGCAAATATAGACTAAGAAAATACACGTTAGTTGAACTGACGGATTATGTAACAGAAACGTTAGACTTGTCATACATAGAATTAGAAGTAGACACCTTCAACCAATCATCTCAGTATAATAAGCATCAAGGTGATATTGATAGAAAATTTGAACCCATTAGTAAAGATGTTTTGTTCAGTAGTGCTATGCTTAAAGTGTTGCATAACTTTTCTATAGTGGGCGGTCTTGATGTTGGAGATAAAATCCATATACATCAAATTAGAATTATAACATCTGATGATGGAGCAGAAGTGTCACCAGAAGGCGTGCATCAAGATGGATACGAATTTGTGGGATTTATTGGTATTAATCGTCACAACGTCACGGGTGGTGAATTGATGTTATACCACCAGAGAGACGAAGAACCGTTCATTAAATTACCAATGCCAAACGGCACTATGATAACAATTAAAGATGATGAACTATGGCATAACGGTAGCCCTATTCAACCAAAATACAATGATAGCAAAGGATACCTTGACCTATTTGTATTGACAGTAGGTGAAGCTTAAGGAATTAATATGACCCATAATGAACTCGGACGAACAGATGTGGAAGAGAGATCCCCATTTTTAGAACCAGTTGAGAAATCTATGGGGGATTTCTGGCGGATTAAGTATAAGTTTCTTGCACCCAATGCACACGCACCGACTCAATCACATGATTCAGACGCTGGTTGGGATTTATATTCAACGCACCCAGTCATCATTTCCAGCCATCAGAGAAAAAAGATTAATACCGGTGTATCTTTAGAAATACCGTCATCATTTGTAGGATTAATTTGGCCACGATCAGGATTGTCCGTTAATCAAGGTATTGACGTGCTTGCTGGAGTAGTTGATTCTGGATATAGATGTGAAATTATGGTATGTCTATTGAATACTTCACTTGTGCCTGTTAGAATAGAACCTGGAGACAGAGTTGCACAGATCTTATTTCAAGAAGTTCCAAAGTTTAAAATGGTTAGCTCGGAAAACTTAACGGAGTCAGAAAGGAAAGAGTGTGGATTTGGCTCTAGTGGTAAATAAATCTAAACCAGAAGAAAGAAATAATGAAACGACGTTCCAAGAAATCAGCACCAAAAATTAAACCTCTCGTAGCAAGAACAGACAATCAAAAAGAATATATTAGAGCGATCAGAGAAAACGATGTAGTATTCTGTTCTGGACCAAGCGGTAGTGGAAAATCATTCATCGCTGCTGGCATTGCTTCAAGTGATCTTCACAAAGATGACATAGACAAGGTCATAATAACAAGACCTCTGGTTTGTACAGGTAAAGATATTGGATCTCTACCCGGAGGTATACTGGAGAAAATAGCTCCATACTTGATGCCGATGCAGGAGCATTTTAAATATTTTCTCGGCCAAGTGTATTATGGCCACTATTTTAATAATGATAGGATTTGTTATAAGCCCTTGGAGGTCATGCGTGGATCTACCTTTCATGACTCATTTATGATCTTGGATGAGGCACAAAACTGCACAATAGAACAAATAAAAATGTTTATCACTAGAATGGGCGAAAATTCTAAGGTTATCATTAATGGTGATATGGATCAAACAGATCTTAAACATAGAAGCGGACTATCGGTATGTATTGACAGACTGAAACACGTAGAAGGTGTATCTACCATCAACTTTGACTACAGTGACATACAGCGTAATAGTATTATTGGTAAAATACTAACAGCCCTTGAGAATGCAGATTAACAGGAGAATGTTTATGAATGAGTCACATCAAAAAGAGATGAAATTAACAGGCAAACCAAGTATAGTAATTAAAGACATTAAGATCGATGGATTAGTTGGATGGGTTGGAGACTTTGGGAAACCATTGAGTATTAGTGACTCTGTCAACGGCGTTCCTGTTCGTGACATTTTAGAACACGGAGTATGTACATCAGTTTTTTCAGATCAAACCGAATTCAATCTTATACGGTTTCAAGATATAACTTTAAAAATATCCTATGATCGAAGACCATCTGTCGATGATGATATACAGGTGTTTTTAGACACTGAAGGTGAACCCTTTTTTGATCTTGGCGAATAACAGGAGAAGATACGATTATTACTTATCATTATAAATGTACCAACTGCGAATATGAACTAGAGGTGGAGCAATCCATTAAGGATAAACCCTTGAGTAAATGTTCGGATTGTGGAAAGAGTACATTAGAAAGGATTCTATATGGAGGCTCTCATGTTATATGTAATGACATTAGCACTATTGGCCAGCTAGCGGAACATAACTACAAGAAGAACAAGGGACAGATAGAAGACAATATTGCAAGCAAAAAGAAACATAACAAGAAAGCAATAAATAAGAATATGCCAGCGACGACTAGGGATATAGCTAAAATGACAAATACACAAAAGCAAAAATATATTATGGAAGGTAAAATATGAAGGATATTGATTTTATACAAGATCCGAACTTGTTACCACAAGAACAAAATGATACTATATGGTTTAATAAAGACGGTAAAGAGGTCGCAAATGATAATGAGATCGTCTTTGCTAAAATACTCCTCCAAGATAAGGTAGACTATTATTATGTGAGAATGCAGGATGATGGTATGATATGTGACCCTTTACGATCTCGTATCAGATCAAAAAGAACAGAGACTGTTAAGATGAAGAAAGTATCAAAGGTCATATTTGATTTCTACATGATGTATCTTCATACAAAAAACAACATCTATATAATCAGAGCACAAAGGGGGTTTATCAATGGTTAAAAAAGGGCCACTTGGAAAAGCGGAACAGTTTTACATTAAAGAACAATACAAGGAAATGAGTGTTGATGATATATGTAAGGAGCTTGACAGAGCAAAAACTCTAATCAAAAGGCACATCACTAAATGTAAAAAACAAGAAGATGATGAGGCCGAAAAGGCATTTACTGCTGGTTCTCAATTCGGTATCAGAAATGGTACTGTTGTAATGACACAGAATGCTTCACAAATGAGCGATGAGGTTAAATCTACTAGTAAGATTACATCTAGGCAGGCCACATGCATTACTGGTACTGGGAAGCAAAATGAAAAAAAATAGAGATAAATGGCTGGAACAATATCGATCAAATAAACATGCTATTTGGATCAATATTAGGTTGACAAACGGTGAAGAGTTGTATTATGATGAATATGACGGATGGCTAACCGTCAAAAAGATATGTGACGAAGAAGATATTTTCATAGAAGAAATATCATTACAATTTCGTTCGCACGAGGTAGATATAGACCTAACAGATGCAGAAGGTATTTATTTAGTTCGTTCTGTTATGGGTCAATTCGGAGGAATTACAAAAAATTACTTCACTACCGGGATATTGAAGCAGAATAAAGTGTATAAGAAGATGTGGATTGTTCCCGAACTAATTGTAGACAAAGAAGTTGTGGATAACATTGAGGATTGTTTTGAAGAAGCTTTAATTTATGCGAAAAAGAACTGACAAAAGCAAGTATAAGCACCAGTCTACTGGTGAACATTGTACCTGTGCAGCCTATATTGCAGAAATGATGTGCATGAAGAATGCGGAGTTTAAAAATCAGGGTTCGCTGCCATATAAATTCTGGAATATAGATCCGTGGACTACCACCTTTTTAAACCAAATAATTGAGGCGAATAAACTACTGAAAAAATACAGCGAAGCTGGTATTCTTAAAGCAATTCGTTCTTCTGAATTTGAGTTTCAAAGAATATTCTCGCTGAAACATGGAGGTGCCATTCCTATAATTGAAAAATATGACAAGATCGTAAAAGACAATCTCGATAAAAATCAAGACCTTGACATAAAAGAGAATCCAGAAACAAGATCTGCTACATTTGGAAAAAGATCAAAACTTAGCCAATTAAGGAATATGAAATTTGATGGTAAAAAGAAAGAGTAAAAAGCCAGCTAAATTCCAAGATGATGATATCTGTAATTCATTACATAAAGTTCATGGTGATATGATCACTAAAGGAAACAAGGTTCTAGATAGTATTTTAAGCCTGAAGAATCTTAGCGTGTCTCCAGCATTAGATGATGCGTTGGGTGGTGGCTTGACAGAGGGTCAAGTGGTCGTAATGACGGGTGACCCAAAGACAGGTAAGAGTGTGACCTGTTTACACATTGCCAGCAAAGCACAGGCTATGGGCAAGAGGGTATATTATGTAGACACAGAATGTCGATTAGAGAAAAAACATCTTGAAGGAATCAAAGGTTTAAATGTTGATGATGTAAATGTTATTGGTCCTCATGACGAAATGAAATCTGCTAACCAGTATCTGGATTTTATAACAGATGTAATTAAATCAGATGAAGGTGCTGTTATCATCGTTGACTCTATATCTAATATGTTACCAGAAGAAGAGATGATTGGTGCATTAACATCTAGAGTAAGAGCACAGCTACCTAGATTGTTATCTATCTTCTTAAAAAGAACCGCAGCAGATATTAGGCAAAACCGTATTATTATGATTTGTATCACTCATAACATAGCAAATACTGGTGGTTCTAAATGGAGTCCTGAAAAAAAATCTGATAGCGGGAATCAGTTGCAGTACCAAGCCAGTACAAATATGGTGATAACCCATAAAGAACGTTGGCAGTCCACTGCTGGTGAAGATCTCGGACAAAAGGTTAATTGGTTGATTAAAACCTCTGCTGCTGGAGGAATTCCAAACACAAAGACAGAGAGTTGGATAAGATACGGAATAGGCATAGATGAGGCTAAAGAAGTAGCTAATGTTGCTGCTGACCTATCACTAATTAAAAAATCTGGCTCATGGTTTACTTTGAATACATTTATAGACGATATTGACAACGAAGAGATACAAAAAGTATTAAAGGAAGAGGGCGTAGATGTTAGTAAACCTGAAGAAATAGAAAAGTTTTTTAAGGTTCAGGGTGTTGATAATGTATCAGAGTTCTTGAGTAGATATCCAGCACTTTGCAAAATCTTGCAGGATAAGTTGCAGTTGCTATGAAAATCAAAGGTCTCAATAACAGAGATTACAAGATACAATTACATAAATATATCGTGAGCAACAATGACCAACGACCAAGATCAAAATTACATTTATCAGCTAGGGGGATGTTGAACGATATCTATGGTAGCCATTGGATTCTTGAAGAAGTCAAGCTTCCTGGAAGTAGGAATAAAGGATTAAAGTCTACATTATTTCTTGATTTTTTCATTCCACATGTTAAACTTGCTGTTGAGGTTCACGGTAAGCAGCATTATGAGTATTGTGGCTTCTTCCACAAGTCTATGGCGGGATTCAAAGAATCTCTTAAGAGAGATAACCTGAAGCAGGATTGGTGTGAGTTAAATGAAATCTCACTAATCGTTTTGAAATATAGTGACGATGTAGAAACTTGGAGAGAACAAATTGAACAATTCTAATATACAACAGAGGCTTATGCAGTTTCTCGATAGGATTGATGAATACATAGCAAATAAAAACTTAGGAGTATCTAATTTTCGCGAAGAATTGAAAGAAGCTGAATCATTTTCACTTGATGAATTAAATAGCATCTCACAAGGTGATTGTTTTAATTATGCATTTTTGATGTACGCATATGCTGACCATATAAATAGCGAAAGATCAAAGCAGGAAAATGTTATAGGTTTTTGTGAAGAATCTATCAACAAAATAATTGCTCGTGATTATAAAGAGGTACAAGACATTTATGTTAACCACAATGTTAAGGTGGCTATGATTACACAAGAAAATACTGTTGCTCAAAAATTAATAGAATTCAAAAATGTAGCAGAATCCAGAATCAGATCTCTTAAGAGTAAAGAATTTAATGTACGGAGAATGGCCGAATGTTTATTAGAGAAAGGTAAACGAAAATGAGTGTTAATGATTTTAATATCAGCAACATGACCGACGACGAAAAGAATGCGTTACTAAAACAGTTGCTTTCTAATACAGAAAGTAGTTCCACTCCAGGTAATGGAGATTCCGTGGTCGCAGCACAAGTTAATGACGACTTTTCTGTGACCAGAACCAAACACAAAAGGGAAGATAGAAAAGTGGTAGCTGGCAAAAATACGTGGACTGATGATCTTAGTGAACATCGTGATGACTTGAATGATACACCTGATTACAAACCGGTCACAAGAAGGAGAAAGTCTCCTAAGAAATCTCGTGTTGAATGTCATGTATGTGGTAAGTCTTTTAATGTCGATCCAAGGACTGTATATGGTGAATTTCAACGGTGCAACAAGTGTGGTGGACAATAATTGATGAGACACAAGCTGTCAGATGTTGGAGCAGAACGAGCAGTTCTGGCTGGACTCTTTGCGTATGGAATGGAATCCTATGTAGAAGTGTGTGACATAATAGATGTCAACAGTTTTACGCATAAGAACAATCAGGTTCTATATAAATGCGTAGAAAAGGTTTTGCAGAGTGAAGTAACAATCGATCTTCCAGCAATACTGTCTGCTGCTGAACAGTTAAATTTGTCAGAAGTAGTCAACTCTACTCAAGAATTAGAGTACATCAATTCCTTACTTGAATTTCCGATAAGTAAGGATAACATTGTTTATTTCGCTGCACAAATTAAGAAGTTTGAATTTGCTCGTAAGATAAAGAAACTCACACTGAGAATAGCCAAGGATGTAGAAGGCATAAATGGTGATGAGAGTATCGATGAGATAATCAATCTCATGGAAAGTCCGATTACCGATTTTCTACGCGAGGACGATGGTAACAATAAGTCGGACAAATTAGGAGAGGGGATTGATGAATACTTAGAATTCCTTATGGAGAATCGTTGTGATCAAGTTGGGATAACTACTGGTTACAATAGGTATGATGCTGCTATTGGTGGTGGATTAAGACCAAAGTGTGTCGATTTAGTTTCTGCACGACCTAAAGTTGGCAAGAGTGTATTTGGTGACAATGTAGCTATATATGTTGCTCGGAAGGGAATTCCGGTCCTCATGTTAGACACAGAGATGTCACAGGAAGATCATCTAAATAGAATTATATCAAACCTTAGTAGTATACCGATCAATGATGTGGGTACAGGCAAATTCGTAGATGAACAAGAAAAGATCATAAATGTACAAAAAGCGGTTGACGAAATTAAGGAGATGCCATATAACTATGCCAGTGTGGCTGGCAAATCCTTTGACCAAATAATGAATATCATCAAAAGGTGGTTAATTCAGGATGTAGGACAAGATGAGAACGGTAGGACTAATCCTTGTCTTGTCGTATATGATTATCTCAAATTGATGTCTTCCGGATCTATTTCTGGTCATATTCAAGAGTATCAAGCGTTAGGATTCCAGATTACAGAGTTACATAACTTGGCTGTAAAATATGATTTTCCCTGTTTGGCTTTTGTTCAGCTAAATAGAGATGGGATAACTAAAGAGTCAACCGATACCGTTAGTGGATCTGATAGATTAGTATGGCTGTGTACATCCTTTTCGATATTTAAAATGAAATCACCAGAAGAAATTGCCGAAGATGGACCGGGAGGTGGTAATAGAAAACTGGTTCCAATAACAGCCAGGCACGGTCCCGGCATGGAAGACGGTAATTATATTAATATGAACATGCGTGGAGAATACGCGAGATTATTAGAACTCAGAACTAGGGATGAAAACAGAGTAGTAGCGGAAAGTGTCGATGGTGCTATTGAAGGTGCCGACGCCCCTTTTGAAGAGGAAGAATGATGACAGTTATCGCTATAGCCATAGCTACATTTTGTTATGCAGTAGTATTCGTAGGAAATCTTGTACAGAAAGATTATCCGCATAGTTTAATGTGGTTTTCATACGCTTTGGGAAATTGTGGATTGTTATGGTATGAATATAATAAAAGATTTGTGGAATGAATACCCTAAAGGAGAAAAAGAAGCTTGACCTTAACAAGGTGCGTGATATAATATTTCGTAATATTGATATCATAATTAACCACTTTGATATAGATCATAGTAGAGACGGTGATAATATATTTATGTGTTGTCCAATCCACGAGGGTAGCGATAATCCTCACGGTTTATCTATTTCCAGCAGTAGAAAGCAGTGGCGATGTTGGACTAGGGGTTGCCATGAACATTATGGAACCGATATATTCGCATTTGTCAGAGGTGTTATGGAAAGAGAAAGTAATGTTTCGTTCTCTGAGACCCTTTCTCTTATTTGTAAATTATATAATATTAATTCTGATCAATGTGCTTTAGAGGAGGATAAGCATCGCGAGTCTGAATTACGGACAATGGTTAATATTTTTAATCGAGAAATAGAAGAGGATGAATACTGTAGTTTTGATAAAATACAAACTTCGGGAATATCTGAATACTTTGAAGCACGCGGGTTTAGTCCGACTACATTAAAGTATTTTGGAATAGCAGATTGTAATGATAAGATATCCAAGATGTATCAGAGGTCTATTATCCCAGTACATTCATCAGACGGGGTACAGATTGGCTTTATAGCCAGATCAACTAAAGATTACATTCTTCCAAAGTATATCTATTCTGAGGGTTTTAAAAAGTCTCAACATCTGTATAATCATCATAGGGCTATTGAGCGTGGCCTCGACAGGTCATGTTTATTTATCGTAGAAGGACAAGGCGATGTTTGGAGACTGTATGAGGCAGGTGTTAAAAATTGCATAGGTTTATTTGGGAGAGATATTTCTACGTATCAGCGTTCAAAATTAATCAAAAGTGGCATTACAACATTAGTAATACTAACAGATAATGATCAAGCTGGTAGAGAAGCTAAGGTTAACATAAAGAGAAATCTTAGCCGCATGTTTGATTTAAGATTCCCCAAGATGACAAAAAAAGATATTGGTGAAATGTCTAAAGAACAAATTGAAGTTGATATTCTACAACAATTAAAGGGATTATATTAAGATGATTATCGGACTCGCAGGGCTAAAACAAAGTGG
>Ga0114905_1001840_pt1 | contig 11388 bp, 9 predicted proteins | sample MalvireepMed_b05_FD_83499 | JGI IMG/M metagenome (GOLD analysis project Ga0114905, IMG submission 83499) | Marine viral communities from the Global Malaspina Expedition - Malaspina viral metaG DeepMed_b05 | ecosystem: Environmental > Aquatic > Marine > Oceanic | place: Mediterranean Sea...
ACCTAAATCTGGCCGCGTAGCAAGCCCAACTCATAGCGATGTGGGCGAGATGTTTGCACAGCGTTTTAGTGTAATAAATATCTATGTAATGGTGCTATTACTGCTTGCGGCGGGTATTGTCTGGAGTGGTATCAAAACAGCTGAGGCGGTGCAACAATACCATCAGGACTATAAAACTTTGCAAGATATGAAAAAACAACAGCGCAAATTGCAAGTAGAGCATCAACGCTTGCTCATTGAGCAGCAAACCTTTAGTGCCACACCGCAGATTGCTAGCCGCGCAGTTGCAGAACTAGGCATGTACTCGCCGACGCTAAAAGACAAGCTTATTATTCAGCCGGGCGCTCCGGTGATAGCGGGCGACTCTTTTGCTCGCGCTGATACTGATAATAGTAGTACTGATGTTGCCAATACTGATCTTAGCCCAGAAAGCCCGTCCGCTGCAGACTCTAGAGGGGATGGACAATGAGTAGCAAAAAGTCATCAACCGATAAAAAATCAGCTAGCGGTAAAGTAATAAAACCACTGCGCCCGGCCAATAAAGCAAAAGCGCAGCAAAAAGCTAAAGGTAACGCTCCTAGTGCGGGTAAAAAAATATTCTCCCGTAAGAAAAAGAGCGACGCGCAAGGCGCTTACACCAGCGTAAAGAACCGTAAATCGAAACGCACCATTATGAGTAAGGCCTCAGGTGCGTCTTCGCGCGGCGGCTTTGAATATGACAAAAACCGCTTTCGGATGGTATGGGCCATCGCCCTAACGGTGTTGGTGCTATTGATAGGCCGTGCCTATTATATTCAAGTTGCCAACGCCCAGTTTTATCAAGATAAAGGTAATGAGCTAATCACCAGCGAGCGCACACAAAAATCCTATCGCGGCATGATTACCGACCGCAATAATTTACCTTTAGCGGTCAGTGCACCACTCGCGACTGTCTCCTTTAGTCCGCACGACTATGCGCGCGAGTACTATGAGCTCAACCGAGTCATCATTGAAAACCCCAGTCAACCAGTACTACGAGCGCGGATGCAAAAGCGCTTGGATAATATGGATCTGACGGTATTGGCCGCCGCGGCTAATATTCCGGTAGCTGAGCTTGAAAAGGCCGCCGCTATCGATAAGAGCGTCGATGTCACCGATGATGAGGCGGTTAAAGCGGCTCTGCCTTCAGGCCCAGGTTCACACTACCTACCATTACTCAATAAAGTCACTCCAGAGATCGCTCAAAGCGTCAGCTCGCTTGACTTCCCAGGCGTCTATGAGAAAAACTTCTTTCAGCGCTATTATCCTCAGCCGCAGCCCAACGCGCAGCTACTTGGCTTTATGGGTCAAAACGCCAATGATGTTGACGGCGGCTATGAGGGCCGCGCGGGTATCGAGCGTCAATACGAGCAAGCGCTAGCGGGTGAGGATGGTAAAGTCTTAGTGCTAAAAGACGCCAAGCAAAATAGTCTCAAAGAGATTAAGCAATTAAAGCCAGAAATCGCAGGCAAAGATGTGGCTTTGACTATTGATTCGCGCTTGCAGTACCTGCTTTATAAAGAATTAGAGAAAGCTGGACGCTTACAGCAGGCGCGTTGGTCGACGGGTATGATAGTAGACGTGCAAAACGGTGAGGTATTAGCCTTGTCGACTTGGCCTTCTTTTAACTCCAATAATCTCAATGAGATGACCGGTGAAAACCAGCGCAATCGGGCGCTACTAGATACCTTTGAGCCAGGCTCAGTGATGAAGCCTTTCACGGTGGCAGCGGCGCTTGATTCAAAAAAATACACCGCCAACTCAATGATTGATACCAACCCAGGCTCAATACGCGTTCGCGGCTATACGATTCGTGATCATAACAATTTGGGGGTGATTAACCTTGCCACTTTATTACAAAAATCAAGTAACGTTGCGTCAACGAAAATCGCCTTAGCACTGCCGCCTGATGGTATCACTAGTATGCAAAAGAAATTTGGTTTTGGCGCTAAGACCCCGCTACAGTTCCCAGGCGAGGGTAGTGGTAATGTCACTACACCTAAAGAAAAAGAAACCGCGCGCCGTGCTACGGTCAGTTATGGCTATGGTATGGAAGCGACACTTGCGCAGGTCGCGCAAGCTTATGCGGCACTAGCAGCTGGCGGGGTCATGCATCCTTTAACCTTGACTAAGACCGACAAACCGCTGCCAAGCAAGCGCATCATGGAGCATGATCAGGCAATGGCCATCGTCGAGATGCTTGAGTCAGTAACGCTGCCCGGTGGTACCGCAAAAGCGGCGAACATCGATGGCTACCGCGTCGCTGGCAAGACTGGTACCTCGCGCCGTATCAACCCAGATGGCGGCTACTACACCGATCAGTATCGTAATATCTTCGCCGGTATGGCGCCTGCGTCCAACCCAAGGCTAGTCGGCGTTATCTTATTAGAAGATCCGCGCGGGCTGCATTATGCTGGACTAACTGCCGCTCCCGTCTTTCATAACGTAATGAAAGAGGCGCTACGCCTGTATAATGTGCCACTTGATAAGCCACTACAAACGCAAGAGCAGTAGCAAGCTTGAGGCTAAGCATTCACTTTATTTTATTTTAAAGCTCTAGGATTTTTCATGACCGACGCTTATCAAGTTAACAGTGATCAAAGCAGTACTGACCAGAACAATAATGACCAAAGCAATAATGACCAAAGCAATAATGACCAAAGCAGTACCGTGACCTTGCAGCAGCTACTAGAAAACAGAGACGTCAGCAGTACTTTGGCACGTGAGCGTCTAGCACAACAATTAGTGGCCATTACTGATTTGAATGCTGTGCTGGATATTGCTTTTGCGCAATTGCGTTTAGATAGTCGGCAAGTGAGCGAAAACGATACTTTTATCCTTTTAAAGAGCCAAACACCAAACTGTCAGCAGAGCCGTCGTTATTTGCAACAAGCAGCAAAGAGCGCGGCTTTTATCTTATCTGAGCTAGATCCCGAAGCCCTGCTTAGCGAAGCTAACGCGCCAGCCGATGCTAATATTCAGCTGAATGATAATAAATTAGCGGCTGAGCAGCCACTATCGAATCTGCCTTGTCCTGTAGTTTATGTACCTAATATCCGCGATTTTCTTGGTGACTTAGTGCAGCTGCGGCTGCAATATGCGCAGCCGGTAGTCTTGCCAACAGTCGCTGCGGTCACTGGTACCAATGGCAAGACCACGATCAGCCAACTGGTCGCCCAGCTTACGCAGTTAGCGGGCATGAGTAGCGCGGTGATGGGCACAGCAGGTAATGGTAAATTAGAGGCGTTGGTACAAGCCAGCCATACCACTGGCGATGCGCTAGCGGTGCAGCAGTTTTTGCAGAATATGGGCGCGCAGCAAGTGGACCTCTTAGCGCTAGAGGCCAGCTCGCACGGTCTTGACCAGCAGCGTCTGCAAGGCATGCCGATTAAAGTTGCTATTTATACCAATCTGTCGCGTGATCATTTAGATTATCATGCCGATATGGATGAGTATGTGGCGGCCAAAGCGAAGCTTTTTGATAAACAGCATTTCCCTAGTCTGACTCATGCCATTATCAATATCGATGATGAGCATACGCAAACTATGCTCGATACTGCGCAAGCGAGTGGGCTTAAAGTTTGGACTTATAGTCTAGACCCATCTATGAATGCCACCTTTAGCGCTGCTAGTATTGAGCCAAGCTTGCAAGGCGTGACGATAGCTATGCAGAGCGAATTTGGTAATATTGAGATGGTCAGTCCACTATTAGGGCGCTTCAATGTTGCCAATCTATTGGCGGCTATTGCAGCGGCGGTGGCGCTCGGGGTAGATATTGAGCGCATCAGCGAGTTGGTGCCTAAGCTGCACGGCGCTGTCGGACGCATGCAGCGCGTGGCTTCAAATAATGGCTGCTTTATCGTCGATTATGCACATACGCCGGACGCGCTCAGTCAAGTATTGACAAGCCTTAAAGCGCACTGTGAAGGTCAGCTTTGGGCAGTGTTTGGCTGCGGCGGCGATCGTGATGCTGGCAAGCGCCCTATTATGGCGCAAGCGGGGCTAGCTGGCGCTGATCGGGTCATATTGACCGCCGATAATCCGCGTAGCGAAGACCCCAATATCATCTTACAAGATATGCAAGCCGGCATGACGGACGAGCAATATGAGCGCACCTATATCGAGCCTGCGCGGCAAAAGGCGATAGAGCACGCTGTCAAAAATGCAGCGGCCAATGATATCGTCGTGATCGCCGGCAAAGGCCATGAGACTTATCAGGAAATCAAAGGCGTGCGTTATGACTTTGATGATAGTGTTATCTTGCAGCAAGCACTCAAACAAGCAAAGCGTGCTTAGTCTAAATCATCTAGAGCACAAGCTTTCTTGAAACATAAACACAGACTATGAGCTACTAAGTCTCAGTCAAGCATCTGTAAAAAGTAGTCGTTAATTATTAATATACAAGGTATTCACTATGACAGCTGACCACCATAATACTATTCAGTCGCAAGGACTGTATGTCTGGCAAGCAGATAACTTGCTGGCAGCGACAGCAGCGCTTAGTGGACATTGGCAACCAGCGCAGGAGAGCCAAGACAGTACCGAGCTGGAGGTGACGAGCAATCGTATCACTACAGATACGCGTACCATCCAAGCAGGGGATATATTCTTAGCTTTGAGTGGTGATAATTTTGATGGACATGATTATATTAACGTTGCGGCCTCTAAAGGCGCTATCGCTGCTATCGTCTCGCGTCCTATCTCAACAAGCATTGCGCAGTTAGTCGTTGATGACACCCGTCTGGCTTTGGGTCAGCTCGCTGCGTATCGTCGTCAGCAGCATCCCAATCTAACCGTTATTGCCATTACCGGCTCCAGTGGTAAGACGACCTGTAAGGAGATGCTCGGTAGTATCTTTGGTCGCCTAGCGCCCACATTGATCACTCGTGGTAATCTCAATAATGATTTAGGCGTACCCATGATGCTGCTTGAGCTGTCTGATCATCATCGTTACGCCGTATTAGAATTGGGCGCCAATCATATCGGCGAGATCGCTTATACCACTGAGATTGTCCGTCCTGATGTGGCTTGTATTCTCAATATCGGAACCGCGCATTTAGGCGAGTTTGGTAGCCGTGAAGGTATCTGCCAAACCAAATCTGAGATTTACCACACCTTGACAGATAACCAGTTTGCGATTGTGCCGGACAAAGATGACTTCACCAATCAGCTGCGCCGTACTGCTGAAAAAAACACCGCAAAAGTAATCGGTTTTGGCAATACCGACGTCAGTGCGAGCCACTTAGACGTTGAGCCTGAGCGCAGCGAGTTTAAATTACATATCGGCACGCAGGTAAAAGATATCTGTCTGCCGCTCGCCGGTGAGCATAATGTCAATAACGCGCTAGCGGCAGCGGCTTGCGCTTATGCGTTAGCGATCGATGTTGAAGATATTGTCATCGGTTTAGAAAACGCCCGTCCAGCCAAAGGCCGTCTCAACAGTCAAATACTAGGCAATCATCGCTTGATTGATGATACTTATAATGCCAATCCGCACGCCGTACGCGCCGCTGCCAAAGTCTTAGCGGCGCAAACCGGTACGCAAGTTATGGTACTTGGCGACATCGGTGAGCTGGGCGACGCTGCAGTTAGCGAGCATCAAAGCTTAGGCCGTACTATTGCTGCTATCGGTATTAATGTACTGCTTTGCGTTGGGGAGTATGCTCGGTATACGGTGGCCGGAGCCGAAGAGATCGGCGGTATTACCGCGCATGATTTTGAGGATAAAGACAGCTTATTACAGTATCTCCAGCAGTATCTACAAGCGCAGCAAGCACATCCTTGCACTGTGTTATTCAAAGGGTCTCGTTTTATGGAAATGGAAACCCTCATCAATGCGCTAATCGAGGAGTAAGCGGTGTTAGTTTGGTTTTTTGAATGGCTTAGCCAGTATTATTCGCCGTTTTCTGCGGTATCCTCTTTGACGCTGCGCGCACTATTAGCGGTCATTACCGCTTTAGGGTTTAGTCTGCTCTTAGGCCGGCGGGTGATTCGTCATCTGCGTACTCTTCGCTATGGACAGGCCATTCGTGATGATGGTCCGCAGTCGCATTTGGCCAAGACAGGTACGCCAACGATGGGCGGGGTGCTTATCCTCACCTCTATTGGCGTGGCGAGTCTGTTGTGGGCGCGCTTAGATAACCCTTACGTTTGGATTTTGCTTGTGGTGATGGTTATCTTTGGCGCGGTCGGTTGGGCTGACGACTGGTTGAAGATTAAATACAAAGATCCTAAAGGGCTGATTGCGCGTAAGAAGTACTTTTGGCTATCAGTCGGTGCTATCTTTGTCGGGGTCTCTTTATACTATATTGCGACCCTGCAACCTGATACTGCTACGACGCGAATGATGCAGGATCTGCTGCTGCCAGTATTTAAGGACTGGTACATTCCGTTTTCTGCAGTGCCGTTTGGCATTGCCTTTATTATCTTTACTTACTTTGTGATTAACGGTGCTTCTAACGCGGTTAACTTAACCGACGGTTTAGATGGTCTGGCGATACTGCCAGTAGTGTTGGTCGCTGCAGGCCTTGGCGCGATGGCTTATGTCTCAGGTGATGTGCGCTTCTCAGAGTACTTACACGTGCCTTATATACCTTATAATTCAGAGGTCATTATCGTCTGCGGGGCGATGGTCGGCGCAGGACTCGGGTTTTTGTGGTTCAACGCTCATCCCGCGCAAGTGTTTATGGGTGATGTTGGCGCGTTAGCACTGGGCGCGATGCTCGGTACGATCGCGGTGATGACCCGCCAAGAGATTGCCTTTGCTATTATGGGCGGCTTATTTGTCGCCGAAGCGATATCGGTGATATTGCAAGTTGGCTCTTATAAGCTACGCAAAAAACGCATCTTTCGTATGGCGCCGCTGCATCATCATTTCGAAGAGATCGGCTGGAAAGAGACACAGGTAGTAGCCAGATTTTGGATTATTGCCATTGTGCTCGTGGTGCTAGGGTTGATGACGTTAAAACTGCGTTAAATGCTTGCTTGATTAGGTTCAATACTCCTGATCACTCAGCCAAAAAGCCACTCTAGATTATTTTAGAGTGGCTTTTTTATCGCTTATCGGCAGTGATTTTTGCTAAGATGCTGATGTTAAACTATTGAGTAAATTTAGAAGAGGTTAAGAGACTGGTGTCGATATTTATATGTCCTATTTGCCAATCGCCGCTAGTACCAGCAGCTGATACTTGGCGCTGTGATGGCAGCTTAAACCCTAAAAACACTTGCCATCCTTTTGATATAGCACGGCAAGGCTATGTCAACTTACTGCCTGTACAGCAAAAAAAATCCAAAGCGCCCGGCGACAGTAGCGACTCTATCCTTGCTCGGAAGCGGTTTTTGGCTGCCGGTTATTATCAGCCGTTACAAGATCTGCTCTGTGAGCGGATACAAAGCATCTTGCCACAAGACGGCGCAAGAAAAAATAAAGAGTCTGTGACGTGGTTAGATATTGGCTGCGGCGAGGGGTATTACACGGGAGCTATTGCGCAAACCAAGGGCATTGATCGCTTGATCGCCGCCGATATTAGCAAGGCTGCCGTGTTAGAAGTGGCCAAAGCGAGCAAAGCGGCTAAGCGCTTCTGGCTAGAGGCTGATAAGCTGGATGACGGCAAAGCGACTATTTATCCTATTGTCACAAGCGCCGCCCATCTTCCGCTAAGTAATAATAGCTTGATGGGTATCAGTAGTATTTTTAGCCCGATATTGCCCACAGCTTTTAATGATGTCTTGCAGCAGGGTGGCTATGTAGTGATAGCTAAGCCCGATATCAGCCATTTGGCTAGCGTGCGCGAGGCGCTATTCAATGAAGTACGTGAGCATAATTCAGATAAGTTTTTGACTGAGCTTGCGCCTTTTTTTGATTTATTAGAGACTCATAAAGTCAGCACTGAGCTGAGCTTGTCTGAGCAAGCATTAGCGGATTTATTAACCATGACCCCTTATGCTTATCGTGCCCAGCCAGATAAACGGCGAGCGCTCATGGCAAAAGCGGCAGCGGCGAGCTTTAACACGGAAGCCAGATTTGTGGTTTATATCCTAAAAAAACGGCCGTTATAGCCTATTATAGTCGATTCTAAATAAAATAGAGACATATAAGCGGGTGTTTTGACACTGTTTTGAGAATATGTCTGATCAAGCTAAGGTCTGTTTAGCTCTTTAGAGTCGACTATACCGTATTTTATGCCGCTCAATATATCAAAACGTAAGCTAAAGACTGTGTTTAACTTGTGTTTAACATTATCAATACTACATTTGAGACAGGCATTAAAAAACGCAGCCAGCTTTTGAGCGACTGCGATTTCTTCGATTAGATTTTGAGAGTTAGACTTTTTTAATTAAGCCTAGCGTTTGCCTCATTGGTTCATATGACCCTCTTGATTCATGTGGCCTTTGTTTATCATATGGCCATCTTGATTCATATGACCTCGTTTCATCATATGACCGCCTTGTTTCATATGCTGCGCGCGCATTGTCGCAAGTTTCTGGCGTTGTTCTGGGGTTAATATATTCATCATGGCTTCACGGTTTTGCATATGATTACCACGATTATTCTGTCTAAGCGCTTGAATTTGCGCTTTTTGATTGGCGCTTAAATTTAGCTCAGCCATCATATTACTCATCATAGTGTTCATGCCGCTGTGCATATGCTGACTGCCTTTATTATGCTGCATTTGCTGCATATTGTTATGAGGCATAGTGTTATTAGCATTCGTATTGGCACAAGCGCTAATCGCTGTAAGGCTTGAGAGTGCAAGAGTGGCATTTAGTAATAACTTTTTCATAAAAGCTCCTTGTTTTTATAATGAAATTTATATTATATGTTAACATAATTTATTTATAATGAAAGTATCTATAGTGTAAAGTATACTGCCGACGCTACTATGTATAAGACTTTATTAAAGGGAGTCAGCATTTTAGAGTTATATTTTATTGATAGATTAAGTGACGATCTCATTATTAATGGCTTTCGCCCAGCGTCGACTTTTGTGTTTACAGCGTTTACACAGCTCATTTGGGGTGGTGATATAATCGATATTGCCACAGTACATACAAGCATAGTGCCAGCCAGCTTTTACTTCTTTGACTGCTACGGACTGTTTAGGAAACAAGGGTAGGCCATAGCGGGTATCGTCTAGAGAATACAATAACAGGCTAAAGTTACCATCGGTCTCAAGCAAGCCAATACGTACTTGTCCTAAGGCTCTACCCCTTGCTGACGCATTTCGGCAAAAAACTCATCGTGCGACATTTTACCTTCTTTTATTTTTTCTAGTACCAAGCGGCCATTTTCGACGATATAAACGGGTTTTCCTTCTAATAGATATTCAAAAGGCTGATACTTCATCACAAACCAAGTGCATAACCGATACAGGCCGATGACCACGCTCATGATGATCACCGCTTGAATAATAGGCAGATCCTCAGTGAACATCGGATCGCCTGCGATCGAGCCAAGTGACAAATAAACCTAAAATAACCACGGTCGCAAAAACGCCCCAAGTAGCGAGGGTGACAGCAGGTTTAAGTCCGACTCGAAACGACTAAAAGGAAGTGCGCAGGCCGCCATCAAGCAAGATACAGGCTAAGGCAGCTTGACCGATAAAGTTGGCAATATTGTATTGTGAGAACTCAATACCCAGCAGACCTTCTTCACCTGCGAGCATGCCCACTATTAAGAATAGCAGCAACAAAGGTACGCCTAAACGCGCTGATAAGGTGCTCGCCATAATGCTAGCGAAAATCAGTAATGCCCCTACTAAATATAGGACGTTTAAAGTAACCATTTTTTATATCCTAATACTCGCCCAATAGCCAACCGCTAACAAAAGCAAAATACTCACGAAACCAAGCGTTGTAGCGGATAGATAGAGGTGTGGGGCTGGCGACGGTAATGGGCTGGGTATAGCCTTGATGGCGCGCAATAGCGGCTGAGCGTATAGTATGAAAATCGCTAGTAACGATAGCAATAGGTGCTTTGATACTGATTCCTTGTGCGGCGAGGAGTGCTTTTGAGTTCGCCAAGTTCTCCTCAGTGCTGGTGCTTTTGTCTTCTTGCCACACACTATCTAGTGCAATCTGGTGCGCCTCATTTAAGTAGCTGGCCATAATATCAGCCTCGCTACGATCGCGCCCGAAGCCAACGCCGCCACTAGTGATAGCGATGGCTGCTGGCTGAGCAATAATAATCGGCGCGGCGCTATCTAAACGACTCGCCAGTGTCGGGGTAGGTTTGCCATCGACCGTACCTGAGCCCAAAACGATAATCGCTGCGAGATCTGGTAGTGGCTGACGGCTGAGCTCAATTTGCTGCTGTAGCGAGATGATAAACACCGCGAAGCTGACTAACCAAACGCTGAATAATCCCCATAGCGCGTACCAACCACGCTTAAGTAAAGGCCTGCGCTTAATAACGCTTTGTATTCGCGGCCACGACAGTCCATGCGCGACAAATATCAGCCCAATCATCAAGGGGACAGTAGTGCCGAAGTTGATCTTGCCTACCGCTATTAGCGCGGCGCAGTCAACAATAATCACCGCGCCTGCCACGGTTAAAATAATACGAGTTAGCGTTAATAAAGGCTTTTGCATAGTAATTATTGACTCGTGATAGTAGGGTAAAAATTGGCAAACAAAACCCACCGGTTAAGTGGGCTCTGATTTTATAATAGGCTATAGGCTAGCGACTAGTAAAGGTGATAGCTTGATAACTACCGATACCAACAGGTTGGCTAATCGCGACTTTACTCGCTAGGATATCGCCTTGTGCGTTGATTTTGTAGCACTCTGTAGAGCTGCCATGAGTAACATTATTGAGCAGTAGGTTCTCTGAGGTCTCTATACACAGCCAAGCTTGGGTTTTATTCTCGCGCGTCAGTGACCAGCTTTGTTTATAGCTGCCGACTTTTTTGCGCATACTGCTATCGCTATAGACGTTTTCAGTGATCAGCTGACTGCTGTCGCCAATGCTTGCCAGCTTGGGAATGGGTGCAGTCTGCTTAGATAGCGAGTATCTACCACTAGTGTCTGTAAAACCGTGAAACTCTAGTGGATTTGTCGTGAAGTAGTTGGTGGCGACCGACTGATTAGTGATTTGATCAAAGCGCTTAGTGATCGTGCCAATATCAGCCGCTTGTACGCTTTTATTATTAAAAACCGTAGCGCCTTTGGGAGTGACGTTAATGTCAGCGACGATCGTTTGCTCATCGACTTTGGCGTATAGTCTTTCGCTACGCGGCTGGGTGTAGATGTTAAGAAAAGCGGTCTCGATAGGGTACTGAGTGACGACGACGTTATCATTATCGTCACCCATGCCATGCATCGGCGTGTTGATGGTCACACAAGCGCTTAAACTCAGTCCTGCTAGTCCTG
>Ga0114905_1001841_pt1 | contig 11386 bp, 8 predicted proteins | sample MalvireepMed_b05_FD_83499 | JGI IMG/M metagenome (GOLD analysis project Ga0114905, IMG submission 83499) | Marine viral communities from the Global Malaspina Expedition - Malaspina viral metaG DeepMed_b05 | ecosystem: Environmental > Aquatic > Marine > Oceanic | place: Mediterranean Sea...
CGAGTCGGTGGACGACCTGACGGTGAAATTCACCCTGTCGGAGCCCTACGCGCCGTTCCTGTCGAACCTCGCCTACCCGACCGGGCTGATCGTCTCGCCGGCAGCGGTCGAGCAGCACGGCGCGGATTTCGGCCGCAACCCGTCGGGCACCGGCGCCTTCACCTTCGCCGAATGGCGCAGCAACGAAGCGGTGGTGGTCGAGGCCAACCCCGACTACTGGGACGGCGCGCCGGACCTGCAGGCGGTGATCTATCGCCCGATCACCGATGCCAACACCCGCACCGCCGAGATGCTGGCCGGTGGCATCGACCTGATGGTCGAGGTGCCCCCGGTGTCGCTGTCGGAATTCCAAGGCGACGGCTACACCCTGCACGAACAGGCCGGCCCGCACGTCTGGTTCCTGATCCTCAACGCCAAGGAAGGCCCCTTCGCCGACAAACGCGTCCGGCAGGCGGCGAACTACGCCATCAACAAGGAAGCGCTGGTCAACGACGTGCTCGAGGGCACCGCCGAGGTCGCCGCGGGCCCCACCCCGCCGGCCTTCGCCTGGGCCTATAACGAGGCGCTCGAGCCCTACCCCTACGATCCCGAGACGGCGAAAGAGCTGATCGCCGAGGCCGGCGCCGAGGGTGCGGATCTGACCTTCTACGTCACCGAGGGCGGTTCGGGGATGCTCGACCCGGTGGCCATGGGCACCGCGATCCAAGCCGATCTCAACGCCGTGGGGCTCGACACGACGATCGAGACCTACGAGTGGAACACCTTCCTGGGGCAGGTGAACCCCGGGCTCGAGGGCAAGGCGGACATGGCCGAGATGGCCTGGATGACCAACGATCCCGACACCCTGCCCTTCCTCGCCCTGCGCAGCGACGCCTGGCCCGACAAGGGCGGCTTCAACTCGGGCTACTATTCCAACCCGGAGGTCGACGAGCTGCTCGAGAAGGCCCGCGCGGCGACCGATCAGGACGAGCGCGCGGCGCTCTACAAGCAGATGCAGGAGATCGTGCAGGAGGACGCGCCCTGGGTCTTCGTGGCGAACTGGAAACAGAACGCGGTGACCAATGACCGCGTCGAGGGGTTCGAGCTGCAGCCGTCCTTCTTCCTGCTGCTGGACGAGGTGAGCAAGGACTGAGCCTGCTCGGAGGGGGTTTCGAACCGGGCGTTGCCCGGTCCGACCGGCGCGGGCCTGCGGCCCGCGCGAGACGGGGGCGGGCCTGCGCCTGCAAGAAGGAGGGGCGCTGCCCCTCTGCGCGCAGGCGCGCATTCACCCCGGAGTATTTGGAACGTAGAGAAGATGCGGGATCGTGCGGGGTGGATGGGCCTTGCCAGGATCCGAAAGGGGGCGGTTTGGGTCGCTACATTCTGAAACGGCTGGTCTCGGCGGTGCCGGTGCTTCTGGGCATCACGGTGATCGTCTTCGCCATCATGGCGATGATCCCCGGCGATCCGGCAACCGCGATCCTCGGCAGCTATGCCACGCCGGAGAATGTCGAGAAGCTGAATCGGGATCTCGGGCTCGATAAGCCGGCGGTTCAGCGCTATTTCATCTGGCTGTGGAACATGGTGCAGGGCGATTTCGGGCGCTCGTTCTCGCTCAACCGTCCGGTGCTCGACGAGGTGCTCGACCGCTTCGGGGCCACGCTGGTGCTGGCGGGCACGTCTTTCGTGCTGTGCTCGGTGATCGGCGTGGCGGCCGGCGTGGTCTCGGCGGCACGGCAATACGGGCCGGCGGACCGGGCGATCACCTTCGCGGTGCTGCTGGGGATCTCGATCCCCTCCTTCTTCCTCGGCATGATGATGATCCTGATCTTCGCGGTGCAGCTGCGCTGGTTCCCGGCCTCGGGCATGTGGCCGATCTATGGCGACCGGACGCTGCCGGTGCTGATGACGCATCTGACCATGCCGGCGCTGGCGCTCGCCGTGGTGGCCACCGGGGTGGTGGCGCGGCTGTCGCGCTCGGCCATGCTCGAGGTGCTGCGGCAGGACTACATCCGCACCGCCCGCGCCAAGGGCGTGCCCGAGCGCGGGGTGATCTGGCGCCACGCGCTGCGCGCGGCGATGGTCAGCATCCTGCCGGTGCTGGGCATCCAGGCGGGCTTCGTGCTCTCGGGCGCGGTTTATATCGAGATAGTGTTCCAGTGGCCCGGCGTCGGGCGGATGCTGGTCGACGCCATCCTCAAGCGCGACATTCTTCTGGTGCAGGGCGGCGTGGTGCTGGTGGCGGCCTGTTACGTGATGTTCAACATCGTCGTGGACGTCGCCCAGAGCCTGCTCGACCCGAGGATCAAGACATGAGCACGCTGGCCCTTCTTGCCCGCAACCGCCTGGCGCTGGCCGGGCTGATCGTCATGGGGCTGGTGGTGGTGCTGGCGCTGGTCACGCCGTTGCTGCCGCTGCCCGATCCGGACGTCACCGACACCGGCAACCGCTTCCTGCCGCCGTTTTCCGAGGGCGCGCTTCTGGGCACCGACCACCTCGGCCGGGACCAGCTGTCGCGGCTTCTGTGGGGCACGCGGCTGAGCCTCGCGGTGGGCTTTGCCGCCGCGACGATCGCCGCGGTGCTGGGCGCGGCGGTGGGGATCATCGCGGGCTATTACGGTGGCCGGGTCGACAACCTGATCATGCGCGGCGTCGACATGCTGATGGCGTTTCCCTACATCCTGCTGGCGCTGGCCATCGTGGCAGCCCTCGGGCCCGGCCTGCTCAACGCGCTGATCGCGGTGGCCGCCGTCAACATCCCGTTCTTCGCCCGCAACATCCGCGGCATCACCGTGGGCATCGCCAACAGGGAGTTCATCGATGCCGCCCGGCTGGCCGGCATGAATGACGCCCGGATCATCCTGAGCGAGGTGCTGCCCAACGTGATCCCGGTGATCGTCATCGCCATGTCGACCACCGTGGGGTGGATGATCCTCGAGACCGCCGGGCTGTCATTCCTCGGACTGGGCAGCCAGCCGCCTCAGGCCGATCTCGGCTCGATGCTGGGCGAGGCGCGGGCGGCGCTGATCACCAGCCCGCACACCTCGGTGGTGCCCGGCGCGATGATCCTGATCATCGTCATGGCGATCAACCTGCTGGGCGACGGCGTGCGCGACGCGCTCGACCCGCGGCTGCGCTCGGGGGCGCTGACCCGGCCGATGGCGGCGACGCTGGTGCGGCGCGAGGGGCCGGTGCCAGAGCCTGAGGGCGACGATGTGCTGAGCCTGCGCGATCTGCAGACGCAGTTCCACGTGAAGCACCGCGTCTACCGCGCGGTGGGCGGGGTGAGCCTTGGCGTGACGCCCGGGGAATGCCTCGGCATCATCGGCGAGAGCGGCTCGGGCAAGTCGGTGACGGCGCTGTCGGTGATGGGGCTGGTGGCCTCGCCTCCGGGCATGATCACCGGTGGGGCGGTGCACTACAAGGGCGAGGATCTGGTGGGCGCGCCCTATGGCCGGCTGCGTGACCTGCGCGGGCGCGAGGTGGCCTATATCTTCCAGGATCCGCTGGCCACGCTGCACCCGCTCTACAAGGTCGGCGACCAGCTGGTCGAGGCGCTCCGGGTGCATCACGCCATCTCCGACAGCGAGGCGCGGGCACGCGCGCTCGGCCTGCTGCGCGACGTGCGCATCCCCAATGCAGAGAGCCGGCTCGACAGTTTCCCGCACGAGCTCTCCGGCGGGATGCGCCAGCGGGTGGGCATCGCCATGGCGCTGGCCAACGACCCCGAGGTGATCATCGCCGATGAGCCGACCACGGCGCTCGACGTCACGGTGCAGGCGCAGATCCTGTCGCTGCTCGACACGCTGCGGCGCGAGAAGGGGCTGGCCATCATCTTCATCACCCACGATTTCGGCGTGGTGGCGCAGCTCTGCGACCGGGTGGCGGTGATGTATGCCGGGCGCATCGTCGAGGAAGGCCCGACCGGCGCCCTGCTCGAGGCACCGGCGCATCCCTACACGCGGCGGCTGATCGCCTGCGTGCCCGAGCTTGGCGAGGGCAAGCGTAGGCTGCACGCCATCCCCGGCCTGCCGCCGGCGGTCGATGACCTGCCGCCGGGCTGTGCTTTCGCGCCGCGCTGCGACAAGGCGCAACCGGCCTGCCGGCAGGGCGAGATCGCGCTCGACGCCTACGGCCGGCGCAGGCTGCGCTGCCTCTATCCCGAGACCGAGCTGGAGGGCACCACATGAGCCTCGCATTGCGGCTTGAAAACCTGTCGAAGAGTTTTGCCGTGGGCAAGCGGCTGTTCGGCGCGCCCAGGGGGCATGTGCACGCGGTGCACCCGGTGACGCTGGACGTGCCCGAGGGCGAGACGCTGGGCATCGTCGGCGAGTCCGGCTGCGGCAAGTCCACGCTGGCGCGGATGCTGGTCGGCCTGCTCGCCCCCTCGGGCGGACATATCGAGATCGAGGGGCAGCCGCTCGACACCGCCGATCCGGCCGAGTTCGGCAAGCGCATCCAGTACGTCTTTCAGGACCCGATCAGCTCGCTCAACCCGCGCAAGACCATCCGGCAGATCATGGAGGCGCCGCTGAAGCGCCTGCACGGCATGGACCGCGCGACACGCGACACGCGCATTTCGGAGATCTTCGCCCAGGTGAACCTGCGCGAGGAGTTCCTCGAGCGCTACCCGCACGAGTTCTCCGGCGGGCAGGCCCAGCGCATCGGCATCGCGCGGGCGCTCGCGGCGGAGGCGCGGATCCTGATCCTCGACGAGCCGGTCTCGGCGCTCGACGTGTCGGTGCAGGCGCAGGTGCTGAACCTGCTGGCGGATCTGAAGGCGCGGCTCGGGCTGACCTACCTGTTCATCTCGCACGATCTGGCGGTTGTCGAGGCGGTGAGCGACCGCGTGGCGGTGCTCTATTTCGGCTCGGTGGTCGAGGTCGGACGGGCCGAGGACGTGTTCTCGGCGCCGCGCCATCCCTACACCAAGCTGCTGGCCGACAGCGCGCCGGTGGTGGGCCGGGCGCTCAGCGCCCCCGAGGGCCGCGAGACCGAGCTGCCCGATCCGCTGAACCCGCCCACCGGCTGCGCCTTCCGCGCCCGCTGTCCCAACGCGGGCCCGCGCTGCGCCGAAGAGGTGCCGCAGCTCGAAGGCGAGACCGGGCAGGTCGCCTGCTTCCATCCGTTGCGCTAGGGCTGGCTTCAAGTCGGCGTGAGGCGCCCCGCCTGCCCGGCAAGCGCGGCCTTTGTTTTTTTCACCGAATCCTGTATAGGGGCGTCTTCTTCAGACAGAGGATGACCGAGATGGCCGCAGATGCGCCGATCACGCAGGACGTGATGACGATCCCCCGCAAGCTGCCCGAGAGCGGCAAGCTGAACCTCGTGGGCCTGACCCGCGAGGCGCTTCGTGCTGCCCTGATCGAGATGGGCACGCCGGAAAAGCAGGCCAAGATGCGCGTCAACCAGATCTGGCAGTGGGTCTATCACTGGGGCGTGCGCGACTTTGCCGAGATGACCAATCTCGCCAAGGAGTACCGCGCCAAGCTCGACGCCCATTTCGAGATCCTCCTGCCCGAGATCGTCTCGAAGAACGTTTCGGTCGACGGCACCCGCAAGTACCTTGTCCGCATCGCCGGCGGCCACGAGGTCGAGGTGGTCTACATCCCCGAGGAAGGCCGCGGCACGCTGTGCATCTCGAGCCAGGTCGGCTGCACGCTGACCTGTTCGTTCTGCCACACCGGCACCCAGAAGCTGGTGCGCAACCTGACCGCGGGCGAGATCGTCGGCCAGATCATGCTGGCCCGCGACGATCTCGACGAGTGGCCCGAGCCCGGCACCGGCACCGGCGAGGGCGGCCCCCGCCTGCTGTCGAACATCGTGCTGATGGGCATGGGCGAGCCGCTCTACAATTTCGACAACGTCCGCGACGCGATGAAGATCGCCATGGACGGCGAGGGCATCGCCCTGTCGCGCCGCCGCATCACGCTGTCGACCTCGGGCGTTGTTCCCGAGATCGCCAAATGCGCCGAGGAGATCGGCTGCCTGATGGCGGTGAGCTTCCACGCCACCACCGACGAGGTGCGCAACAAGCTGGTGCCGATCAACAAGCGCTGGAACATCGAGACGCTGCTGAACGCGCTGCGCGAATACCCGCGCCTGTCGAACTCCGAGCGCATCACTTTTGAGTACGTGATGCTCAAGGACGTGAACGACAGCGACGCCGATGCCCGCCGTCTGGTCAACCTGATCAAGGGCATCCCGGCCAAGATCAACCTGATCCCGTTCAACGAATGGCCCGGCGCGCCCTACGAGCGCTCGGACTGGGAGCGGATCGAGCGCTTTGCCGATATCGTCTACAAGGCCGGCTACGCCTCCCCGATCCGCACCCCGCGCGGCGAGGACATCATGGCCGCCTGCGGTCAGCTCAAATCCGCCACCGAGCGCGCCCGCAAGTCGCGCGCCCAGATCGCCGCCGAAACCGGGGCGAGCGGCGCCGCTTGACTTACCCGACCTAAACGGTCAGGATTAACTCACCCAGCCAGCCCGCCTCCGGGCAGCCCGGACGCGCGACGCCACTGGCTGGGAGAGTTTCCATGCGACATGAACGGTTCGACCGGGTCGACCTGCGGCCCGCCGAGCGCTGGCTCATCGAGCTTCTGCGCCTCTGGCGCGACGATGACGAGGCCGCGGCGCAGCTTCTGCTGCGCGATGCGCTTGGCTTCACCCGCGCCCGCGCCTGCCTGCGCGCCTTTGGCGAGCTGGCCGACCTGCTGACCCGGCACGGCTGGCACAGCCCGCTGATTCTGCAGCAAGGGGCCGACAGCAGCAGCGAGGACGAGCGCGCCATCGCGCGCTTCGTGCTGACCGCCACCGAACAGGATCGCGAACAGGCGCTTCTCGAAGCCACCATGATGGTCACCCCGGTGCAGGTGCTGACGCTGGTCAACACCGCCGAGCGCGTCGGGCTGCCGCTGCTCTGCGGTGAATGCCGGTTGCAGCAGCGCTGCGTGCTGAATTGACGCAAGCCCCGGCGCGGGCCTTGACCTTCCAGTGACTGGAAGCACTATATCCCCGTCCAGACCAGACGAAAGGAGTCTGTCATGGCCGCGGAATCTCTCCGTTTCGAAGTCACCAAGCTGAATTGCGGCGGCTGTGCCGGGCGTGCGCAGAAGGCGCTCTCGGGCGTGCCCGGCGTCGAGGAGGCGAGCGTCAACCTCGCCAACCGCATGGCGACGGTCGAGGGCTCGGCGGGCGTGCAGGCGCTGCGCGACGCGCTGTCCTCGGCCGGATACCCGGCCCGCGAGGCACAGGTGAAGCTCGCCATCGAGGGCATGAGCTGCGCCTCCTGCGTGAACCGGGTCGAGACAGCGCTCCGCGAGGTGCCGGGCGTGCTCTCGGCCAGCGTCAACCTCGCGAGCGAAACCGCCGACGTGACCCTGCTTGCCGGCAGCGCCGACAGCGCCGATCTCGCCCGTGTCGTCTCGGAGGCCGGCTATACCGCGCGCCCTGCCGGCGACGACAGCGCCGCAAATGAGGCTCGCAAGGCGGCGGAGCATCGCGCGCTCAAGCGCGACCTCATCGTCGCCGCGGCCCTCACCCTGCCGGTCTTCGTCATCGAGATGGGCGGCCACCTGATCCCGGGCTTTCATGCGCTGGTGATGAGCAGCATCGGCATGCAGGCCTCGTGGCTGCTGCAATTCGTTCTGATCACCGCCGTGCTGGTCTTCCCCGGACGCCGCTTCTATCGCACCGGCCTGCCGCTGCTGGCCAAGGGCGCGCCCGACATGAATTCGCTCGTCGCGCTCGGCACGCTCGCGGCCTGGGGATATTCCACCGTGGCGCTGTTCCTGCCGGGGCTGCTGCCCGAGGCCAGCCGCGCGGTCTATTTCGAGGCCGCCGGCGTCATCGTCACGCTGATCCTGCTGGGCCGCTTCCTCGAGGCGCGCGCCAAGGGCCGCACCGGCGCCGCGATCAAGCGGTTGGTCGGGCTGCGCCCCGCCACCGCGCGGGTCGAGCGCGACGGCCGGATCACCGAGATCGCCATCGACGAAGTGCAGCTTGGCGACGTGGTGCAGGTGCGCCCCGGTGAGCGCATCGCGGTAGACGGCACGCTGCTTTCCGGCAGCAGCTATATCGACGAGAGCATGATCACCGGCGAGCCCGTGCCGGTCGGCAAGGGCCCCGGCGACACGGTCGTGGGCGGTACGGTGAACGGGCTGAGTGCGCTGAGCGTCAAGGCCACCGCCGTCGGGCGCGACACCATGCTGGCGCGCATCATCGCCATGGTCGAGGACGCGCAGGGCGCCAAGCTGCCGATCCAGGCGCTGGCCGACAAGGTGGTGATCTGGTTCGTACCGGCGGTGATCGCCGCCGCCGCGCTGACCGTCCTCGCGTGGATGATCTTCGGCCCCGCGCCGGCGCTGACCCACGCGCTGGTGGCCGGGGTCTCGGTGCTGATCATCGCCTGCCCCTGCGCCATGGGGCTTGCCACGCCGACCTCGATCATGGTCGGCACCGGCCGCGCCGCCGAGCTCGGCGTGCTGTTCCGCAAGGGCGACGCGCTGCAGACGGTGGAGGGCAGCCGCGTGGTGGCCTTCGACAAGACCGGCACCCTGACCGAGGGCAAGCCCGCGCTGGCGCGCTCGGTGGTCGCTCCGGGGGTCGCGCCCGCCGAGGTGCTGCGCCTCGCCGCGAGCGCCGAGCAGGGCTCGGAGCACCCGATCGCGCGGGCCCTGGAAGCGGCAAGCACCGGCGCGCTGAGCCGGCCCGAGGCCAGCGAGGCGATCGCCGGCCATGGCCTGTCGGCCACCGTCGAGGGGCGCGCGGTTCTGGTGGGGGCAAAGCGCCTGATGACGCGCGAAGGCATCGCGCTCGGACCGCTCGAAGCCGCGCATGACGAGATCGCCGCCGCCGGACAGACGCCGGTTCTGGTCGCCGTGGATGACGCCATTGCCGGGGTCTTCGCGGTGGCCGACCGGGTCAAGCCCGGCGCAACGGCGGCGGTCGAGGCGCTGCACGCGCGCGGCATCAAGGTGGCGATGATCACCGGCGACACACGCGCCACGGCGCAGGCCATCGCAGGCGAGCTGGGCATCGACCATGTCGAGGCCGAGGTGCTGCCCGAAGGCAAGCTTGCCGCGGTGAAGGCGCTGCGCGACCGCTTCGGCCCGGTGGCCTTTGTCGGCGACGGCATCAACGACGCCCCGGCGCTGGCCGAGGCCGACGTGGGCATCGCCATCGGCACCGGCACCGACGTCGCCATCGAGAGCGCCGACATCGTGCTGGTCTCGGGCGAGCTTTCGGGCGTGGTCGAGGCGTTCCACGTCAGCGCCGCGGTGTTGCGCAACATCCGGCAGAACCTGTTCTGGGCCTTCGGCTACAACGTGGCGCTGATCCCGGTGGCGGCGGGCGTGCTCTTCCCGGCCTTCGGACTGCTGCTTTCGCCGATGCTGGCGGCGGGCGCGATGGCGCTGTCCTCGGTCTTCGTGCTGAGCAACGCGCTGCGGCTGCGGCGTCTGGCGCCGGTGATGGCGCAGGCGCGGGAGCGGCCCCGAACGAGCGCCATGACACTGGAGGCGGCGGAATGAACATCGGTCAGGTGGCAGAACGGGCGGGCCTTCCTGCCAAGACGATCCGCTACTACGAGGATATCGGGCTGGTGCGGCCACAGCGCTCGGGGAACGGCTACCGCGCCTTCTCGGAGCAGGACCTCCACAAGCTTGCCTTCCTCGCCCGGGCCCGGGCGCTGGGGTTCACCATCGAGGATTGCCGCACCCTGCTTGGGCTGTACGAGGACGAAGCGCGCGAAAGCGCCGACGTCAAGGCGCTCGCCACCGAGCATCTCGCACAGATCGAGGAAAAGATCGCCCAGCTGCGCGAGATGCACGCCACGCTGGCAAAGCTGGTCGAGGCCTGCCACGGCGATCATCGCCCTGACTGCCCGATCCTGCAGGGGCTGGCGGAGGACGGCTGAGGAAAGGACGGCTCAGCCGTCGCGGCGGCCGAGCCAGATCTTGTATTGCAGCCGCGCCCCGTCGCCCTGCGCCTTGCGCAGCTTGGCGCGGAACAGGCGGAAGGCGCGCTCGGGATCGCGGTGATCGTCCCAGTTCTCGCCGGGACTGTCGGCGCCGATGATCTCCCACGCCACATCGCGGGGCGGCTCGTGCAGCGTCAGCGACGCGGCCTCCATCATCCGCAGCCCTTCGCCGTGATAGAGCCCGTAGCGCACCAGCGCCTCGGCAAGGTCGACAGGCAGCCACGGGCTGCCGGCGCCGCTATGGGCCGCCGTGCGCCACTCTTCGAGATCTGCCGGCGTCGGGAGCTGATGCGGCGCGGGGAGAGGCCCCCCGCGCCGGCGTCCTGTCCTCATACGCTGAGGCAGACGTACTTCATCTCGAGGTAGTCCTCGATGCCGTGATGCGAGCCCTCGCGGCCGAGGCCGGACTGCTTGACGCCGCCGAACGGGGCGACCTCGGTCGAGATGATGCCGGTGTTGACGCCGACGATGCCGTATTCCAGCGCCTCGGCGACCTTGTACACGCGGCTCAGGTCCTTGGCGTAGAAATAGGAGGCGAGGCCGAAGATGGTGTCGTTGGCCATCTCGATCACGTCGTCCTCGTTCTCGAACTTGAACAGCGGCGCCAGCGGACCGAAGGTCTCGTCGGTGGAGAACTTCATCTCGCGGGTGGCACCGGTGACGATGGTCGGCTCCATGAAGTGGCCCGGCCCCTGCAGCGTCTCGCCGCCGCCGAGGATGACCTCGGCGCCCTTCGACTTGGCGTCGGCGATGTGGTCCTGAACCTTCTCGATGGCCTTCGCGGTGATCAGCGGGCCAAGATCGGTGCCGTCCTCGAGGCCGTCACCGACCTTCATGTTGGAGACCGCCTCCTTCAGCTTGGCGGCGAAGGTGTCATAGACACCGGCCTGCACGTAGATGCGGTTGGCGCAGACGCAGGTCTGGCCGTTGTTGCGGAACTTGCACATGATCGCGCCCTGCACCGCGGCGTCGAGATCGGCGTCGTCGAACACGATGAACGGCGCGTTGCCGCCCAGCTCCATCGAGCACTTCATCACCTGGTCGGCGGCCTGGCCAAGCAGGATGCGGCCCACCTGGGTCGAGCCGGTGAAGGTCAGCTTGCGCACCTTGGGGTTCTCGCAGAACTCCTTGCCGGCCTCGGAGGCGCTGTCCGAAGGCAGCACGTTCAGCACGCCCGCGGGGATGCCGGCACGCTCGGCCAGCACCGCCAGCGCCAGCGCCGAAAGCGGCGTCTCCGAGGCCGGGCGGGCGACGAAGGAGCAGCCGGCGGCCAGCGCCGGGGCGACCTTGCGGGTGATCATCGCGTTGGGGAAGTTCCACGGCGTGATCGAGGCGGCGACGCCGATGGGCTGCTTCATCACCATGATGCGCTTGTCGCGCTGGTGGCCGGGGATGGTCTCGCCGTAGATGCGCTTGGCCTCCTCGGCG
>Ga0114905_1001843_pt1 | contig 11374 bp, 10 predicted proteins | sample MalvireepMed_b05_FD_83499 | JGI IMG/M metagenome (GOLD analysis project Ga0114905, IMG submission 83499) | Marine viral communities from the Global Malaspina Expedition - Malaspina viral metaG DeepMed_b05 | ecosystem: Environmental > Aquatic > Marine > Oceanic | place: Mediterranean Sea...
CGGCGCCGGCGCGGGCGCGGGCTTCAACACCAACTACCCCCTGCCCCGCACCACCACCGACGAGGTCTGGTTGCAGACCATCGCCGAGGCGCTGGAGAAGATCGCCGCATACCAGCCGGGTGCGCTGATGCTGAGCCTCGGGCTCGACGCGCACGAGAACGACCCGCTGCTCGGCATGCAGATCAGCTGGGACGGCTTCCGACGCGCCGGCGAGATGATCGCCGCCGCCGGCTACCCCACGGTGATCGTGCAGGAAGGCGGCTACCTTTCCGACGACCTCACCACTTCGCTGGTCTCCTTCATGGAAGGCTTCATGGGGCGCGCGACATGACCCTCTCTGCCGAGCTGACCGAGAAGATCCTCACCGCCGTCGACGCGGGGTTCGAGGACCAGATCGCCTTCACCGAGGCCCTTGGCCGGTTTCCGTCCCTGCGGGGACAGGAGGCAACTGCTCAGGATTTCCTGCATGACGCGCTGAAAGACCGCGGCTACGCGATGGACCGCTGGACCATCGAGGTGGACGACATCAAGCACCACCCCGGATTCTCGCCGGTCGAGGTCGATTATTCCAACGCCATCAACGTGGTGGGCACCCTGCGACCGCGCGAGGAGACCGGAAAGTCGCTGGTCCTGAACGGCCATGTCGACGTTGTCCCCACGGGGCCGCTTGATATGTGGAGCCACCCGCCCTTCGAGCCGAAGCGCGACGGCGACTGGCTTTATGGGCGCGGCATCGCAGACATGAAGGCCGGGATCGCCGCCAACATCTTTGCCGTCGATGCGCTCGGGCGCCTCGGCTACCGCCCCGCGGCCACGCTCTACCAGCAATCGGTGGTCGAGGAGGAATGCACCGGCAACGGCGCGCTCGCGGCGCTTCTGCGCGGCTACAACGCCGATGCCGCGATCATCCCCGAGCCCGAGGACGACATGCTGGTGCGCGCCAATACCGGCGTGCTGTGGTTCCGCGTCCGGGTGCAGGGCGCACCGGTGCACGTGCGCGAGGCCGGCTCGGGCGCCAACGCCATCGAGGCGGCCTACGACCTGATAAAGGGCCTTCGCGAGCTCGAGGAGGCGTGGAACGCGCAGAAGGGCGCGCACCGCTATTTCGAGGATCTCGAGCACCCGATCAACTTCAACGTCGGCAAGATCGCCGGCGGCGACTGGGCCTCCTCGGTGCCGGCCTGGTGCGAGTTCGACTGCCGCATCGCGCTTTATCCCGGCATCAGGGCCGCGGATGCCGCGCGCGAGATCGAGGACCACCTGCGCCGGGTCGCAGAGCGCATCCCGTTCCTCGCCAACAATCCGCCCGAGGTGATCTTCAACGGCTTCTTCGCAGAGGGTTACGTGCTCGAGGAAGGCTCCGAGGCCGAGGACACCCTCGCCCGCGCCCACATGTCGAGCTACACCAAGCCGCTCGAGAGCTTCGTGACGCCGGGCTATCTCGACGGGCGGGTCTTCGTGATCTACGGCGAGACCCCCTGCCTCGTCTACGGCCCCTATTCCGAAGCGATCCACGGCTTCGACGAGCGCGTCAAACTGTCCTCGGTGAAGCGCGTGACCGGCACGATCGCGCTGTTCATCGCGGACTGGTGCGGGCTGGAGAAGATTTGATCAAATTCTTCCCGTGACCTTTGACCCGAAGTCATCTTTACTGTGCGCCAACGGGGACCTGAGTCTCCCGCGGCCTTCTCCCCAACCGAACCCTCAGGCCCTGCGGGGGCCACTGCCAACACGGAGACCGACATGAACCAGCGCCCGAACTCGCTTCACGCCGCCGACATCGCCTACACGATGCACCCCTACACCAACATGCGCCTGCACGAGGAAAAGGGCCCGATGATCATGAGCCATGGCGACGGCGCCAAGGTCTATGACACCGAGGGCAAGGAATATTACGAGGCGCTGGCCGGCCTGTGGTCGGTCGCCGTGGGCTTCTCGGAAAACCGCCTCGCAGACGTGGCCTACGAGCAGCTCAAGAAGCTGCCCTACTACCACACCTTCGCGCACAAGTCGCACGAGCCGTCGATCCGCCTCGCCGAAAAGCTCGTCGAGATGACCCCGGAAGGGCTCAACAAGGTGTTCTTCACCAACTCCGGCTCCGAGGCCAACGACACCGTCGTCAAGATGGTCTGGTTCCTCAACAACGGCCTTGGCCGACCGGAGAAGAAGAAATTCCTGTCGCGCAACAAGGCCTATCACGGCATCACCATCGCGTCGGGCTCGCTCACCGGGCTGCCGGCGAACCAGAAGGATTTCGACCTTCCGGCGATCCCGGTCACCCACCTGACCACGCCGCATTTCTGGAAGTTCGCCGAAGAGGGCGAGACCGAGGAGCAGTTCACCGCGCGCCTGCTGAAAGAGCTCGAGGACACCATCATCGCCGAGGGCCCCGAGACCATCGGCGCCTTCGTCGGCGAGCCGGTGATGGGCGCCGGCGGCGTGATGGTGCCGCCCGAGGGCTACTGGCCGGGCGTGGCCGAGATCTGCGCCAAGTACGACATCCTGCTCGTGGCCGACGAGGTCATCAACGGCTTCGGCCGCACCGGCAAGCCCTTCGGCTGCGAGCGCTACGGCTTCACCCCCGACATCCTCGTGACCTCGAAGCAGCTCACCTCGTCCTACATGCCGCTCGCCGCGATCGTGGTGAACGACAAGGTCTATGACGCCATCGCCGACAACACCGCCAAGCTCGGCACCTTCGGCCACGGCTTCACCGGCTCGGGCCACCCGGTCGCCTGCGCCGTGGGCCTCGAGAACCTGAAGATCATCGAAGAGAAGGACCTGATGGGCAATGCCGAGCGCCTCGAGCCGATGTTCCAGGAGGGTCTGCGCAAGTTCGCCGATCACCCGCTGGTCGGCGAAGTGCGCGGCGTGGGCCTGATCGCGGGCGTCGAGCTGGCCAAGAACCGCGACACCCGCGAGGCCTTCGAGCCGGCGGGCTCGATGGCGGCCAAGGTCGTGGCGCTCTGCGCCGAGGAAGGCCTGATCGTGCGCAACGTCTACGAGACCGTGGCCTTCTGCCCGCCGCTAATCGTCACCGAGCACGACCTGACCGAGATCCTCGCCCGCTTCGGCCGGGCGCTCGACCGGGCGCTCGAGTGGGCGAAAGCCGAAGGCATGGTCTGAGCGCCCTAGAGCGGTTCAGGCTTGAGAGCACAGGACCGGGGGCGCTGCCCCCGGACCCCCGGGATATTTTCGGCCAGAAGAAGACAGGGGCGTTGGGCGCGTGATGCGCTCGGCGCCCTTGTCTGGTTGTGCGGGTCAGAGCGTGGCGATGAGGGCGAACCCCTGAGCGCCCTGTCGGAGGCGGATGGCACGGGCCGGGGCGCCAATTGTGAGGCTGCCGGTGCCCTGCCCCAGCTTCGCGAGGCGCGCCGGGATCGAGGTCGCCATGGCGAGGGCGCGCTCGAGCGGCAGGCCGAGCTCGGAGACCAGCAGGTTGATGGCGTGGGTGAGGTCGAGATCGGCCCCGGCCAGCGTGCCGTCCTGTAGGACCAGCCGCCCCCCGGCGCGGGTGATCTCGCGTCCGTTGAGGCGGACGCTGCGGACCTCGGTCCCGGCCACGGCCATCGCATCGGTCACGAGGAAAATCCCCTCCGGCTTTGCGGCGAGGGCGATGCGCATGGCGGCCGGGTGCACATGCACGCCGTCGGCGATCAGCCCGGCGGAAAGCCCGTCGCAGGCCAGCGCCGCGCCGACGACACCGGGCTCGCGCTTGTCGAGGCCGCGCATGGCGTTGAACAGATGGGTGACGCAGCGGGCCCCGGCGCGGGCATAGGCGATGCAGGTGTCGTAATCCGCATCGGTATGGCCGAGCGAGACCAGCGCGCCGGCCTCGGCCAGTGCGGCCACCTGCGCCCGGGTTGTGTTCTCGGGCGCAATGGTGACCTTGAGCACCGACAGGCGGCGGGCCGCGTCGCAGAGCATGGACAGGTCGGCCTCCGTCATCGCTCGGATCAGCGCGCCGTCATGGGCACCCTTGCGGGAGAGCGCCAGATGCGGCCCCTCCAGATGCAGCCCCCCGATGCCCGCCACGCCTTCGGCGATGGCCTGCGCCACCGCGTCGATTGCGGCGCGGCTGTGCTCGGGAGTGTCGGTGATCAGGGTGGGCAGGATCGTGGTGCTGCCAAGCCGGCGATGGGCCCCGGCGATGGTCGCCAGATCCGCCACCGTGGGGCCGTCATTGACCATCACCCCGCCGCCGCCATTGACCTGCAGATCGACATAGCCCGGCGCCAGAAGATCGCCGTCGAGATCGATGATCTCGCCAGACGGAGGGGTCTTTCCCTCGGGCGCCAGTGCCGTGATGCGACCCGCCTCGGTGCAAAGCGCATGGCCGTGCAGCAGGTGCCGCCCGTCGAAGATCGGGCCGCCGCGATAGGTGGTCTTTGTCATGCGCATCCGCCTTGGCACAGGGTTGGCGCGACCCTAGGAAACCCGCGCGCCGGCTGCAATGGGGGGCCAAGACCGGGCACCGCATCGGGCAACGGGCCGCGGCCACGCGATAGTCGGGGATGGTGTCCCGGCGCAGGTGGCGGGCCCGCCGGTCATCTCATGCGGGCTTTCGGGCAGGATGCCGTTGGCAGCCTGCATAGCGCAGATCCGTGCGTCGCCCCGACGTGTCTTGAGGCCACTTGGCGGCAAGCTCTGGTCGGCGGGCATATCCGCGCGCCCCTTGCACAGAGAGCGTTGCGCGGCGGGAGCGCCGCGCGGGCCGGTCCGGCCCGCGCTACCGGGTCGCCGTCGCGTTGTCGGGGCCGAGCCCGACCGCCTCGAGCAGGGTCGCCGCGAACCCGCTGCCCAGGTTGCCGAAGGCGGTGCCCGCCGCCTGCTCGATGGCCGGATAGAGGTCGTCCTCGATGCCGCCCAGCGTTTCGGTGAGCTCGGCCACCCGGGCTTCCGCCCCGGCCAGCTGCGCCTCGAGCGCCGAGCAGACCTGCAGATCCGCGCCACCCTCGCGCAAGGCCGCGAGATTGCTGCGGGTCTCGCTGATCTCGGTGGTCAGATCGCGGATCTCGGACCGCAGAGGGCGGATGGTTGCAACGACATCGGTCATGTCATCGGTGATGTGCTCGACGCTGGAAAACAGGCTCCACCCCAGCCACAGACACAGCGCCAGCAGGATCAGCGTGGCATTCACAAGCGCGAGCACCAGGTTCCAGAAGGTCCGCCCGAGACTGCGCTCCGCCATCGTGCTCGCTCCCCTTCGAGGCCCTGGATCAGGCCGTTTTCTTGCTCTTGGCCTCTTCGGCCAGCTGCTTGAACACGTAGACCGGGATCAGGATGGTGGCGATCAGGCTTCCGAGCCAGACCAGAAGCGTCGCCGCCAGCCAGTTGGCCACGCCGCCGATCGACATGCCGGCAAGCAGCAGGTCGGTGATCAGCAGCCCGATGGAGACCGTCACCAGCGCCACGCCGCCCATCAGCTGCGGCAGCTGCTTGAGCGAGATCTTGGTGATCATCGGCCCGAGCACCGCCTGAATGATCGAGAAGGCCACCACCACGATGATGAACGACAGCGGATCGATCTCGAACCCCGCGAGCAGCACCGCGGCGAGCAGCAGCCCGACGGCATTGGCGATCAGATAGGCGGCGGCGGAAAGGGCGAGCTTGACCACGATGAAAATCTCCCGATTGGACCGGGGCCGAGGACGCACGCACCTCTGGGCCTGCCGGACTGCGACAATTGCAGGTTGATCATTCTGCCGCAACGTACCTTACGTCAAGAATTTTCCGGCCGTCCGACAGGATCGTTGAATGACATCGGCTTTCTCGTCGGCATCAGGTGCAGGGCGCCCCCCCTGCCCTCTGGCGCACGTGTTCTGTCGCCCCTAGACCTAGCGCCGGAAACGGGGCAACGGCTCAGGGCCGCGATGCGGGGTTCTTATTGCCGCGCGCTGCCAGCCGAGAGCGCGTGCAGCCGGGTTGGGCAGCGAGCCTCAATGCAGGTCGGCCGGTCTCGATACGGCATCGGCGGGGCGATCCGCACCGGTGCCGCCAGAGGGCGCGGGACGGCGACCGGAATGCGGTGAGCGCCCCCTGGCGGTGTCACACTCGCTGCCGGCGCCCCACACGCCTCGCTTTGCATTCTTGTCGGTGTTGCACGTGAGAGGGAATTGCGGGCAGCAGCATCCCAGATCGGGGGACGCCAAGGTGAGGACGCCCGACGGCAATCGCCGTGGACAGGTGCATGGCGCGAGAATACAGTTTTTGCGAGAACGTGACGATCATCGCTCGCCCTTGACCCTGCAGGCGGTGCCACCGAGGCAGGTGCGGCGCGCATCTGCACGTCACGCAAGGTCACGGGACCGCGGCCAGCGACAACGGTGCCCCGCGTCCCCATCTCTGAAACGACCTGACGAGTGGGAGAGCCAACATGACATTCACCAAGACCCTGCGCCGCGGCCTTGCGGCCACCTTCCTCGCGGCCTGCGCCGCCGCGCCGGCACTTGCCGAGCCGGCCGAGCTCGACGTCGTGGTGCGGCTGGCCGATGGCGCGGCCCTGCCGCCCGAGGCGAGGATGCAGGTCGAACTGCTCGACGTGTCGCGCGCCGATGCCGCATCGACGACGCTGGCCGCGCGCAGCTACCGGATCGACAGCCTTCCGGCGCAGATCCGCCTGCCCTACGAGACCGACGACGTGGACGCGCGCATGAGCTACGCGGTCTCGGCCAGCATCGCCATGGACGGCACGACGGTGCTGCGCACCACCACTTCGTTTCCGGCGCTGACCCGCAACGCCCCCGAACGGCCCGAGATCGTCCTGGAGCAGGTCGCTCCCGTCGCTATGGAGGCTGACATGCAAGGCATCGCGGGCATTCCGTGGCAGGTCTCAGAGATCGGTGGCCGCCTTCTGGTGGTCGAGGACGCACCGACCCTCGTCTTCGACGCGGAGGGCAATTTCGCCATGTACGGGGGCTGCAACCGCTTCACCGGCACCGCCGAGATCAGCGCGGGCACGATATCCTTTCCGGGAGCGTTCGCAGGCACCCGCCGCATGTGCCCGGAGCCGCGCATGACGCTCGAGCAGACCATGGTCGATGCCGTCGGCACAGTCACCGGCTACGTGCGCAACGGCAGCCTGCTGAGCCTCACCAACGCGGCCGGCGTCACGGTGCTGCGGCTGACCGAACGGCCGGAGTGACGGCCCCCGGCGCGGCGGGCGATCGTGCCGGCCGTGCCCGGCCCTAGTGCTCGGTGAGCCAGAAGCTGTCGGGATTGGCCTGGCAGAAGGCGCCGAACTCCGCGAGCACCGTGCCGTAGCTCACGTCCTTGGCCGCCGCGTAGCCGCGCATGTAGACGAAGATGAACTGCATCGCGATGACGTCGCGTTCCGGCATGTCGCCGGCCTCGGCCGGATCGCCGATGAACAGCCCCCGCGCCTCGGCGCAGGTCGCCTTGGTCATCACCCACTCTTCGGCCTGCTCGACCGCCTGCAGCGTTTCGACCCCGGCACCGGCGAGGGTGGGTCCTGCCAGCAGCACCGCTAGGAAAATTCTCTTCACTGGCTCCGAACTCCTCTCAAGCCTCCCGGCGCGGCACGGCGCGCCCGCCCGAGCGTATGCCGGAACCGGCCCGCCGGGAAAGTGTGAAGGCGCCCCGCCGCCTGAGCGGGACGCCCGCTGTCGCGGTCAGGCCGCTTCGACCTCGGGGTGCTTGCGCACGTAGAAGCCGTAGGACAGCATCGTCATGCCGCTCGAGATCAGCTCGATCGCCAGCAGGATGCCAAGGAGCGAGGCCGAGGCGGCAAGGAAGTTGCCGAACACCATAACGGCCAGCACCACCGAGATCACGCCCGACAGCAGCGACAGCCAGAAAAAGCGCGAGCCGCGTAGGCTGAAGGCGAAGACGATCTTCAGCACGCCGTTCACAAGGAACATGATCGCCGCCATCACGGTCAGCGTGACGATGCCGGCGAGCGGGTGGTACAGCAGGCTGAAGCCCAGCACGAGATAGGCGACGCCGAGCAAGAGCCCGAAGATGCGCGCGCCCCAGCCTCCGGCCTTGAAGGCTGCGAAGAATTGCAGCACCCCGCCGAAGATGAAGATCCACGCCGCCATCTGTTCGGCGGCGACGGTCGCCACGAACGGATTCATCAGCGCCAGAAAACCGCCGACAATCAGCAACACACCAAATATGATCCAAAGGACCGAATTCTTCATCGTATTTCCTCCTGACCGGGGCGCAGCCCCATATTCAATGCCCGGACTATTCAATGAAATCCGTGCGTTTCCTATCGAAAATCGATGCCGGGACCGAATAGACGCGGTGCGACGCACCATCGTCACACTGTCCTCACGCGGGTCCGGATCGGTCGCGCGACACCAGGGCCGGAATGCGGCCGAGGGAATGCGACCGGCGCGCGCGGGAAATGGCAGCGCGAAAGACCACGCCGCCCGGAGGCCATTTTCGGAGCGGGCTTCGGAGCAAGAGTGGAAAGGGACATTCAGCGCCTTGCTTGAAAAGCTGCGAATTCCACGACAACGGCTCATCCGAAAGCGTTGACCGTTTCCGTGCCCGGTTCTAGCCTATTGAAAACAGGTCAATTGCCAGGGTGTTTCATGCGCTTCCTGAGGTTTCTTCTTGTCCTCGTGATCCTCATCGCGATCGCGATCGGCGTGCTCCGGCTGCTCAACCCGCTGCCGGATCTCGAAGGCCGCAGCAACAGCACCCGTATTCCCGTTTCCTCCGAGACCACGCTCGGCAACGCCCTGATGACCGCCAGCAAGGCACATCCGGGACAAAGCGGCATCTGGCCGCTGGCGGACGGGCGCGAGGCCTATGCCGCCCGCATCCTGCTGGCCCGCAACGCCGAGCAGAGCATCGATATGCAGTATTACATCTGGCAGACCGACACGACGGGCTGGATCCTGCTCGACGAGATGCGCAAGGCGGCGGAGCGTGGCGTGCGGGTGCGGCTGCTGCTCGATGACAATGGCGTTCCCGGGCTCGATCCCGAGCTCGCGGCGCTCAACGCGATGCCCAATGTCGAGGTGCGGCTGTTCAACCCGTTCACCCTGCGCGACCCGAAGCTGCTGTCCTACGTGTTCGACTTTCCGCGCCTGAACCGGCGGATGCACAACAAGGCAATGATCGTCGACGGGGCCGCCACGGTGCTCGGCGGCCGCAACATCGGCGACATCTATTTCGACTACGGCACCGGCGTGCACTACTTCGACGCAGACGTGCTGGCCGCAGGCCCGGTCGTCGGAGAGGTCTCGGAGAATTTCGATGCCTACTGGGCCAGCCGGTCGGCCTATCCCGCCGAGTTGATCCTGCCCGAGGCGCCCGGGGGGCTCGACAGCCTCATGGCCCATGCCGAAAGCGCCCGCAGTGGCGCCGAAGCCGCGCAATACGATGACGCGATCGCCAACACCGCGCTTGTGCAGGAGATCGAGGCCGGCACGCTGGCGCTGGAATGGGCCGAGGTCGACTTTTTCAGCGACGACCCGTCAAAGGGTCTTGGCGAAGCGACCGAGGACCAGCTGCTGCTGACCCGGATCCTCGAGATCGCCGACCCGCGCAGCTCCTTCGATCTTGTCTCGGCCTACTTCATTCCCGGCGATGCCGGGACCGAGCTGCTCACCGGGTTTGCCGAGGCCGGGGTCGAGACGCGAGTCCTGACCAACGCGCTTGCCGCCACCGACGTGGCGCCGGTGCACAGCGCCTACATGACCTATCGCGATGCGCTGATCGATGGGGGCGTCACCGTGCTCGAACTGCGCCCCGCGGCCGAGCGCACGCGCGAACTGCACCTGTCGGAGATGATCGCGGGGTCGGCGTCGAGCCTGCACGCGAAGACCTTCACCGTCGACGGCGAGCGGATCTTCGTCGGCTCGTTCAACTTCGACCCGCGCTCGGCCCGGCTCAATACCGAGATGGGTCTGCTGATCCCGAGCCCGGAAATGGCCGCCGGACTGGCGGCGGCGCTCGACGATCCGGCACGATACTACCACGTCGAGCGCGGCGAGCGCGGCGATCTGGTCTGGATCGAAACCGCCGAGGACGGTGAACGCACGGTGCTGACCCAGGAGCCCGAGACCGGCTGGTTCAAGATGCTGGTGGTGCGCGTCATCAGCTGGCTGCCGGTGGAGTGGATGCTCTGACGCAGGCCCGGCGGGCTTTGGCACCCGACCGGGCCACGGGGCCGCAGCGCCCTTGGAGTCCTTTGTCTACCAGCCCGCGCCGAGAGACAGCCGCGCGCGGTCTGACGGACGGCTTGCCGGCCGTCAGGCGATGCCACCTCGTGCGGAACGGCCCGACGCTCTCACGCCTGCAGGCCGCGCGACTGGCGACGTGTCGCCCCGCGACGAAATACCTGCGCCGATGTCGCAAAGCTTGTGGCTTTGCGGGGACTTCGGTGTAGCATCGGTCTTCAGAACGTCCCGATCAGCCGGATACCCCCATGGACCCCACCACCGCCGCGTCGCTCTACACGCAGATAGAGCTGCCGACTCTCTCACTCATTGCCACGGCCCTCATCCTGCTGATCTGCCTGCCCGCGATGGCCGTGATCGGCTTCTGGAGCGGGTGGACCCGCCGCAAAATGTTGCTGCGCTCCGGAGAAGAGATCGACCACGTGGTCGGCGAGACGACCCTCACGGCGATCCTCGCCCTGCTCGGCCTGCTGCTGGCCTTCAGCTTCGGCGACGCGCTGAGCCTTGCGCAGGCCCGAAAGGCCGCCGCAGTGGACGAGGCCGCGGCGCTTGGCACGGCCTTCCTGCGCGCCGATTACCTGCCCGAGGCCGGGCGGCTGCCGCTACAGCAGGCATTGCTCGACTACAGCGAGACCCGGCTGCTGCCCGGCAACGGCGCGCTGAACTCGCAGGAGGCGGCGCAGGCCTTCCTCGAACGCTCGCTCGCAGCGCAGGCCCGGCTCTGGCCGCTCACGCTCGAGGCGACCGCGGACCCGGTGGCCCCGGCGATAAAGACCTTTGTCGCGGGGGCCGTCAACGACGCCATCGACGCGCATCTCTACCGCTTGCAGATGACCACCAGCCCGATGTCCGAGGTCACCCGCCTCGTGCTGCTCGCCTCGGCGATGACGGCGCTGTTCCTGCTCGGCAACCGCGCCGGGTTGCTGGGGCGCCGGCTGACATGGCGGATGTTCGTGTTCTCGGGCTTCCTGTTCATCGTGATGTTCACCATCGTCGACACCCAGCGCGCCAAGGAGGGCCTGGTGCGGGTCGACGACATGCCGCTGCGTGCCACCGTCTTCGACATGCGCGAGGCGCTTGCGGCGGGGAGCTAGCCCCGCCCGCCGCAAGCGCCTCGCGCATGTCGAAGACGGTGGCACGCAGCGGCATGTCGTCGACCCGCACCAGGCCCTCCTTGGCGCGCTGGGTGTCGACGATGGTGAACATCACGATGAACA
>Ga0114905_1001844_pt1 | contig 11373 bp, 15 predicted proteins | sample MalvireepMed_b05_FD_83499 | JGI IMG/M metagenome (GOLD analysis project Ga0114905, IMG submission 83499) | Marine viral communities from the Global Malaspina Expedition - Malaspina viral metaG DeepMed_b05 | ecosystem: Environmental > Aquatic > Marine > Oceanic | place: Mediterranean Sea...
ACTATCTTCAGTAGCGTTAGTAACATCAGTTATTTGAGTAAGTATATGACCGTAATCAGTAGCGGTACCACCACTATCGTTACCTGTGAAAATAACATTACCTATAGTATCATCATCAGCAGGACTAGCACTATTACGCCATAGCTTTAAATCTGGTGAAGCAGTAGCGCCGGCATCAGTAGATGTAATTACAAAATTATTTTCTACAGCTGTAGTAGTAGATGTAACAGATGTGTTTAGTGTAGTATGAGTACCGTTTACTGTTAGATTACCAGGCAAACTAACATTACCAGAACCATCAAAAGTAAGTACAGTATTAGCTCCACTATCCTTAACATCATTACCCTGTACAGTTAAATCGCCAGCGAGAGTAACATCACTTGCTGCACTAAGAAGACCTGCACTCGTAAGTCGCATTCGCTCAGTACCTCCAGTATAAAAGAATAATGAATCTTGATCTCCACCGGGAGTCAACTCAGGAAGAATTTTAGTATCTTGATCAACGTCAACTACTCCGCCTAAGCCCGTCCAAGTACTATTCGCGTAACCTTCAAATTGACTAAGTGTATTATTAAGACGAATGAACCCATCGGCATCTGGCGGTCGTTGTGCTGTTGTTCCTACAGGTACTCTAAGACCTCCTACGCCAGTAAAATTACCAGAAATTGATGCTAAAGACGTACTACTTAAACTTGTTGAATAATTTCCTATACCGGCAGTGATTGTACCGGCGGCATCTGATCCTACAACTAGACCATTTTTTATGCGAAAGTCCTTTTGAGCCATGTAAGTATTTATGTTTTAATATCCAGATAAATCACCATAGTCTTTAATATCCCATCCATGACTATCAGTTAATAAGCTCAAAATAAAATCGTCAGTCATAGGTTCATTATAATCTAGTTCATATACTTGTACATTAGTATCTGCTAAATACTCACGTTCGTTCATACCAATACCTATAAAATTTTTAACCGCATGATTAGAGGTTGGATATGTAATTATTAAAAAATCACCATTTTTTAAATGTCCTTTGAAAATTCCTACATCTCTATGAGCAATTTTCATAAGAGAAGGTACAGACAGATTTTGAGGAAAACCTATATCAGGTTCTTTTGGTTGATATTTTTCTAAATTATTATACCAGAACTCTTCTGGTGTTTCTCCTGAATCAGAAAATATCATAAACGAAGTTCAAGTATCTTTTCATGACCAACAACTACTTCAGGATGTACATATACATCAATATTTTTCTTTTTAAGCTTAAGACATAATGTAACATCTTCCATAGAAAAATCATGCGCGTCTTTAATTTGTAAATATGTTGGTTCAAACCAAGGATATTTTAACTTTTCAAAAACTCCATATTTAAATAAAACAAATCCAAATCCTACATATTCTACTTTAAAAGGTACTAGTCTATGGTTTATATGTTGTTTATGTAAAAACTCAAACGAACCGTGAGTTTGAAAATATTGTTCATTCCACACTTCAACAGCAGCGAAATGCGTATTATTGGCCATAACATATAATCCTGATATTACATCTTTATGTTCTCTATATAACCTTTGAAAATCTTCTGGTGTAAATATTATATCATTATCAATCCACAATATATAATCATATTCTTTCCCATCAAACGGTTTCTGATCAGAACCTTTTTCAGGATCACCTAACAGACATTTATTACGAACTTCATATATATTACGAGAATATGTAGAACAAAAATATACCTTGAAGCCTTTACTATTTAAATGTCTAATTAAATATGTTAAACATTTTACAAAATTTCCAGAAAAACTATCTCCTGGACAACATATAACTATATTTTTATTCATGGACTTCTATAAAGCTAAAGTTTCCTTGCTGTAAATCAACTTCTTTATCAATTATCAAATCTATATTTTGCTCTCTTATTCGCCGACAGATGTCAATATCAGTAAATTGTTGTTCAGTTTTTGTCTTACTTATATGAGGACGAAACCACGGGTACTCTAATTCTTCAAACACACCTTTACGGATCAATACAAAATCAAAATCTAAATAATCAGCTTTAATATAGTTATTATCTTCTGTTAAAGCTTTATATCTACCGTGGACCCTTCCAGATAAAAACTTATAATTCTCAAACTTATTATATAATTTTACAAATTGTGTAGGAGAAAAAGAAATTTTATTACTTAAAAAAACTAAAATATCATATTTAATTCTATTTTGATATAGTGTTTGATCTGCACCAGCTAATACATTACCACCTAAACACATTTGCTTTGCATAAAATGCATTACAACTCGTATGTAAAGATAAATGATAGTGAATACCAGTAGTGTTTAAATACGTAGATAAATTAACCCAAGATTTTAAAAACTGGCCGCTATAATTAAAGTCAAAAAAATTAAATACTATAGTCATCCCTGTGAAAATATTTACAGGGATTTTTTAAGAAACAACTAATTCTTCTTAAACTTACTATCTTTATCAATAGCAAAATTAGCCCTACTAAACTCTAATCTATCAACAAACTTAACAGCATTACCTGTAGCATCAATAGCTACATAACCTTCTGGATCTGTTACTACTAAATCACCATTTGGTTCAAATAAATAATTCTTCATACTAACCTCACGCATCATATTATTATATTTTTGGATAAATATGTCTTTAGCTTGTTTAATTGCTTTTTGAAATTCAAATACTGTAAATATATCTTCTTTAGCATCTTCTATTAAAGATAATAACTGTGCTCTATTCTTAGCAGCCTTTTCTTGACCTCTAGTACTTTTAAGCTTTTCTATTTGCTTATCTATTCTACTTGTAAACCACTCTACAAATTTCTGAAAAGAAATAGCTGTGTCAGTTAAAAACTCCCCTTGTCTTATCTCAGTATTAATATATGTATTAAGATTAGCTAAAAGTTTATCTGTTACTTTATTAAAATCTATCCTTTGTAAGTTTTCTTTAGCAGTATTGATTAATCCCCTTACAATCCCTGTCTCTTCCTCTGTTAAAGTAATATACCCTGCATCATTCTCAAAATAAGCATCCTTAACATAAACGCCCGGGCCTGGATCCAAATTTGTAACATCAACACCGAACTTTTTGGTCGAAAATCTAGGATACCCTTGTTCATCTACAGTAATATCATATTCAGTATGAAATACGATCCCAATTTTAGAGTTTAATATGTTTTGACCTTCTTCACTACTTGTTGGCACGGCATATACAATGGTATTAGGTTTAAATAGTACATGCTCCTCACCATCAATAACATCTACCTCCTTTATCTCATCATCAAATAAAAAATCACCTTGATAAGCAGAATTAAATCTTAAATTCTTAAAATGAACAAAAGTCTGGACTAGTTTGTCGACTAGTCCAGGAGCTTCAGCATGATTTCGTTTAATATCATCAATTGAATAATTAAGTTTAGGTATTTTATTAAAGACAGACTTACTACCTACAAAAAAATTACCATTAGGATCAGAACCCATTACTACTGCCGGTGCTCCATCATACTTTACTGTTGCATTTACTACTCGAGGAGTATTACTATCTAATACCTCTGTTAAAGCTTCAAGATAATTAATAGCTCTTACAGCGCCGGTCTTTTGATTAGTAAGAATAAGCTCTTCGAGATGAGTCAAATGTTTATTTGGCCCGGCTGACTCATATAAAGGAAAATATTTCTTATAAGTTAACATTTTTGTCTATATATGTTTATTCGTATACTAACATCCTTTTTTAACCAACTATCACAAAACCCTTCTTCTATTAAATATCGTACAATCTTATTTGGTATTCTATCTCCATCAATTATATTATCATCATCAAAGATACCAATAACATAAGGCATAATCTTTACCCTATATCCCATTACCTCTGTATCATATAATCCTAGTACTGCCATTTTATGTACCAAATGTAAATCTTGTTGCCGCTGGTGAGATATTAAAATTATACCAATCATTTTGCGTCAAGAAATTAACTGTTCCTTCAAGGTTCATTGACCTGAGGTTTGCCCACCGAACATCATAAAGATTGTAGCCACCGGGTAATTTCTTCTGGTTACTAGCGTAGTAAATAGAAACAATAATATCATCGTTATGACCAATAATATAATCATATAAAACTATACTACCAATGAACCTATTTATAAGAGACTCACCGGCGGCAGTTTCTGTCTCCAGGTGCTTCCCTTTAAACTTTTTGTAGTCTTCCTTACTAGCTTCTTTCAGTAAGTCTATTAACCATTTGAGATTTTGACCCTGGAATATATCATACTTACCTAATTCCCCTTGAATATATTGCCATTTCTGCGGATGGTTATCAAAAACAAATCCGGTCGCTTCGTTTACTGGCGCACGAATAGCATCGACTATATTTCTTGCGGTAGTCATATAACCGCTTTCTCGAGACGATGCTCCTATAATTTTATCATTAGTACCTACTTCTAAAGTTACATCAGCACCGTGTATTTTTAAATGATCAATTGGTAGACCGTCGATCAAGTCAACATCACCGGTATTACCTTTTATACCATTACCTAAAATACCTAAAACAAACTCACCGTCACCTACTGCAGTACCACCAATTTGTGGATTAATAACAAAGATCTCTTTAAAGAAGTCTTCAACATTTGCCTTAACAAATTTACTTAATATAGGTTCAGCAAAATCTTTGAATAAATTAAATTGGCCATGCTGTCCAGAGAACCAGTCTTTTAAATTATTATCCCTAAATCGATTTTCTTTATGCTCTTTAAATGCTTGCCAGTCAATTTTATATTTGTTATCAAACAATAAATAATCGAAAACTTTAAAATACTTATTGTCTTTAGGATCACCGCCGGCGGCTGTATCAAATTGAGAATCTCTAATTAAGTCGAGTATATCACTTTCGCTACCTGCGGCGAGCTTATCTACATAATTAGCAACCATATCAGCTTGATCTTGATCTACTGTACCTAATTGGGCTGCTCCGCCGGGTCCAGTCGCCGTTATATCAATGTCGGGTGTCGCTTCGTTAAAAAACTGTTTAAATGTTATCATATTCCTGACGGGTATTGTTCTGGTTCGGTCTCATGTTGACGTGATGGATCATTTTTTGTACCTAAAGCACTTAACATTGCACGCTCCCATTCATCTAATCCAGCCTTCTCTCCTAAATCATCGCTAGAAAACATAAGATCATATGACTTAATAATCAACTCATTTAATTTAGCTATGGTCTCATCATTACGTAAAGTTTTAAAGGCTAAATTCTCTATAGAGAACTCTCCCTTACTTAAAAGACCTTGTTTGCGCATATTCATAAGTTTATCTTTTAATTTTTGAGCACGCTTATTAATGAGACCTAACTCATCTTTATCATTAGTATTATCTAATGAATCTTCTAAAAGATCAAGCTCTATTTTAAATTGAGAAGCCTTTTTTTGTACATCTTTATGATCTATTTCCGGAGGATCATGTACTGGCTTTTTAATCCATTTGTTATCTTGTAAACTAAACAAACCAGAAGCTACATGAGGGTCATGAACGTCTTGAAAATATAATTCAACCTCATGACCATTAAATTCGATATCATGTCTTAAGTTCCATATGAATCTCTTTCCATCTAATGCTCTCTTTACTATAGTTTCATCTTCATTTATGTCAGCAAAATCTAATAAGAGATGTACATCAAGATCAGAATAATCAGAATAATTAAAATTAGACATTGAACCTGTTAATTGGACGTCTTCGATCATTTCAAGCGTAACATGATCATCACCTTCTATAAAATCATCTACAATTGTAAGTATATCTTTTAATACATCTTCTTTAAACTGACCGTTAGTCCAAAACTTAGGATGTAGAGTGTCATTGTAATAAGTATTTCGTTCAAAATAATGTTTAAAAGATTCTTTTTTACCAGTACTCTTAGAGCAGATAGCATAAGCAGAAGATTTATCTTTTCCTTGCTTCTGAACCTTCTTAACACATCTTTTAAGTTTCGCTGGCATCTATCTAATTATTTAATCATTTTAAAAAGTAATCATAAAAAAGTCTATTTCTTCTATCTAACAGTACTTTCTTGTTAGAATCTCCAGGTGTATAATATCTATGATACTCGGCTCGCATTAAGTTCATATCCCTAGTAAGAACGCCTTGCGTAAATTTTGGGTAGTTAAGATAGTTAGGATGATTTTTGACTGCAAACTGCGGACCTATATTAAATGCAAGATCTATAAACATTTGAACACCGGCAGGATATTCTTTTAATAATTTATTATATGCATCAATACCTAATTTCTTTTTAACTATATTGTCTGCATCTTTTAAATCTTTCATAAGAAGAGCTTCTACATATGCATCAGTAAACTTAGGTTGACTAAAATCTTCACCTTTCTTTATTTTATGACCATAACCAAAAGTGGGTGCTCCTCCTTCACCGCTTGGATGGTCTCTCCACATACCATTGGGTTGACGACCCTCCAGCCCAGCATTTTCAGCATTTTTTATATACGCTATAAAGTTAGCATCTTGAATAGGATTAATAACAGCCGGCTGCTCTGGTTGAGCTGGTTGAGTTATAGCGGCTGGTGGAGAAGTTGGTTGAGTGGCTGGTTGTTGTTGACCTACATGATAACTTCCAACCGCACCTGCGGCACCTAAACCTAATGCCGCGGCTTTGCTACGCCAATCTTCTTGTAGTAACCTATCATTATAATCTGACAATTCCTGAAACGTCATTATAATTATTTATTACAACCAAACGGCCTACCTCAACGGCTAAGTAATCTTTATGGTTAGTATACATGTATCCTAGGTAACCTGGACCACCTTTACCTTCACTTATTCATAAGATAAGTTATTGAGATAGGCATTTTGGCTTGTACATTGCCGGCGCTAATAATATATTACCAACGCCTACCATCTAAATTATTTATACAGGCATGACGTGAGGAATTGGATGATATTCCTCCTCTTTATCACATTCTCCATAAAAATAATTATCTAACTGCTCTAATAGCCTAACCTTAGCTACTCGTAAGTCGACTTCATACCATTCATTCTTGATTTGTTTAGCAAAACGCTCCATTTGCTTTTTTATATTGTGTTCAGCTTGAATATATGCTGGATGTTTTATAGAATATACAACCTCATAGTCTCTAAAGGGAGAACTTGTTTGATATGTTTGTAAGCGAGTGTTTAAATTACGAGTTGTACCTATTTTCAACCAACCAGGCCAGGATTTATTAGTAATAATGTATAAATATCCTGGTGAGGTCACCGACACATAAGTATTTATGTAGCCAGAGATGTTTTGCTAGTTAAAATTAAGCGTCTGGCTTGCTTTCCCAAGCTTTTGTCGATTCGTTAAAGTGACGCGTAACATCACCTGTAACTGGATCAGTTGCTAACGCAGCTTTGACCTCTTTCTTATGAGAGGCCTTGTTAACAAATGACCAACCGGTACCGACAATACTTGAAGTACTACCTAAAATCATAGTAAAACTATCTGTAGTAAGAGAACCTTTAGCAATTAAAACTCCGCCAGCAATTGTGGCTGCATGCCGTAATAAGCCGCCGATTTCTTTTTTATAAGTACCAATAACAGTAATAATCTTCTTCATGTATAATTATTTAATCTACGGAAATGAATTAAATACTTATATGGAGCCAACAGGGAACGGGGCTGAACAATTCGAAGTAGTTGCTAGAAACTTATTAGGAGACTATGGATGGATGTTTATTGCAGGATTATCCATATTAATGCTCCAATCAAGTATTAAAAAGCTAGCGTCCGGGTTGTTTGTATTCTGGGGTAATGATTATAAGACTGACGACACAGTATACGTAGACGGGAAACCTGGTCGCATTATACGTGTAGGTATTACTAAAACAGTCTTCTTTATCTATGATGTCGTCGAAGGTCAAGTCGTTGGTGGTAGTAAACTTGTTGTACAAAACGAATATTTAGGTAAATTAAAGATAGAAAAGCCTTTATGTCAATTAGACTTAACTAGATACAACGGAGTAAAGAAAAAACACTAAGCTACCACTACTTCCGGTTCAGACGCCTTAACTTCTTGTAAATTAGGTACTTCACATGCGCCACCGCCACAGGCAACCGTGTCTTGTACCTCTGTTGCGTCTTCTTTTTCCTTTAAAGCTTTATAATTCACAGATATATACTTATCAACAATAGTATTCCATCGAGTTTCATCTTTCTCACCGATTATTGACTCTAACGGTGCTTGTTCATACAATTTATCACCGACTTTAGGTAATAATGCCACTGCGCCAAAGTATTTCTTATTATCATACAAGAATTTGAACACCCTATCCCACTCGTCATCCTTTACTACCACAGTACAACTAACATTATGTTCAATATTATTGGTATTTGCTTCAGTTGTACCTGGAATCACCCAATTTTGCTGAGTAGACTTAATCCACTTTAAATGCTGTAAAGCTGTAAGGTCATCTTTTACCATAGCATGCTTAGAAACCTGTACAGGGAATGTAATTACGTCATCGGTCTTATTTGCTGACCATACACTCTCCTGGCACATATGTTTATTGCTTTTCTTAAAGTGTTTATACACAGGATCTAACTTATTACATTGAATACGTCGAAAGTACCTTTCACTATGATGAGGATGTATTCCAGACGCACTACCTAACACTAATGATGATGTACCTTCTGGTTTAATACAAGTAATCCTAGCGGCCTGATTAACATTTAACTTTTTAGCCCAAGACTTATTAACTCTAACAGAAGATTCAGCTCCTTCCTTCTGATACTCTGGATTTAATAAAATTCTAGGGTTATCCATTATACCAGTAATAGACACACCTAGTAATGCTTCTCCTTCTGTTAATTGCTTAGACGCAGGCCTCAGGTAATCAAAATCAGAATATGCTGCTTGTAAGGTACCAACAATTGTTGCAGCCTTTACCGCATCTAAAAATTTAGCTTTAGTATCAATCCTAGCACCATTAATAGATGTTAAATTACAGAATTGAACACCACAAACACCATCTTTAGTAACTGGTATAAAGCCTATCTCAAAGCAAGGGTTATATAATTGCCATGGATGATTGCCAAATACAAATCCAGGCTCGCCAAACTGTTTTGTCTTATTAAGAATGGCTGTAAACTCTTCGAAGGTAGTTTCATCTCTTAAAAGTAATACACTATTATTACTTCTAGCACGTTGAGGTTCAATATGTACCCAGCTTATACGTTTGTTTTTTATTACTTCATTATACTCATATTCAATTAATTCAACTTCATACTTCTTTTTATTGACTGTAATCTTACCTACATATAAATCAGTCTCATCATCATGATAAAATTTCGTATGACGAGTAACATCAAAGAATGTCTTTGCATTCATCATCTCTTCATCGTCCTTATCAAAAATAAGAGATGTAGCTGATCGACGAATACCACCAGACAATACTGCATCAGCACAATGCATTAAAATATCATATGCGTTAATTGGTTTTAATCTAGTTTGTTGTTGCTGTTCGATCATATAATCAAACAACTCCTTTACCTTTTTATGACATCTTTTTAATCCTTGATATCCTGGAGCTTTACCTCCAGCAGTTTCGAGTGAAGCGCCCTTAGGTCTTATCTTACTAAAATCAAAAACAATCTTACGACCAGAAAAAGCAGTATTACGAAAATAAGAATTTAATAATGCTTCTATAGAATCAGACCATCCTTCAATACTATCTTCAACAACATAAGTTACAACTGTACCTGTCTTATCTTTTGCAGTAACTATATCAGGAAAGCGATCAATAAAATGTTTTGACACCCCAATACCTACGCCACAACCACATAACAATAAATAAAATATTTCTGCAAAAGAACGAATACTATCAACGTGTCTTACAGCACAATTATATATACGAGCATTATGTGCTAATACTGCTTTACCACCAAATTGCATTGAACGCATTGAAGGTACAATATGTTTATCTTTTACCTGTTGAAATGCCCATTTAATAGTATCTATATCTTCTGATGGTAAATGCTTCTTAAATCGATCGACATGCATCTTAGCAACTCGATTAATACATTCATCCCATGTCTCTCTTCTATTAAGGTTTTGATTATATCTTGCGTACTTACTAGTAAAGGTAAAGGTGGATATTTCGTCTAGATAATTAATGTCTTGTGGCATTTGTATATTTATTTATGCTTGATTCATACGATTAATAGGCAGTCGTTCAGCGAGCACTCTCCATATAAATATAACGAAAAAATTTGAAATTCAACTTATCGTTTGACTGTGGCTTGGCCAAAATAGAAACCAATAATAGCTGTTAATGCTTGTCTAATTTCAGGTACTAATAAATAACCTTCTACTTCTATAAATACAGGTTCAGTCTTTGAGCCGAGTAATCCCCATAGTATCTTTGTAGTAATGAGTTCTTCTACTACAATAGGATGATTCATAAATGTAGTAATAAATGGTGCTAAAATAACTCCAAATAAAACACTTACAACAATTAACCGGCGCACCCATTTACCAGCATCTACACTTACACGCTTGACAGCTTTATCAGCCGACTCATCAGCAAACTTTTTCTCTTTCATAAACATCTCAAAGCGCTTTTGTTCATTCTCTGCACGCTTCGCGACTAATTTAAAAAAGAACCCTACTAATGACCCACCCGCCATTGTTAATATTTCCGCAGGTATCATGTATAATTATTTAATAAAAAAGGCGCTGCTAGCAACGCCTTCTCTATACTGCAATCTCTGAAAACTCTTACTTAATAAAAGAATTTACAATTTCTCTACAATGTCTTGCATGTTCGATAATCTCTACTTGTTTTCGAGCTTCGTCTACAACATCCGGATGCTCTCCAATGCCAACCGAGTTATTAAAGTAATTAAAAAGAATAGCTTCTGCTTTCTTTTCCTCACCATCAAAGACGGCGTCCAACGCAATAATTATTTTTTCTCCAGTAGTATTCATATTAATCTAAAAACCCTTTTCGTTTATCATAAACTAATCGATCAAACGTCCGGTTCTCTTCTCCAGATATATCAACATATAACTTTTCAATATCTTCTTCAAATTTAATCTGTCTCATACCTTCTTTATGGACTGGCCGCGGATCTCTTTCTTTAGAGAGTAACTCAAACTCTCTCCTCTCATTGGTATAAATGTCTTTAACGACAAATTTATATGCAATCATGACGAAAATATTAACTTATTATTTGTCACTTTGCAAGTTATTTTTTTTAGCTGGCGCTTACTTGTTATTAATAATGTTGCGATCTCTGTTTCAATATGCTTCTCAAAAAACCGTCTTAAAAAACGAGCACCATATTTTCGACTATATCCTTGCTCTGCAATATAAT
>Ga0114905_1001845_pt1 | contig 11371 bp, 7 predicted proteins | sample MalvireepMed_b05_FD_83499 | JGI IMG/M metagenome (GOLD analysis project Ga0114905, IMG submission 83499) | Marine viral communities from the Global Malaspina Expedition - Malaspina viral metaG DeepMed_b05 | ecosystem: Environmental > Aquatic > Marine > Oceanic | place: Mediterranean Sea...
AGAAGCTTAATAAGGATTGTACAATGGCTGATACTATTACCCCTGAACTTCTTGATAGACTTAAGGCTTTGGGCGCCGCTGGAAGAGAAACAGCCGACCGACTTGATGAATTAAGCCAAAAACAACTTGAATACGTTGAAGCGCAAATGGCGGGACAGGCCGATTGGGAAAATGCCATTTCAGCGGCTAGCGAGCGCCTTAGAGACCAACTTAAGGACTTAGAAAAGACAAGACGAGAGCTAGTAGCCATCAACAAGGAAGGCATGAGTCGGGTTGAGTTGGTCGAACATCAAACAAAACTTGATGAAAATTTACTTGAGCTAGCGGAAGCCAAAACACGCGCAGGCAAAACCCTAACTGAAGAAGAAAAAAAGCGTCTTGCTGAACTGAAAAAAATTGAAAAGACCCAAAGAAGTATTCTTGAAGTTTTGAAGGAACAATATAAAGCTTCTTCTGATCTAGCAAAGAATTTTCAGATAAGTCAGGACATGAGCGCGCACACGCATTTTAATATGGACAAGATGGAATCGGCGCTTAAATCTATGAGCGAGAGCAAGGGCATGGGCTTGTTAGCAGGCGCCGCCGGTATTCTTGAGGGCGCATTTAAACAGGTTATGAATACGATGATCTCTACGGTTTTTGGATTAGAAACCATGGAGTCTGAGTTTAGAAAAGCCACTGGCGCCTCAGCGGCATTTGCGAGCGAAATTACAGATGTATATGAAGCAACTCGTGAATTGAACGTTACAGCCCATCTCGCTTCCGGAGCTTACCAGGCACTCCGGAAAACTTATACCGACTTTACATTCCAATCGGAGGGCCAGCGCAAAGAGATAGGCAAAACAATTACAATGCTTCAACAGCACGGTATTGGTGCACAAGAAGCTGCCCAGGGCATGCAAATAGCAACGAAATCATTTGGGATGAGCGGTACCGCAGCAGCAAAGAATGCGATGGAGTTAAATGCTTTAGCTAAAGAGATTGGAGTAGCACCCCAAGAGATCGCCGGCCAATTTGCTAATTTGGGAGGCCAATTGTCCAAGTTAGGTTCTGATGGAATCCGCGCATTTAAAGGCTTAGCAAGGGTTTCTAAGATCACTGGTATGGAGATGGGAAAACTTATTGCCATGACAGAAAAATTTGATACTTTTGAAAGTGCTGCTGAGATGGCTGGTAATCTTAACGCAGCACTCGGTGGCAACTTTGTAAATGCGATGGATATGATGATGGAAACTGATCCTGTTGAGAGATTTGAAACATTAAGAAATACTCTTTTAGATACAGGTTTAAGTTTCGATAATATGTCTTATTATCAAAGAAAGTTTTATACTCAATCTTTAGGATTAAGCGATGTAGGCGATCTAGCCCAAATGATGTCGGGTAATTATAATTCCTTGGATGATAGTATAGGTAAAGTTTCGGCAGATTATGAAGAGCAAGCAGAACTAGCTAAAGATATGCTAGATGTTACAACAGAACTAAAGATGGCATTGATTAAGCTTGTAGATGTTATGAAGCCCTGGATCGCAAAGATTCGCGATATAACTACTGCACTTACTGAATTTCTTGAGGGCCCCGCAGGTCAGGTTCTGCTATGGGTTGGAGGTATTTTATTTGCCATTAAGGGCCTGACTCTGGTAATCACGGGCTTTGCAACAGTATTATCGCCCATTGCCGGCATTCTCGGTCTCACAGGGACTGCGGCCGCCGGCGCGACAGCACCGCTGACCGGCATGGTTGGCGCCATGAATACAGCATCCCTCGGTACCGTTGCGTTTGGACTTGCCATGCTCCTTGTCGGCGCCGGCGTCGGCGCCGCCGCCCTCGGAATAGCACAAATTGTTAAAGCCTTTTCGGGCCTTGGAGACGCTGCATGGCCTGCCGCCGCCGCAGTCGCTTTCTTCGGTGCTGCGTTTGTGGCGACAGTGTGGCTGATGTCCTCGGCAAGCGTAGCCGCCCTCACCGCCGCTATAGCCGTTGGGGGATTGGCGACAGCCGTCTTTCAGCTTGGGTTAGCTTTGGCAGGGGTAGCGCTCGTGTGGGGAGGCCTGAGCATGGCTTTTGATTGGCTGCGCGGCAAAAAAGACGAAACAGCCAAGTTTGATGCCATAAATAGTGCTGCAGACAAGATGGCTGAAAAAAAGGAAGCCATGGCCAGCATAGCGGTTTCTTTTGAAACAATTGCTAAGGCCATGGCAGAGGGTGCACAACACGCATGGAAATGGTCTAATATGTTTTCAGCCATCACAGGGATGCATGCGGTATTCGGCCAGGAGACTACGGCTATTGCAATTGGTGCCAATGCAGTTGCTACTGCGGGACAATCAAGTCCCACCGAACGCGCACCAGCGGGAGCACCAGCAGGTGCCGGCGCCGCAGGAGCAGGTGCCCCAGCAGCCGCAGCGGCATCTCAAACATATAATTTAGAAATTCCTATATATATTGGGAGTGAAGAAATAGATAAGAAAGTAATTAGAATTGTAGACGGACGCATTGATCAGAAAACTCAGGAAGCCCTGGGACTTGGATTTTCGCTTCAACTCCCGGGTAGATAACAACATAGGAGAAAAATAATGACCGCTAAATGGAATTACCTGCGATCCCCAACCGGCAATACGGAGGAGGATGCCGCCTTGCGCAGCGGTGGAGATCGTGAGAACTGGACGCCAGCGGATGAAGCTAGACAAAGACTAGAAGAGAACCCACTCTTTACGCCTCCTGATGGCAGTGATAATCTTAAACAATCAGGCCAAGCAGTTTCGTTTTATCACGAGAGCAGCGGAAATTTTGTACGATTTAAGGCCTTTATTATGGCTTTTAATGAGTCGTTTATGAGTGATTGGTCGTCTGAAGCAGTATATGGGCGAATGGATCCCATTATGATGTTTAAGAACACCACAAGAAAAGTTACACTGGCTTTTAAGATACCGGCATTTTCTGCTGCAGATGCAATGGATAATCTAGCTGATGTTCAAAAATTAATTAGTTTTTTATATCCAAATTATGAAGATCAGTTTCTCAGGCCTGAAAATTTAGGAGCCCCCTATGCACAAAATATTTCAAATTCGCCATTAGTACGGTTGCGAGTAGTTAATTTTCTTTCGAAGGCGGCAGGCATGAATAAAGACCAAGCCAACGCTAGGCAAGGAACTTTAGGTGCTATTAGCAATCTTGTTGTAAACTATAATTTAGACGCGTCAGATGGAGTAATAGAAGATGAAACCATGGGGATCCTTCCCAGATTGATTGATGTTAATATGGACTTTTCAGTGCTTCATGAAAGGCCTCTTGGTTGGAATAGTCATGATGAGTTCATGGCGCCATCATGGCCATATAACGTTTCTGCAGGCCAAGGAAACGCATTTGCACAGGCGGAGAGCGCCGGCGCATTTGGACAAATGGAAGCTGGCATTCAAGCCGAATGGGACGCAAATGAACAGCTTGCAGAGACAGCGGACAACTCCCCCCAGGACGGCACCCCGCCATCGGAAGAGCCGGGAGACTCCGCTGCCGGCCCGTCCGATCAGACCACTCTTACCCTCGACATTGCCGGCGGCGGCGCCCTTTCACTTGCCGGCGCAGTTCGTATGCAAACCCTCGACCGGATCACTGCGGGCACCGAGTTTGATCGATTGAGCCCCCACAATCTGGTCCTTAACCCACAAGGATCTGGCCGGCAGGCCTTCAACCCACTTCAGAATACTCTAACTTATAGCCTCATGGGGCTTGGCCATCCTGATGTTGATTTCGAGGATACTGATTAATCATGGGAACAAGATATACAAAAACGCGCACATTAGGTAATGATAGCGAATATTATGAACCTCTTCGAAAGTCACGAAAGGCCAAGAAAATAATACATTATGAAACCCCTGTCCTTTACCATCCAACACCCGCACAACGCCGGAGCGTGCGGTCTACAGGGCATATTTGGAAGTACGGAGACAGACTATATAAATTATCTCATCAATATTACGGAGATTCTTCATATTGGTGGGCGATTGCATGGTACAATGGATACCCCACTGAGGCACACATATATACTGGCGCCACTATTTTTATTCCCTTAGTCCTCGAAAATTTATTGAGCGCGCTAAACATATAGAAAAAAATTATGGCCAAGACTGAATTAATACAAGCATTGACAAGAATAGCCGAGGGTACATCTGCCCCCATAACTCTGACCCTTGATGCAGAGATAATAGCTGCAGGCCATGGTCCAGGTGGTAAGGGCTTGATGATGGGCACCGCCCAAGATGGCAGTAATCCAGCACAAAAATTGTGGATCCACTATTATCGATTTTTAAAAGCTTTTGGAGCCGCCCTTGAAGAGCGCCATAAAAGGGGAATTAGCGAAGCCGCCGAGCAAGGCCCCGAAGATACTCCTATTCGGAATTCAGGATGGGAGATACTCTGGCAGGAGTGTTATAAACCCGGGGCCCCAGTATCTGATTACAAAGAATCATTTGCAAAGCAGATTAGCGATAGAAAAGGTGGCCTTCCTTCTTATGCTGCTTACGCGGCACGGATTTGTTCACAGCAATACAGTTCCGTTGGCCTCACACAACGCGATCCAGTGCCAACTTCAAAACAACGGGAATTTGGCAATGATGTTTGGCACACCCATTTTATGGGATCAGGCCTCATTCTCGCCGCTGCCGGGCTCAGGATGCCGACAAACCACGACTCAGCGCTGAATACAGTAAACAGTGACAAGTGGTACCACATCGGCTGGGTGGCTAACGGATTCATGGATGCTATATGGTACACTTTACAGCTAGCCAACGCCGAATCTGACATATTTAAAGCGTCGTTTGGGGGCGACCAGGAACCGGGCCCCGAAGGTGTTATGGTCCCAGTGGGTTATTATGCGCTCCCTTCAACAGGGGTAGACAGCCCGGGCTCCACAAGAGTATCCATCGCCTCCCATGCCGGAAAAACAGCATATCAGCTTGCCGATGAAATGTATCAAAAGATGATTGCATATATGTCAAATTACATTTTGGTACATTGTCACGATACACAGGTACACAGAGAAGATCTCTCGCGCCTCCCGGAGCGGGCTGATGAAATCAGAGCGGCACAAGCTCAGGCAAGTAGAGACGCTGAAGCTTTGACCGCGTTGGTAGTAGGCGAATATCAAACAGCACCCTATCGAGAGCAATGCTATCTTCTTTCACGCATATTTGAATTAACAGACTATAAAAGAGCAAATATCGATGGTACGATTGGGAAACGCCTTCCTTATGCACCGCAAAGTGAAAGGCAATTTTCAGAATGGGAACCTGATGCCGCCGATCAGGATCCAATTTTAGGATATGATGGAAATGCGCACATTGCCTTAGACGGCCCAGCTTTTGGATTTTTAAACTTACTCACTCAAAATCCTAAACTACGAAATCTTTGGGGGATCTCCCCGGCCCAACTATCTGCTTTGCAGCCCATGATAAGACTTTTTAAGCTTCAAACACATGAAGATGAAAACGGAAACGAATCTCTGACTGAGCAAGAGTTTAATTTTAACTCGCATATAACAGATTTTAGCCCACTTCAACGAGTGGCGCCATTAACACCTTTAAAATCAGATATAGAACTTTTTCAAACTAGAGAAAAACGCGGGGTTGGCGCTGGTATACAAAGTTTTAACTTTACATACGATGGCCATAATCCATTTGCAGCCAAAAAAAGCATTAAAGCGGAATTAAAAATATTTGCTAATGATTTTGAAGAACTTTTAAGAGATCGAGGAGGATATCGTTATATTGATTTGGCACTTAAAACTGGAAACACCATGAAAGATACCGCCCTTAGACAGGCCATCGAAGGAGAGTGTCTTCCTGATGATGCGACAAACAATCTTATGGATCCTAATAATATGGCGGCCTATGAAGACGAATTAAGCAAACTTCGATTTAGGCTTAAAGCCGTTGTTGGTTGGGCGCCCCCCGCCTCGGGAATGACAAGTATATTTGAGCACCAGAAACGCTGGAAAAGTTTAAATACATCTGATGATTTAGATTATTTTGATTTGATTGATAACCCGCAAGCAGAGCAACCGGGTATCAAAGAGGCGATTGATGTATCATATGTAACATTAAATTTAACTCCTACGATTCATAATTTTCAAATTGATGACCAGGGTCGAGTAACTCTTATAATAAATTATTTAGCCTACGTAGAAGATTTTTTTGATTCATCTAGTTTTAATATTTTTGCTGATATAGAGCTAGCCGAACGCGCCGTTATGCGAAAACTTCAATTTCAAAAGATACGTAGTGTTTGTGAAGACGAAAAAGTTGAAGAGTTTAAAGAAAAGGAAGGTGACTCAATTAAAAAAGACAAACTCAAAAGCCTACAAACAATATTATCAAAATTATATACCAACAAAATGATCTATTTTGCAAGAATGTCGTATGTTGAATTAGTATCTTGGCGCCGCCGCGGCCCATACGCCATCACCGCTAGCCGGGGGAATGTCTATTCGCCAAGCACGGCCGAGTCGGGTCAACATCAGCGTCAGATGCGTAACGCGATTAACCGGCGCCACAGAGGCACAAATTTGTCAGAAGAAGGGGCTGATGCCCAGGCTCGATATTTGACGCATGTAGCCAATAACATGGATAACACAGATCTCCCATTTTTTTATGTTGGAGACCTTGTTGATATTATTTTAGATGGAATCTCCGAATACCTATCCCAGATGCCTGATCAGCTTTCATCTATTGACGAAGCCCGGCTACCTACATTTATTACCGACTGTGATATACAGTTTGAGGTACACAAGCTTAGAAAATTCGCAGATCAATTTAAACAATTTAGAGCAGTATTGGGCCCACTTGAAATTATTAATCCAGCAAACGCTGCCCAGTCAAAAGAAATTAACTTTGCATTAATTCCAATTTCAGTAAAATATTTTATGGAATGGCTAACAGATCAGCTATTAAAGAAAGAACAAACTGTATATACGCTCCCTAACTTTTTAAACGATTTTTTTAATTTGCTTGTTCGTAATTTTTTGAACGATGATACTTGTTTTAAATATCCTATTAAACAAAAGATAAGGAACACTCAGACAGTTTTGAGCGATTATAATACAATGGGGTGGGATACTCTTACTGCTAATTATGTCCATATGTATGAAGCTCGCATGGCTCTCCAGCAAGAGTATCCCGATGAGACGTTTGCGGAATATGTACCGCTCCATATTTCAAAAGAAACTTTTCCTTCACCTATCCGGCCAGTATTAAATATCTCAGGACCAGCACCCGGGAGGCCAACGTCATTGAAACCCGAAGATAATTATAATTATTTAGTATATCATGCCGGCAGAGTGCAGCCCCGAGAACATATGAATGGTGAGTTTATGGAAGATACTGAAAATGGTATTTTTCATTTCCAAACAGGGCTTTCACACGGAATGGTTAAAACCATAGGACTTACGAAAACTACATCGCCAGGATTACCAGAGGTTAGATTCGAACAAGATGGCTATGATGGATTGCGCCAACTTCGTGAGACATTTGATGCAGAGATTGTTACATATGCTCTTCCTCAAATGTTTCCGGGATGTTATATTTACATAGACCCCCGAGGATGGACACCTGGAAATACAAGATATTTTTCTGATGGCAATAAAACATATGATATAACTGAATTTGGAATTGGTGGTTATTATATGGTGATACGCTCTACAACCCAATTTGGAATAGGACAAGCAGAAACAAGCATTACTGCTAAATGGGTTGCGAGTTTAGAACAAGCGGATGATGTAAGTAGGACTAGCGGCGATGGCTCTACTGCGGGAGGAGCCGCGGGAGACATAGAAGGCGCATCAAAATGCAGTACCGCAACAAATAATTGGACCCACATCCCAGCACAATCTACACAGGGATCTGCAGGCGCATCCGGGACCCCAGTAGACGAGCCCCCCATCGTCCCCGAAGGAGGCGGACAAGTTCCGACACCGTAAATTAAAATGGCAGATTTTATTAGTGACAAACCAGAAACTGTAATTGGGCTTTTTAGCAAAAGAGGCTATTATAAATACATAGCATTTAAAAGCCATGCACATGAAAATATAATTGATTTTAATAATGCTGAAAAATATCTATATGGGAGAGTTAATAGATTTTATGTTCCAATTGTGCCGCGATTTAGTCGCGATCCTAACACCCTCACGGGGCCTTTTCGGCGCTTTGATCCCGAGCTATCACAAAAAAGTTTAAATTCGGCCCATTCATTTGTTGTTGACGCATTTGAAGATTTAGCACAGCAATTTAAAAAATCTTCATTTAGTGGAAAGATTGATACAACACATCCATTTTTAAGTAATTTACAAATTTATAAAACATATGAAGATCCCTTTAAGCTTTATGATGATTACTTAAATGATTATTTCTCTTCTTTAGCGGCTGAGTTTAAGGCACAACAGATTAAAGTAAAAAATTTTGATGACTTTACTCAACATTTAATTCCGCTCTTAGAGAATTCGCTATCCCAATATGCCTTTACAGTGTCCGGATATATTAAAAGTCGGCATGCTCCTGTTACTTGTTCTGGCCTAGTAATTGAAATTGCAGATTTAAGCCCATCTAATGATGAGGAAAAAACAAAACAATTTTGGGAAAGCAAAAATTGGGATTTTTTTGTTAACGCCTGTAGCAATTATGGTTTCATGGTTGACCAGTTTATTCCGTGGCGCTTAGTAGCTGATATTGGGGGTCCGGTCATGACAGAATACGCTGCTAAATATGGCATGGGAACAACCGATGGAATATTAAACTATGCGTTCGAGACACCCCACGATGAAGGGTATGCTAGATTTAAATATATTTTATTACGTCTATATAATAGAATTAAGCTGGATAAATTTATACAAAGAGAAAGCCGCGCCCTCGCCGCCGGCCCACCCATTTGTGATATTGTAACAAAAATAGTATATCCAGAAACTTACACTAAAGAACAATTAGTTAAAAAGTATCCTGAAGAGTATTTTTTAAAGCTTTACTGCAAAATGAGATTTTTGGAAGAAGAAACTAATTTTAAAGAAGCTGAGCAAAATATTCTTATTGATGATTGCGTAGAGTTGGCAATTGGTTCTGACATTAGTGAGGCACTTTTAGTTTTTGAAAGAATTTTAAATAAACCATTTGACTATCGCGGCTCGATGAGTTATATTAATAAACACATACAAGCGGTAGAGAATGATATTTCAAACGATTGACGATAAATCTGAATGCATTGGAACATACACTGAGGGAAAACTCCATTATGATAATTTTCCTCAAGATCTAACAAAAACATGGAAATATTCTGGCTCACTTGTTGACATGAATATTGAATATGCATGGCTACTATGCGAGGGCCGGGCTCTTAATCAAGTGTGCCCACCAGAACTCCAAGAAACATTAAAAAAGACACAGAAACGACTGCGTGCGTATATCAAATCATTTCAAATAGCAAAGATTAACATGCGAGACCACTGTATTTTTGATCTTGTTCCTGAAGATTTTCTTAAGGAATTCTGCGAGATTAAAAATAAAATAACAGAACATGTTTTTGAGAATTACGAAAAGCCCGGATGTTATGAACACTTAAACAATATCCAAAAGCTCTTACACAAGATACGATATCAGAATCTTAATTTAAACAATGAAGAGTGCAAAAATTTGCATCTTTCATCCCGAAATTCAACCAGAGTAAAGACACTCCTAAAAGGGCCTCGATATATAGACTACAATCTCTTCGGAACAGTCACAGGACGCCTCACAACCTATTCAGAAAGCTTTCCCATACTAACGGTTCAAAAAGAATTTCGAAAGCTTTTAAAGCCCCATAATGAATGGTTTTTGTCTCTTGATTATAACGCTGCAGAAGTTCGAACCTTCATTGCATTAGCAGGCGAACAGCAGCCACAGGAAGACGTACATCAATGGCATATAAAGAATCTCATTGAGGGAGGGCTAACAAGAGAAGATGCAAAAACAAGATTTTTTGCATGGCTCTATAATCCCGAAGCAGCCGATGACGAATTTAATATTTATCACCGCGAAAAACTACTTGACAATTGGTATGATCAAGGTTATATTATAACAAAGTTTAAACGCAGAATACCAGTCTCCAAGAGAAAGGCGTTAAATTATTTAATTCAGAGCACAACTGCTGATTTAGTGATGGAGCGCGCCGATAGCTTGGACACTTTTTTAGAAGATAAAAAGTCTTTTATATCTCATATTGTACATGACGAGATTGTTGTTGATTTGGCAAATGACGAACGAAACTTAATCCCAGAAATTAAAGAGATATTTGCAAACAACAAACTAGATAAGTTTTTAGTTAATTTAACTTGCGGTAAAAATTATTACGATCTTAAAGAGTTAAAATTATGATTTCAGTAATCGGTATTGGTAATGCGGCGTCAGCCATGGCAGAAAAGTTTTCTAGCACAGAGAACTATGAAGTATATTTACTAAACAACAGAGTAACGAGAAATACGGCTTCTATGTTTAAGCTAGAAGGTTTCGAGAAACCAGAAGAATATGAAGATAATATTCCCGACTTAAGCAAATTTTTTGCGGACATCAGAGATAGAGTACAGGTTTTTGTGATGGGGTCTTCTAAAAGTTCTAATTATGTGCTTGGAATTTTAGAGCAAATTAAAAATAAAAATATAGATCTTTTTTATATAAGGCCCGACACAGATCTTTTAACAGGCACGCCTAGAACATTAGAAAAAATTACGTTTGGTGTTCTTCAAGAATATGCTAGATCAGGATTGTTCCGTTCTATTACTTTGATCTCGAATTTGCATCTTGAAAAAGTATTAGGCGAAGTGCCAATTAAGACATATTATGATGTGTTAAATAATTCTATTTTTTCAGCCATACACTATTTAAATTATTTTGAATTTTCGGACCCTGAAATTGGCCAAGTATCGAAACCAGCAGAAATTAATCGTATTAGAACCATTGGAATGCTTAATATAAAGAATCTCGAAGAAAAATGGCTTTTTGACCTTGACACCCCCAGAGAACTGTGTTATTATATATGTATAAATGAGAAAAAGTTAGCAACCGAAGGAGGGTTGCACAAGAAGCTTGTTGAGATGCTTAAGGAAAAGCCAAAAAATGCTTTTAGAAAAATTTCTTATGCTATCTACGAAACTGAACATGAAGATTTTGGGTTCTGCGTTGCCCACACAAACGTAGTACAAGAACAAAAAACACTTGACTCTTAAAGTTGGGTGTGTTATACTTTATTCACAAAAGGAGAAATTGAATAATGTCAATTGATATGGAGCTTATGCGCCGCAAGCTCGCAACTTTGCGCGGTGAAAACAAGGGTGATTCTAACTCTGTTTGGTTCAAGCCAG
>Ga0114905_1001851_pt1 | contig 11358 bp, 10 predicted proteins | sample MalvireepMed_b05_FD_83499 | JGI IMG/M metagenome (GOLD analysis project Ga0114905, IMG submission 83499) | Marine viral communities from the Global Malaspina Expedition - Malaspina viral metaG DeepMed_b05 | ecosystem: Environmental > Aquatic > Marine > Oceanic | place: Mediterranean Sea...
AGAGAAATTCGGGGTAAAGAGCCGATCCGTCTCCAGCGTCTTGCCGGCCTCGATCCGGGCCAGCATGAATTCGGTGATCTGGTGGGCCTGCAGGCGGTAGCGTTCCTGGAACATCGCGTCGGTGAATTCCCGCAGGATATTGCCCGACACATGCGGGCTCAGCCGCGTGGCCATGGCCGCGCCTGTGGCCTGCAGGACGGCGATGCCGCGGTCGATATCGTCGAATGGCACCGCCTTCTTGTCGTCGATATAGGCCAGGTGCCGGTGCCGGTTCAGATCGGGAAAGAGATGCGGCATGGCCTTGGCGATCTTGGCCTGTTGGGCCGACAGGATCGGATTGTCGCTGACCGGCAGGTCGAGCGGGATCGGATGCCAGCCCAGGGCCTCTGCCGCGTCCAGCGCATGGGGATTGTTCGACACGAAGTAGTGTGGAAACCGCCGCGCTGTGTTGGACAGATCGAAAGTGAACGATTTCAAGGTGCCGCAGTAGGTCGAATAGACCGCCATGTCGCCGGTAACCTCCGGATAGAGCGGCGTTTTCGAGACCATCTGCTCGAGCTGGGCGCGCGCCATCGGGGCGCGGTCGAAATCGTTGGACATCGGTTCCAGCCAGGCATTGAGCTGGCCAAGCATCTTTTTCCGGGTCCGGGTGAACTTGCGGTACCGGCGGGCAGTCTGGAGCTTGAGGCGACCGAGGTCCAAGAGCGTGTCCTTTGCAAGAATGCGGTCCGGGCCCGCCCCTTGCGCACTATCGCGATTTGCCACAGAACTGCAACGGGCCGCACGGGCCTGCCGACCGGGAAGGCCATCGCCATGCAAAGCCGTTCGATCTGCTGTTTCTGGGCGCAGGGACGGGACGCAGCACCTGACCTGGTGCGCCGCTGCTGGGATGCCTGGGCGGCGCTCAATCCCGACTGGACGCTGACCGTCTATGACGAAACCGATGCGGCAACGCTCTTCGAAGAGATCGGCCTCGCGCATGTGCCGCGGACCATGCAGGGCCAGGCGGACATCTTCCGCGTGGCGCACCTGGCGCGGTCGGGCGGCGTTTACGTGGACGCGGCGACGGTGCCGATCCAGCCGCTGTCGGACTGGCTGCCGGACTGGGCCGGCGAGGGATTCTTTGCCTTCCACGATCCCTATCGCAAGCGCGAGGTCGAGAACTGGTTTCTCTATTCCGACCCCCACCATCCGATCGCGGAGGCCTGGATCGAGGCGATGCTCGACTACTGGCAACAGCCGCGCCGCCCGCAGATCGCCCGTACCGAGCTCGACCCCGGCGCGGGCGGCGCGCTGGCACATCGCTGGGCGAACCTGAAATGGCGTCTTTTCGACGATGGCGCGCGCGCCAAGAAGGTGATGGAACCGCGCCGCCGTGGCTGGTCGGTGGACCGGGACGGCGGTGCCGCGCGGGCGGTCTACCCGTATTTCTGGCCGCATTACCTTTTTGCCGACATGTTGTCCCGCCGTCCCGACGCCGCCGCCCGCTGGGACCGGGTGCCCAAGATGCCGTCCTACAAGCAGCTGATGGTCCGGCACTGGAAACGGCGCTTCGGCAGCATGAGCGACGCGTCGCTGAAAAGCCTGATCGTCGGCTCGCAGATGCAGAAGCTGCCGCTTTACACGCAACCCAGCGACGCGCAGGCGGATCTGATCTTCGACCAGATCGCCTGGCCCTGAACCGTGCGGTTCGCATTCAAGCGACTCAATTTGACCTTCCAGTAAAACTTTCGGCAAATGCGCAGCTTCTACCTGTCATAATCGACAGGTTTTTGCGCAATTCCTGTTAAAATTGACAGGCGTTCGAGGCACAGGTTGACGCCGCGGCATGCCCCGAAGGCCTCATCCTGCGCTAACATGTCGGTGTTGGGTCGGTTTGATTGAGGGGGGAGCCCAAGACATACCAGCAACTTGTCAGATGACAGGACGCTTTTATCTCTAATAAGCGCGCTTTCTTCTGTCAGGAGCCCATCTTCTCACCCGGGTAACGGGTCAACTCCTATTGCGACGAAATTTGATAAGGCGAAGGTGCCCTCGATCGAGGGCACCTTTTTTCATTGCAGTTGACCGGGCCGGTCAGGGTGGACTGTTCTGGGACGACCTCAGGATCCGGGTGCCGGCATTGTCCATCTCGACCAGCGTATCCGCGGGGTACTGACCGGGACGGTTGAACGGATCGGGCAGAACCCCGAGAGACATGGCCAGCGCCGCAAGCTCCGCGCGCGAGGTGATCCCCGTATTCTGGATCAGCGCGTTCAGCCGCTGCCGCACCGCCGAGATCGAGATCCCGAGCTCTGCCGCGATGGTCTTGTCCTGGTGGCCCGCACCGATCATCTTGAGCAGCTCGAGCTGCTTTTCGGTGATCTGGTTACGCTCGGGAAATTCCTGTGCGAAGAGCATCAGGTAGCGCTGGTGGCCCATCAAAGCGGCCACGTTCAGCGTCCAGCCATGGGCGCGCACGATGGCCTGCATCTGGCGCCGCGAATGGTCGCCGGAAAAGGTCATGATCGCCGATTGCGGCGGCGAATTCACCCGTAGCGGAATGGAAAACCCGGCGCGTATGCCGTGCCGGGCGGCGATGCGCAGGACCTCGACACGGGCTTCGGGAATGTGGCGGTATTCATCGACGAATTCGATCCCGACCATCAGCGGTGTGAGGTAATGCATCGCGTGGTTGCGAAAGTAGCTCCAGCGCTGCAACTCCGTGTTCTCGTTGATCGCCTGCAGCCAGTTGCTGTCGTAAGAGGTTCGTATGAAAAGGGTTTTCTTCCAGTCCTGGAAAGAGCTCGCAGAGATGAAATCGACGTAAGGAAGCTGTATCCGTTGTCCCAGCGCGACGATCAGTTTCCAGACATCGACCGAACGGGGGGTGTCTTCGAGCTCGAGCAGGAAGGCCTGAAGCAGCTCGGGTGTGTAGCGTTCCGCTTCGACCAGCGGGCGCCGTTCGCTGGGGGGCGGATCAAACAGTTTCTTCCTCCAGGTGCAGTTTCATTTCGACCAGCACGCGCTGCAGCTCGACCGTTTCCTTGAGCAGGCGCCGGGCCTCGTTGGCCGAGATCACGCCGTCCTCGATCGAGGTATGGTATTCGCCCATCAGCATGGCAAAGCGCTGGCTCAGCGCGATGACGTCGGAATTGACCCCGCCGGAGCGGTCGTTCCGGCGCCGGTCGTCGAAGGACAGCGAGGTGCCGTTGAGTTCTGACAGGGCGGCGGTGACATGCGGGTAGGAGGCCGCTTCCTCGAGCGCGGCCACGGCGTCAACGGGCATGAACCGTTCCGCGTGTTCGGGATAGTCGGAGTAGTAGCGGCCCAGCGTCGCCTTGGATTTTCCGGTAAGTTTGCAGGCGGCCTCGATCCCGACATCCTTGACCAGAGCCTCGGTATGCTTCTTCAGGTACCGCGCAACACTCGACATAACGACCCTTTCAGACTGTCCTTCTGGGAACTGACCCTCCCTTTTCCCATTAATCATTTTGCAAACCAATGTCATTTAAAACCAAGTCCGAAGCTACGGGCATACGAGTGATCGGGCGGCTCCCCATCGCCGGATTTTGTGTAAGGCCGATCCGGGCTGTTGCGGGGGCAGAGTTGCGTGCAAGCGCGATGCCGGGTCGGTCCCGTTTCCAACTGGCGCGGCGGCGGGGCCGGAATCCCCCGGGCGGCTTGCGCCCGCCGTCCCCCGCCGCGCCGCCTTGTCCGGTGCTTTATATGCGATGCAGGTGCGGGCGGGTCACAGACCGCTTCGGCAACTCTTGCGCTCAGGGCCGGGCGTCGGGCATGAACGCGCCATGGCCAAGCTCTACTTCCACTACTCCACGATGAACGCGGGCAAATCGACGCTGCTCTTGCAGGCGGCCCACAACTACGAAGAGCGCGGCATGACAGTGGCGCTGATGACCGCTGCGGTGGACCAGCGCGCGGGCAAGGGCCGGATCGGGTCGCGCATCGGGCTGGGGCGCGACGCTGCGACCTTCGACGGCGAAACCGATCTCTTCGCCTGGATCGAGGCGCTGCGTCACAACGGCCCGGTGGCCTGCGCCTTCGTCGACGAGGCGCAGTTCCTGACGCCGGACCAGGTCTGGCAACTGGCACGGGTCGCCGACGACCTGCACGTTCCGGTGATGTGCTACGGGCTGCGCGTGGATTTCCGCGGCCAGCTTTTTCCCGGCTCCGCCACGCTGCTGGCGCTCGCGGACACGCTGCGCGAGGTGCGCACGATCTGCCATTGCGGGCGCAAGGCGACGATGGTGGTCCGGCAGGACGCCGAAGGCCGCGCGCTTCACGACGGAGCGCAGGTGCAGATCGGCGGAAACGAGACCTACGTCAGCCTCTGCCGCCGCCACTGGCGCGCGACGATGTGCGAGGGGTGAGGGCAGGAGAGGTACCGAAGCCTTTGCGGCGGCCGAGGGACGGGGAGTGGACGTTCTTGGCAGCGGGCCGATGTCTTGTGGGCGGACGAAGCGGACGTTGCCCAGACGTGCCAGCGCCGGACCGGGGGACGGCGCATCTGGCGGCTGAGCTGATGCGCTTTATGGTCGCCAAGACCGTTGTCCAGATGAGCTGGGTGCCGAGGGCAAACAAAGCGCCGGCCCATGGGGCCGGTCCGGCGCTGGCACGGCCGCCGCCTGAGGCGGCCTCGATTCCGTACTCGGAGACCAGGGGCACCGTTCGGCCGGGACACTGAGTCGCCGCTCGCTGGAACTCTGGCGGGTGTATCCAAAGAACCGGTTGTCGCGAAAGCTCTATCGCTTCCATCGTTGGTTCACGTCCCGCGCGCCACGTCCCGGCTCACGCCCGCTCCACCAGCACCGATCCGACAGAATACCCCGCGCCGAAAGAGCAGATCACCCCCTTGTCGCCGGGGGCGAGGTCGTCGGAGTGTTTGGCGAAGGCGATGATCGACCCGGCGGAGGAGGTGTTGGCGTAGTCCTGCAGGATGTTGGGCTGTTCGCCCGCCTCGGGCACGCGGCCCAGCACCTTGCGGCCAATGAAGTCATTCATGGTCTTGTTGGCCTGGTGCAGCCACAGCCGCTTGAGGTCGTCCGCCGTCCACCCCTGCGCCTCGAGATGGGCGCCGATATGGGCCGAGACCATCGGCAGCACCTCCTTGAAGACCTTGCGGCCGTTCTGCATGAACTGCATGTCGCGGCGGTCGGTCACGCCGTCGGGCCGGGTACGGCGCAGGAAGCCGTTGTTGTTGCGGATGTTGTTCGAGAACTGCGTAGCGCAACGCGTTGAATGCACGAGGAAATGTGCGCCCCTGGCGTCGTCGGCGCGTTCGATCACCACCGCGGTGCAGACATCGCCGAAGATGAAGTGGCAGTCGCGGTCGCGCCATTCCAGGTGGCCCGAGGTGATCTCGGGGCTGACGACGAGGGCGCAGCGGACCGATCCCGCGCGCACCATGTCCGCCGCCGCCTGGATGCCGAAGGTGGCCGAGGAACAGGCGACGTTCATGTCGAAGGCGAAACCGCCGGCGCTCAGCAGCTGCTGGATCTCGACCGCGATGGCCGGGTAGGGGCGTTCGTGGTTCGACGCGGCGCAGATCACAAGGTCCACCTCGGACCCGCTGCGCCCCGCCGCCGCCAGCGCATCGCCGCAGGCCGAAAGAGCGATTTCGGCCATGATCCCCGGCTCGTCGTCACTGCGCTGGCGCAGCCGCGGATACATCCGGTCCGGGTCCAGCACGCCGGACTTGTCCATCACGTAGCGCTGCTCGATGCCGCTGGCGTTGGTGATGAACTCGGCGCTCGACGGTCCCATTGCCTCGACCTCGCCCGCGGCGATGGCGTCGGCATGGGCCGCGTTGTACCGGTCTGCGTAGGCGTTGAAGGCGGCGACCAGCTCGTCGTTGGTGATGATCTCCTGCGGCGTGAACACGCCGCTTCCGGTGATGGCGGGTTGAAACATGGGGGTCTCCTCGATTGCGGTGACCACACCCCAGCCGCCCGCCGGGGTCAAGCCCGACGTGGCACCGGGCGCGGTGCCTTGCCTTTGCGGCGCAGCGGGTGTTGGGTCGGGACATGGGCCACGGACATCATCATCAGCACGTCGATCCCGAAGCCGGCGACCGCAGGGTCGCCGCGGCGGTCGGGATCAATGTCGCGCTGACGGTGGCGCAGATCGCGGGCGGGCTGGTGTCCGGCAGCCTCGCGATGATCGCCGATGCGATCCACAACCTGTCCGACGCGGTGTCGCTGGTCATCGCCTACGGCGCGCGCCGGATCGCGCGGCGCCCGGCGGATGCAGAGATGACCTTCGGCTATGGCCGGGCCGAGGTGGTGGCGGCGCTGATCAACTACACGACGCTGATCGTGATCGGCGTCTACCTCGTCTACGAGGGCGTGTTCCGCCTGATCGACCCGCAGCCCGTCGCGGGCTGGATGGTGGTGATCATCGCGGGCGTGGCGCTGGTGGTCGACCTCGGGACGGCGGCGCTGACCTTCGCCATGTCGAAGACCAGCGTGAACATCCGAGCCGCCTTTCTGCACAACGTGGCCGATGCGCTGGGGTCGCTGGGCGTGATCGCGGCCGGCGTGCTGATCCTGCTCTTCGGATGGATCTGGGTCGATCCGGTGGTGACGCTGATGATCGCGGGCTACATCCTCTGGATGGCCGTGTCCGAGCTGCCGGGGGTGATCCGCATCCTGATGCTGGGCGCGCCGCCGGGCGTGTCGGTCGAGGCGGTGCTGGACGCGATGCGCGGGGTGCGCGGCGTCGAGGACGTGCATAACCTGCACCTGTGGCAGATGGACGAACATCGCGCCGGGCTTCTGGCGCATGTGACGGTGACCGAAGGGGCGTGGCACGAGGCCGATGCGATCAAGGCGGCGGTCAAGGCGCGCCTGCTGGACGGGTTCGACATCGCGCATCTGACGCTGGAGATGGAATGCGCCCGCCACGCCTGCGCGCCCGGTGTCGCGACGGTCGGCCCGGCAGCCACGCGCAGCGCCTGAACCGGGCGCCGTTTTTCTCGGGAAAAACGGATCGGAATTCTCGAGAATTCCGATCCCCGCCGGCATCACGCGGCGCGGATGCCCGCCATCGCGCCCAGCAATGTCGGGATCTTGTCCTTGAACTTGAAGAAGCCTGCCGTGGCATGGGGCCAGGCCTCGGCGTCGTAGGGCCGCAGAACGCGGCAAAGCGGCAGGGCGTCGATCCGGTTCAGTATGTCCGCCGTGGGACCCACGGGCGCATAAGCGGTTACGATCTGCTCCGCGCCCGCATCTTTGGCCCAGGTGCCGATCTCTTCGGGCGTCCGCAGTCCTTCTGTCACCGGCCCCAGCCGGTCGGACCAGCGCTGCGTCACGTCCGCGAAAGCGCCGCGCTTGAAGGCGCCCAGGTGCGGCGCCGGATGAAGCGGGCTGAAGCCGTCGGTGGCGTCCAGCGTCGCGGTGGCCAGCGGCCTGAGCCCGCGGTCGAAAAGCCAGGCCGGGCTCAGGTCGTCCTCGTGCAGCAGCAGCACGCTTGGCCGCGCGGGATCGAAGCTGTCGCCGACGGGCGGCGCCATCCGCGGCGGATGCGGCGGGCCGTCGAGCGCCGGGGCCTCGGACGCGAGGCCCTTCGGGTCGAACCGGCCCTCGGTGTACTTGCGGATGTTCGAGGCGCGGGCGAGGTAGGTCTTGCCCCTGGTCTGCAGGCCCGACACCCAGCGCCAGCTCAGCGTGTTGGAGGCGGGATCGCCGTCGAGCAGGTGGCGCAGAAAGAAATCCGCGCCCAGCTCCCACGGCAGGCGCAGGGTGAAGACCCAGATCGAGGCGAACCACATCCGGGTGTGGTTGTGCAGGTATCCGGTCTCGGCCAGCTCCCGCGCCCAGACGTCGAAACAGTCGATGCCGGTCCGGCCCAGGCAGGCCGCTTCCCATTCGGCGCGCAGCCCGGACTGGGTCTGCACCCGGTCCCAGGCCTGGTCGAGTCCCGCGCGGTAACCGCCCCAGACCGCCGGGCGCATTTCCAGCCAGCCCTTCCAGTAGGTGCGCCAGAACACCTCCTGCACGAACTTCTCTGCCGCGCTGCGGGAATGGCGGCCCAGCACGGCGCGCAACACCTCCTCCTCGGTCAACAGCCGGTGGCGCAGGTAGGGCGACAGGGTGGATACGCCGGTGTGCTGCCCCGCGCCGCGGTCGTAGTTGCGCTGCGCCGCATAGTCGCGGCCTGCATGCGGCAGGAACCGTTGCAGGTGGCCAAGCGCCTCGGTCCTGTTCGGGGGAAAGATGTCGGTCGCGGTCATGCGGCGGAGCTAGGCGGCGCCGGCCCGCCTTCAAGGCAGCGAAAGGTTGCGCCCCGGCCCGTCGGCAATTTGCCCGGATGCCCTTGCAGCCCCTCTGGCCGACCACTAAGATTTACGTAACCTCGACCGAGTAGACATTTTCCCCAAAGAGCAGGCAGGCGGATATGAACGACCCTTATGATACCTACATGAACACGCTCGTCCCGATGGTCGTCGAACAGACGAGCCGCGGCGAACGCGCCTACGACATTTTCTCGCGTCTGCTGAAGGAACGGATCATCTTTCTGTCGGGCCCGGTGCACGATGGCATGTCGAGCCTGATCGTGGCGCAGCTGCTGCACCTCGAGGCGGAAAACCCGTCCAAGGAAATCAGCATGTACATCAACAGCCCCGGCGGCGTGGTGACGAGCGGTCTCTCGATCTACGACACGATGCAATACATCAAGCCCAAGGTCAGCACGCTGGTGATCGGCCAGGCGGCGTCGATGGGATCGCTGCTGCTGACGGCGGGCGAGCCGGGCATGCGGTTCTCGTTGCCCAACAGCCGCGTGATGGTGCACCAGCCGTCGGGCGGCTACCAGGGCCAGGCGACGGACATCATGATCCATGCCCAGGAAACCCAGAAGCTCAAGCAGCGGCTGAACGAAATCTACGTCAAGCACACCGGCCAGACCCTGAAAAAGGTCGAAGCCGCGCTCGAACGCGACAACTTCATGTCACCCGAAGAGGCCAAGGAATGGGGCCTGATCGACGAGATCGTGGAAAGCCGTCCGAAGCCCGACGGCGACGACAGCTAAGCCGCGGAACGCCCGGCGCGGGCCTTCCGCGCCGGGCAAATTTGCGATTGTAGACCGGAAATGCCTGTCCTAAGCTGGCGGGAACGTGGGGGCCGGTGACGCGAACCCGGGGCCGGACCGCCCCGAGTGGACCGCGAAAAGGCCGAGAAAGGTGCGATATGGCGACGAATTCTGGCGGAGACAGCAAGAACACCCTGTACTGTAGCTTTTGCGGGAAAAGCCAGCACGAGGTGCGCAAACTGATCGCGGGGCCGACGGTGTTCATCTGCGACGAATGCGTCGAACTGTGCATGGACATCATCCGCGAAGAGACCAAGGGCTCGGGCCTCAAATCCGCCGAAGGCGTGCCGACGCCCCGCGAAATCTGCCAGGTACTGGACGATTACGTGATCGGCCAGATGACCGCCAAACGGGTGCTTTCCGTAGCCGTGCACAACCACTACAAGCGCCTGAACCACAGCCAGAAGACCAACGACATCGAATTGTCGAAGTCCAACATCCTGCTGATCGGCCCGACGGGCTGCGGCAAGACGCTGCTGGCGCAGACCTTGGCGCGCATCCTCGACGTGCCCTTCACCATGGCCGATGCCACCACGCTGACCGAAGCGGGTTACGTGGGCGAGGATGTCGAGAACATCATCCTCAAGCTGCTGCAAAGTTCCGAATACAATGTAGAGCGGGCGCAGCGCGGCATCGTCTACATCGACGAGGTCGACAAGATCACCCGCAAGTCGGAAAACCCGTCGATCACCCGCGACGTATCGGGCGAGGGCGTGCAGCAGGCGCTCTTGAAGCTGATGGAAGGCACCGTGGCGAGCGTGCCGCCGCAGGGCGGGCGCAAGCATCCGCAGCAGGAATTCCTGCAGGTCGACACGACCAACATCCTCTTCATCTGCGGGGGCGCTTTCGCCGGTCTCGACCGCATCATCAGCCAGCGCGGCAAGGGCTCGGCCATGGGCTTTGGCGCCGATGTGCGCGATGTCGACGAACGCAACGTGGGCGAGGTGTTCAAGGATCTCGAACCCGAGGACCTGCTGAAGTTCGGCCTGATCCCGGAATTCGTCGGCCGTCTGCCGGTTCTCGCGACGCTCGAGGATCTTGACGAGGATGCGCTGGTCACGATCCTGACCCAGCCCAAGAACGCGCTGGTCAAGCAGTACCAGCGGCTCTTCGAGATGGAGGATACAACGCTCACCTTCACCGACGACGCGCTGTCGGCCATCGCCAAGCGGGCCATCGCCCGCAAGACCGGTGCCCGCGGCCTGCGCTCGATCCTCGAGGCGATCCTGCTCGAGACCATGTTCGAACTGCCGGGCATGGACGAGGTGACCGAGGTCGTGGTGAACGAGGAATCGGTGAACACCGAAGCCAAGCCGCTGATGATCTACGCCGATCAGAAGAAAGAGGCGGCGACCGCGGGCTGACACCCCGGCTAGAGCGATGGACAAAGGGCGGGGCGAAAGCCGCGCCCTTTTCGTCTGGCATGCCGCGCGACGGTGCCAGCGGTTCGCCGGCTGTGCCGGGTCGCTGCCTTGACGCTGACTTTCGCGCCGTCCATCCGGACGCATTTTCCGCTCGCCGTTCCGCAGAATGCTTGCGGAAAATCCCCAAGTCGTGAAAACTGCGCGCAATCAAGACGCACAGAGCGCGCAACAAAAGGGCAGGGCAGATGGAATTCTCGACCAAGGAAGATATCGAAGCGCCGGTGGACCAGGTCTTTGCCGCGCTCAGTGATTTCGACGCGATCGAACGCTCGGTCATCCGCCGCGGCGTCGAAGTGCGGCGCACCGACACGCTGGACACGCCGGGCGAGGGCATGACCTGGGAGGCGCGCTTTCGCTTTCGCGGCAAGATGCGCGACGCGACCGTCACCATGACCCGCTACGACCCGCCCAATGCGATGGAATTCCAGACCCGGTCCGGCGGGCTCGAAACCCATACGGTGCTGGACTGCGTGGCGCTGTCGCGCAGCCGCACGCGGATCAGCATGGTGCTGGAATTGCAGCCCAAGACCCTTTCGGCGCGGCTGCTGGTGCAGTCGCTGAAGCTGGCCAAGGGCAACATCACCAAAAAATTCCGCGTCCGCGCCGCCGATTACGCCAAGGATCTCGAGGACCGGTTGCGGCAGGCCTGAGAGCGCCCTCAATCGGTGGACTCCGGGGCGGGACGGCGTAAGGTGCCGAAAAACCGTCACGGAGGAGAAGACCATGAAACTGCTACGATTTGGCGCGCCCGGTCAGGAACGTCCCGGGATTCTGGACGCACACGGCGCGATCCGGGATCTGTCTGGCGTGGTCGAGGATATCGCGGGCGAGGTGCTGAGCGATGCGG
>Ga0114905_1001856_pt1 | contig 11348 bp, 9 predicted proteins | sample MalvireepMed_b05_FD_83499 | JGI IMG/M metagenome (GOLD analysis project Ga0114905, IMG submission 83499) | Marine viral communities from the Global Malaspina Expedition - Malaspina viral metaG DeepMed_b05 | ecosystem: Environmental > Aquatic > Marine > Oceanic | place: Mediterranean Sea...
CTCTGGAACAGGCCAAGCGGCGTTCGGCGGAGCGGTTGACGCAACAGCGTCGTGGGTGTTTGACCGGCAGGCTTTTACCCACGCCGCTGACACAAGTTTTTCGACTGTACGGATTAACCGGACAGGTGCAGTCACGATCCCAAGTGGCACAGCTGCTATTGTCTCGTCATTATCAGTATCAGAACCTCACATAACTGCCACCGGAACAGTTACCAAGGCGGCGAGCGTCTATATCGCCAGTGTGCCGACGGAAGGGAGTAGCAACTACGCGCTGTTAGTTGAAGCGGGTAACGCATTAATCGCTGGGTCGGTTACTAGTTCAACTCAGGTAGTTGGCAACACAACTGGAAACCCGGATGGTGTCGTTCTAGGGAAGAGCACAAATGCTTCCCAGACTAATTCTAATGTCAGGACTGAAAGTGACAAGAGTGCTGATAATAATTTTACTGCCATCACTTGTGAAGTAGATAGTGACGGTAGCCCCAACCTTATCTTTCGAGTCGGTGGTGGTGGTGTTGTAACCGCCGATGGTTCGATCACGGGTTGTGGCGCTGATTACCAAGAACTTTTTGAAACTGTCAGTGGAGAGAGATATCCACTGGGTAAAACTATTGTGCTGGTTGATGGTAAAGTGGCTTTAGCAGAAGATAACCCGAGCCTCCCGGTTATGGGAGTTACCCGACCATCAGAAGATGAAGACCATCGAGGCGGAGTAGTTGTTGGTAACTCAGCGTGGAACCATTGGTCAAAGAAATACAACAAAGATGTCCATGGTGTATACGAGAGAGAAGACGTTGAGGTTATTGAGTGGACTGAAAACGGTGAGAAGAAGTCTAAATACAAAAAGAATATCCCAGAAGGTAAAATGCCAAGTGAACATACCAACGCAATCCACAGTGTACGCAAACTGAACCCGGCGTTTGAAAAGGATAGGGATTACATCCCTAGGGGTTATCGAAAAGAGTGGCAAGCAATCGGAATTGTTGGACAGGTTCCTATCCTCGATGGTCAACGAGTAGATGATCGATGGGTTGATATGGGAAATCTTGCCCCGGGTGTTAACAAATGGTTGATTAGGTAGAAGTATAAAATGGCAGACACACAAACAATCTCACTACCTGTTCCGTTGGTGCAGGTGCTGCTCAATTACCTCCAAACCCGCCCTTATAGCGAAGTGGCGGCGTTGATTAGTGAGATCATGCAGCACCAACCCGTTGTGTATGAAGTCCCTGACGATAGCGAAGCCGATGCGGCACAACACCCGAAGTGATGCATTGAGATGGCATGTCAGTCGCTGAAATTCTTGGACTCGTCGAGACTCTCGGTGTCCCAATCTTGGTCGCCGCCGCTCTGGCGTGGGTGGTGTGGAAGTTGCTGCAATTCATTCTTCGTGATTTGCGCGACGACATTCGGGATATCTCTCGGGAGCAGTCGGATGAGCTTCGCGAGTTAAGGAGGGCGGTTCAGGGTGAGTTGCAGGAAACAAAAACGGAAACACAAGAAATCAAAACTATGGTTATTCGCTTGATTGATCGAGTGCGTGTTCTGGAACAGTCGTTGGTCGAACATACGACGGCAGCCCGAATTATTTGGGGCGTTGAGCCCGCCCGCGACCGTAAACGTACCCGCCAAGAACGTCGTGAAGAGTTAGAAGAAGAGTTGAGAGGAATCGGTAAATGACAGGCCCGGCATCCAAGGGGGCCGCTCGTGTCTAGCGTTACTATTGCCCTCGCCGAACAGAGCGACATGGGTGACATTATGCGCCTGTGCCAGCAGATGGATTACGACTTGCCGTATAACGGCATCGACTGGGAAGATTCGTTCCCGTATTGGATTGTGGCAAGAGTAAACGAGGATATTGTTGGATGCCTGCAAGTCGTTCCATCGCGTCCGGTGGGCTACGCAGAGTTCATGGCCCTCGACGAGGCGCTTGAGCCGATGCCCAAGGCGCGCGTGTTCAAGGCGCTTGAGAATCAGGCTCGCGCTGTTATGCAGTTGTGTGGCTCATCCATGATGGGCTGCATGGTGACGTTTCCCTTCAAGAATTTTAAGAAGCTCTTGAAGCGCCGGGGTTACGATGTCGTGGCATCCGGCAATATGCTGGTGACGAGGATTTAGGAGATGGGATTCTTAAGGGAACGCTCAACAGCGACGACACAGCGTCGTCTTCCGACCGCTGCGGAAACGGCATTCGCTGCCGCGACGGCCCGCGTTGCTCAGGAGCAGGCTGCGGCGCTTCAAGGGGTCGGCGAGGGTGTCAATAGATTCGCTCTACGGAATTTGCAACAGGGTCAGGGCTTAAACGCGCAGCAACTGGCGCTTCTGCAAGGAGAGCTTGCGCGGTTCTATCCGCAGACGCCGTTTGCAAATCTTACGCTGCCGCAGGCAACGCAGTTCGTTCAACAGGGCGGGCTGAGTCCGCTTATTCGCGGGGGTGGTGGTTCCACGCTTGCGGACGATGAGCGCATAAGGCTCATTGCTGAGCAGGAGAGGCTTGGGGCACGCGATTTTTCTCAGATTCAACCTAGCCTCCCCATCGGATTTAATCCTCGCGATGATGATCCGGTCGCTCGCCTTACCGAGGTTGAGCGGGCCGAGAATAGAAGACGCAGAATATCGGAGCGGGAGTCGGTCGCTCGCCTTGCTGAGATTGAAGGGATACTCGGCGCTAATGCTCCGACCGGCATATCCTTAACTGGGCCGGGCGGGCTTGAGGACTTCCAAGAGCAGCAGACCCTTCAGCTTCAGCAGCGACAGGCGCAGGATAATCTTCGGCTTCAGCAGCAACAACGCCTCGCGCTGGCCCAAGCTCAGCCGCCAACGCCATCCACTGGGGTTAACCTGGGGGGCCAGAATTTCAGATCGAGCCTGACGCCGATTCTCAATCAGCCGGGTGGTGGGCGGGCTCTGCCGCCCCCAGGCCAGCGCCAGGACCAGGGCACCGGTCTGGCAGGAGGCATCGGTAGAGGCACCCTTGCTGGCGGTATCGGTAGGGACGCCCTTGGAGGGGTGCCAAGCCTTGGCCTGAACGTAGGCTCAGCGGCTTTGCAGCGTGCAGCCGTAGAGGGACGCCTCTTAGGCCAAACAGCGGCCTCTACGGCAGGCGGGCTGCCTCTATCGCAAGAGGCATTTAATCAGCAGTTCCGCGATGCGCTGGGGATTGATGAGCTTGTCAATACCCAGAACGCGCTCAGGGCTCAGTCGCAGCTTTTGTTCGATGAGCTTGGCCGTATTCAGGCTGGCCCCGGTGTGCCGACAGAGCAGCAGCTTGCGGCCATCGAGGACGCGCGCCGCGCCCAGGTGGCCTCTGGTGAGTTCGACATTGAGCGTGGCGAGACGGAGGCATATAGGGCGCTGCGCGAGGAGCTTGCGCCTCGTCTCGGGTTGCGCCCGACGGATTCTCCGGTCATAGACCGGGGCGGGCTTATCTCCGCTGAAGCCCTGCGGCAACGTGGGCAGCTTGCCCAGACTGCCGCTCAGGCGGCAGCCCAGGCCCGGCTGCAATATCCGCTGGCGGCCAACCAATTACTGTCGCAGCAGACGGCGCGGCAGCAGAACCTTGGCTTCGCTATCTCACAGTTCCAGCAGAACCTTAATCAGCAGGCATTTGAGAATCGTCTTAGGTTGCAGCAGGGTGTGCAGCAGGCAAGCCAGCAGCCGGGCCTGTTTGGGGCGAGTTTGTTGACTGGTATTCAGCCGCAGTCCAGTGCCTTCGCTAATATCGCCAATGCGCAGAACCTTGGCACGGTGACTTCGCAGTCGCCGGGTCTAGGGCAGATTGCTGGTGCTGCTGGTGGCCTGCTCCGTGGTCTTGGTGAAATTGGCTTTAGGCCGTTCGGTCCTTAATGTAATGGCACGCGCACAAGAATTTCTCCGAGAGCTTAAGCGGCTGAGGCCGCAGCGGAAATTGGACGATCTGAAAGACGACGACTACGAGCGTCTACAGGACGAAATTACGCGAATCTATGGCTCGGCTAAGGAATTTCACCGGGCGATTAATGCTGAGCGTGCGGCCTCTGCCGTAGATGGCAGCGATGCTATTTCAGCGGAGAGGGCTTTATTTGAGAGCCTTGAAGCGGAGGGGGCCTTACCGGAGAGAATTGAGGCGGAGAGAATTGAGGCGGAGTTGGAGGGCCTTGAAGCGAAGGGGGCTTCATCGGAGAGAATTGAGGCGGCGATAGCTTTATCGGAGAGAATTGAGGCGGCGAAGGCTTTGCCGGAGGGCCTTGAAGCGGATAGACCTTCACGGGATGTAATCGAGGCTATCCCCCCTGCCCAAGCTGAGATTGAGCGCTTGGCTGCGGCATCGGTCGATCCCTCTCTAGAACTGTACACCGGCACCCCGAGTTGGGATCAAATTAGGCAAGAACTCCCAACGACTCGGCTAAATCTACGCGACACTCCGAGCCTCGGCCTCGACCAAATCCCAGCCGCTGACTTGCAGGCATTGGCCGCCGCCCATACCCTCGGTCCTCAGCTTTTATTCGCTGGTGACGCAGCCGCTAGGGCGCTGCCGTCGGGGCCTGCCCCCCGTCAGACTATTGCTGCTGAGCTAGCCTCGCCTCCCGTAGCCCCAGCTCCGCCTCCCGTAGCCCAGATTCCCGTAGGCCGGTCTGCCCTAAGCCCGCCCTGGGCGGAGGCTCAGCCTCCCCCGATGTTATCTGACCGGCTGCTTACAGGTGACCTGCCTGCCGGAGCCGAGCAGTTCCCGACATCAGGCGAGCAGTTCGCTGAGTTATCCGCCCCGGGTGGGCCGGTCGCCCCCGCCGTAGGCCCGGCCCCATGGCAGATCGCCGGAGCCCCGCCTTCCGCAGCCCCGATTCCCCCGATGTTATCCGACCGGCTGCTTAGCGGTGCCCAGACTGCCGCAGCCCCAGCCCCAGCGGCTGCGGTGGGCCGCCAGCCGCTCATTGATTTCAAGGAGAACCCGCTCGGGGCCATTGGGCTCGTGTTGAGCAATATAGCGGCTGGCTACCAGGGTCGGGAACTCCCAACGACAGCGCTGCGGCGCATCAGGGTCCAGCAGGAGGCGGCCAGCTTAAACAAGCTGCAACTCGGTTTGAACATGCAGGCGCAGATACTTAAAAGCACCGCGCACCTGACGGGTGATGCCCGTGAGGCTGCCATCAGAAAGCAGTCAGCCCCTATCGTGAAGCTGCTCGGTCAGGATTTCCTTGATGGTGTCCTTGCAGCGTCGCAGCGTGACCCGGGACGCTTCAATCCGACGCTGCATAGTGAGCTTCTGCCAGCCATCATGGGGCCGGGTGGACCGTGTGGACATGCACGCGGTAGCTCGGCCCAGTCGGAGTGCTTCCTGAAGATCGTCGGTGATGAGGACACATTAGCGGCTCTTTATCAGGTCCACGATGACAGCAACGCGCAGGGTTACGCCGAGGAGCTTAGCGCGGTTGAAGAAGAATTGATGAAACACCCTGCCGGGGCACAACTTATGAAGGCACTCCGGGACAAATACCCCGGTGGCGGCAACATGCCTCTCAGCGATTACATTAGGATTCTTGACGCGGTGCCCGGACGCTTTGGTGTGTCGAATGAAACCATCCAAGCGCTGCGCCGCAACCCGGCACGCTACGGGTTTATGGGTGAGGGTGCCGAGGCGACGTTGCAGGCTAATGTCCTTGAGAACCAACTTACTCGCGATGATGCAGTCGTCAAGGCTCAGGTACGGCTCAATGCCGCGCTTAGCACCGAGGGTGGCCGCGTTCCTGTCGTTACCGAAGTCAGGGATGCGATGACTGAGAACATGCGCGCCAGGGGTATGACGATTAGTGCTTCTAATCTCCCCTCCATCACGGCGATGGCAGAAGCGCGCATTGCGATGGCGACGGCGACGACGGCAGAAGCATTTGCCGAGGCTCAGGCAGCACACAGAATAGCGACCAACAGGCTCGACCCGCCCAACGAAACGTCGCGGTTGGCTCAGATCAGGCTGGCTCAGGATGACCTTGAACGTCTTGATGACGAAGAGAGGCAAATTAGGCAGAAGTATGCCGAAGAGCCCGACTTCCCGCCCGAGGTTCAAACGCAGCTAGATGCTATTAGTTCCGATAAGGCCGTTAATGCGAATCTGATTGCTTTCTTGACGGGTGGAGAAAATCTGACGCCAGAAGAGCGGACTCGGTATCGGCAGGAAATTCTTAGAGAGTTCGGGGATACGACCATTGCGCCGTTCATTATTAGAAATATCCTTGGCCTGCCAACCGACATGACAAATCAGCAGGTCAGGGAAGCTGGGCTCGCCCATGAACTGACCGAAGCTCAGAGTACTGCACTGCCGCAAGCAGCGGCAGGCGCTCAAGTCTTCATGAGGATGGCCGAAGCCCTGGCTAAACAAATTGAGGCAGGTGGCGATGTCTCGGTCGGCCTTGCTGGTGGCACAAGCATCCTCGTCGATGAGATGGTTCACGGCGCGCGTGGCATCTTTGCGTTGGTGACTGGCATTGGTGGCGCTGACGAAGCAAGGCAGCAGGAATTTCTCGCCGCGCCGAACGACGGGGAGCACGATGTTGATAAGAACGGCAACATGCTCGACGACAACGGCGACAAGATCGTCAGTGAGACCCCCGTCGATTTGTCCGACGTTCGGCACTACGAGGATATCCTAGACGAGCGCGGGTTCTCCGTAGCGAACCAGAAGCTGCTCGGTCGGACGGCGGGTGAGGCTGCGAAGATCAGGGCCCGTGTCATCGCCCTTGCGTTCACACTGGCCCGTTCCGAGGAAGGCGGTCGCCTGACGGACCAAGATGTCAAATACGCTATTAGGCGTATCGGCGTATCTTCCAACGCCAAGAGATTTGCAGCAGTGTTGCGCCAGACCATCTCGGATGTCCAAGAGAAATACCGCATCACGGTCAGGAATACGCTCGGCGCAATGCCTGTGTCGCCGTATCTTTCTCCCGAGGATGTTACGGTTCTCGGCGGTCATGGCTCGGTGATAGCCATAAAGAAATTGCCAGATGCTGACCTTGAGAAGCTCAGCCTTAAGGCCAGGAAGTGGATCGCCATGTTACTCCAGGGCGGCTATGAGGACATCGAAGTTGGCGGGGTGAACGTCGATGGTTGATCTAAGCACAATTCTAAACTCCATCAGTCGGAGTGAGGCCGAGGAGCGTGCGCAGCCACGCCCGGAGGGTCGGCCTCCCCCGGTCGGGCACCCAACCCCCCCGATGGGCGTCGATGTCGAGGAGGGTGCGCAGCCACGCCCATCGTTCATTACCCAAACCGTGCCAGGCCCCAGAGGCCCCGAAGAAATTAAGATCGATCTTACGCCGCTGCCGGTGGAGTCATTCGAGGAGCAGTGGGTGCCACCCGGCAGTCGCTTTGCTGGCGCGGCGGGGATTTCTGGCGCGTTTGGTGTACCGCCTCCGGTATCCCTTATCAGGCAACTCTCTGAGCCAACCGAAGAAGACCGCTTCAAGTATCAGCAATCCGTCACAGTGCGTGCGCGCAATGCCGGTGTGGACACGGACAACCCCATAGAATATGGGCAACTGCTCGCGAGCTTCGCCTTCGACGAGAGCGAGCAGATAAATGCCTACGAACTTATGGCTATGCGGAGAGGTAAGCGTTTCTATGGGCAGCGGCCTGTTATGCGTCTTGGCCCGGTGACCGGGGAAGTCGAATATTATAACCGCGATACTGAGCGCTATACGCTGGCTGCGCCGACGGACCTGTCGCTGGCTGCGATAGCTGGGCCAGCGCTGGCGACGAGCTTTGAGATTGCTGGTGGCATCGGTGGTGCGTTTGCCGGGAATACGATTGCGCCTATTGCTGGAGCCATCGGTGGAGGGATTGCAGGCGCGACAGTTGGTGCCGTGGTTGGCGAGTTCGTCCGTCTTGAAGTCGGCCACGCTATGGGGATCAATAAAGATATTTCTTGGGAACAATATGTCAAACGCCTTGGTCTCGTAGGTGGGTTCTCTATTGGCGGCAACGTGGCAGCCACTAAGCTCATGGGTATGCTGCGGTTTGTCTACAACGGCGTTCGTGGTAAACATATGCCGCAGGAGTTCCTGGGCATCGACCCGCGCTCTGAGCCATTCCAGATGGCGAAGTTAGTGCAGGACCGCATCAACAGTGTGCTGTCTCAGGCCCGCTTCAACAGTGAATTGCGCTTCAACATCGCGCAGGCATCCGGCAACGAGAGGCTGCTGGCTCTGCAAGAAGTGTTCAGGCGCTCGCCTCAGTTCGGTGAGGAGTTTAACAAGTTCACTCAGGCTCAGCGTGGGGCGTTGCAGGATTTCTGGACGCACATAAATAAGCCATATAAGTCAGGTCAGGAGATTACCGACCTGAACGCGCAGCTTCGGATGTCTGTCGCCGAAGCGCGGGACAGTGCCAACCTTACAATGAGGGAGTCGGAAAAACTTGAGCAGCTTCAGGCCAACCCCCAGCCATCGGCGGCTGATCGAAACGAGATAGACGCCCTGTTGCAGAAGCAGCAAACGGCTGCATCATTCAGAAGCGCCGAAGCCGACGTTGTGCGGGCCTATGCTGGGCTCGATAGTTTCGCTGCATCCCGGCACAATTTCTCTCGCGATTTAAGGGCCATCGGGACGGCTGAGCAGAGGAAGTTTACCGAGTGGTCCGACGATGCAGCGGCTAAGCTCGGTAACTTGATGCGCTCGGGCGGTGACGCCTCGAATGTTCAGATTGGTCGCTTTGCGCTGATGATGCAGCGCCAGAAGATGGAGTCGCGTAACATCATCATCGCGGCGCTGCGTCGTCGCCATGAGGAGTTCTCAGGACCGGAAACGGTGACGCAGACTGTTCGCCGAGACATCCCTCTTAGTCAGACGCGCGTCCAAGGCGAGAGTACACAAGGGGTGATGGTGGTGAAGAACACCATCACTAAGCTGTCGCCCAACTTCGACCCCAACACGCGGCTGACATTTGATGAGGCATGGGAAACCCTGCGCGCAATACGTTCGGCAGCCCGTGATAGGGCATCGGGGGCAACAACAGATGGCCCTAATGTTGGGCAACTCAAGTCACTTGCTCGTCAACTTGAATTAGACATAGAGGACATGTTTACGCGCAATAGCGGGGTGCCCGGACGCGCTGTGTGGAAAACATCGTGGGATGAATTTCACTTGGAGTACGCTAAGGGTAAGATGCTGCTCGATGAGGGGCTGATGGGCCGGATACTCATGCGCGAAGGCCCGGGCTACGACGCAGCATTTGTTATGGGTGACGAACCTGTTGCTGATGCTATTTGGGAGATGGGCCAAAAGGGCTTCTTCGAGAACGCGCAGCAGATCATGGCGCTCTTGGAGCGCAATGGAACAGACGCACTCGCCTTCCGTAGGGCCCTGGCTGATGTGTACCAGTCTCGCGTTATCCATCGCAACCTCGACTTGGGGAGGACGGAAATTACCGAGGCCGGTCTAAGGGCTCACGACGAGTTTATGGAAATATTCGTGGTGCCCAAGGGGGGTCGGAGGTCGATAGTTGAGGAGATGGGGTTCTCAAAGACAGAGCTTGCGAAGATGACTCAGCCCGGGCATTTTCGCAAGGTGGTATTTGCCAAACAAGAAGCGTTCGATAACCTTCAGAAAGAGCTTAAGAAAGAGTACGGCGATCTTATCGATTCGGAAAATCTGTTCAATACGGTTTGGACGAGCGCCGACGACACGGTGAAGTTGCGCAAGCTCTTGACGATCTTGAACCGCCACGACAGGGCACGGCAGGTGTCGGGGTTGGGGCCACTTGCCAAGCCTGTCATTCGCGGCTTGCAGTTTCAGGTGGCGAAGCAAATGGAAATGTCAATTTTACGCAAGTCGGCCCATCCGACAGAGCGTGTGTTCAACGCAGGTAACCTTATTGAATATCTCGATGGTCGCACCGCGCTCCCCGGGGTTGGCGCTTCTACCGTCAACAAAGCTAATGCCCCCATGTTGGAGGTGCTGTTCGGTAAACAGTACGTCAAGGACTTGCGAACGCTGGCCGAAGCTGTCTCGACAACGCAGCGAGAGTTCCATGCGCCTAACCTTTCCAGCACCGCATTCTGGTCACACACAATGAAGGGCGTGGCCCGTGCTTACGTTGGTCTGTTCACGAGGCCGGGTCGTATGATTACCGCTATCGCCAGCATTCGCGCCCACGCCGCCAACAAAGTCCTAATGACGGCCATGCTCTCGCCTGACCAACTTCACGAGCTTGTCTCTGTTCAAAACATGAACATGCTGTCGAAGCGCGCAGCGCAAGTTGTCGGGCAGCTTGGTGGTGGCGACTTGTATCTGTACGGGGGCACCGCCGAGTCGCCGGGATATCTGGGCTCGGCTCAGACTGAAGGGCCGACTGTCCAACGCCGTAGGGAGGTGCTTGGCCGGTGAAGTACGTCCTCTTCATCGTGATGGCGCTGGTGTTCTGGCTACCGCCGCCAGTATACGGACAGACCCGCGTATGCTTAAGCTACGACCTAATGGCCAAGGCACTGAGAACGTCGCCCAGCTTCGAGCGCCGGACCGGCTTGGGCATCGTTGGCAATAGCCAGGGTCAGTGGCGATTTGAGCTTTGGGCGTCCGAAGAAGGCGAGCGAACGTGGACCGCTGTTGGTGTCAATACGTCAGGCGTAGCCTGTATTATTTCGGCGGGTAAGCGTTGGGAGGAAATTGGTCTAGGGCGTCGTGTTGACTAATGGAGATGGGTTGAAATGAAGCGCACTGTGCAAGCTGTCAGCAGCGTAGGGGCCGTACTCGGCATCGTGTTCGGCGCATGGTTTGTTGACGACCGCTACGCCAGTGCGGGGCAGCTTGAAAAAGTTATCCAGTCCGTCGAGGCGCTGACCGACCGCATCGACCGTAGCATCATCACTGACCAGATTGACCGTTGGATGCATCAGAAGATCAGCATGGAGGTTCGCTTCGGGTTTGATTGCCGCGATTGCGACCTCGACCAGCGTGCCACCTACGCTCAAATTGTTAGTAAACTAGGGCGGCTACACCGGGAATTGAATTAGCGCTACCTATTATGGCTATTTCCTTGAAGCACGGCGCTCGCGCGCAGGGCTTATCCAACGAAATTATGCTGGCGATAATGGTCGCCGAGGGCATCTTCTCGCGCTGGAACAAGGATGTCGTCATCACGTCAGGCACCGACGGCCCGCACAGCAACCAGTCCCTGCACTACACTGGTCATGCAGTGGATTTAAGGTCACGTCACCTGACCAAAGACCAAAAGAGTGCGGTAACGCACCTACTTAGCGAGGCGCTTGGTGACCAGTACGATGTCGTTGCCGAGCCCGATCACTTTCATGTAGAGTTTGATCCTCGAAAATAGCCCAGGAGGGCTGACCAATGTTTACATCATTTGATAAAGCCATCGCAGCC
>Ga0114905_1001874_pt1 | contig 11260 bp, 26 predicted proteins | sample MalvireepMed_b05_FD_83499 | JGI IMG/M metagenome (GOLD analysis project Ga0114905, IMG submission 83499) | Marine viral communities from the Global Malaspina Expedition - Malaspina viral metaG DeepMed_b05 | ecosystem: Environmental > Aquatic > Marine > Oceanic | place: Mediterranean Sea...
AACGTTCAACACATATCTCGAATTGCGCCTCGAGTAGCAATGCCTACTGTGACTAAGTTTGAAAAACAACTTGCTCAAAGTTCGACAATGAAAAACAAGAAATAAAAAAGAGACGAAGCAGAGAGACTCAATTTCGAGTCTCTCTCTCGCAATCGGCAACAATGCTGATACGGAACGTATTTTAAACTTATACTCAGGCTTATACTAAAACGGAGACGAAATGCAATTTATATATTTCTTAATAACACTTATTGGATTAATAATAGCGGGAGCTACAACTTTCGGATTGTTAATATGGCTATATGTTAAAATAATAGAGAGGAAAATAAGATAATGGATTTAATAATGAATACTATAACATCGGTTCTTAATTATCAGCCGTTTGGAAATTGGGGCGAAATGAGTCTGTTTTCTGTTAGGATCTTTCATCTGATAGGAATATGGTTTGTCTTGTATTTTGCTGTTGATTTTGTTAAGGATGTAAATAAATAAGGAAACAAATAATGGAATTTGTAATGTTTATGGTTAATGTAGTGGTAGCAGTTTTAATAGGTAGTTTCATATTCTATTTAATAGAAAGGATAGAAAAATAATGAGTAAAAAAACAAAAACGGCTAAGAAAGAGTCGTATTTCAGAGACTTGCCACACAAGAGAGTGCCACAGTTTGTAACCGAACTTAGCGACACAGAAGTTAAAGGCATCTTATATAACATCGGCGACATACATCTCTTAATCGAGTCATTCCGATCAGTTAAGGATACACTTAGTCGAGAGTTGCCGGATTATAAAGCGGACTTTATTGATAAGTTGATTTGCGAGATAACCGAATCAATAGGTGATAAAGCGGAAGAGATTGAAGAACTATTTCAAAGGATTCTTAAAATCCAACACTGTATCTTCTACGATGATGCCGAGTTCTATCTCGGAGATGATGATGAGCCAATATTCATTGAACTGGATAAACACTTTGAAGCCGAGAGAAATAATGGATGAAATAGACGCAAAACCAAGACCTTCGGATATCGTAATAATTGACGATAAAGAATCCATAAAAATTCATCGGCTATGCACTCTGAAAGGCGCCTTAAAACTCGAAATATTAGGAATGAAACGAAGAGGCAGGAGTGCTTACTCTATTATAAAAGAGGAGTTCAATTTAAAAGGAAATCGTAAAAAGGTGTTAAAAGATTTTACGACAATAATTGAAGCCAATAAGAAAGGAAGTTAATGAAGCTACTCGAAATGTTGGATAAGTAATCCTTTTTGTTACATACTGTTACAACTTTTCACTTGTTTCATATATCGGAATATTCGTAATATCTAATGAGACGAAAAATGGCGATGATACTGCCATCGAGCAAGGTCGATTAATGAGTTGGAGATTTAATGCTCTGTCCCTATGTGTTAGACTCAACGGTATCTCGCCAACATAAAAAACAATAAGTATAGGAGACGAAATGAAGTTATTACATCTGAACGAGGCTGACAGAGAGTTCCTGACTGCTTGTCTAAATCTAAGTTATTCGGCGATACGCAAATTAATATCCTCTGACTTAGACGAAGTAGAAAGGTGTCAATTAATGTTGGATTTTACTGATGCAAGGGATATATTAAAAACCTATAAAATAATTGGAGACGAATGATAGCAATAGGAAACGGAGAACCCTGTCCATTTTGTATGATGTTACCTCCGAACACAGAAGAACCAATATTTGTAATGGAAGAAGACGAGAATTTCCTGCAACATATAATTAATTTTCATCCTGATTTGATGAAGAAATATTTATTTGGAGATGATAATGTTAATATGTAAGAAATGCCGAAAGGTTATAGCAAATGTAAGTCCTTTTAAAAATTACGGGATGTGTGCAGATTGCGGTAAAAAAGACTTTATCGACCCTGACCCATATCCTGATAAAAAAAGTTGCAGTCACGCCTATACTAATTCGGGTATGTGTGTTGACTGTGGCTATGACACAATAGGTGAATAAAAAAAAAGGAGACGTAAATGGATCTTGATACATTACAATCAATAATATTCGGCGATGAGAATGATTTTGCCGAATGCAGTGAATGTGGTCACTCACAGGATGTTGAACCGGATGCAGACTATCCGTGTCCAGAATGTGATAAAGGCAGACTTATTAGTCAATGCAGACGGGCAGGTATAATTTGAAATACTTTACCGATGAGGCATTACATAAGGTTTGTGAATATCTTGATGGACATACCATATTCAAACCAGAAGGATTAATCGAAGACGGACTACCAAAGGAGTTTGTTGATAAATGGACTCGTGAACATAAATCCGATAGTTCCTCCCCTAAATCCACAATCTACTTTGAAGGTCAGGTAGTAAGATCATTGGAAGGTGTATATGGATTACAACTTCTATATGACATTGCCTCAATTCTACAATTAGATTATCCGACAGCAATGGGACGAGGAACACAGGCGATGTTAATAATAAAGGCAATACGAGAGTCTTTAGCTAACCCTGAATAAGAGGTGAGTTCACATACTCCGCACAACCTTCTAATGTATGTTTCGGCTTCGTCTCCGATAAGACGAGGGTGGTTCTTGTCTAATAACCGTTCACCCCGAACAGTTATACTGCCCTCGTCGACCTACCTAAAAAATGAAAGGGAAAATAAATGACAACAAAAACAGAAGACAAGGTGATAGAAGTATATGAAGAGTTATTGAAGGATTTAGATGTTGTAGGTAAAATCTTTGAAGAAACTGAGGATACTATTGAATCATTAACAACAATTGATGACAAAGATAAACTTTCCGCTCTACTTAAAAAGGGAATTGATGCTATTGTAGAAGCAACCGATAAAGCAAGGGTTAGATGCTTAATAGGAGCAGGTATTGATGTTCCTGAAAGATTAAGAAAGTTGGAGGAGAAGGCAAGACGGGGATATGTAGCGAGAGGCCTCGGAATGACAACTAACGTTTGCTGTTGTCCTGTCCCCGTTAAGCCTTTGAATAAAACAAAGGAGACAAATGAATGAACTGTAGTATATGCCAAAATCTAATAATACCAGATTCTATATCTAAATGGGACAAAGGAAATAATGCTTGGCCTATTAATGATGGTCGGTGTTGTGATAATTGTAACCATTTAGTTGTTATGGCAAGATTGAAATCACAGGAAGAGATAGAGAAGGATATTATTGAATGGGTAAGAAAAGATGTTGCTAATTTGGATGATGAAACCAAAGAATGGCTTAAAAAAGAAAAAGAAAAAGAGGGTTTGCCAAATGCTGATGACTTGCCGAAATAAGGATTGTAGAAACCACAAAAAGATACTAAAAGTTGGAAAGTTTCATCCCTGGGTTTGTTTTATATGTAAGATAGTTGGCTATATATTAGTCCGAGATAGGCGTAGAGATTCCTAACTGTTACATACTGTTACAACTTTTTACTTGTCCCGTATTATCAAAAATTCGTAAATTTAGACAGTAGTAGAAGTGAAGCCTAATAAAAAAAAAGGAGACGTAAAGTGGCAAAACGAGAAAAAAATCCTTGTGGTAAAACTCGCAAGGTAGATAATCCATATGAAGTATGGAAAAACAAAAACGCAGGTTGGGAATGGCGAGTTCTCAAGAAATACCAATCACCTTCTAATGAAGTAAAGAATCCGTATGCAAGATGGCACTGTGCAGTAAAAAGTCCATTCACACACGGTTCTTGGGATTTTGGAGATGTCTATGTAACTGAAATTATCGGTAATGCAGACAAAGTTACAGATCCCGAAGAAGGGTGGTTTAATAGTGTTTCGTGATAATGAACCTCCTAACAAAATAGATTTGGCTAAGCAAATGATAGACGCTTTCAGCTTAATCCTTGATTCAGCAAAGGTTATGATAGCAAAAATGGAAAGAGATGGCAAAGATAGACCTGAAGATGTTGTATTTCTATCTAAAAAGGATTTAGACATCTCAGACCTTGATTCAGCTATTGCCCTTATTGAAGCAGGAATAAATGAACTTGATGATATCCACAGAAGTGCAGATGATGCCGAAAAAGAGTTTCAGGATGCTTCAAGCCAAATACACAGCATAATCGACAACCTACAAGAAGATAAAGGATAAGAATGAAAATAGAACATCCACAAAAAGCAATGAGGTGGAGTTATTTATCGCTCCACAGAGAACTCGCATCCTACGAGTTTACAAATTCCTTGGCAAAGTTCATTAACTCCTCATTGATGACTATGCCATCGTCAAGACAACTTACCATATCTTGTGGTAACAGTTGGATGGACATCACTGACGCAACCGCAGAAGAAATGAAGGAAATAAAGAATTGTATTTCCAATACTGTTGGCAAAAACAATGTCAGTCAATGGAGCAAGAAATCAACATCATATTCTCTGCAAATAAAAGGAAAGGTAACTCTTTTGTTAGAGGAATCTCTTTTTCTTAAAGGAGATGATTATGACGATGGGCAGGCAACGGTATATATTACTTTTCGATGGGGGATCCCTAAGTCCTGTAAGATTAAATACAAAAAGGAAAGGGTGTTTGTCCGTGATGCTTATGTCAAAAAAGACGGAACGATAGTTCAGGAAAAAGAAGTATTTGATCGCGTAGAATGTGATGATAAAAGTATCCTAAGAAATGTTCCATACTTTAATGTTCAAAGTGAGATAGATAGGACAGAGAGTGAGGAAATTATTGAATGATACAGCCTTTGTCATAACCATAGTATGTATAACTGCCGTAGTCGTTACATTTCTTTTAGTTAGAGCCATATTTTATGTGGCTCGTAAAGAGTGGCTAAAAGAATTGGAGGATTAGGTAGATTAATTGGGTGTTGAAAGGTTGTAGTAACCTCCGGAACTACATAACAACTTGAAGAAGGAAAACACAGTTGCGTGACCTACCCTTCGCCCAATGAAATAAGGATGAACCGAAATCGGCAAGAATGTTGAGATTATTAAATATTCCGAGAGTAGGTTTTTCCTTTTTAATACGGCAAATTTAGAATACTTATATTTTGGATAACACGAAAAAAAATTGTTGGACTTGTTTATATCAGAAACTTGGTGGATATACACTTTTAGGAAAGTGCTTATATTTTGAAACAATCGGAAAAGAAGCAAAGGAAATACCAGCAACATTAGTAGATGTTGGCTGTAAATTTTGGATACACAAAGATTCGAAGCCACATCCGTTATTTCAGTATGCAATGGAACTCTTTGATGGAGAGGAAATAAAATGAAGTGTTATATTGAAGTGGATGTTGATGCTAAGGCATTATTCGATGAAGAACTTATCGGAGAAGGTTTTGGAGTCAAACATTATTTAGAATATCATTTGGGGTTTTTATATCCCAAGAAAATACAAGTCCTAAAGATAGAGTCTTTAGAGACAAAATTAAAAAAGGAGAAAGAATGAGTAAACCTTATACTAATGCAGAAATAAAACTTGGTGAATTTTATCATAGAGTAAAACTTCAGGCAGATTCAGAGCATAGGGAATTTGATTTACCTGTTGCTTATATTCAGTTTGAGACTGATAGAGTTATATTTGAGAAAAGTATAAAAGATAGAGGACTTACATTTGATGAGCTTACAATGGTTTATAATGCTTGGAGTCATTTACGATCTGAAGATGAATTTTATAAAAAAAGTGCTTGACACGTATTTATAAAAAGTTTTATATTATTGAGTCTGTAAAAAGATAAAAAAAACTAATTGAGATTATGATAAAAATAGAGGAAATATATCAAAATTACATAGATGATCTTGGAAATCAATGGAAAAAGGATCATCCAAGAGACTCAAGAAAGTATCGTGCCTCTTCTTCTGGTATGTGTGCAAGAAAAATTTATATTGAGACTTGGACTGACATTGAACCTACTAACCCCCCTACTGAGAAAACATTCAGAATCTTTAGATTAGGTCAAATAGTTCACGAGGATTTGCAAAAAGCAATTATTTTTGATCGTAAAGAAAAAGAAAGAAGCAAAGAAAAAGAAAATATATATATAAAGGAATCTTTCATTGAAAAATTTATTGAAATTCCAGAATTAAATGTTCGTGGTTTTATTGATTTGGTTGTTAAGTTGAGCAACGATGAGGTTTATGTTTACGATTTTAAAACTATCGGTTCTTATCCTTATAAACTTAAATTTGGAAGAATTGCTAATAGAGAATCTAATCCATCTATTCATCAAGAATTGCAGTTATCTACCTATGCTTATGCAATCAAAAAAGAATTTGGGAGATGTGATGGTATTTATCTAATCTACTACAACAAGGATACTTCAATGATGAAAACGATTGAGGTAGATATGAGTTATATGGATGATGCTGTAAACTTCTGGACAAGTATAAATCAGATTCACGCTAATCCGATAAGCAATAATTATCTACCACCATTTCAAGACAATGTTTCTCCTGTTAGAGAATGGGAATGTAAATATTGTAAATTTAAAGATTATTGCGAGTCACAATTCTAATGGATTATGTAACACCAAAATTCAGCATAATGTCAGGTAAATTAATTGATATACCTGCATTAAATACATCGCCTCTTAATAATAAATTTTGCAAGGCTATGAATAAGAAAAAGGATAGCATTTGTGGGAGCTGTTATTCCATTAATATGCTCAAAACATTTAGAAAACGTGCAGATGTTCCATTTAGAAATTATGGGAAGTTTCTAAGTGACAAGATACACCCTTTAGAATATCTGCCTAAGAATCCAAACTCTTTGTATGTCAGATTTAATGCTCACGGAGAATTAATCAATTTAAATCATACTATAAACCTTTTTAATATTTGCTTAAAATCACCACACACAACATTCACATTATGGACAAAAAGAGTTAATCTTGTTCATAAGGCAATCAAGCAACAAGGCAAACCTAATAACTTGTTATTGGTTTTTTCTACATCAGCTATTGATGATACAAGTAGTTTGCCTAAACATTTTGATAAAACATTTAATGTTCAAAGTAAGATGGATAATAAAACTAATTGCTTTGGAAAATGTATAGACTGTTTAAAGTGCTATACCAAGTCAGATAAAACCACTCATATTTATGAGCAAATAAAAGGGAGAATAAATGCCAGTTAATATACACGGAAAAGAATATATAACAGTTGCAGAGAGAATCGGCATTCTCAATGAAGATTGTAAAAAGAAAAAGATTACCTATAGTCTTGTTACTGATGTAATTGGTGAACCAAATGGAACCTGTCTTATAAGAGCAAGACTTACTCTTCATAGTGAGGAAAGAACTCTTGGGATTTATACCGGTCACGCAATGGAAAAAGAAAGTTCAAGTTTCATAAATAAAACCAGCTATGTAGAGAATTGTGAAACCTCTGCTATTGGTCGTGCTTTGAGCAGTGCAGGTTATAATGGAACAGAATTTTGCAGTGCTGAAGAGATCACCAATGCTATGAATAATCAAAAAGCGAACAAAAAAGCTCTTTCTGAGCAGGATATTAATGAAATAGTGTTAATACTTGATGACATCAATGATAAGACGTTTACGAGCAAAATAATGGCTCAAATAGATAACTGCGAAATAAATGAAGATAATTATACCAGATGTTTAACTAAATTGGATAAAATGATTAAAAAACAAAATAAACAAAATAAGGAGAAAAAGTAATGGCGTCAATTTCAGAAACTAACATAACAAGTATGTCCAATTATTATGACCCTAAACTTGATAAATCCCCTCAACCAATCGTTCCGGGAAAATACAAAGGTTATATCACAAAGACAACAATTAATAAGCGTGAGATTGGAGGAGGTAAATATCTTGCCAAAATATACAACTTTGAAACAGAGTTGACGGATACTGGGGTTAAAGGGAGAAAATTATGGTCTACAGGTGTATTTTATTTCTTAGCACCTGAAAATGGCGACAGCTTTCAAGCAAATCCTGGCGGCAATGGTCGTTATCTTAATCTGTGTAAATCTGTAGGTATGAGTTGCAGTGAAATCGAAATAGAAGTTGATGGCGAGAAAAGAAAGGTAAGTCAATTACCCGAATTAACTGAGAATGATATGCTACATAAACCTCTTAATGTTATTGTTGACTATGAAAAACCTTGGACAAACAAAGAAGGTGAAACCGTTAAGAGACTTAGAGTAAAAAGTTATACGACTTGGGAAGATGCTAAAGAATATGAAGGTGATATACCATTTTAGGAGAAATAATGAAAAGTTCTTATGATCAGGGATATACCTGCATAGAGTGTGGTCATTGTTACAGCGATATAGATGGCGATACAGAGGAAAGAATGTGTAATGAATGTCTGAAAGGAGAAGAATGAAAAAACGTAAGAAAAGAACAAGGGCTATGAAAGAAGCCAGTCGTGACGAGGTTAATAGCAAATATGCCAGAAAAAAACGACTAAAAGCTCGTGGCATTTTAAGTGCAACATCACCGTTTAGATTAGTAAAGGATAATAAATGAAAATAAAATACACAAAATGGATTAAATTTTTATTTTTTCTTCACAACTATATTGGTATTAGCAGAGCAAAGGTAATGAAGCTGGGTAAAATATCAAAGGCAACCTTTTATCGCTATAAGAATATAAGAAGTTGGAGAAGTTTAAATTAAATGATATTATGTTGTGTCGAGACGTGGCGAGTAATAAATAAAACATTTCGTATGAAATAGAGATAGATTCGGTTTTTTTCGAGACATTCTACTTCACTCCTATTGCGTCTCTAAGTCTTGAAAAGTTCTCCGAATCTCTCGCCACAAACAATTTTTTAAAAAAAAAGGAAAATGATGAAAAAAGAAATGAAAACAACCAACTGGTGGATAAGAGACATTTACACCAAGATGATTAGCAAATACGAGAAAATGCTCGGAGAAAAATCAGAATACAATGTTGTTATAACCGAAGATTTTTTAAAAACTCTAAAAAAGAGACTCTTTCAATTACAAAAAAATAGACTTATAACTTATAATGGAGTATTATAATGGGTAAGATAAAATCTCTTGTAGAGGACTGGATTGAACTTCAGAACAGCAAAGGTGACAATATCGATATGTCTGATGTTTTATATGGCAATGTAAAGACAGATATAAATCAAATGACAAAAGACTTAGACATAGATCGAAAAGAACGAACACAGAGTGGAAAATTACAGGACTGATTCTAAAATTAAGTTCTGTGTAAAATGTAAACAAGTTTGGTGCTTAGGAATATCTCGTGAAACAAGATATTGTATGGATGACAGACAACGAGTTATATATTATTCTGAGATACCTTCCTATGGTAAGATACGAATCGTATGCCCTTCTTGTAACAACAAAGACGTAAAGGAAGTATATGAGTAATCTTTCATTATTTCAACACGAAAACAAATCTGAGATATCCATATCTGTTAAAACTGATGAATTTACAGAATATGCGTCTCAATGCTTTGACTATACATTCGATGGAACTTCTAAATTTATGTTATGGGGAGTTCCTAAAATACCAAGTAAATTTAGTATAGGTTTAATAGTGGGTCCGAGTGGTTCTGGTAAATCTACAATGCTAAAAGAGTTTGGCGAAGAAACAAAAATACACTGGGATAGAGACAAAGCTATAGTTTCACACTTTAATAATCCTGAAGAATCTATCGAAAAATTATCTGCCGTTGGATTAAATACTACCCCTTCTTGGATGCGACCATATCACGTATTATCTACTGGAGAAAAATTCAGAGCCGATCTGGCAAGAAGAATAGATAATAAAGTAGTAATTGATGAATTTACTTCTGTTGTAGATAGAATTGTAGCTAAAGCAGTCTCTCGATCTGTAAGAAGATATGCAGATAGAAAATCACTACAACGCATTGTAATTGCTTCCTGTCATAGAGATATAATAGAATGGTTACAACCTGACTGGTTATTTGATACTCTTGATGGAAGTTACGTTGAAGGGAGGTGGCTTCGGCGACCACAAATCGACATTGAAATCTATCGTGGAACAACTTCGATATGGACCATCTTTGCTCCGCATCACTATTTAAGTAATGATATTAGCAAGGCGGCCAGATGTTTTTGTGCAGTATGGAAAGATACATTGATAGGTTTTAGCTCATCACTACCGCTACCTTCAGGCACAGTAAAGAATGCTTGGAGAGAACATAGAACCGTTATATTACCAGACTATCAAGGACTCGGAGTGGGTCCAAGATTATCTGACGCAATAGCACGAATACACATAGATGAAGGAAGAAGATACTATTCTCGAACAGCACATCCAAGACTTGGTGGATATAGAGATTCATCTGATATTTGGAGAGCTACAAGCTCATCGGGAAAAGTAGTAAGTAAACAAGGTAAGTTTGATAACTGGAAACTCGACACAAGGGTTTGCTATTCACACGAATATATAGGAGAAAAAACCAATGAGACAAAAAACAATGAGGGATGTTCTTGAACCTAACGTAATAGATGCAGAACATATATTACTTGGAGGCATTATCTTTAACTCGGCATTAATATCGGATGTGTCACCATATGTAAATGATAAGACTCTTTATGATGATAAGAGCAAGGTTCTATTTAATATACTGAAAAGAATGAATAGAAATAATAATCATATTGACTTAGTTACTGTATGCTCAGAACTCTCTAAAGACGATAAAGATTCAGGTGTTAATGAATATTTTGTAAGTGGACTATCTGATGAGGCAATAAATAAAAACACTGCAATAGTGTATGCTAAAAAAATATATGAAAAATATCTTATTAGAACTGTATTATTAAAAACTAAAGATATTCAAAAGGATGCACACGACAATAGAGATGTGTTTAGTGCCTTAAATACTGCTCACAATCTTATTAGTGAGATGATCTCAATTAGACCGGGTATAAAATTTGACATATCAAAGGAAATGATGAATGCTATTTCAAGCATAAAGAATAGTGAGAAAAACTTAGTGAAAACAGGATATGATGGCATAGATCAACTCTGTGGTGGTATGACTCGTGGAGAATTAACAATAATAGGTGGTAGACCGGGTCACGGAAAAACTACAATGATTCTAAATATATTAAAAAATTGCGTAGATGCTGGTCAAAAAGTAATGATGATTAATAGAGAAATGACCAACGTAGAGATGCTAAAAAAACTTATAACTCTTGAGAGTCAAAATTTATCATATCTTATGATGCGTCAAGGAATATTTCAGAATGGAGAAGCGAAGGAAATAGAGAGAGTTAAATTTGATATAGAAAAGAAATATACGGAAGATAAATTTGCAATGTTTGACAA
>Ga0114905_1001875_pt1 | contig 11258 bp, 18 predicted proteins | sample MalvireepMed_b05_FD_83499 | JGI IMG/M metagenome (GOLD analysis project Ga0114905, IMG submission 83499) | Marine viral communities from the Global Malaspina Expedition - Malaspina viral metaG DeepMed_b05 | ecosystem: Environmental > Aquatic > Marine > Oceanic | place: Mediterranean Sea...
ATCAGTTATAACCTCCTGCCACACCCTAGGGTTCTCTCCGGCAAAAACCCTACCTGCATGACCCATAACAATTAACTTGGTATCCTTATCCACAAAGCCGGATTTTTTTAACTTATTAAACTCAATAGTCATCTCATTTCTACCATAAGCTATTAAATATTTAACCTCTATAGGCTTATAACTACCATCTGACTGTACTATAAGAGGATTTTTATTTGACCAATCTCTTGCAGCATTGGCAAAACTGTCATGCTTATCAGGATCTACTGGTTGTCCATGATGGCCTTCCCAGTCCCAAACAACACTAGCATTTGGAGCTTCGGCAAAGATAACAATCTTATCTGTGTCGTCCGTATCCACAACATTACTAAAATCTATAATATGACTGTTATTATGACTCATCTTTTCCCTTTTCCAATACTTTATGATCTGCTTCCTCAAGCATCTCAGGAGTAAACCCCTGAAATAATGCTCCTGTGACCTGGGTCACACTTGTCCTGTTCTTATCCTCCAGATCTAAGATGTCACTTAACTTAAAAAGCGCCCGTAAGCGCACATCTTCTTTTTCTGCATTTTTAGAGGTATACTGGATATCTTCTAATACAGACTTAGGCTCTATACCTAACTCTTCGCATATTGGTTTTAACTCTTCCTTCATAGCTGTAAAAATCCTTTCAGTCTTAACAAGCGTTGCAGACTTCTCTGTGGCATAGCGCATATTGTTTGTAGGGTATGACTTCAAATAAGCATCCCTAGGGCTAAAGCCTGAAGATAAATAAGCAACAAAAAGCTTTTCATGTGTACTAAGCTTAGTCCGGTCCAAGAGGATGTCATCGGGCACCTTATTCCCACTAAAGGAATATATATTGGTACGCTTACTGGTATCCATCCTGACATTAGGAGTTACGGGGAATGTCCCAGTGCAGATACCTACATATTCTCTGACCTTCTTTTTACCTTTCGCACGTAACATCTGGCCCCTGCGAATCACCTGGACAATACATCCATCATCAGCAAGAACCCAGTCGCCAATCTGACCATCACGCCATTTCTCCATAATCCTTAGCCCTGGAGGAAGCTCGTCACGACTCTCATACACTTTGTGAGTTACTCTATTAACTTTATATGTTCTCATCTGTGCATGCATCTAAGTCGCAACCGAAGGTTGCACAGCCCGTAGGGCTGTATTAACTTTCTGCAATTAATCCTTTTTTGATAAGTTTCTGCAATATCTCATCATCGTAATATTCAGGGTCAACTTGTACTTTGTACATCGTAGTAGGAGTATCCTCTGTTACCTCCTCCTCAATATACTCTATCTCATCCGTCTTTTCATCATAGACAATTGTCAATTGATATACTTTCATGTAACCCCCTTTCTAAAACACTAGTAGTAATTTACTAGGTTTATATTTAAAAATCAAGCTTTTTTTTCAGCTGTAAGTACCTGTCCTTACAGAACTTTTTAAATACCGACCAGCGAGTCGGAATCTGAGTGCTCAATCCTAGAATGGTTTCACGGTATTCAGCAAAATTTTCAAACTCACCCTGCATATTCATATAATCCTGAAATATGCGTGTAAGGTCGTATATCTCCCTTTGATTGTTATCTATTTGCAGTGATAACTGGTCTAAATAGGAGAGTATCTGCTTTCTCGTCAATGCCTTGTTTGATTTTAACTTCATTTTTCCCATATATATGTTTGTGGTTTACCTCACAATATACGGGACATCTATAGCCACAATCAAGCTTTTTTGCATATTCACCTATTATTACATAGATAATGAAAAATACTATTTCACCTGTATCTGGCGTGTTAATGACCAGACCCCTATATTGAGAACTCCTATTGCCAGCACATACCATGGCGCACCAAACCACCAATAATATAATTGTAATAATCCTACTCCTAAGTTCACCCATCTTATTACCTGTAACCGTTCCTGTTTACTTGTTATTTCTATTGCTTTCATCTTTACTTTCCATGCTAATTACAGGAAGATATACACGTAGTATCTCTTGTATGACTCTTATTTCCCTCTTAAGATCTTCATTCTCCATGCATTTATCAAAATATAGATCTTTCCACTCTACTCTTTTTTCCACTCCGTACCACCTTTATTTCTTAGATATTCCTCCAAGCTATCAAATTCTTCTTGTAATTCCTGTAAAAAAGGATCTGGCTCAGGTGCTACCCAGTACCCACCATTTGGAAATGCAAGTACCACCTCCTCCTCTGAGTCCACCATGCGTACTATTATAAATATAAGTGGACCTTCACAGGAAGCATAACCCCTTCTCATATCCAGGGATACGATTTCTCCTGGGTTCAGCTCATCAGTAGAGACCTTTCTCCACACATTTATTTCCGTATTTTCCGTAGGGTTAGAATAGGCAGGACAAGAGAGAAAGAGCATCCCAGCCAATACAGCCATAATTAAACGTTCTAATACTCTTTTCATAATATCTCCTTATACGACAAATATAACATACAAGTCAAGTCTTTTTTGTGATATGTATCAAAAACTTTTAAAAATTGTAGAATTTTAGTGTGTGTCTAACGCTGGCCACCTACCGCCATAGGTTAGGTTTTTTGTTTCTTTAATTAGGTTATAAATGAAAGGAAAATAACAAATGGAATATGTCAAAGGTGATTCATATGATGTTAACTTCGTAATCAATGGTGCTCTTCGTACTGTATCTGCTGTCTTTACTGGCACAGTTACTGAATGTATGGGTGAATTGTTTGCCCGCTTCGAGAGAAAAGATGCTCTTGGTAAGTTACGCATCTATCAAATCTCAGAGCAGGGTTGGAATGATATGCAACAGAAGTTAGTAGGTGAAGCTGGTTCCCACGATACCTTCTCCTTCTAAGTTGGGGGGGTAGCATCCCCCAAAGCACTGCCTATAAAGCTAGCGGATAGCAGAGAGGGTAACACTTGTGTAGCCTCCAAGCCATGAGCATCTCTCTGCCTCTAGTACTATACTGTATAAACTTACACCAAACTATAAGGAGAAAGAATAATGGGTCCAGGATTTAACAGTTGGATGCAATCAAAAGAATTTTGGTGCAATAATTGTGCCGATGAAGTAACAACATACTATATTATAATTGATAATATTAAATGTTATCTTTGTAAAGAATGTAAATCAATAAAGGAGAAAGAATAATGGCTGATCGTAACTTAATATTACTACGTGGTGTTAGTGGTGCTGGTAAATCAACAGTTGCTGAACTGTTTATTGATGCACACATAATATCAACAGATGATTTCTTTATGGTTGATGGCGAGTATCAATTTGATGCTAATAGCCTAATTGAGAACCATTTAAAATGTACTGCTAAAGCAGAGCAATCAATGCACTGTGCTGTTGTTGATAATGCTAAACATACTCTGATAATACATAATACCTTTACTAAAGACTGGGAAATGCAACCATATCTTGTCTTGGCTGATAAATATAAATACATGGTTCATACTCTGATTGTAGAGAACAGACATGGTTCTGAGAGCATTCATGATGTGCCAAAGCCAGCAGTTGATGCTCAGCGTGAAAGATTTGAGGTTATTCTATAATAATGAATGACTGGAAACAACTTAAACAGAAACATCCAACCCAAATAAATGCTGTTACTGTTATTGATGATAAGGGCAATCAAGGCACTTTCATGCATGTAAGAACAGCTTTATTTAATTATTTAACAAGGAGTAATTCAATGGAAACCCCAGAAATGGACAATTACAGGAAAAAACAACATAATGCTTCAATTGATACATTAACAAATCAATTAAAACAAATGGAAACTGACATTGCTACGCAGGAAACTGCCTGGCAGGACAAAGTTAATCATCGTGATATTACTAAAGATGTATTACGCTTAAAGCTTGAGGATACATTAAAAAGCTTACATTATGAAGATGCTCCTGAGAAAACTGATCTAATTAATGGAATATATGAATTAAAAGAAAATGCAACCTAGTCGTATGATCATCTATATGTCTCTAGCATGTTTTTCCGTTATAGTATATTATGTATTGTTTTGGGCTATAAAGACGTGGTTGGAGGCAGGAGCCGAGGGGTTATGATCTTACGAGGAGTGATTAGCCCCTTGGTGAATAATATAGCGGGGTGGAGCAGTTGGTAGCTCGTAAGGCTCATAACCTTAAGGTCGCAGGTTCGAGTCCTGCCCCCGCAACTATGAGCCCAACAACATAAGAGAGCTGGTTTGAATTGGCGGCTTTGCTATGGGATACCCTAGAGCGTACACCCCGCAAGGCTAGGTGAACCTACAATGTTGAAGGCTAGCTCTCTTAAGAATTGATTAAATTGAGCAGGTACGCTTCCCTTTGGTCTTGATGAACATAGTTTTGCTAGAGTAACTTTAGTGAAATTAATCCACATAGCTACCTGCTCATAAATTTAATAACAGAAGGAGGGATAGTAATGAAACGGAGACTAAGACGTCTCCTACCACGAGTAAAAGACAGCGTTTCAATAGAAGTTCTTGTTTACATGAATGATTTGGAATGGCGATTAAGATACTTACTCTATAAAAAGAAAGGGAAAAATGCTCTTAATTAAAAGTCTTATATATATAATGCTGGCCCTAGTAATAGGGCTGGCATTTATAGAATTATATTTTGTGTTATTGCGTGTGTATTATGCAATAAAAGAACATAGTAAAGATGGAGACATAAGATGATAATAAGTAAAGAAGATTATGTCACCATTCATCAAGCTATCCACGGTAATGTATCAAATGTTGTTGTAAAAGGTACTATGTATCAAGTTACACAGCAGAGTAATGGTTGCAGAAGTGTTAAAATACCTAAAATAGGCACGTTTATAGAGCAGAATAAGAATAAAGAAACTGATTATGCTAAGCGTGCTAAGAATGGGGAATTTATTACTTGGCTGATACGAGATATGTCCTGGGGATTAATAGTGAATGATGAAGTAATCAACAAATAAACCAATAAGGAGTAACAATGCTTATAAACCTGATGGAAAATAGCAGTACATTTGCTTTGACAGAGGTAAATGCCACAACTGTAGGTGCCTTGAGACAGGAAAGAGATCTTGGTGATGCAGTTATAAATGTAGATCGTGTAGTAGCAGCTGATGATCATGTTCTTGAAGAGAGAGATGAAGGACAGGAAATGAATGTGGCTGTAGTCAATAAAGATAAGAAAGGTGGAAAGACTGCCACTTTAACACGTAAACGTAGAAAAGGATCGCATAAAACAATTGATCCAGTCCTGCGTAATCATATTCTGCTTGACATTGAAGCTGGAATGCCTGTTGCTAAGGCAGCCAAAGAATATGGTGTACATTATACCAGTATTTATAAATGGGTAAATAAAGGTATTAAGGCTCATACTACAATTAAAGCTAATAATACTGGTATAACTAAGGTATTATCCACTACCAGAGTAGATAAAGGTGGTAATATCTCAATCCTGCCTACCGAAACTGAAAGGTTTCTGCCCCGGGTAAAAGAAGTAATACTTCACTTATCCGGCACATTCGTACCTGACAAAGGTCAGTTACGGGTAACTCGTGAACTTTTAAACTACCTAAATGAGGTGGGCGCTCATCTTACTAAGTAAATGAGATAGTTTACGATAACGGGGAGAGGGGAAGCATATCTTGGTTAACCGCAATAGCGTTTATTTGACCTCTATGCTTCCCTAATCCTATTAAGTTAACAGAAGGGAAAATTATGAATAATATATTTTATGATAAAATTATGGGTAATAGAAGGTATATCTTTACTAAAAATACACGTAATTGGATCTGGGCTCATGGACCTAAAGATGCTTCTTTAGAGAATATTCTTTCAGCTCAACACACATGTTATTATACTAGCATAGAAAGCATGTTTGCCAATTTACTGGAAACCAGATTCAGAATGCATATTACGGAATTTACTATTAAAAATTTCAGAAAGTCACTTAAGAAGGCCTTTTCGGAGGTTAGATTGATAGGTAAGACACTTGACGCTGTTACTTGGGATAAAATAAAGCGTGGAAACTATTGTAAACATTGTAATCAGAAAAAAGAATAACAGGAGAAGAAATGAGAACTGAAGATATAATAGAGCTATTTTTGCCAAAAGGAACAGATGACTTAGCCAATGCTATTGGTCCACAGGGTAATCTTATTGATGAATTAAACATATTTAATGATAAATATATGTTACCAGCTGAAGGTCAGCCGCTTAAAGTAACAAAGAAGTGGAGATGGGCACCAGGAACTTATGATAGAGTTAAAGTAGCATATACTCGTAAGGTTATGCAATGGCATCGTCGTCCACGTTATATGCACAGTCTTTTTGAAAGAAAGAGAACTTGGTTTGAAAATGATATGAAACGTGAGCTTAATGATATTGAACAATATTTAATAAGTGCAAGACGTGATAATGCCATATGGCTGGATGAAAATACAGATAGTGGTGTATTAGAACAGGTAACTGCTGAATTTGCATATAAAATTGAGAAATTATATGAGATAGTGGAAGCTGAATACGATTCATTTGAAGTGCATACAGCTCAGAAACGTGATCTATGGCCTCATCAGAATTATGGTGGTCCTCGAGATGAAGGTCTTAATATTGCTGATGGTATATATATATTAACAATAGATATGCCTGAAAAGCCAATTGAAGTAACAAGAAATAGAGTTGTTATAGGAACTGTACCATTTCCAGCATTAAGCTTAAGTATAATGATAGATGTGCCAAGATGGATCAGTCATAGTATGTTTCCTCAAACTATAAATGTAAACTCTTACAATAATCGTAATCAGGAATATTTTAATATTGCAGTATATTATGAAGTACCTCATAAATGGTTTACTGGAGATGAAAATGATGATAAAATGCTTGGTGGACAACATTGGCCAATACTACATCCATTTATTCAGAGAACTGGTTATCATGAGGATGCTTTTAGACCTTGGTATTGGAGAAATATATGCTGGGGTGATTATGGCAATGATATTATTAATTCATTCATGATGATGGATTGGGATGCATTCTTTCTGTTTATAAATCAATGGCTTTATCAGTATGAAATGATTAATGCTAATCCATTAAATAATATAAGAACATCATTTCTTGGTATTGGATCTGATACAAGCACTGAAATGCTTGATATAGTTGGCTATCGTGGTGTTGATTGTGCCAATAGGCTCACTCGGATTTTCAGTACAGGATCTGATCTCCATCTTCCTCAATATAACATAAGAAAAATACTTAATTATTGTGAAAATGTAAGAGATTGTAGTCTTAGGCATGAAGGTGAAGCTCAATGTATTGGATATAAAAGAAATATAATAACCAATGATCATGCAGAATTGATTGATGGCATGATAAATAAAGAAATAGATACACCATTGTCAAGGCAACAAGCTATTTATATTCATAAAGAAATGAGGAATCATTTTGGGCTTAATAGTGATTATCCATATTACGGAACAGAAAATGTATACAAAAGACTCTTTAAAGGTGATGACCAGCCAATAATAGAATTATATGTTAAATATACTGCTATGTTTGAAGGTTCACTTTTTCAAATGGCTCTTATGGATCAGACAGTAATATCATATGCATTAGTAAATAAGTATTGGGATGCATATCTTAGAATTTTTGCTTTTAGTTATCTCATGAAAAGTGGATCTAGATTAGAAGGTACAAAGTGGAATGAAATAATGGAAAAAACCATAAAGAATTTAGATCTTGTTTTTCAAGGTATTTTAAGAGCAATGACTAAAAAACAAGTAAAAAAGTCCACAGTTGAAACTGAAGCAGATAAAACTCGTGCAGAGATGATGAAATGGGCTAGTCAGGTAAGTGGTGGAAGAATATCATCAGAAGAATTTGATATTCATGATGTTTTTCCTAATCAGGATACTAACTTTGGCAATCACCGACCAGCATCTGAAGAAGAGTTTGAAATAGTGAATGATATTGAAAATTCAGAATCATCAATATAACAATAAACAAAAAGGAGAATAAAATGACACCGGGATTTTACATAGATCACGCAGATTGGACAAAAGTATTACATTATGCAAGAGCAAGACAAGCTCAGAAGGTTGAAGTCGGTAAGATAGTTAGGACCCTTAATCATGAGATTGGTGGCATGATGATTGCTAAGTTGGATAAAGATGGAGACTGGGTATTACAGCACCCAGTAATCTTAAAGCAGGAAACGGCAGGAGCTAACTGTACATTGGATAAAACAGCATTGGCTGACTATTATATTGAAATGACACAGAAATATGGTAGAGATATTCAATTTGTATGGTGGCATAGTCATGCTACCATGAGTGCATTCTGGAGTGGTACTGATACAGCTACCATGAAAGAATATGCTTCAGGAACATGGAGTATGTTTCTTGTAGTTAATATAAAAGGCGAATATAAGTTCAGAGTACAGATGTGGGATCCAATTGAAGCTGGTGAAGATATTGAACTTGGATTTATGAATTCACCTGATAATGCTATTCCCAAAGGTATTGTTGAAGAAGTTGCTGTTAAATGCAGTGAAGAAACATATAGTACTTATAATGGATCTTGGAATCAAAGACATAATGGCAATGGAAAACAGTTGGCATTAGATGCTGTTTATGGTGCATATGAAACTCAATATGGTGTAGATCAGGAGATTAAAGATTATAATAAGGGTTTTAGTATGTATGATGATGAAGATGAATTGGCATGTGACTATGCTATTAAAAAGATAGATTCATTAAATGAGCAACTATGTAAAGGTGAGATTAAGCATAAAGCTTATCGTGAGGCCGTAAAGCGTTTAAATGCCAAGATGGAAAGAGGTAAATTTGATTATCGTATAAATCTGCCAAAATCTAATGATCAGTTAGATGCACTTGTTCAAGCATCATTCGCCTGGGATATGATTGCAGATAAGGATACTGGAGAGGTTATTGGTGCTGGCTATGGAGTTACTGGTTGTGTTTAATGATAGGTATTATGGCATAGTAAACAATATGAATCAATATACTTTCCATATACTGGGTTGCGGGGCTATTGGTAGCTCCGCAGCTCAGCAGCTTATCAGAATGAATGGTATTAATTTCGTATTGTATGATATGGATAAAGTGGAAGATGTTAATATTGGTGTATCTCAGTATGATACCAGGCATATTGGGATAATGAAAGCTGTAGCATTAATGAATGTAATGATGGAAATAAATGACCAGGCAGTAATAGAATGCAAGGTTGGTTTATTTAAAGAGCTGTATCCGTATGGTAATGATATCGTAATCCTAGGCTTTGATAGCATGAAAAGCAGGATAGAAGCAGTAGAATCTATACTTAAATCAAAAAATAATAGTATTTTATGTCTGATTGATGGTAGGATGGGTGCTGAAACATATCAGCAGTATAATTTTCCAAGACCAACCATTGATAGATATACAGAAACTTGGTATCCTGATCAACAGGGTAGCGAGGAACCATGTAATGCTAAGGCAACAAGTTATTGCTCTAACATGTCTGGTAGTTTCATTGTAAATGCAATAAGGAAGTTTATAACTAAACAACCTTTGGAGAGAGAAATTTTATTTCATTTTCCAACAATGATGCTTGACAGTAAGTAATAAAGTGTTGTAAATTTACATGTGAGCATAATGCTCAATAACACAAAAACCGGATGGGTAGCCGGTTGTCAATTCATTTTAATACCGGCTATCTATTCCACAACATAGGGAGAGAACCGATGCCAGTATTAATCCATGGTAGACAGTATAAAACTGTTGCAGAACGTGTAACAGAAATCCATAAAACCAATAAAGGCAAAGCCCTCAGTATAGAAACAGATCTTGTTTCATGGACTGAAGGAATTGTTGTATTTAAAGCAACTGTAACCACAGGTAGTGGTATATTTACAGGATATGCTTATGAACGTGAGGGTGCATCTCAAATTAATAAGACTAGCGCTCTTGAAAACTGTGAAACCAGTAGTATTGGCCGCGCAGTTGCGGCTGCAGGCTATTCTGGTACAGAGTATGCTTCAGCTAATGAAGTGGAAAATGCAATAAAGCAACAGCAGAATGATGAATTTAAAGGTCAGACTATTGTGGCACCAAAACCATTAACTAAAATGTATACAGATATGATCACTACGCTTGATAAGCATAAAGATCATGATGCATTAAATAAGTCTCAAAAAGAGAAAATCAGAACCCTGGTAAGTACAAAGCTTAGTATGAGAGATAAGGAATTCATAGAGAAATATCATGATATCACTCTCAACTTAGTTTCTGAACATGAAGCCAGGGCTAAATCAGAAACAATAACCAAGGAGAAATAAATGGCAAATAGAACAATAACTGTCAGGGGTGGTGGAAGACCATCTCCTGGATGGCATGAAGTAACCATTAAAAAGGCTACATTTGATACTAATGATAATGATAGCACATATCTGGATATATGGTTTAATGAATTACCTGAAACACTCAATATGCGTGTATATGAAGCATTTGATAAAGAAGGTAATGAATTTGCTGTAGGTGGTATATTCAGATTTGCCAATGCTGGTATTACTACAGTACTTGATGGTCCAAATGGAGAGAAGTCAGTAACTATTGATGACAATCCCAATGGATTGCGTGATCGGACATTAAATGTATATCTATATACAGATCCTAAGAATTCTAAGTATAGTAGAGTTCTTAAGCAACCTGCACCAACTGTATTTAAAAATGAAGTTGAGCAGTTTACTGAAGAGGATGTTAGATATTGGATGCAGAGAGCAGAATCTTACTATGAAAAGTGGGTTAAGAATGGTGCTCCTGGTACTAATGGTACTACAATAAATGTTAAGAAGGAAACGGCTGGTGAAACAGCTGATATTCCTTTTTAATCTGGGTTAATCTCCTAAGAGAGCGACTTGTCGGAGGGGGGGTGGCCCAAAGGCCGCCCCCCCAAAGTCGTATGAGAGGTATATCTTCAACACATAGAGCTACAAATCAACAAACTTCAACTAAGAGAAAACCTGGTAAGTGGCTACAATTTAAACGTGATATACGTCACACTAAAGATAAAATAAGGAATTATGTAATGGATGCATTCAGAAATGCTAAGGCTATTGGGGAATTATCAAAAAGAATGAGTGGTTTAGATCAAAAGGTAAAGGCAACACTTGATATTTCAAATAAATTAGAAGTAAGCTATAGAAGGTCTGTTAATTTTAAGTTGTTATTATTATTAGGATTATGGGTATTAGAT
>Ga0114905_1001877_pt1 | contig 11251 bp, 14 predicted proteins | sample MalvireepMed_b05_FD_83499 | JGI IMG/M metagenome (GOLD analysis project Ga0114905, IMG submission 83499) | Marine viral communities from the Global Malaspina Expedition - Malaspina viral metaG DeepMed_b05 | ecosystem: Environmental > Aquatic > Marine > Oceanic | place: Mediterranean Sea...
AGTTGCATATCTTGTGATTTCAACCTTGGTGGCGACTCCCAAGTCCTGAAGCTTTGCCTCGTGCGTTCGCACGCCACTTAAGCGACTAATAAACGTTGCTCCTGTGGAAATGGCTAAGTCTTCTAGAATACCTCTGCGCTCTTCGCCGTAACGTGGGGCTTTAACAGCGGTAACTTTCATTGTACCCCGTACTGTGTTCATAATAAGGGCTGCAAGTGCTTGTCCTTCTATCTCTTCACAAACGATTACGAGCGGGCGACCCTCTCTTGCAACCACCTCCAAGACAGGGAGAATTTGATCGACTGTTTCAATCTTTTCATCGGTTACTAAGAAAAGCGGATTGGTGTATACAGCGGTTGCAGTTCGTTCGTTTGTAACAAAAGCAGAAGCCGCCCATCCAGAAGCAAATCGGAAACCCTCAACCAAGTCAAGTGACGTTTCAACCGAACGGGCTTCTTCAATAGTAATAGCGCCATCCTTGCCAGCTTGATCAACGGCAGTTGCAACAAGCTTTCCAATGACCTCATCACCATTCGCAGAAATGGTGGCTATTCGTTCAATATCATCCAAAGAGGAAATGGGACGGGAAAGTTCTTCTAAGTTATTTACTACGACCTCAACCGCTTTATCGATGCCCCTCTTAAGCTCTATAGGCGACACACCAGCAGTAATATAACGCTGGGCGTGTTGGAGAATTGCGCGGCATAGAATGGTCGTGGTAGTCGTTCCATCCCCTGCATCAGAGTTTGTCTGCTCTGCTGCCTGCTTAATAACCTGTGCGCCTGCGTTCATAAAATAATCTTCGAAGTCTACAAAGCGAGCTACTGTAACGCCGTCCTTGGTGATAATAGGGCGCTTGCCTGTTTCTTGTAAAATAACATTGCGACCCTTGGGACCAAGTGTCGTTGCAACATTATCTGCGAGGGTTTCAACTCCCTTTAAAATCTTTGATTGTAACTCTTCATTTGAACAATATTTCTTTGCCATTCTATTCCCTTGTTAATTATTAATACTTCTTTGGAGTTTTTATCCGAAGACATACCATACTTCCAATCTGGATATAATATATCATAGTTCTCGTATAATTTCAATATCTCTGGACAATTATTATAAGATAATATCCAGTTTTCTCGCTCTTTTAATATATTTGCCAACCCCATATGGTCGAATCCTTTGTGTGCGCTTCCTCTATCTCCATAGAGTGTTTCTTTATCTTTGCCCAAAAGATAAGGAGGGTCAAGATATAAGAAAGCATCCGGGTGCTTTGGGATTGAATCTTTAAAGTCAGCCTTCTCAACTGAAAAGTTCTCTGCCTTAAAATCTCTTATCCTCTGAATTGACGACTCTGTAAATCTTTTCGCTGCCGCTTCCTTTGAATAGCCTCCAGCAATAGTTGCACCAGAGAACGAACTTCGGTTGAGGGCATAGAATATAGCAGCATAACTATTGTCGCCATTTGGCATATTGCGTAAGTCTTCTTGTAATACTTTAAATGTTTCCTTATCCAGTGGTCTATATGACCCGGCGGTGTTTGCTAGTTTTTCTGGATCTTCAATTAGGTGCGCCCAGAAACATACAAGCGGATCGAATATATCATACGCATATACGCGAATGCCCTCTGTTGCCAGGGCGAGTTCAATTGAGCCCCCTCCAACGAAAGGAGAACATAGTTCTTTTATATCGTTTGGAAAATGGGGCAAGATATGTTTAACTGCTCTGGTCTTGCCACCAGGATACCTAAGTGGGGATTTCAATTTTTACTCTTTAAGTTTGGCTTTATTTGGCAATCGAGGGTTTGACTGAACTGGCAAATGGTCTATCCATCCACTTCATACGAATACTCACAATACGTTTGCCGCCGCTTGCAGGTTCAATAGATATAATATTGGTGCCCGATTTCTTAATAGAGAATCCGTCTGTCGCAACTTCTTTTAACCAATCTGGATCCGAGGGATTTTCTGATATATCCGCTGTAAACGGTTTTTTTGAGCCTCGTCCAGTGGCTATAATAGTCAATGGAAGCGCATCTGTTCTATATAATGCCACAAGCACATGCTCTTGAAGCTCCTCTTTGCTCAATTTCTCTAAAACGTCAATGACTCGATCTCTGTAATACGAGGTATGTTCGTAACCAGCATCATAAAATATCTTTGAAATCCATCGTGCTCTTCCTGGTGACAAGTCGGGAATCGGTTCTTCTTTTGTCCAACTAGCGGGTTTTTTACTTTCTAACTCATTAGCTAACCCGGTTGTGCCCATATAAGTTCTTACAAGTCGTTTATAAAACTTTCCTTTTGCGCCCTGACCGGCTGGCAATTGGAGCCCAGAATCTTGTAGTAATTCAGTAGCCTCCTTCGCCACATCTGTCAGAATTTGTTCTTTATGCTTGGAGATTAAATCCCACGCCTCTTTGCCTCCCCTATCTCCTAGTCCAAGTGGGAATGGTCTTTTTTCAGAATCAAAGACATAGTTACCACCAAAATTACCGAACTCTACAGCACCTGTTGGCATTTTAGTCGATTTAAGCGAAACTCCTAGAAAGGTTGGCTTTGTAGCTTTAAATTTAATCAGTATATCCGCAGGATTATTTGAGCTAACTTGTTGCTGTCCCGTAGGATCAAAAGCTAATTGCAGCATATTCGGTCGGGCAGTCCATGCCACAAACTCTACCTCAGATGGAAACCCGCTCGCTGCTGCCCACGTTTTAACCGCCTCTGCTGCGGCTTCAGCACGACCTTTTTGTGCAGCGATGATTTCAGAAGCATTATCTTTTCCAAAATTCTCGATTAGTTCTTCCTCCCGTGCTTCCATATGAGCCTTCGGATTTCCAAAGACACCATCAGATCTTATCTTTCCCCAATTCTTACCAGCAAAAATATAAGCCGTCCAAATTTCATTAATATCAATTTGATCAGTTTCGCCTTCTGATATAATTTCTGCCTGTTTGTCTATCACCTGCTCAACCAAACGAAAAAGGTCGGAGGCTTCAAAAGAATCGGTGAAGTAATTTTCAACTAATAGATCAAGTTCGTTCATAATATATAAATAGTTTTAATATCCGATTAAATCGCCTTCTGTAATCAGAGTATAAGTAAAAGAATTACCAAATCGTTTTTCCGATCTCTTCATTAGTTCCATGAAGTCTTTAAAGTCCGTGGCATTTTTGAAAACCTGACAGCCTGCCGAATATGCATTTACGAGTTCTGCCTCGCCTGTGGACCGACTTCGATGCAGATTGATGCCGAACATCCCCTCGTCAATGGTCCCCGCATCCCTGTCGTGCTCGTGGTTTAAATTCGCATCCCTGTATACCCTAACATTTTTGTTCCTCTGGCACAGAGCCTCATACTTGCCGCGATGGAGGTCGATTTTATATGCACCTCGATATTGATCTGGAACAAGCAACGCGCACCCTTTGCTGTTCATTGGCTTTTCTTGCCAAACTTTACCAGGGTCGGTAGTGATAGAATAGCTTCGCACTTCCCAGTTTGCTCTTGAGTCGCGGTATATTACGAGAAGCGCATCATCAAATTTATTAAAGATGTCTACTTCGCTGCGGACGCCAATAATATTAACGTTCCAGGGCTTTTTACTCGTTAAGCCAAAAAAGGCATAATTTTTTGTCTCCAAAGCTCTTCTAAACTGTTCTTTAATTATAAAGGCGTGAAGCCCTTTTATGGTAGCCATATAATTCCTCTAAAAAATAGTATCAGCAATACCCAGTTCAACTGCTTCTTCTGCGGTGAAGTAGGCATTGACTTTTCTATTTATAATTTTCTTAAGATGTGCTTTGGTCATATTTGTTTCTTCAACCATTGCCTCAATATATTTGTTTTGGGTCCAACGAATCTCATCCATTTCATTTTCAAGGGTGTGAAGTGGACCCATATTACCACCAAGAACGCTATGGATCATGACACGACAGTTTTTGCCGACTCGACGTTTTCCTGGTGTGCCCGAAGCCAATAGAAGAGTTCCGGCAGAGAACACTTTTCCCAAGCCTATCGTATAGATATCACAGTTTTCTCGCACGACGCGCATTAAGTCGTGAAGCCCAAACATTTCTTGTGCATTTCCACCGAGAGTAGAGATAACAAATTCAAATGGTTTATAACTTGTTATAATATCCGACTTTTCATCTTCGGGATCTTCTAGCGAATATGTTATTCCGCTTTCATATAAGGATATCATACCATAGATTAATTCGCCTGCTTTTTCTTCATCAAGATCGCCACAGAGCCCCATAACACGCGGTGCCTCATCCTCCTTCGCTATAACATGAACTGCTTTTTTTTCTTCTTCGTCTTTGCCTTCTTCTTTTTTCTTTTGTCCCAATTGCGGTGTAAAGATCACAGAACTGCTCCTTGTTGGATCATTTTTTTATTTCTAATTTTTTCGTTACCGTGAGAAGTCATTTCAACCAAATGAATTGGGAAAGTTTCCGCCCACGTCTGCCATGTATGTGTATTGGCGAATGTTTTTGCGAAGATATAAGTAAATTCTTTAGTTTTTATATTGTAGCCATCGCCAACAACCGTCCATTCAGACAATATTTTTAAAACCTTGTTTAACTTTCTCTTGCCCTTAATATTGTCCACTTGTATACAATATTCTGTTTTATTATATTCGTTTTCTCGTTTCCATGCCCAAGCTTTCATAACACCCTCCTTTGTGTATATATATAATATATTATAACAAGATCCACTCTACGTGTCAAGTATTATTTTTTTTATTAAATTTTGCAACAAAGTCTTTTAATTCACTTAAATTTAATACCTCTTCTTTAACAATATCTTTAGCGGTAGGCGCACCTTTCTTGGTGTAGTCTGGACCTTTGTATGCAACTTTCAATGGGGAAGATCTTGGGTCAAAGTGGGGGTACTTTTCTGCTGGAGCAGTGCGCGTAATCTTGGCTTGCAGTGACTTGCCCATTGTCATATAAAGTGCCTCGTCCACCTCTGGCGGCATGGGAAACTTTTCAGGAGCTTCCATATGTTCGGCTCCATATTGAGCAATATCAGTAATTTCATCGCCCAATGTTCCAACACCTCGACCTTGAATATATTTAAGGGCATCATATATAACACGACCTGTCGGGTTTAAAGGGGCTTCTGGTGCGAGCCATTTAGAAAGATTTGTTTGTGCTGTCAATAGAATCTGGCTGGCTTCGTCCCATGTTACACCTTGAAACGGGTTACGCATATATCTAGAGCGCCTTTCTCCTCTCGGATCTTTAAGTTCTAATGTGTCGTCTTGAGTCATAGAAACATCAAAATTAGCTCTGATTTTGCCCGTCTTTACGTCAAAGATGTTTGGATATACTTTATCCGAAAGAAGAGTGACACCGCGCTCTTGTCCTAGCTGTAAATAAGCCCCATCCCTTACAACGTTTATTTGATACTTGTTGGCAATTTGTCTTGTTTGTTCCCTGCCAACCGTTCTTTCTCCTTCTTCGCCGCGCTTTTGATCAGACATAACAGAAAAATCCGGTGGCACATTAATCTGAAAGATCGCCACATCATATCCTATTTCAACAAGAGCCCGCACGATATCTTGCATCTTTGTAATTTTTTCGCCAGGAGTGTCAATTAATAGCGGCAGACATTTATTAACATATCTCCGCATTTTATTTGCGCTGGCTTGCTGTAATAGTTTTCGCAATTCTTGCTTAACTATGTGCGGACCTTCTTCAAAATTAAGCGATAGTCCGTATTTAGGGAACACGTCTTCAACAAGTTCATCAGTATTAATAACAATAAAATTATCAGGGAGCCCAAGCACATCTTTAATGAATGTTTTGCCCGCGCCTGCGGGTCCGAAAATAAAAACTACCTTAAAGGGGTTTTGAACTTGTGTAATACCCCTTTGAAGAGCTTCTCGGATCTTTACTTCTTGAATTAATTTTCTAAGTTCGTTTATCTGCATTGTAGTCTAAATGAAAACCATAAGTGGTCAAACGTAAATAGTTCTTTGTTGTTGTTAACACTATTATAACATAAAAGCCGTGGACTAGCCACGGCTTTTAATTAATTTAGGAGATTAGTTCCACTGTCTATTTTCTGTTTGAAAGACGGGCAACAACACGGCGCAGAACTTCGCTAACGACTTCCTCGTCATCAAGTACTTCTGCTATTTCTTCTTCCTCGTCTTCTTTTAGCCAACGACCAGTGGGATGACCATTGCCATCTTTTACTTGCTTGCCGGGTCCGTGACCCTTGTTGGCAGTCTTATCTTCTTGAAGGGCAAGTTCGTCTTCCTCTTCCTCTTCGCCCGCTGGGGCTCCGAGATCTAATCCGGCTTCTTCGGGGGGTAGTTCACCAAGATCAGGCTCGCCAAGCTCGCCTTCTAAGTCTTCTAAGCCTTCTAAGCCACCTGCTGCGCCCATTTCGTCTTCAACTTCGACTTCAATTGGCTCGGGTAAACCAAGAGCGTCTTCCAACTCTTGTGCAACAGCCCGAACAATATCAGCAGCAAGATTTTGTGCTTGTTCAGGTTCTAAACCTAAATCCTCACCCCCTTCGTCGGAAACTTCCATGTCTGCAACCTCAACATCTGCGACATCACCAAGGTCGTCACCGACCTCGGGTGGTAATTCTTCTCCCGGTCCTTCATCGCCGGGTAACTCATCTTCATCTCTGTCGCCATAATATCCTCCCCCCATCTCATTGACAGCGGGAATACCAGCAAGACCCTGAAAGCGACGAATTTGGGACTCTGATAGAAACTTTTTGCTCATTGTAAAACTCTCCTAAATTTGATATCGTGCAAAATAATCATATATAATTAGAAAGCTAACCAACAAAAGGCATAAAAATCACAGAAGTTTCTTTAACTTAGCAAGGACGCCTTTTTCTATTTGTTGAACCCTTGCTGGGGTTAACTGTAGTCTCTCCGCAATCTCTCTTAATTTCATTGCGCCATTATTTTTAATTGCGATATTAACACAATTCATATCTTCTTTATAATCAATCCAGCAGCGGCATTCCTTAATTGGGCATCTTACATCTAATTCAATACATTTTTCAGCGCACTCTATCATAATTCAGGGTGCTCCTTGGCAAGAACATCAAATATATCTTCAATTTCTCCATCATTAATACCAAATTTTGATGCAAGCTCTTCTCCTGCCTGTTTCAGTTTATCTGACTTCTGGTGACGTTGGGCAGACTTAATGCTGCTGTTTTGAAGCTTCCATGCGTCGAACCACTCCATAAAACGTTCATCTTCTTGCAAAAAAGCTTTTACAGCACCCCGTAAAAAAGCTGCCTGCGTTACTCCGTGGTGATGAAGTTTGATCTTTAAATCAACTTTGTGTGATTGAGGAAGATTTGCATATATTTTTTCAGCAGGCTCATCCCATTGTTTTTTAGGCATCGTATCTCCACTTAATGTGGGTATTACTTTCTGCTAATCCTGATTGAGTTTGACGAACAAATTGAGCATTCTCTCTTAATTCTTTGAGATTGCGAGCGCCGCTATATGATAAACCGCTCCGTATTCCATTTTCTAGCTCTTGCAATATATTAATAACGGGCCCTTTATATGGGACAACTGTAGTGATGCCTTCCAGAGAGGACACGTTGCCGCGCCAGTCCATTTGTGCATCTTTGCTTGCCATTCCGCGATACGACTTAAGCTTCTTGTCTATTTGATGGATAACATCTCCTGGTGCCTCGGTTGTTCCGGCGAGCAAAGACCCTACCATAGCAAAATCAGCGCCTGCTGCGAGCGCCTTTACGATATCACCAGAATTTTTAATACCGCCATCAGCAATAATTTTTACATCTGGAAACTTATCTTTAATTCGCGCACAATCAATAATCGATGCTAAAGTTGGCATCCCATGTCCAGTTTGAATACGAGTTGAACAAATAGATCCCCCTCCTATTCCGACCCGTATGCTGTGTGCTCCAAGTTGCGCTAATGCAAAAGCGCCTGTATATGTTGCAACATTTCCTGCCATCAAGTGAACTATATGTCCATACTTGTCTTTTAAATTGTGGAGCGCAACGTGCATTAATAAATGATCGCCATGGGCTACATCGAGACATAACACGCTAGCACCAGCAGATACAAGCTCTCTTGCTCGTTCCAAATAGTCTCCGGTGATTCCAATAGCAGCACCAACTGTTTTTGTGCCGCCTCCTGATGCTTCGGAAACCATGGTCGCCTGTTTATCAATAGAATTATATCTATGGATAATGCCTAATCCGCCGAATTCCGACATCTTCTTTGACATGCTTGTGCCACACACAGTATCCATTGGGCTGGCAATAATTGGCACCCTAAGTTCAATCCCCTCCGATATCTCCGAAGATAATGTCACCTCGCTTCGTGATTTGATATCACTATATTGGGGCAATAATAAAATATCATCAAAAGTTAAAAGTGTTTCAAGATCCATCTTCTTCCTCCATGGTCTTTAGAAAGTTGTTAATTACTTCTTGTGCCGTGTTCCAGCACGTCGGACAATAAAGCCGAACAGGGTTATCCTTTTCTTGTTCTCTGACCACAACATTCCAAGTGGTAGCCATTTCTTTATCATTCTTGTCATATGCCGCCGTGCAAGCGGTACATTCTTCGGGTAACTTGCCAAACATAGCAACTTTGGTTGCCAGTTCGTCGTTTCCATCTTTTCGTAATTGCGCTTCTTGTGCTCGTCTTTGTTTTCTATTCATCGATGAAGTGCTCCCATACGAGGATAGTCGTGCCCCCACCCTTCGGGCAGTTTATTAAATATCACTACTGCCGATGGGAATGGGGCGCTGTTTTGGCTATTGCCAAACTTCAGACGACCTTTAACAAAATATACCAGTTCCGCCTTCATAACGTAGTCGTGCCAATATCTCGTATCTGTCCGTGCTGGAATCAGCATTACAACTTTTGTACTGGGGTCTTGCGACTCTTCATATGCCTTCTTAATCCACGCTTCAATTCCTCTACCATATGGAGGATTAACAAATACTGTATGTCCTTGCCAACTTTTTGATAATCCATTTTCTGGCTCGGTATAAAAATTGTCGCACTTAGCATTGTAAGGGCTTGCACAGGGATCAAGGTCAAAAGGTCCAAACCTCCAATGTAATTTATTATAAAAATCTTGGGGAGTTGACCATTCTCCCGATTTGCTGGAAAACATTGTATCCTGGACTGCCTTATTCATTATTAATCCTTTGAGTTGCTTTATTATAATATTCTTCATCTATCTCGCAGCCCACAAAGCTACGATTAGTATTCTGTGCGGCTACCGCTGTAGTTGCGGAGCCTGCAAAACAATCCAAAACTAAATCGCCTTCATTGGAGTGCTTCGTGATTAGTGCTTCAAAAAGAGGAAGACTTTTCTGTGTGGGATGAAATCTAGATTTACCACCCTGCAATGGGTACTCGTACACACCCTTGTCATACTTGCTATTGAATGTAGGCTTTGATCTCTTAATTCCAAGTAGTGCGATCTCTCTGCAATTTGTTAAATAATTGACGCTGCTGTTAATTGGTTGTGGGTTTGTTTTAAGCCATTCGATAAAACGAATCTGTTTAAAATTTTCAGTCTCAAGCATGCTTTTGAGATTTGTTAACTTCCACAAATCAAAAAACACAATACAGGTACCACTGGGTTTCAATACACGATAGAAGTGTTTGATGAACATTTCAAGCTGCTCTATTGTGAATTCAGAGTCCCAGTCGCCATAATTAGTTTTCACTGCGTACTTTTTACCATAAATGCTGCCGTACTTCAGAAAGTCGGCTTTCATTTTTACAAGCGTCTTGTCTCTATTCTCAGGCTTTACTTGAGATTTTTCAAACCACTCGCTCCACTGTTCTTCTGTCTTATAATCAAGCCAATCTTGCTCAGCCATAACGTTGACAGAACCAGACATATCTTGTGCAGCGACGTGATTAACCCACTTGTCCATCCCAGAATCACGCGATGTGATGTAAGGAGGATCTGTTAAGATAAGATCTACAGACTCATCCGGTATATCTGATAAGAACTGTAGACCTTCTTGATGCTTGAGTTCGATCATCTTAATACTTATCTATAGAAATCCACGGCGTACAACTAGTCTTTGCTGCCTGAAGCTCGGGCGTAGTCTGCGGTGGTTGATATAGAAAATCTACTACCTTAACTTTCGATATAGATGTGTGCCAATATTTAAAAAATTCACCATTAGCTGTTCTCTTCTCTGCCATTTTTTTGGCATCTGTTAAATCTTTTCTATCTAAAGATTGCACTATATGCACACGGTCAAATTTGCTTTTTTCACGCCCCACTTGAATAGTCTGCATATTCGCACCCTTCATTGGGTCTGTCATCACAACCAACTTGTGCCTAATTCCTTCTTTATCTGTGATAATTGGAATAGTAGTGCCCTTGTATTCAAATTTTAAACCTAGAGAATTGTTGTTATTATAATATTCAACCATCTGTCGTTTGCTCATAGTATCAGATTTAAAGCTGTTTGTAGTTGAATTGAAAAAGCTTTTAATTAACGCACTTTTCTTTTTAGCAGAGGCATAGGCTGGCATATAGGTGCTAATATACTCTACAAGTTGTTTTCTTTGCTCTTCTTCTTTCATGTCAACAAACTTTTTGACAATACCATTCTGTACTAGATCTAGCTCACCACTGTTTGCTTCGTCTTCTAATGTAGAAAGATTATCTTCAGAATCAGCCGGTTGGTAGGGCTTTGAAAGGTTGTTCTCAATGCTTTGGAACTTTCTTAATTCAGATCGTTGGTAATTATATAGATTTACCCATAAGTAACCAAGATGTGGATCCAAGTCCTTAATAGTTTCTCCCCTCAATGTCAGAGTTTCAGTAGCTTCTTTTCGATGACTGCCCCATCGCAAACGAATAGAAGTGTTCCCGCGAGCATCCGAGACGATCTCGACACAGGCACCTTCATCTTGTCCCGTGTACAAAAAAGAATCAGCAAGTTCCGCTATCTTCTTTTGATCCCTTCCTTTCTTTCGCGGTTGCGTATTTTTATCAGTCGTAATCAGTTTTACCGGGATTGCATATTCTGTCACCATGGTTGGGGAACCGAAATAATGACTCCGAACGGGACATTTCACCGATCTTGTGGTGACTGCAATCTTTTTTATATATTTAACACCACTTGGGTTGCTCTTCGCAAGGGGCTTGGCTATTGACATAAGTTTTGTTTTCATTTGTATCTCCTTAAATTATTTTTTTTCCTGTGAGAATTTGATCTTCGCTCAAAGTAGCGCTAAGGCGCGGGTCTTTGCG
>Ga0114905_1001883_pt1 | contig 11225 bp, 10 predicted proteins | sample MalvireepMed_b05_FD_83499 | JGI IMG/M metagenome (GOLD analysis project Ga0114905, IMG submission 83499) | Marine viral communities from the Global Malaspina Expedition - Malaspina viral metaG DeepMed_b05 | ecosystem: Environmental > Aquatic > Marine > Oceanic | place: Mediterranean Sea...
AACCCTGACCGTCGAACCAGCTGTTCACCGTGCCGCACCCAGACAGAAGCAGCAGCCCGCCCGTCAGGATGGCACCTGTCGCCGTTCGCATAAATCTCATCTGCTCAAGCTCCTGCCCGTCTCGTCTTTGCGCACCTGCATACTCGGGCACCGGGCGCGCGACAAGCCGCGAATGCCTTAGACAAAGGACGCCTCGAGACACGCGCGCCGGGCCGCCCGACAGCGTTGTGGCAATTGCGCATCACTGATTTGCTTGTTGCCCGGGGCGTCCAGCGCAGAGTTGCAAACGAAGGGTCCGAAGGCGCATAGAAAGCCCATCAAGGCCGGGCTACCCGGATTGGTACGTGCCTTACGAACACATGAGGGAAACAATGAAAAGCATTCTGTTTGCTACCACCGCGCTGGTTGCAACCGCAGGCGTCGCCTCGGCAGAAATCGCCCTGACCGGTAACGCCGAAATGGGTATCTACGCTCCGGCCGTCAACGACGACGGCGACCTGGAAATGGGCGACACCCAGTTCTTCACCGACATGGACATCCGTTTCACCCTGTCCGGCGAAGCTGACAACGGCCTGACCTTCGGCGCAACCATCGACCTCGACGAAGCTGCTGACCGTAACAACCCCGGCCGTTTCGAAAGCCCGAACGTCCAGGGCGGTGAAGCGATCTTCATCTCCTACGGTGGCGCGACCTTCACCATGGGTGACACCGACGGCGCTCTCGACGCTCGCGTGCCGGAACTGGCGCTCGCAGCTGGTTCGCTGGCCGACGACGAAACCGTTCACCTCGGCTTCAACCACGCCGACGGCTTCGACGAGGGTGACGACGGCGAGTACCGCGTGATCGACGACGGCGTCGGCCTCTCGCTCGACGGCTACGGCGACGGTCAGATCGCTCGTATCGACTACGCCTACGACGCCTTCACCTTCTCCGCATCGATGGAGCAGGTTGCAGACGGCGCCGACGCAGAGAACGCGGCTGGTGACGACATCGGCGACACCATCTGGGCTGTCGGTGTGGCCTACTCCGGTCAGCTGTCGACCATCGACCTGACCGTTGGTCTCGGCTACCAGACCCTCGACGAAGTTGCAGACGTGACCTCGGTCGCAGCAACCGGTGGCTTCGGCAACGGCTTCTCCGCCGGCCTGACCTACACCGACATGTCCATCGAAGGTGGTGACGACATCGAGCACTGGGGCGTTGGCTTCGGCTACGAGATGAACGCCATCGCAGTCGGCATGAACTACGGTGAGTACACCCAAGAGGACGACAAGCTGTCCGGCTTCGGTCTGGCCGCTTCCTACGACCTCGGCGGCGGTCTGTCCGCTCGCTTCGGCTACGGCTACTCGGACATCGATCCGGACGGCGCGTCGAGCGACGACTACGACACCTACTCGCTGGGTCTCAGCATGAACTTCTAATCTCCTCTGAGATTAGGATAAGGGAAGAGCGGGCATTTGCCCGCTCTTTTCTTTTTGTCCGACCGAAAGGAGCCCGCCATGCTGCCGCTCTCCGCCGACACCAAGGCCCGGCTGATGAAACAGGCCGCCGACGACATGGCGCAGGGGCGTCTCGTCAAGGCCCGCAGCGCCTTGCAACAGCTCGCCCTCGCCGACCCCAAGCGGGCCGATATCCCCTACCAGCTGTCGCGCATCGCCTTCGAACTGGGCGACCGCGAGACCTGCCTCGCCGAGCTGCGCAAGGCGGTGAAACTCGCCCCCGGCAATCCGCAGCTCACCCGGCATGCCGCCGAGCGCTTTCGCCATCTCGGCGCCAGCGAGGAGGCGCTCGCCGCCTATGACCGGCTGATCGCCGCCCCCGGCAACAGCCTTGGCGCGCAGGCGGACAAGGCGCATTACCTGCAACATCTCGGACGCTTCGACGAGGCCGAGACGATCTTTCGCAAGCTGTTGAAGCAACACCCCAAAGAGGCGCAGCTCTACCGAATCTTCCTCGGCGGCAAGACGCTCGCCAAGGGCGATCCGCTGGTGCCCGAGATGGAGAAGCTCTGGGCCCGCAAGGACCTGCCCGAGCCCGCCTGCATCCAGCTTGGTTATGCGCTCGGCAAGGCGCTGGACGAGACCGGGCAGCCCGAGAAGGGCTTTGCCTGCGTCGCCCGCGCCAACGCGCTGCAACGCAAGGCCGCGCCCTTCGACAACGCCGCACAGGATCGCGAGTTCGCCACCGTGCGCACCGCGCAGGACGACCTTTCCGCCCTGCCCGCGCCCGCACCAGAGCCCGCCCTCACCCCGCGCCCGGTTTTCGTCACCGGCATGCCGCGCTCGGGCACCACGCTGGTCGAGCGCATCCTCGCCGCGCACAGCGACGTCAGCGCCGGCAACGAGCTGGGGCTGGCGCTGAAGCTCGCCTACGGCATTTTCGGTGCCGGCGAGCAGATGCGCCCGATCACCGACGCCGCCAAGCTCGAGGCCTTTGCCCGGCGCTACACCACGCTGGCCCGGCGCGACGTGCCCGGCGACAGGCCGGTGATCACCGACAAGTCGATTCTCTCCTACCTGATCATCGGTCTGCTGCACCGCACCCTGCCGCAGGCCCGCTTCGTGGTGGTGCAGCGCGATCCGCGCGACATCGCCCTGTCGATCTACAAGAACTATTTCAACACCGGCAGCCATCGCTACGGCAACGATCTCGCCGACATCGCCCATGCCATCAAACGCTTCCGCGGCTTTGTCGCGCATTGGAAGCAGGCGCTGCCCGGCGTCGTGCACGAGATCCGCTACGAGGCGCTCGTCGCCGATCCCGAGCCGCAGTCTCGGGCGCTGATCGCCGCGGCGGGGCTTGACTGGCAGGACGCCTGCCTCGATTTCCACAAGAACACGAGCGGCGCCGTGAAGACCCTCAGCGTCAGCCAGGCGCGCCAGCCGATCTATACCGGCTCGGCGCAGGCCTGGAGAAAACACGAGCGCGAGTTGCAACCCTTCATCGAGGCGTGGGGAGACGAACCATGGGACTGACCGACATCCGCGAGCGCGTGGCCAAGGCCGAGGCAAAGGCCGGACGGCCTGAAGGCTCGGTAGAGCTGATCGCGGTGAGCAAGGTGCAGCCGATCGAGCGCGTCGAGGCGGTGCTCGAGCAGGGCCACCGGCTTTACGGCGAGAACAAGGTGCAGGAGGCGCAGGGCAAATGGCCGGCGCTGAAGGAGCGTTTCGACGGCGTCGACGTGCACCTGATCGGGCCGCTGCAGACCAACAAGGCGCGGCAGGCGATGGAGCTGTTCTCGGCGATCCACGCGGTCGACCGGCCGAAGCTTGCCAACACGCTGGCGCGGCTGGCGCAGGAGATCGGCCACTGCCCGGATCTCTTCGTGCAGGTCAATACCGGCGAGGAGCCGCAGAAGGCGGGCATCCTGCCGGCCGACGCGGATGCCTTCATCAAGGAGGTGCGCGGGCTCGACCTGCCGCTCAAGGGGCTGATGTGCATCCCCCCCGTCGAGGACACCCCGTCGCTGCATTTCTCCTTGCTGGCCAAGATCGCCGAGCGCAACGGGCTCGAGGGGCTGTCGATGGGCATGTCCTCGGATTTCGAGCAGGCGATCTCGCTCGGCGCGACCCACGTGCGGGTCGGCTCGGCGATCTTCGGGGAGCGCGATTACGGGTGAGGTGACGGCGGGGGCGCCATGCGCTTTGACTCCGCATCGCACACCGTGGCTTGAGCGAAGACCTCGGCGCGGAATCAAGGCCGAAGGCCGCCGCGCCATCGCCGGCCCGCCCCACCGGGCTGGCGATTTTGTGACGCAAGCACCGTGTGTTGAGGTCCTTCGGACTTGGCCGGGATAAAACAAGAGGTTCCAGAGGGACATCGCCATCCCGCGGGCCGGCGATGACACGGCGGCGCCCAACCACCCAGCCAGATCCGCCCTGATCCCCCCTCCCCGCATCGCCCCGTCTTGCGCCCGCCGGCGGACGGGGCTAGGCCTTCGCCCATGCGGATCATCCGGGATTACCAGTATGTCGAGCCCCAGGACCGGGGCGCCAGCGTGGCCATCGGGAACTTCGATGGCGTGCATCGCGGTCACCAGGCGGTGATCGGCCTCGCGCGCGCGGCGGGTGGCGACGCGCCGCTCGGCGTGCTCACTTTCGAGCCGCACCCGCGCGAGTATTTCGCCCCCGAGTCGCCCCCCTTCCGGCTGATGTCGGCCAAGGCGCGCGCCTCGCGGCTCGAGAAGCTCGGCATCGATCGGCTCTACGAGATCAACTTCAACGCCGCCCTCGCCGCGCTCACCCCGGAGGAATTCGCCCGCAAGGTGATCAAGGACGGGCTGGGCCTCAAGCACGTGGTCGTCGGCGCCGATTTCTGCTTCGGAAACAAGCGCGCCGGCACCGTCGATGACCTGAAGCGCTTCGGCGAGGAGATGGGCTTTGGCGTCACCGTGGCCCCGATCCTCGAACACGAGGGCGGGCAGGTGAGCTCGACCGCGATCCGGCAAGCGCTTACCGATGGCCGCCCGCGCGACGCCGCCGCCCAGCTTGGCCACTGGCACCGCATCGAGGGCACGGTGATCGGCGGCGAGCAGCGCGGCCGCGAGCTGGGCTATCCCACCACCAACATGTCGATCGACGGGCTGCACCCGCCGAAGCTCGGCGTCTACGCGGTGCTGGTCGAGGTGCTCACCGGCGAGCACAAGGGCCACTACCACGGCGCCGCCTCCATCGGGGTGCGCCCGATGTTCGGCGAGAACCGCCCGAATCTCGAAACCTTCATCTTCGACTTCAAGGGCGACCTCTACGGTGCCACGCTGTCCATCGGCTTGGTCGAGTACCTGCGCCCGGAGCTGAAATTCGACAGCCTGGACGCGCTGATCGAGCAGATGGATGCCGACTGCGCACGCGCCCGCGACATCCTGGAGGCGCTATGAGCGATCCCATCGACCGCAGCGGCCTCGCCCCGCGCTTCTGGGAAACCAAGGCCCTCAAGGACCTCTCCGAGCGTGAGTGGGAGGCGCTTTGCGACGGCTGCGGCAAGTGCTGCCTGAACAAGCTCGAGGACGAGGAAAGCGGCGAAGTCGCGCTGACCGATGTCGCCTGCCGCCTGTTCGACGACGGCACCTGCCGCTGCGCCCAATACCCGATCCGGCATCAGTTCGTGCCGGAATGCATCGTCCTCAAACCCTCGAATATCGACGAACACGCCTACTGGATGCCCCAGACCTGCGCCTATCGCCTGCTCTGGGCCGGTGAGAAACTGTTCGACTGGCACCCGCTGATCTCGGGCGATCCCGAGACCGTGCACCGGGCCGGCGTGTCGATGCGCGACAGCACCGTGCCCGAGTTCGAAATCGACGAGGACGATTGGGAAGACCACATCATCGAGGAGCCCGTCTGATGTTCTTTGCCTCCGACAATTCCGGCCCGGTCCCGCCGCAGGTACTCGAGGCCATGACCCGCGCCAACGCGGGCCACGTGGCCGGCTACGGCGCCGACGACCTGAGCCTTTCCGTGACCCAGCGGCTGCGTGACCTCTTCGAGGCGCCAGAGGCGGCGGTCTACCTCGTCCCCACCGGCACCGCCGCCAACGTGCTGGCACTGGCCTGCCTCTGCCCGCCCTACGCCACGGTGTTCTGTTCGCCGGCCGCGCATATCCACGAAGACGAGTGCAACGCGCCCGAGTTCTTCACCGGCGGCGCCAAGCTCACGCTGGTGGGCGACAGCGACCGCATGACGCCGGACACCCTGCGCGCCGCCATCGAGGGCGAAGAGACGCGCGGCGTGCACGGCCCCAAGCGCGGGCCGGTCTCGATCACCCAGATCACCGAACGCGGCAACGTCTATTCCATGGAGGAGCTGCACGCCCTGACCGCGGTGGCGAAAGAATACGACCTGCCGGTGCATCTCGATGGTGCGCGCTTCGCCAATGCCGCCGTGAAGCTCGGCGTCACCCCCGCCGAGATGAGCTGGAAGGCCGGCGTCGACATCTGCGTCTTCGGCGGCACCAAGAACGGGCTGATGGGCGTCGAGGCGGTGGTGATCTTTGACACGGCCGCGCGCTCAAGCAGCGAAGCGGTAGCGCTTAAAGACAAGGCCGCGGAGTTCGAATACCGCCGCAAGCGCGGGGCTCTGCTGTTCTCCAAGCACCGCTACCTCGCCGCGCAGATGGACGCCTACCTCTCCGACAACCTTTGGCACGACCTCGCCAGCCGCGCCAACGCGCGCTGCGACCAGCTCGTGCAGGGGCTGAAAGGCGCCGGGCTGCGCGTGGCCAATGACAGCCACGCCAACATGGTGTTCTTCGAGATGTCGCGCGGGGCGCACAAGGCGGTGATGGCGCAGGGCGCCGACTATCACCTCTTCGACACCCCCGAGGGCCCCGATGACGAGACCGCCATGGCGCGCCTCGTCTGCGACTGGTCGCTGAGCCCCGAGCAGGTGGCGCAATTCCTCGATCTGGTGCGCGCAGCGGCCTGAGCCGCGACCGGCCCCGACATGCAAAGAGGCGGCACGGGCCGCCTCTCACAAACATCGATCACCGGCACGGGGGCCACGCCCCGCCGGCTCAGTTCATCTGGAAATGCAGCGCGTAGCTGCCATCCTCGAACGCCCCGAACAGATCGGGGATATCGGGATGGTCCACCGGCTCACCGGAGTAATCCGCGACGAGGTTCTGTTCCGAGACATAGGCCACGTAAAAGCTCTGATCGTTCTCGGCCAGCAGGTGGTAGAACGGCTGATCCTTCACCGGACGGGCATCCTCGGGAATCGCTTCGTACCACTCCTCGGTGTTGCTGAACTCGGGGTCGACATCGAACACCACGCCGCGGAACGGGTGCTTGCGATGCCGGACGACCTGGCCCAGATGATATTTGGCGCGCTGTGTGTGCATAAAGACCTCTTGGTCCGAGTTTTGACATTTTCGTGGCAAGTTGTCCAACTTCACCGGCATTTAACGCGGAAACACTCTGTGAACACCGGACAGACAGTGAACAATTCCGGCGCAGAAGGCGCACTCGCATTTTGATACGAAACGCATCGGCGTGGCGTCGCCGCCGCCTGCTCCCATCGGAATTGTGATTCCCACCCGGCCGCTGATCGGCTAAACTGGAGTGAGGCAAGAAACATAAAACCACATAAAAAGCGAGAGGCAGATGAGCAGATGGCTTCGCGCGTTGGTGATCGTATTGTTGGCCGCGTCCTGCGGGGGCGGTGGCAGCGGGCGGTCGCCCAATAACCTCGAGGATGCCTGCGCGATCCTCAAGGAGCGCCCGCACTACACCCGCGCATTCCGCGCCGCAGAGCGCAAGTGGGGCGTGCCCGTGCACGTCCAGATGGCGACGATCTACCAGGAAAGCAAGTTCAAGTCCGACGCCCGGACCCCGTTCCGCTATTCGCTGGGGGTGATCCCCTACGGACGGCAGAGCTCGGCCTTCGGCTACAGCCAGGCGCTCGACGGCACCTGGGACGAGTATCTCGAATCCACCGGTACACGCCGCGCCCGTCGCGACGACATCCGTGACGCGACCGATTTCATGGGTTGGTACATGGCCGAGACGGCACGCAGCCTCGGCATCAGCATGCGCGATGCCCGCAACCAGTACCTCGCCTATCACGAGGGGCGCGGCGGCTTCAAACGCGGCACCTACAACAACAAGGCCTGGCTGCTGCGGGTGGCCGACGATGTCGGCAACCGCGCGGTGGTCTACGAGGTCCAGCTGGCGAACTGCCGCGCGGCGCGCTGAGCGCCACGCGGCCACCGGGTGCCGTCAGCGCACCCGGTTCACGTCGAACACGCTGTTGGGCAGGCTGGTCTTCTCGAGCCCGCCCAGCACAACGGTGGTGGTGCTGCCATTGCCGTCGCGGATGATCCACTGGCGCAGCTCCACCGGGTTGCCGGTGAACTTCATCTGGATCGAGCCGTATTCCGGCCGCTTCGGGTCCTGCGCGGTGACGGTGGTCGCGGTGCCGTCGTAATCATGCCCGATCACCATGCCCGCCTGCGCGAGGTTGACGTTGCGGTCGAGAATGATCGACAGCGGCGTCTGGCTCAGCGGATAGGTCTCGGGCTGACCGCCGACCTTCTTGTCGAAGACGTAGACCGCCCCGGACCACGCCAACACCAGCGCCTGCTCCGGCGGGTTGTACTCGAACCGAACCTTGCCCGGGCGCTTGATCAGGATCTTGCCGGTCGAGATCGAGCCGTCGCTGTTGACCTGGGTGAACGGGCTTTCGGCCGACTGGATCGAGTTGAGATAGGTCGACAGCGTGTTCAGCGAGAGCTGCTGCGCCGCTGCCGGAAGCGCGGTCAGCATCAGCGCGGTCAGCGCGGCGGTGAGAATTCGGAGCATATGTTGGGTCCTTCGTCCTGCTCGGGTCTTTCGATGACATGGCATGTCGGGCGCGGTTAAGCGATAGCAGCGGCTCTTCAACCTGATATCAGCAGCCAGACACTGCCGATCAAGGCCGCACCGGCACCGGTCAGCGCCACGGCCATGAGAATCCCGTCATTCAGCGTGATCGCGAGGCCCAGGAGCGCGATCGCCAGCATCGGCACCAGCGCCGCGAACGGCACCAACTCGAGCGGCGGCACGCTCAGGCACAGGATCGCCGCGAGACCCGCCGCCGCTTTCTGCACCGGCTGGGTCGTCAGCACCTTCAGGCGCGGCCCGAAAAGCCGGTCGAGCCGGTCCGCCCAGGGCCGCAGCCGGGTTGTGGCCTTGCGCAGGCTGTCCTCCTCCACCGCGCGCTCGCGCACCACCCGCGGCAGCCAGATCCGGCTTTCGCCGAACAGGCTCTGCACCGCGATCAGGAACAGCGCCACCGCGAAGAGGCTCGGCACCACCGGGATCGCTCCAAGCGGCGAGATCACCAGAAGCGCCGGCACGAAGAGCAGAGGGCCGATGCCGCGGTCCCCGACATCCGACACCACGTCGGCAACCGAGACCTCACGCTCGCGGTCGGCGCGGCGGCTCAGGGTATCGAGCAGGGCATTGACGGACTGGTCTGACGGCATGGTGGGGCTCTCCTTTCGGCCCAGCCCAACGCCCCATGCGCCGCTCCGTTCCCGCAAGGCCTCCGGACACGGAAAAGCGCGCAGCCTCGCCACGCCCTCCCGGTCTTCTCTGGTTCTGAAATACCTCGGGGGTGAATTGGCCCGCAGGGCCAAGAGGGGGCTGGCCCCCTCATCCCCTCGACATCCCGCGCGCCGTTCGGGCGGGCATCCAATGCCCCCTCCCCAGGCAGGGGAGGGGGCCCGGCAGGCCATCAGGCCTGCTCGGGCACCAGGATCTCGCGCTTGCCGACGTGGTTGGCGGCCGAGACCACGCCCTCGTCCTCCATCTGCTCCACGAGGCGCGCCGCCTTGTTGTAGCCGATGCCCAGCTTGCGCTGGATGTAGGAGGTCGAGCACTTGCGGTCCTTGATGACGATCGCCACCGCCTGGTCGTAGAGCGCATCCTCGCCGCCGGTATTGCCGCCGGTGTTGAGCCCCAGGACCGCGTCGATGTTGTCGGCCTTCTCGTCATCCGGGCCCTGCACCACGCCGGAGACGTATTCCGGCGGACCGAAGGCCTTGAGGTGGTTCACCACTTCCTCGACCTCTTCGTCCGAGCAGAACGGCCCGTGGCAGCGGGTGATCCTGGCGCCGCCTGCCATGTAGAGCATGTCGCCCATGCCCAGAAGCTGCTCGGCACCCATCTCGCCCAGGATGGTGCGGCTGTCGATCTTCGAGGTCACCTGGAACGAGATCCGGGTCGGGAAGTTCGCCTTGATCGTGCCGGTGATGACGTCGACCGAGGGGCGCTGGGTGGCCATGATCAGGTGGATGCCCGAGGCCCGCGCCATCTGTGCCAGGCGCTGGATGCAGGCTTCGATCTCCTTGCCCGCCACCATCATCAGGTCGGCCATCTCGTCGACGATCACGACGATGTAAGGCATCTTCTTGGGCTCGAACTCCTCGGTCTCGAACACCGGCTCGCCGGTCTCGTCGTCAAAGCCGGTCTGCACCGTGCGCTTGAACATCTCGCCCTTGTTGAGCGCCTCCGCCACGCGGCCGTTGTAGCCGTCGATGTTGCGCACCCCCATCTTCGACATCTTGCGGTAGCGGTCTTCCATCTCGCCCACCACCCACTTGAGCGCCACCACGGCCTTCTTGGGGTCGGTCACCACCGGCGAGAGCAGGTGCGGGATGCCGTCATAGACGCTGAGCTCGAGCATCTTGGGGTCGATCATCACCAGCCGCAGGTCGTCGGGGCTGAGCTTGTAGAGCAGCGACAGGATCATCGTGTTGATCGCCACCGACTTGCCCGAGCCGGTGGTGCCGGCGATCAGCAGGTGAGGCATCTTGGCGAGGTTGGCGACCACCGGGTCGCCGCCGATATCCTTGCCGAGCGCCAGCGGCAGCTTCTGGTTGCCGTCGCCATAGTCGCGCGACGACAGGATCTCTCGGAACGACACCATCTCGCGGTGATCGTTGGGCAGTTCGATGCCGATCACCGAGCGGCCCGGCACCGTCGAGACCCGGGCCGAGAGCGCCGACATCGAGCGCGCGATGTCGTCGGCCAGGCCGATGACACGGCTGGCCTTGAGGCCCGGGGCGGGCTCGAGCTCGTACATGGTGACCACAGGGCCGGGACGCACCGAGACGATCTCGCCCTTGACGCCGTAATCGTCGAGCACGGTCTCGAGCATGCGGGCGTTCTCCTCGAGCGCCTCGTCGCTGAGGTGGTGGCGCTCGATGGCGTCGGGGCTGGCCAGCAGGCTCAGCGGCGGGAATTCGAAATCCGAATGGGCCTCCTCGAAGCTCAGCTTCGGCTGCGCCTCTTCCCGGGCGCGGCGCGACGGCTGCACCGGCTTGCGCTCGGCCTGCTGTACCACCTTCTTGGGCTGCACCACCGGGATCGCCGGACGCCGATCGGCGTATTCGGCGGGCATCTCGGGGATGTAATTGTCCTCGTCGGCGTAATCGTCGGCGCCGTCCGCGCCGAGGCCATCATCGGCAAAGACATTCCCGGCCGCATCGTCATAGCCGTAATCGCGATCATAGCCGTCATCCTCGGCCGGGGCGTATCGATCGTCGTATCCCCGTTCCTCGGCCGCGTAGCCGGAGCCCCCCGCGGGGCGGTAATCGGCGAAATCGTCGCTGTCATCGGTGACGGCTTCTTCCGGCTCGGGCTCGAGCTCGAAGGGCGGCGGCGTGGCACCGCCACGGCTCACCAGACGCGCGCCGCTCTCGGCGGGCGCAGCTGGGGCCTCTGGCGCCAGGGCTGCCTGCGCGGC
>Ga0114905_1001884_pt1 | contig 11217 bp, 19 predicted proteins | sample MalvireepMed_b05_FD_83499 | JGI IMG/M metagenome (GOLD analysis project Ga0114905, IMG submission 83499) | Marine viral communities from the Global Malaspina Expedition - Malaspina viral metaG DeepMed_b05 | ecosystem: Environmental > Aquatic > Marine > Oceanic | place: Mediterranean Sea...
AACACACGCTTCTCGTCGGCACGAACATCATGTGGGACGTCGGCCTGATGGGAACCATCATGGCAGAGTGCCGAATTCAACTGAACAACCTCGATACTAAAGAGGTGTTCTTTGGGTTCTCAGACATCGATCCCAACATACTGTCCATCGAGGATGACGTGGTCCACGGTGCGGGTACGACCATCACCAACACCGCATCCGACTTTGTCGGGTTCCTGCTCTCCGCAGATCTGACCGACGACGAGGACTGGCACGCGGTGTACAACGGAGGCTCCGCATCAGCGGTAACCGACTCCACGGCTCTCGACCTCGACGACGACGCAGTCGCAGGTGAGTGGCAGGTACTGAAGCTGGTTCTCAAGATCACCGGCGAGGTGGAGTGGTACATTGACGAGGTTCTCGTCAAGACCCTTGCGGGAGCAGTATCGACCTCGACGGACCTGGCGTTGGCCCTGGCGGTAGAGGCCAAGGGCGCTGCGAATGAGGAGCTGGATGCCGACTACCTATTGGTACGCGGCAGTCGCGACTGGACAGTGTAATTAACGGGGTCTGAGGGGTCTCATCGGAAACTCTCCTCGTTTCCGTTCCCTCAGACCCCATAGGCCTTCTAGTTCAGGTGCGGCCCTAGCCGCACTAGGAGTACAACATTATGGCAGCAGGACCAACTCATAACGGTTGGCGTAGAGATATCGGGAACAGTCGGTTGTCCGTCTATGTAGATGGCACCGAGGTGGCCCTATTTAACGACACAGTTAGTGGCAGTGGCGGGAACCTATACATGGGTGCAGAGACCGCGTTCGCCACCACCGATCCGACCAGTGCGGTGGTGTTCAAGTCCGGTACGGCGGCAGCAGGGGCCATCGTGACTTCCTCGGCCATATTCGCTAGTGACACGGTTCTTAGGAAGATAATCGCAGACGGCACTGTCTCAAACATCCAGGCCTAAAGATGGTATTGGCAGATACGGGTTTGCATCAGACACAAGGTGAAGAGATACCGGAAATCCGGTGGGTGCATGGCGACGATCTATGCGATTGCACCTTTCAGCGCCTGGGTGAATGGACTAACCCCTATCTAGCCAAGACCATGCGGGTAAGAATGTGCTGCATGTGGGCGGAGCTGGAGAAGATGTTCCCGCACCTCGTGCAGCATATTCCAGCGTTTTACAACGAGAATACCGACTTGTTTGAGACTGAGTTCATTGAATGGAACTCTCCTGACAGTGAGATGCCAAGGGCCCTATGGCACAGGCAGCTATCCGTGGCGATGGGATTACCACTAGATGAGATACGCAATAGAACGAACGGTAAAGAGTCCCCGGGACCAGTGCCACGGATAGTGGAACCGGCTCGAGAGGTTCCTAAAAGAGAGCTAGCCATGGAGAATAGTCAGAACGACATCATCTTGACACTACTTGGACGTAAAGACATGGAATTGGAAATGGAACGTCAGCGGAACTCTGCCTTGATTCAGGTGATTGTGGGCCTAAAGAATGGGTCCGTCAAGCTGGATGATATAGATATCGGAGAGGCTCCTAAGGAGTCCTCGAACGGTGTATCAGAGAAAGCAGAATCCAGTGGTAACTAACGCCCCGCCTTTAATGTCGGTGGCCTTCTCGGTGGACTCGGACGAGTACGCTCTCGGTCTGTCTGAGACCAACGAAATGAGGTCTGACTCACGGGGATGGGAACGGGTTCAGAGGATTACGGTGGTCAGGTCGGATAGGCCTGCTGTCTATTTGAAATCCTTGGGCCCACGGGATGACTTTACCGCTGACGGATTCAACATCCCCAGCGGCGTCCCCGACGAGGCTACCGGACGCTGGGTCCTAGTTCATACAGTGGCTGAACTACAGGAGTTGGCCGATACGATACGTGAACAGGCCCCTCAGTCAGCAGATATAGAGCCTAGGAAACTGGATGATAGCTATTACAAGGCTGTTGAGCAGGTTCAGGACGCACATATCGGACCGACCAAGGCCATATACGGACCAAAAGGAGATAGATTGCAATGACCATGGCATCCCCTATAACAGAGATAGAGACCAACGAGTATGAAGCTGACGACTTGGCATATCTACAGGAGATGATCGCGACGGCTGAGAGGGCCGACGAACCTGGAGATACTCATACCCACGACACGATCGTTGGGAATGCGGACGAGGGTCTGGGGGTGTCAGCCATCTCTGAGCTGAGTTCCGCGGGATATGTCTGGATGTATGACACCGAGACAGGGGATCCGTCTAGGACAAACCTGAACATGCTACCGGAGCAGCTTCAGAAGACCCGTGAGGATGGTTCTCGTAGATTCACGACCAATGACCCTGGATTCCGGCCTGTAGTAGGCACTATCAAGTGTATGCTCCACGCGGATGATCCCTCTCGAGAGACATACTCAGCCATGGGGCTCCCTGTCTGTCCAAAGGCTACCATCCTGAGCAAGATGTCCTTACTGGACCACATGCGCCACAAGCATCCGCAAGAGAACAAGATGATTAGCCAGTTGACGACGGACGCCAAGGAAGCTAGGCAGACAGAACGGGAGGAGGCCACACTGGTAGCCATGCAGAAGATGGCAGGGTTTACCCCGGCGGCACCTCCTGTGGCCGAGCCTGTAGCCCCTATAGTGCCAGAGATCGAGTACGAGGACGAGACTCTTGTTGAGCCCGTAGTTGAGCCAAAGCCCGTACAGATGGTAGCACCGTGCAACATCTGTACCTACAAGGCCAAGAGCATGAGTCAGGGTGGGGCCACAAGGAAACTGAACTCACACAAGCGTAAGAAGCACGGCTAGGAAGGTATCACATGGCATTCTCAGCTATATTGTCGGCTGGTGGAAGTACAGCACACTCTACGGCGGCTCAGACCATCAGTGACGCCACAGGGATTAGCCCTCCTGCGGGAGCCGATCTCGCTGAAGGGTATGTACGAACTGCCGCACTGGTTTACAGCAACGGCGGGTTTACTCCTACGGCCACATTGGGAACTCAACTCAATGTGGGAGACATCGTTAGGCTACGTTCGAGAGAGGAAATCGCCAGTGCCTTGTTTATTCGGCAGGGTGGATCCGATGGGGCCGTAGACTGGTCGTTCTTCTCCGGCCAAATGTAAAGGGGAACATCATGGTATTGAAAGGCTCTTCAGCCGGTCCAATAATCCGGCTGAACGCACGTGTCACACCGATCGCAGCGGCCAACTCGGCCAATGATGAAATCGGTGGTCTAATTGTGGGCACCAGTGTCCACCAGGGGACAGCAGCTAACTCGCTGGTACTCTCCAACATAGACGATGACGGCGATATCCAGATGCTGGTCAACGACGGCGGGCATTCAAAGGAATTCCTGCTGGCAGATGGGGATACGGCGATTCTGCACCTCGGTCAGGGGATGGCCTCTATCCTGCTCAGTAAAACTATCAGCATTGCCGCTGGTGTGGTAACTGGAGTTACGGCGCTTACCTCCGCTACGGTTGATGCTACTACTGATTTCACAATTGGAAGCACGGTAATCACAGACGGTGTTATTACTGACTCATCGGGGCTGCAACTGGCTGCTGCCCTAGACATTGACGGCGACATCGACATGGGGAATTACGACATCAACAACGTCGGAGCATCGGGGAATGTTTGGAATGATGCCCAGTTCATACACAAAGGCTCGGGAAACATCGTTTTTCAGCGTCAAACTGCTACCACGAATGCGGAAGTTCGGGCCTTTGACCTAATACACAACAGCGAAGGGGACGTATCTGACGGCTGCGGCCCAGCGTTCGTTTTCAGGCAAAACGACTCTAATGGCGGCGAGGAAGAACTCGGACGAATATCGTTTGTCCGCGCCGGTGCAGACAATGCCGGTGACTTCCGCGTATCGGGCGGCGGTAGCCTTGGGATGAAGCTGACTTCAGCAGGGGCTCTAAGCGTAGAAGTTGGAAGTGGTACAGGCACTGATGGCTCAACAGCCGGTCAGCATACCGAGATTCTCATATTCGACCAGTATGATGATGCTACGGAGTTGCAGCGATTTGCCTACAGCGGCGAGGGTGTCGAGCATGTAGTACCGGAAGTCACCGAGGAGCAACGTCTGGCAAATCGGGAACGTATGGTAGAGATGGGTATATTAGAGACTGTCCCTGAAGCATCCAGCGGCTACCATATGCGGATACAGCCGTTGACCAGACTCCTGGCTGGTGGTATCTATCAGAACCGACACCGGATGGATTCACAGTATGAGGAATTACACAAACGCCTTGAGGCAATAGGAGCGTAGTTATGGCAACTAACGAGGCCACGTTAGAGCATCTACAGGAGTTGAGGGATAGCGTGAATAGTGCCGTCAACACGGTGGTTGCATATCAGAACTATGGGACGAAACTAACCGCAGGCAACCAGACGAGCGAGAAGGCCAAAGTCAGGACTGTCCCGACTGCACGGCAACACGCCTCAAATTGCAGTATCTGCACAGCTTGGGACGGGTCTGTAGCTTAATGCCTCTAGTCAACGGCATAACGCAGGCAGATATCGAGATGCTGGTCTCAGAGAACTCCCTAGCTGCGGAACAGCTTCGTCGCATAATGGCCGAGCGGCATCGGCAGGAGTTGCAGGCTGAACTCGACGAGTTACAGGCTACGGCAGACCACCTGGGTGTCTCATCTAACGGGGCTGAGAAGCCAGACCAAGTTCCAGTAGAGGCATAGATGGCGACAACTACCGCTGCGACCCTTCTCGAAGAGATGTCTCGGGACATCGGTGACTATCATACGTCTTCGACCACGTCTGTGGGTGCTGGTGATGGCACCACAGTGATCGACACCTCTCTTGCAGACCTGACCGAGGACGACGGTGGTATCCAAGCCTACCTGAAGATGAGGTCTGGCACCGACGATGGCAACGTACGGCGTAGTAAGCGAGGCGATAATGGGTACACTGCCTCCTCTACCACCGTCACACTGACTCGAGCATTCTCAGCACAGATAGCCTCGGGCGTCACCTACGAACTGCACCGGTTCGACCCGGCAATTAAACGCGAAGCCATCAACCGGGCCACACAGCAGTTGTTCCCGCATCTTTACCTACCTCTCAGAGACGAGAGTCTGGTGGTAGACAACCTTCTGTCCAACAGCGGTTTCGAGACTGCGGCCTCGTCCAACGTCCACCCCTCGTGGTCTAAGGTGGGTACCCCGACTATCACCGACGAGACCTCGATTCGCCGACACCTCACCAACTCAGCCAAGATAATCGCCTCTGGTGCCGCAGAGGGACAAGTCCAGACTGCCCAAGTAAACATCGAGGAGCTGATAGGCAAGACTGTCCATGCGGCATTCTGGGTGTACGCGACTACCGCCGACTGGGCTAGGATTCGAGTCGATACTGATGGGGGCACAACCTTCCTGTCCAGCGATTACCACACAGGTGTGGATGAGTGGCAGTACCTAGAAATCCATGAAACCATCCCTGACGAGGCTACCCAACTCGGCCTACGTCTCGAGGTGGCAAATGGTGGTACGGCCTATTTTGATGCAGGCTACATGGCTGTGGGTCCCGTCTACAAGTACACGATACCAACGACCTTCATCGGTGGTGGGCTCAACTTCGTCGAGGAGCAGCTCGACATTCATGATCCGAATGGAGACTACGTTCCCATCGGAGCCGCACCGACTCGCGGTCATATCCTACGTCTCAGAGGTAAGGGACACCTGAGCCAGCCGACCACGGAAGCTGGGACCACTGAGGTGACCGGCAACCACGCGGAGTTGATCAAAGCCAAGGCAGCCGAGATCTTCTTCAGTCGGATGGGCCAAGGTGACAAGGACGATCCCCGGCACGATCCGAACTTCTGGAGGAGTGAGGTTAATGCTATGCTGGCTCAGTCCAGCTACACGATGCGAGACCTGAACGCGCAGCCACCTAGTGCGGCTTGGCACATCGAGGAAGACTCCTCAGGAAAGTACATCATTTTCGACGTACGGCGGGAATAGCCCGTGCCATCCGCGATCAACGTCGAACTCAACGGGCAGAACTACGCTGTCGCCTGGAGTAACCGGGCCAAGCGTCACCTGATAGACCCCTTCAAGGTACAACCCTTCCGAGAGGGTTTCACGATCGGTGGTACTCCCACGCCTTCCGATGTGGAGGGTGTGACGACCTTGATCTTTGCAGACTTGAGCGGAGGTCTGGGTCGCAAGCGTATTAACTCCAACGCCTTCAAGGTGCCCACCGAGTACCGACGGTTCTGGGACTCCACGCTCGATACCCGAGAGCCGCACGACGTCCGGTTGCCTATTCTCGCGGAGGAAAGCGGTGGAGAAGAAGATGTTATCCGGGCTTCCGAATCTTACAAGAGCAATCTGTGGAGCATCTGGGACGACGCAAGCGGTACGGCCCTAGTCTCGCGTAAGTACGATGGGAGCGAAACTGACTGGATTGCCGGGGGAACCGTAGAGGGCGCTCTTGCCGTCGATGCCACTTCTAGCGGAACAGCCTCGGCAGGTACTACTCTCACTGTTGCACATGCGTGTGGAACTGGTACTGACCGTCTATTGGTGGTATCGGTCAGCGCCTCTGATGACAGCACCGCATCTGAGACAACCATCCCCACCGGCGTGACCTACAACTCTGTTGCCATGACGAAATTAGATGGCAATACAGTCAATAAAAGTGGCAGCGACCAGATTGGCTCGTCTATCTGGTACTTAGTGGCTCCTACTACGGGCACGAACAACATCGTCGCGACGTTCGGAGCCACTATGTCCGATATGACATTGGGTGGACTGAGCTTCACCGGTGCGGACCAGGGCAGTGCTCCGATGAGAACTGCGGGGTCTGATGGTAATGATAACCATAATGCAGCATCTGAAGCCACTACCTCTATAGCAGGCGATATCGTGGTTGATGCCCTGGCCGTGTTCACTGAGGGTGGTGATGTATCCGCGACCGTAGGAGCCAGCCAAACCCAGATATACAACACTCGTAACCAGGATGTCCGCGGTGCCATGAGCAGAGAAACTGCCACCGGCACCTCCACTACCATGTCGTGGGCATTGGGAAGTTCTACCGCGGTTTTCCTGACTACGGGAGCCGTCAAACAGCGAATCGTTGTCGGATTAGACACACATGCTCACAAGACCCACCTGCTGACCCTGTCTGCGGCCAACGACAGCCATAGCATCAAACGGAGCACCGATGGGGCTACATTCATAGACCCGACCACCGATGTCGCGCAGAACCTACTCACCAACGCAGTCACGGCGAATGAGGACATAGACGCAGGTCTGTTGACAACGGTCGGCACCGAGGCTGTGGCCGTACTGTGGCATGAGAGTAATGGCACTATCACCTTCTTCTCCTCCACTAATGCAGGAGATGTCTGGACAGACGAGGCAGTCGATATCGCCTCTGGAGGTGGCCCGAAGGGTGTTGCTGTGATGACGGGGACCGATGGGACATTGAAGCTGTATGTGGGCACCAGGGAAGGTCTCTGGGAGATCGACACGTCGCCGTCTACGTGGACCACGACGCTGATACGACCTATGTTCCCTCACGACGACAACTGCCGTCGCATGAGAGTCGGAGATAATGGTGCGCTCTGGTTCGCCTACGGTGTGGACGACGACGCTGTTCCTCTCGTCTACAACCTGTTCACCCACGACCGGCGGTTCGACTTTCGACCCGTCTCCAACGACTTTTCGATGGGTGACGGCCTGCCGACCGCTCGGTTGGGGCCCATCCGGTGGATGGAGCCAGCTCAGGGGCAGATGTTCGTTACGCAGGGCGGTGGCAAGGCCTCGAGGAACGCCAGCGTCTGGTGCCACAACGGCAAGGGGTGGCACTCCATGCGTAAGCATGGGACCGCCAACAAGAAAATTGAGTGGTTGGCCGCCAGCGGTGATGACGATGGAACGCCGCGGTTGCACTACGCCATCAGGACGGCGACTGCTACCAGCGAGACACAGTTCTTGGGACAGGCGTTCGCCAAGCCAACTACCGGGGTCACGATCAAACGCGAGTTGAATGGTCTAGTAGATCTACCTTCACTCGACGCCGGGTTCCCAGGTGACACAGGTGCCTGGCAATCGGTAGTCATCAACGGCGATGATATGGGAACGACTTCTTATGACTATGTGAACGTCGATTACGCGCCTGACGGGGTTGCTCTCGGGGGCAACAATCTGGGTGACTTTACCAATACCGTATCGAAGATCGACTTCCCCTCCACTAGCGGGGGTAGTGACAATGGTAAGGGCTTCGCCAGTAGAAACATGGCGTTGCGGGTCAACCTGATCAGGGACTCCGGGGACATCACGGATTCGGTTGCGCTCAAGGATGTTGTCATAACAGTGCTCAAGCAGCCACCGAGTCGCTGGGGCTTCGACCTCACCATTGACCTCGATGAGACGCAACGACGCTTCGGAACTCGTCCTGAGAAGGCCATCACGAATCTCGAGACAGCCGATTCCCTGACCACCAACAACGCATTCACTTATCCTCCACTCTCGTCGGATAGGTATGTGACAGTACGCAGGCTCAAGTTAAGGCCAGACTTCCTCGAGGAAGTCTCTACCGGGGGAGCGGTGGATAAGAAGACTGGTGTAGAGCGTGCTGGTGCCGTGGAGCTGGTGCTCGAAGAGGTCGTCTGAGTAATCCTAGAGGTAGCCGTATGTTTGATTTCATAGCCTACTTTTCTACTCGACTCCGGGCCGCGTTATCGGCACTCCAAGAGGTCGAGGACGTATTCGTGGCCGTCGAAGACCTGCTCCACGACAAAGGCTCCGATCCTGCGGTTCAGGTTGTGCTGAACGATATACGGGACTTGAGGCGTAAGCTCCATGGTATTCGAGGATAGTAGTAGTGGCAGATTCTGATGACATAGAAAGGGCTGAAGAGCCAAGTATACCGACCGATAAAAAGAATGGGCGGGAATCAGTTACCCTGAGCGGTAAGGAATTGATTCAGCTTGTGATCTTTGCGCCGGTCGTATTTACTTGGCTCTTCCAACCGAGCCCCCAATCAATTTTGGGGGCACAAAAAAAATCCTAGCGGCAAGAATTATATGGAGTGCATCGAGCAACCCAGAGACCTTGGACAACATTGAAGGACTACTCACGGCCCTAGCGGTGCTAACGATTCCTGTGTCCGCCGGGATTAGTAAGATATTCGAGCGGGAGGATCCAAAACAAAAATGAATATCAAAAAGCCTAAGCTCGTAATCAAGGAACGGAATATCTACTTCCCGCGTATCCCGTGGGTGGGTATAACGCTACCGCTTGACCTCTCGTTCCGATTGCCGAGCCTAGAGGGGCTATCACTGGGCCAGAACCCCCGGGCCATCGTCCTCATGGCCCTCCTGGTCTCAGCCGCCGTGCTCAGTGGCGCGGTCTATTTCGCTATCCAAGGCATCAACCCATCTCCAATCTGGCCCGATGCTGCGGTCTACGATGCAGGCAGGGCGCAACGGCTTGGGCAGGAATCAATAGGTGTTGGCGAGGCCCAGCCTGTCGAGGAACAGACGCCAACCATGACCTTGCAACTGAACATAGGCTCGGCAAGAATCTCCGAACTGATATTTGAGGACATGTCGATAGGAAAAGCCAGCGGATTAACGGACTCGATCAACATCAGTAGCACGGCTGGCAACATCATCTGCGAAACCCTGTTACTGGAGGATGTCGAGGCCACAGATTTCACCCTGGCAACCTCCACCGCCTACGCCTTGAACATCGCCACCACCACCGCAGACGGTCTCAGCATCTCCCCGACCCTAGCTAGTACACCCGTCAAGTACGCCTTCGGCAGCACTCGTGGTGCACTCTCCGTCCCCGCCGTCCGTGGCGGTACCTTTGACAGGATTTTAATCTCGTCAAACGCGACCAGCACCGTGGGGCAAATCACATTTCGGAGGGTGAAAGCCTACGGCGCGGGCATAACTTTGGAGGACCTGAAATGTGGCGAGATAATAATACGCGGGACGAATGCCGACGAGAGCGTCTACGGAGATGGAACGGGGATAGACTCAGCTTCATTCACGGTGGCCTCGACGGTGACGGTGCAGTCCTCGACCCTCACAGGCAACGTAGAGCGTCCAGTATCGGTGCGTTAGTGTGTAAGAGTAAGGTATTTAAGTTTAGCGCCTCTACGTCGATTGTTGTCGCAGTAGTGGCTATTACCAAGTGGTTGATAGACAGGAAGTATCCAATATGACAGGGGGTGTGACATGCCATTAGGTGGGAAGTACCCATATACGAAGGCTGGTAAAAAGGCTGCGAAGAAGGCTGTTGCAGCAAAGCGCAAGAAGAAGGGTAAGAAGTGAGAGACCTATTCACTCGCATCAGACCCCAGGTCCTAATATTTGGTCTTGTCTTGGGCGCGATCAGTTTATATGCCCTCCGACTCGGGGCGGTGGAAGTTGTCGGCATGACCGTCGGCGGACTGATTGCCGTCTCGATGAAAATCCTAGAGGATAAAGACTGAGATGTTTGGTCTTGAGAGACTGTGGCAGCGGGTCACCGGGAAGATATCCGAGGCTTACTGTGTGCGTTGTCGGGCTCATCGCCAAGTTGTTATAGTGCGGTATGTCAAAGACGAAAACAAAAAACGGCTCGAAGGCATCTGCCAGGTCTGCGAAGCGAAAACCAGCTCGTTCGTCGCGGTCTAAGTACGCCGAGCCATCTGAGCGCCCCAGCTCAGATGTTAGGATGCCTATGGTGACGATAGGTGCTTGCAGGTCCGCGAAGATCTGTGGCGAGTGGGACACAGACCTGGCGAACGGCTGGTGCCGAAGCTGTTGGGACCGCAAAAACGACTAAATCAAATCCGTGCTGAGGACGCGACGAGCGAAGCTGTGACGATTGACTAGCCATACACTTTTGTCATCTCGGAAGACGTGTTTCACAGCAGTGGCCGTGTGGTAACAATCCTTGATATCAAACCAAATGTCCTTGCCCTTGACTGGCTCGTAGCTGCACTCGCAATTACCTTTTACCCGCACCTTAGACCCGACTCTAATCTTTGACATGGTCATCTCCTTTTTCAGTATGTCTCACTCCAGCACCTCTGTGACCGTATCCTAGCCCAAGAAGATGCGTCGTAGTGACCGCATCTGTTCAAGGATCGCGGTAGCCTCAACGCCATCGCGCCCGGTTTTGTCCCACGCTTCATTGTACTGCCGGGTCAACTGGCGCATCTTACGGATGTAGATTTCCAATTCACTCACAATATCTCACTCCA
>Ga0114905_1001887_pt1 | contig 11206 bp, 11 predicted proteins | sample MalvireepMed_b05_FD_83499 | JGI IMG/M metagenome (GOLD analysis project Ga0114905, IMG submission 83499) | Marine viral communities from the Global Malaspina Expedition - Malaspina viral metaG DeepMed_b05 | ecosystem: Environmental > Aquatic > Marine > Oceanic | place: Mediterranean Sea...
GTAGTTGATTTTATAATAGATTTATATGAGAAATATCATTGTACTTCAGCTACAGTTGAGGATGTAGCAATGAACAGAAGTATATTCCAAGCCCTGAATGATGAAAGAAGAAGGCTCAATAAGTTCTCAATTGCCGTAATTCCAGAGAAACCGGGCGGAACCAATAAGCTTAATCGCATCTATAGTGGACTTTCGGGCAGATTTTCGATGGGTTTAGTACATTTAAGGGAGTCTCACTTTGATTTATCGCACGAAATAGTTACATTCGGCCCTAAAATGTCACATGATGACACAATAGAAAGCCTTTATTATGCCTGCGTACACTCCTTTCCACCAAATATGTTAAAAGGTAAAAGCAATACTTGGTTCAAAAAGGTACGACAGGCCAAGAACTGGATAGTAGCATAATGGCAACAAAAGAAACACACGATATATCTCTTCCTAAAAGCACCAGTAAGTTATCAATGAGTTCAAAAGGAGAACTTGGGACCCAAGGATTCTCAGAGGGGGGCCCTAAAAAATCATACTGGCAGAGTTTTGTTCCTTATGACAGATACCATGTAAAGAGAAAGATAGATACTCTTTACTCTCAAAGCAGAAAGAAATAGAATGCCAAGATTCGGTAGAAAGAGTAAATCAAGATTAAAAGGTTTGGACGCTGGCCTTGTCAATGTACTGAATCAGTCAATAAAACATTTTGATTTTTCTGTTATAGAAGGACTTAGAACACTTGAAACGCAGAAAAGTTATGTTGCTAAAGGTGTCAGTAAAACATTGAAATCGAAACATCTTGAAGGCAAAGCAGTTGATATTGCTCCTTACCCAATAGATTATGATGATGTTGAAAGATTCGTATACCTTGGCGGATTCATTCTCGGTGTCGCTTCCCAACTTGGAGTAAAGCTCAGATGGGGACTTGACTGGGATAGGGATACATTCACGAAAGATACTGGATTTAGAGATATAGGACATTTTGAGGTTATAGGCTGATGGCAAGAGGAAATAAAAAAATAGTAGAACAAGTTCATGACCTGTTCAATAAAGCAAACGGGCATAGTAGAAAGAAATGGGAAGGTATATCACAACAGTCATATGAGTTCTTTTTAGGAGAACAACTTACTGAAGAGGAGCAAGATGAATTAGGTTCTGCTGGGATGCCTAATTTCATTGTCAATAGGATAACTCCTGTTATTGAGATGATGAAGTTCTTTGCAACTGCAAATACTCCAAGATGGCAGGCTGTTGGTGCAGAAGGAAGTGATTCTGATGTAGCTGCGGTACACGCTGATATAGCTGATTATTGTTGGTATAATTCTAATGGTGACAGTATATACGCTCAGATAATCCAAGATGCTCTTGTAAAAGGTATTGGATATATGCAGATTGATATAGACCCAGACCAAGACAGGGGACTTGGAGAAGTTGTATTCAAGAGAATAGAACCTTTTGATGTATATGCCGACCCTACTTCACGAGACTTTCTATTTAGGGATGCAAGCTATATAATTATAAGAAAAGACCTCCCAAGGGAGCAGCTAACAAGACTTTTCCCAGATAAAAAGCGACAGATAAAGAGCGCTAACAGCGATTATGCAGGAGAGTCTGATTACTCTGGGAGAGATGCTCTTGATACAAAACTGATATTTCCTGCAGATTCCAGTGATGCATACACTAAGGAAGGTGAAGAGGATTTAGTTCTTAATTATTACGAGTGCTATAGCAAAGAGAAGATTCCATATATGAATATCTTTGTTAACACTCCCCCGGGCCCGACTGAAATGGAAGAAATAAAGAAACAAGTTGAGGTTGAACTAAAGGACTTCGAAGCTGAAATGATAGTTAGAGTTGAAGAAAAATCTCTTCAGTTATCTGAATCTGTGGAAAAAGGTGAAATCATAGAAGAGAGGGCACAGCTTGAATTGGAGAGAGCTCAAAGAGAAGCTCAAGAATCTATTGAACAACAGAAACTTGTTCTTATGAGCAAGATACAGGAAGCTCAGACAAGAATAGAGAATTATGCTATTACAGAGATAGAATATGATATAATGATGAAAAATGAAGTAATAGCTGATACAGTTGTTGATGCAATCAGGTTCTACGATACAAGAATAAAATTAACAATAGTTGCTGGTGATAAACTATTATATGACGAAATGCTTCCTGTAAAAGAATATCCTATAGTTCCTTTTGTCTATCAATATACTGGAACCCCATATCCAGTAAGTGCAGTACATCCACTTGTAGGAAAACAACAAGAGCTTAATAAGGCTCATCAGATACTCATACATAATGCGAATTTGGCATCTAATCTTAGATGGATGTATGAAGAGGGTTCTGTACCAGAAGAAGAATGGGAAAGATATTCATCTGCCCCCGGTGCTTTATTAAAGTATAGACAAGGATTTGCAGCTCCAACACCAGTACAGCCAATGCCACTTAACAACGCTTTTTATGGAATCACTCAGAATGCTCGTTCTGATATGGAATATGTTGCTGGTGTATACTCTTCAATGCAGGGAGATACTGGAGCCTCTCCAGAGACATATAGAGGATTGTTGCAGATGGATGAATATGGCACACGGAGAATAAAGTCTTGGATGCAGAATATAGTAGAGCCGTCATTAGAACATCTTGGAATGATATTCAAAGACTGGGCTCAAGATACATATCTTGCACATAAGGTATTCAGAATTGTACAGCCAAACAATATAGATGAAGAGAAGATAGTAGAGATAAATGTTCCAATATTCGATGACCTAGGCAATTCGGTTAAAAAGTGGAATGACTACGCTACTGCAAGATTTGATGTAAGGATAATTGGAGGTTCGACATTACCTCTCAACAGATGGGCACTTCTTGAAGAATACTTCAAATGGTATCAATCTGGATTAATAGATGATATAGCAATGTTACAGGAAACAGATGTAAGGAATAAAGAAGCAGTGATAAAGCGTAAGTCAGTATATATGCAACTTAGGAATAGACTGGAAGAATTAGAGAATGTAGTAAAGGACAGAAATGGCACTATAGAAACATTAGAAAGACAACTTGTACAATCTGGAATAAAAGAAAAAGTACAGGATGCTGATATGTCAATAAAGAAAGATGTAATGGAGTCTGAAGCTGCGCAATCAGCTTTCAGAGAGAAGTTAAAAGGTGAAACGGCAGTAAAAATGAAAGAACTTGGAATGGCAATAGGCTCTATGAAGGATAAAGCAACTGCTGCTAAAAAATAGTTGTATCTATTATTACTGCTAAATTAAATTAAGGAGAAATTATGGCTGAACAAAATACAGACAACCTGTCTGCTCTTGAAGATTTGAGTGTAGATAGCCCTGAAAGTGAAATGCCAAAAGTGGCTGACGATTTTTTTGAAGCTCTTGACCGCAAGGTAAATGAAGGTATACTGGAGCCTGAAGAAGAACCAGCGTATGTGCAAAGTGAAGAAGTAGAAGCAACCTCAGAAATGAGTCCTGAAACTGATTCTCAGGAGCACGATTGGAAGAAGAGGTACAATGATTCAAGCGCAGAAGCACATCGGCTTAACTCCCGATTATCTGAACTTGAGAAATTTGCACCTGTTCTTGACGCAATGAGAAAAGACCCCAATTTAGTCACTCATGTGAGAGATTATTTTGAGGGTGGTGGTTCAACCCCTAAAAAAGTAACGGAGAAACTTGGTTTGGATGATGACTTTATCTTTGATGCCGATGAGGCAGTGAGTGATACAAGTTCAGATTCTGCTAAGGTCTTGCAAGCTACCATAGATGGCGTTGTACAACAACGTCTTGGTAACTATTCAAAAGAGCAGGACAATCGAAGCAAACGGATTAGTGCGGAACAAGAGTTTAGAGCTAAACATGAAATGAGTGATGAACAGTGGAGCAAATTTGTTGACTTCGCAAACTCACGCTCACTTTCTCTAGATGATATATACTTCCTCCAGAATCGTAACAGTCGTGATAAGACTGTAGCTAACTCTGCAAGGAAAGAAATGTCTGAACAGATGAAGCGTGTTCGACAGAAACCTCAAAGCGCATCCTCAGTTGGAGGCGCAGACAGGTCAGATGACGTATCCGAAAATGACCAAGTATTCAACGCTATTTTAGGGATTGATTCAGAACTCGAATCGGCATTTGGCTAAAGATTAGCTGAGTGCTTTAACTTAAAATAGGAGAAGGCTAAAATGGCTGACTTATTTCAACTCGAGTCAACCGCTGATGTATCACCAAGTTCCACTTCTGGTAGTCCCAGAACTGGTACTGACCTTGATACTGGTGTTCTTCGCAGAAAGTATAATTTCGGAGATAGAGTCTCTGAACTAGCAATAGCTTCAGACCCTTTTTTCCGAATGGTATCAAAACTGTCGAAGAAACCAACGGATGACCCCGAGTTTAAATTCACAGAGCGCAGACCTTCTTTCCATAAACGATACGCATATCCTATAGCTTTCAGTAATGACAATTCTACTTGGGTTGAGACATTAAATGGTACTGATATTGATACTCAATTGGATAGTTATGAGACAGCTGGGACAACAGTTTATGTTAAGATGATGGGTGACTACAAGCACACTGGCAACGTACAGAATATCTACGGACAATCTGGCGATGAGATTGTAATTGGTGGCCCTTCAACGCAACCTCAGTTTTACTTACCCGGACAGATGGTAAGAGTAAACTTTGGTAATGCATCTGCGTCTTTGTCTGATAAACAAAAAACAGCTTCCTATGCTATTTTTAGGATAGATGCTGTTACCCTTCAAGACCAAGCGTCAGCAACTCCAACGACTCATACTCAAGGAGAAGCTGCGATTCTTCAAGGAACTGTTGTGAAGACAAAAACAGCCGGACATGATGTTATTGCAGGTGTGAACTCTGCAGCAGCAGCTGGAGACTCTACATATAATGTAAGTGTTTCTGGTGAAGGTGAAACCAATTTAGCTGGACTTGAAGATTTCAGGTCTTATGTTGTTGGTTCTTCACACTCTCAAGGTTCGGGCTATCCAGAAACTTGGAAAGACCAACCTTTCTCGACTGGTTACGGGCGTACTCAAATTTGGAAGACTGCTATGGCAATGGATAACACAACTCGTGCTACCGTGCTGAAGTATGAAGCAAATGAGTTTGCAAGAATCTGGCGTGAAAAGTTGATTGAGCATAAATGGGATATTGAACAGAGCATTCTTTTTGGTTCCCAATATGACTCTGGAGATGAATGGTACACTCAAGGTGCTGTTGATTTTGTTTCAAGTTACGGTAACGTCTTCAGCTTGACACACGCAAGCAAGACACAGGATGATTTCTTGGTTGACTTGAGTAATTACTTAGACCCAAGGTACAATAGCGCTAAAGCAACATTGTTTTTTGTGGATACACCAACTTATAATTGGTTACATAAACTAAGTGGTTATTTCAGTAACAACATTGAAGTATCACCGAACTTCAGAGCTGACATGTCCTTGGTTGGCAAAAAGAAGGTATTTGGAGTTGATATTAGTGTTATTTCTACACCTTACGGTGATATGAATGTAGCACGGAATATCCACCTTGATGGACATCCTATCAAGATTCTTGCCGTTAACATGAGGTATTGTTCATATAGACCTCTTGTTGGTAATGGATTGAATCGTGATACGGCTATCTATGTAGGTGTTCAAACCTTAGAGAACAGTGGCGTTGACCGCAGGGTTGACTTAATCCAAACAGAAGCTGGGATGGAATGGCAAATGCCAGAAGCCCACGCTTACTGGTCATAAGGAGGGAATGAATAATGGCAAATCCTTTTTATGGACAAAATAAAGCTGATAGTGAACTTGACCGAGCTGGAAACTCATCGAGTGGTTCTTTTGGTCAAGTTGCAGTTGCTGGTGATAATACACAGTATGGCACAGCATCGGTTCCTTTAGGAAAATCTGATTTAAATAAATGGATTGTTAATGGTCATACCAATGGTTTTGACCTTTGGCTACCATCTGTTAGTAAATCTGATGCCGGTTTGTGGTTGGGCGTACGGTGTGGAGTCGCCAGTGGTGGAGCTTCTATCATTGTCACAGCTGCTTCTGGAGACCTTCTGGTTGGGAATGCTTTTATTACTAAGGCTACAGATGCTGTTGCGAATAGAGTATATTTTGCAGCAGATGGCTCTGATGACCTGATACTTACTTTGAATGGCACAACTACTGGTGGTTTAATTGGTAGTCAAGCTGTGATGCAAGTAAATAAAGATGGCTACTGGTTGGTACTTGCAGACTTAAATGGTAGTGGTACTTTAGCTACACCATTTAGTTAAGGAGGTAAATGATGGCTAAGCTAGGTTCAAGGGCTAGTTTTGGAGGTACTGTTGTTGAAAACATAACAGCCGCTAAGACATTAGACCCTTCAGATTCTGGTAAGGTATTTACCATAGACCAAGATTCAGCATTTTCTATCACTCTACCAACAGCAGCTCAGGCTGGAGCTGGTTGGAATGCTAGATTCATCATGACCGATATTGGTTCCAATGATGTAAAGATTATCCCAGATTCTTCTGAGGATACTCTTATTGGAATGATTGTATCTGCTGATGGAGCTGCTGCTGAGTCTTCTGAATCAGGTGTTGATGAACTTGTTTTTGCTAGTGGTAACTCTGCCCCGGGTGATTGGGCTGAGTTAATCTGCGACGGAAGTAATTTTTATGTTTCCGGGCAAGAACATGATGCTGATGGCATGACAATATCATAATCTGAAGTTCGTGATTAATACCACGATATAAAGATTAGAAAATGGGGGGCTGAGGTATTACACTTTAGCCCCCACACATTGTAAGGAACTATGGCAACATTTGAAGAACAGGTAAATGGTTTAACTAACCTATCAATAAGTGGTACTTCAACCGACCCCGGTCAGACTGAACTTTCTACATTCCTCAAAGACGGTGTTGTTGATGTAACAAGTAGATGTCTTGCTGTTAAACCTCAAGATAGTTTTATGTTCATGAGGATATCTTCAGAAAGCACATCTCAAGCTGGTGTATCAGCTCCTTCTGCTAAGGTCATTAGTGTCATTAGAGAGTCGGGAACTAATGATGATTGGAGAGAGTGCAGGCGTATACCTGCTAGTTTTCAAGGCAGAGTGGTTGACACTGCCAGTCTTTATTATGCTTCTGCATATAATCCTGTATATTTTATTTCTGAAGAGGGAGCAATACTTGTTTATCCCGCTCCCTCATCTGGTGGGGCTAATTCTTATAAAGTTCATTATGTCAATGGGACACCGACAGACCAAACTAATAATGCAACATTAACACATGCTCATTCAGATATTAAATATTTTCCAGAAGACAAAGTTTATTTAGTTGTACTATATGCAGCTATACAATCATTACAGGCTGCTTTATCAGCTAAGAGTTTACCAGATGCAGTTACTATTCCTGTATTACCTGCTTTTATAACTCTATCAACAGTAAGTACAAGTTTACCTACATTTACATCTCCTTCGGGATTTGTATCTCCTGCGTCATTAGCTGATGCAGACGTTTCATTTAGTGAAGTTGGTTCATTTCCATCATTCGTGAAACCTGCTTTTTCTGCTCCTTCACTCGGTTCAGTAGCAAGTTTGACATTACCTTCTATACCTGTTGCCCCTACACTAACTGATAATAGCATTTCATTCAGTACGAGTGTTCCAACTTATAATCAACCAGTACTTTCTTTGGGAGCAACCCCGACTATTTCAGATTTAACAATATCCGCAGTTCCTCCTGTTCCTCCAGAATCTCCTCGTTTTACAGACCCGACAATACAAGCTATAACTGTTGGTACGATGCCAGATATTGATTTTACGCTTTTATCTAATGTAGGAACCGCTCCTACTTATACATCTCCTGTGGTTGGCGGTGCAACTGAAGAATTGACTGCTACAATCGATGCTGCTACTGCTGGTGAAGCTACTGATAAATACGATTATAGTAGATGGTTTGATTTAGCTGCTGATTATATAGAAGATGATGAAGATACCGAACTTGCGGCAATTCAAATACAAAAGATTTCTACTTATTTACAATCCTATTCAGCAGCTATGCAGAATCAGCTTAATATATTTAATGATGCTAATGCAGAGTATCAGGCTAAATTACAAGAATCTATACAGCAGGCTCAATTAAATTCTCAAAGAGCAATTCAACAAGCTCAGATTGATTCGCAGAAAGTAACTCAGCAGTCTCAAATAGATGCTCAAGATGCACAGCAGGAAGCTGCATTACAACTTCAAAAACAAAATCAAGAATACGCACTTAAACTGCAGAAATACAGCGCTGAAGTAAGTGAGTATCAAGCTGAAGTAAGCAAAGAAGTACAGGAATATCAGCAGAATATGACTGGAGATTTACAGGTCTGGAACCAAGAAAGACAGACAGATATTCAAAAACACTCAGCAGATATACAAAATGCTTTGAATACTTTTAATAAAGAGAATGTCGAATATCAGGCTCAACTGCAAATATCAATGCAAAATGCACAGTTGTCATCTAAAGATGATGCAAATGCTTTACAGAAGTATTCTTCTGAGACGGCAGTTTATCAAGCTGAAGTGAACTCTAAACTGCAAGAGTGGATAAATGAAGAATGGAATCAGAATTTTCTAAAATATCAAACTGATTATGGTCAGCTTTTACAAGAATATGGAAGTGATATACAGGCAGAAACACAACGTATACAGAATGAAGCTCAAGATTATCAGCAAAAAGTAGGGAAAGCATTACAGACATATCAGGCTGAAACAGGATATGATGTGTCTAAGTTGAATGCTGATATACAAAAAGAAGTACAGAGATTCACACATGATTTGGCAAAGCAAAATGCATCATATCAATCAGATTTAAGTAAATACCAAGCTGAGTCAGGAAAAATTAATCAAGATAATCAAAGTAAAGTTGCTAAATTCACTGCAGAGGTTCAGTCATTTGCGAATGAACTTTCTAGTAAAGTACAAGATTTTAGCGCAAGGATTCAAAAGTCAATGGCAGACTATAGTTGGATGGAGAACAGATATAAAGCTTTAGAAGCTAGATATAATGGAACATTCGTTGCTATGGCCGGTAGGCAACAACAACAGCAACAGGCTCCACCTCCGCAACAACAGCCACAACAACGACAGTATAAGAGATAGAAATGGCCAATCAAATAAGAATTAGTACATCTTGTGAAATTGTACAAGATAATACTGTTACCGTTGAAGGTGTTGTCTATACTCATAAAGCACTTGACGGTAATTCTGATTCAAGAACATGGGGCGGTAGTTATAATATCTCTACAGCACCAGTAGATGACAAAATTTGTTATTGGACGAATGCAGTAATAGATAGTGCCAGTGTAGACTATCTTAATGATAGCGATTGGACAACATCATCAGCTCACACTGATGGTGGTATTCCATCTACTGTTCATGTTGTTGCTGTTGAATGTGTAAATACAATAGGTAGTGCTACTCATGTAGACGTTACTTCAAAATCGGAGGTTTGGGCAAGATTAACAAAAGGAGAATCCATTGTTATACCATTGCACAATGGTGAGGGAGCAAGTACTATTGGTTTAACTGCATCTCACTATTCTGCTGGTGTTGATGAAGTAACTGTTAATGTAATGATAGCCGGGACGGCTGTCTAAATATAGGAGATAAAAAATGGCAAATACTAATAAAATATCGTTTGCTGTATCTGTCACACCCAAAATATTAATGGACGCCGCTGACGGAGTTAACCAATCGATAGAAGTTATAAATGAAAATGTAAGGAGGTCTGTTGGAGGTAGTGGAGAAATAACAGCTAATAGTGGAGATACAACAGTAGTAGGAGGTTGGGCGGACGGTGTTAATACCGCTGTTACATCTGGTGGAACTGAATATGCAGTAGATGTAAATACAGATATGGTTATTTTTAAGCACACGGGATTTTTATTTGGAACAACAACAGCTTCTGCAGCTGCGGATACTGTAAAGGTTGGCATACATGGTGATGATACTTCTAATGTAACTGGAGATGGAGTTTTAATTGCTGAGATTGCAAATGGAGAGGCATTTCTTCTCCCAAGACCAGCTTCTACATTGACTTGGAAATTAGCAAGTGGCGACAATGCTGTTGGTGTTGAAGTATTGATATTGAGTACATAAATGACAGTACAAGAAATAATGGAAAGAACTGGTGTTAAAGAGACAGGTCTTGCACTTGCTTGGATTAAAGATGCTGTACATACTATCAAATCTTCTCATGGAGAAGAAGTAAAAGTAGATAAGCAGAACATAATTGATGGTGAGAGAGAGTACATACTGCCATTTGATATGGTAGCCTTGAAATCTATCTCTGTTAAAGATACATCTGATAGTAAATATAAAAGAATTAAAAGACTGGCATTCGACCCAACGGTTACTGAAGATACAGACCCAGATTAATGAGTTATGATACAAATAGGAATTGGTTCTATGAATTACATGGCAGATACATTCATTTGTGGCAAGTCATTGATGGAGCAAGAGTTGACACGCTAGGCTCTTTTAAAATAAGAGTTCCTGCTGAAAGAATAAGACCACAGTTAATATATCCAGATGAAGATATAACTGATGGATTAAGAGTAGAATATACTTCATTTACTGAAAGTGAGATATTTGTATTCGAATCCTTAGAATCTGCAACAGCAAAAATAGGTGGTACTACAATTTCTTTTAATAATTCTACCGGATATATAAGTGATTCTGGAAGTGGATTAGTTACGGCAGGATTTGTTGACCCCGGTAGTGATACATTTAAGGTAAGGGTTATAGGTTCTGCCAGTAATGATGGAGACCACGTTTGTAGTAATGTAACTGCTAACAATCTATCTATTAGCCCCAATACTCTTACTACTGAAGCAGCTGGTGAAAGCATTACAGTTTATCAGATTCCTACAACTGGAGTAACAGCAGATGAAGCTGCTCACATCAATGTTAATAGAATGCTTTCATTAGCAGTTGTAGACTATGTAAAAGCAATGCAAAGTGAATTGCAAGGTGATGTTCAAGGTAAAGAATATTACATGAAAGAATTTTGGAAAAAAGTAGCTGATGACCAAAGCAACAAAAGGAAGATTTCTATGAGTTTTCCTATTTCAGCTTATGCAGTAAAATAATTAAATTAACGTACTTGTATAAGGAGCGTTCTCGCCTCGCATGACAAGTATAAACTAAAGGAGAATAAA
>Ga0114905_1001894_pt1 | contig 11186 bp, 1 predicted proteins | sample MalvireepMed_b05_FD_83499 | JGI IMG/M metagenome (GOLD analysis project Ga0114905, IMG submission 83499) | Marine viral communities from the Global Malaspina Expedition - Malaspina viral metaG DeepMed_b05 | ecosystem: Environmental > Aquatic > Marine > Oceanic | place: Mediterranean Sea...
GAACAACTTGAAAGATTTTCAAAAGAAATAGATGGTTTTTTGGCAAGACAGGCTTATCCCGCCTTATCAGATAATACTGTAATATCATCGTTGGCTTCAGAAGGCACGAAAACCAAACATGACCATTTAATACAATTTGGTATAGTAGATAATGGTGGTCTTGGCTGCAGTGTCAGAGAAACAATTTCTCATATACTATTTTCACCAGACCCTAAATCATTAGAATCCCAACCTGATACAAGTTGGGAAGGCAAATCAATTAATTTATTTGATTTTGATCCTTATATAACAGATGAAGAACTAAGTGGAAAAACTGGTGTTAAAAGAAGCGCTGTACATTTAAAAGTAGCGTTACCATATCTTAGAGAACTTTATACTGGTACTTATGGAAGCAGAACACTTCATTTACTTTTGGCTCATAGTAGTATTACCAAGTTTTTAGATAATGCTGACTCGGATATGAATTCATATGATTGGGCTGAATTTCTTCAAAAATATTGTGTACCCCCGCTTAAAATTTATCCTTCAAAAGATCCACAACAATTTTCTGGTACTGAAGATATAGATTGTGATGAATTAATCAAGAAACTAAACGAATCAGGCCCAAATGTTGGCCGTCAAGAAAAACTTTTACAAGAACAGCTTTATAATAATCCTAAATGCAAGGAAAAATATTTTGAACAATTTGATGATGCTACACATGCCGGTGATCCTTCATTAAAAAAGAAAAGCCTAGAAGAAACAAATGAAGATATTATGGCTGCCATGGCCAAGGGCGATGATAAAAAGTTTTTATCTGTGTTGTTTCAAGGCTTTTTTCATGTGTTGGACCCATTGGCGTTGATTTCTCTTCTTTTGGCGTGTTTGCAAAAAAAGCTTGGTTTGGCTTTGTCTCTGGAGGCTATTTGTGAAGCTGCAATCACGGAATTAGTTAAATCTATTGGTCCTGAGGCCGCCACAACTATAATAATAACTAATGCCTTGTTAAATCCGCAAAGAGAAGCATCTGCTAGAGCTTTAATGATTTTAGGAAGCCCAGAATCTCCTTATCATAATCCTGAAGCATTAAAAACTGTTAGTAAAACTGGTTTAACCGATAAAAACTCTGATCAATCTTTGGTATTAGACGAAAGGTTCGATGGCGCCCCAATTGCCAGCGCGCTGGTTGTGGCAGAGATCCCCATTGCACCGGAAGCCATAGAAACAATAAGAAATCTAGAAAAAGGTGGTGTTGATATAAAATTAGTACCAGCTGCTAGATCAAAAAGTTTTGGAACAATACATGTATCTAATGATACTGATTTTGGATATTTATCATCTATTACACCCGGCTCTGTTTATAAACGAGAAGAAATTGATGCTGAAATTAAAAGATTGTTGGAAGTAGGATATACCAAACGAGAGACAAGGGCGCTTACTGTCCAAAATGGTTATATGGTCCCAGATGAAACGCAGTGGAGAATGTTTGCCTCTCAACCAAATAGTTTTAAAGATGCCCCTAGCGGCGCCGCTTTTAAAAGTGCTTTAGAGAAAGCCACCACTGAGACAAAACATTCTCCAGCTGAAGACAATAGAAAAGTTAACAAAGATGCCAAAGCATGGATTTCATATATGAAATTGAATATTGGTGATATTGGCTCATTATGCGAATTAATTGTTGGTAATCTTTTTGATGGCTTAGAATCTTTAGACTTTTTTGGCAGGATCGAAGATTGGTGGGAAGACTTTATGGATGCTCTGAAAAGAGCTTTTAGCCAGAAACTTCCATCATTTAGATTTCCAGATAATTTAGGTACTGATAGTCATATGGGTGATTACGGTAAAAAATTATTAATGATGCTGTTGACTATGATTGCTCTTATCTTGGGGCAGATTGCTCATCTTCTTATTAAAGAGGCTTTAGAAAAGTGTTTAGAAGAAAATAATGATCAAGGGCCGGCCCCAAACCCGGTGTTGAACAAAAGACCAGCTTCACTAACAATACCGACGCTCCGCCGCGCAGGATTGCCACAAGTTGCCGGCATATCAGATTCAGATCTGGTTAAATGGATGAAAGATCTTATAGATCACTTAACAACGGGACAATTATGCGCTCTTTTACGTGGAGACGCAACAAAACAAACATTATATGATTGTCTATCACGGACAGAGACTAATTGGCCGGCTATTTACGCCGCCGGCATTGATACTATATATGAAATTCGCGTAGCTTTTGAAAAGATCGGAAAAAATCTAGATTTAGATATTTGTAGCGCAATATCAGCCTCCTCTCCGATTGTTACAGATATGTGCGCAGCGATATATGATAGCGATGCAAGATGCGAAGAGTTGCAACGCGCCGGCCTAACAAAAGAAGAGTGTGACAAACAAATACAAGATGAATTAAACGACATGAAAAACAAGATCATGGCTTTAACTGGCTTGGGAATGTTTGGAATGGACCCGATGAAAAATATGTTACCACCAGCATGCGGCGATGATGGATTTTTCCAGATACCACCTGGTGTAAAAGATACTATGTCTCGTGTAACAGACAATATTTTAACTACTGTAAAAGGCTCATTAATACAAGATTTAACTTCGTTAGAATTCTTTTCTGTGCCACCACGTACTGTTATTGCTATGACAGATCCAAATGAAATGATGAAATTTCATAAAGCGTTTGTAGGCGCAAAAAAGAATCCATATAGTAAACTATGTGTTGCGTATATTGGCAATCCTTATGACGACGCCACACGATTCCTCAGCAAGCCAGCCCACAAATGTTATCCTATGGCTTACAATAAATGGTTGCATTATGGCGGCCTCGATACTCGCCGAGGACAGGGCTGGAATCTTGGTGGATGGGCTAGACTTGTACCGGGTGCAGAACCTGGTCAAGAAACAAAGCATTTAGAAATTCGACATGAGGATTTACCAACAACCTTGGAAGAGGCAGCAGAAATTAATAAATTTGCTGCTATACACATATTAAAAGATCTCGAAGCTGATTTTGTGACTGGATGGGGAGAATATGAAGATGGCTCTCAACCGCTCAGCGAGGCTAACCCACCTGTTAAACCTGGCCCTGAAAATTTTGTTGAAAATTCTCAGTTTTTTGAGCCCATACATATCGGCGCGCTTTATAGATATAAAACTGATTCTGGCGGACATTGGCTAAAAGCGAAAACAACCTTCCGGCCGGCTATGAGAAAAGCTATTGAAAAAATAAGAGAAAAAATAGGTGCTGACAAAATAGACAGTACTACAGTCGGATACACAGATCTTGGTAACGACGTCGGTAGAGCTATTGAAAAAGCTATATCAAATTCATTTCGAGATGATGTAAAGCCTGAATATTTAAAAGATCTTGTTATAACTAAAAGAGATCTTTTTCGACGCCGCGGCGGTTCTATAGGTGCGGTCAAGGGCATCCCCTGGCGAAGAACAATTCCATTAGATAAAAAATTAAAAGATATTGCGAGACATAACGAGGAGCGCTCTTACAGCTTTTTAGTGCCCATGTTACAACATTATACTGGCGTCGCAGGTCTTCATAAAAGATCTACTTTTAATTCTATTCAAGGCGACAACGACCCGGGCTCTCTTACAGTGTTAGCACAAACCGGCCGGTATAATTGGCGCGGCGCCGATAAAGACGAGGACGGGCACTATATAACGAATGGATGGGGCCATGGCGGCGAACATGGAGGCGGTATAGTGGGCTCTCGGACCGTCGGTACCGAAACTCAAGTTAATGATTGGGACAACGAACAGTTCGCGTTGACGGAAATTGATATTACTGAAGTGAAGTTAGATATAGAATATACAGAGTCTATATTTCCAGTAGCAAAAGAAGTTAGAATCAACATTAAGACCGCCGGAGACAAATATGGCCTAGGCAGAATTCAAATAAACGCTTTTAACACCGAGGAAATTCGGATCACAAATGAAAGTGACGCTGACGTTTTTGCTCGTTTAGCTGAGCGAGATGCATCGGGAGAAGATTATAAAGATGATAGCTACACATATGATGACAATAATGACCTAGATTACCTCGATTCAACTAACATTTACAAAGTGGACCAGCACGGTAAAAGTTTCATAGACCATAAGACTGTCCATGAAACTAATGAAGCCGCTCGCGATAATACAAAAATACGAATGGCTGCGATCGCCAAGCTCAAATCCCTGGTGCGTATTGATGCATCAATTAATAATCTTAAAACTTCTCCTGGCTATGTAAGATTAAAAATGCTTTACGATGATATGAAAGATCAGAATCCTGATGAATGGGACGAGACTTATGGAAAAGGCCGCGAGAACCCCGGAGATCCAGGCCCTGTAATGGCCGCATTTTTGGAATTAACAGTAGGAGAAGCGATTGGACTAGAAAATTCTCGTATTTCAGGAATGTTCCCATCTTTTGGTCCTGTTGACGCTATTAAAGGTGTTTTATTTGCATGGGGATATGGAAAAGATTTCATGTCTAGGCTACCTAATCCTGCTGGTAAACATCATCGTGTGTTTAACAATTCCTCCGAGACCGGAATTCTTCCACAATATGTTGTTTTTAAACAACACTTTAAAGATCCAGCTAGCCCATTAAGCTTTGACAAAGATGAAATGATTGAATATTTTTCTTCTGATAGAGACATGGTCAACCCAGAATTATACAAGGCATTAACAAATGAAGATAATTTTAATCAAAATATAGGATTTACATCTGAGGTTGTGTCTAATCCTATAATAAGTCATTCTGATGACACCGGCGAAGGTTCGTGGGGAAAATATGCTATACCTCAGAAGCGAATTATATCATCTGCAAAACATTATAATCCAGATATTATAAAAATTGATACATCTTTTACTGAGTTATCATCTAGATCTGTTGGTACTTTTAATGGGGCTGCTTTACTTGCTAAAGTTTTAGGTACAATTAATGAATCGGCAGCTAATGCAAGCGAAACAGGAAAAGCAACTTATGAATCGATTATAAAAGAGATAGAATTCGTTAGTAAAAAAGAAAGTTTAATATATCAGAACATTGCTTTACCTTTAAAAAGTAACGTCAACGATCAATTAGATGATTTTAGGGACATGTACACTTTTATAAAAGGCAAGCTTCGAAGTTACGAACCCGGGTCAATTGTTGCTAACAACGAAGATATTGGTGGAGAAAAATATAATTTTAATTTTGGCAAGAAGCTAGATGATAAACTTCAAGATCTAATTGATAATCTTTATAAAAATGATACTGGGGGCTCACCAGCGAAAAAAGTAATAGAAGATTTTAAAGAATCTAGCGCGGGTAAAAAGATTAACCCACTCAATTTTAAAGCACAAATATTTGGTAAACTTCTTGCTCGTAGGTTCTATGATACATTTAATTATGCTAAAGAGCATATACCAAATAGTAATATTTCTTTGCCAGGTGGTTTTGGAATAGCACTTAGACATAACTTAGCACAGAATTCTTTTTCTGCTTTGCAGATGGCTCATGTACATCAAGCTTTCGCGAAATTAAAAGATTCTAGATTACATGATCGCGGAATGATGAAGAAATTATGGAAAAAAATTCTTAAAAATCCTTTGAACACGGGCGAAATGGAATCTTTGTGCGCCAGTGCCATGGGCCAGCCCATGTCGCGAGATGATTTAAGTGGAGTTGAAACTGACTTTTTTAATCTTGATGATGTAAAACAAAGAATAACAACATTTTATGAAAAATCGTTATGCCAAGATGTTTATGAAAAGAATTCTCCGGATGATAACGCCGCCCGCACGGCGCTGTTACAGGGATGTGTGATACTTTTGGTAAAAGTATATGCACTAGAGGTTTGCTTGGCAAGCATTATTGCATGGGACAGCTATGATTTGTCAGATATTGTAATGGACGATATTTTAGTTAAAATTATTGTTAAGAACATAAAAGAAGATATCGATATAGATGTGATTGCGTACATTGCCAATGATATTCTACGAAAAGAAAAAGGTCTGTCCGATATTGAATTAGCCTATTATAGAGGAAAGCAAAGTGGATTAGAATATCTGATAAAAGCAGAAAGTAATAACATTGTAAAAACAGCTAAAAGCTTATTTAATAATACCAACCCAATGACTATGGATTTAGACTTAGAAGTATTAAAAGGCTCAAATATAAATTCTGATGAAGTAAGAAAAAAGATGCGCCCCAACGCGCGCCTCATCGCTGGCCAGACAAACAAGGCCATCACCGTCCCGCCCGGGACGCCCGCTTCATTTGATTTAAGAACAACAGGGAGCCAAATTGCTAATAGATATTCTAGTTTTTATAAAAAGACAGGTTTAGAGTGTATACACGATGCTAGATTTGGTTCTAATGTGTATACAATGAATTACGATGAGGGACAAAAAACTTCGAATCCATATGTCGTCGACGCCCTTAAAAATAAAACCGTTGATAGAGAGCGTATACGTCAAATAAATTTATTTGATAGAAAAAACGTTTCGCGGATAGACGATGATATTGCATACTCAATCTATGACGCTGATATACACTTACGTCAGGGTAACAATAAAAATTTCTTCCACTCGCTGCCAATGAGCCACCGCGATAAAGTACCAGGATACGGATTAGTACATAATATTCCTGGTGTATACACCGGTGATTTATCATCGCTTCAGAGCCTCGAAGACGCGGCCAACCCTAGTATTCTTGCTGAGGCTGAAATTGCAGCAGATGAAGAATATCAAGAGGCTCTTTTAGCTAAGTTTGGTACGAAAAAGGTTACTTTACACAGTTCTAACACCATTAAAATTGCTGGTCACTATGATACAGAATTTGGGTGGATTCCGGGTTATTTTGAGGAGGTTGAACAAGAGAAGCCATCGATAACCCAGCCAGGCGAGTCCCAAAAAGATGACGACGGAAATCCCGTTATGATTAAGACTCAAATTTGGCATGAAGGCAATTATACATCTGGCGGTGAAATCTGGGTAAAAGAATATTATAGGCCTAAGTGGATGTTACCACCTAGAAATGTTTCTGCAGAAACTCTTTCATACACGGATTTATTCTATGATATTTATAAAACAAAGTCTTTCTTCAATAAAGAGATTGCAGAATGGAATGAGTTCAAAGAAGTAAGCCGAATCCGTGATGATGTGCTATTCGGCTCCTCAGCCTTTACAAAAGAGAATTTTATAGAAAATACCATGGGCAACAATTTGAATAAGCTTTTGGGAAATATAATAATTCAGCCTTATGTAAAAATTGTTGATATTCCGGAAGATGAAAAAGAAGAATATTGGGGCAACATGAACGTTGAAGTTCTTAAGAAAATAGATGGTTCAGATACCGATCCCAGCACAGGCCAAGCTTGCGAGCCAGAATATACAACGACCGGTCCGATAAATGCTCTCCAATTTAGAGATATATTTGATGGGATAAACAACAAGCGTAATGAAGATAACAATGTGTTCAGATCTTACATGTGGGGTTACATACCTATTTCAGCCTGGAGCCATTTTTACAATACAGTTTTCTTAAAGACAATTTTTTCTTATGAAAGTGATCAATATGAAGACTTAAATCCAGTTTACGAATTATATAAAAAATATGGATTTAGATTAATTTTTAAAGAGTTCAAAATAGGCTTACGCTTGACCTATACAGTGCCAACAGAAAATTTTGATAGTCATATGAAGTCTAGCCCGTATAAAATAAAAAATATAATGGAAGATCTTTTTTCTGGTGAGGAAAATATCAAAGGCTTAAAAGCCTGCAAGGCTTTGTACGTACAGCGCCCATATTTTGACACTTCGACACCAGATACTGTATCTACTAGCAAAAGAATCATGACTGAGCTGCATATTCCGATTGTTGAAGTAGAAAAAAATCTTACGATACAAGAAGGCAAAGCTGGTTTTACTATTGACGACAGTGAAAAATTATTTAAATTGGATGATTTAGGATTTTGGGCATCAGGATTGGGAACTCAGAATAATTCTATAAATTTGGAGTACTTCACTAAGAAAAACCAAGAGGGGGTGTCATATAATATAGACAAACTTAAATATTTAACTAACACGCCATATTCTTTCTTTTACAAATATCTTGCACAAGATCTCGTTAAAGATTTAAAGAGTTCGCCAGAATTTAGATTAATCTTTGATCATTCAATCCCAATTAATAAATATATGGTTTTAGGCTTCACTTATGCTGCTGATGGCTTATCAAAATTTATACCGGAGCCAACTGATGTATTAGACGAAACCAAAGCAAAAATCCTGATGATCATGAATAATTTATTTAATTCTCAGGATTATACTTTCGTTTCAGATGATGTACTTTCTGCTATGGGCGACATGGCCATGAGAGACATGGGCGGAACAGGCGGCCAAGAGCCTGACATGACAAAACTTATATTAAAAATCATTTATAGAACATGTCTTATGATTTTAAAAGGTTTCGTTGAATTAACTGATCCAGCAATTATAATAGCTTCGACAATTATAAAAATTGCTAATATGATAGTCATGACTACTTTGTCTATAATAGAAATGGCCTTGTCGACTGCGAAGATGATAGCACAGGGCGCCGCTCTTGCTGCAGAAGGGGCCCTGATGAGCGCACAGATACAATTACAAATAGCTGGTGGAGTTGCAAATGCTGTTCTCCTCGGGGTACCAGAAGTAGAAATCAACGGAAACAATGTCACAGGTGCCGACTTTTATATAATTAATGTAGATTCTGAAGAAACAAAAGATTGGAACATCGAAATATTAAATACAGCTAAAGGAGTTTCTCTCAGCGCTTTTGAGAGTGCAATCCCTGATGATGGCAAATCCGCATATGAAAATTTTAAAGTACAATTTAAAAATATCGAGAAGCTCAACAACCACTTTATAGCGGCTGATAAAACTTTAAAAGATATAAAAGTAGAGCTATTGGGCGCCATAAAAGATATGGATGATTTCCGGAAAGAAGCTAAAAAAACTATGGAAGATTTTTTCCAATCACCCTACTTGTTGCCCGGCCTGTGGGCTGCTTTGTTGCCTTCCATGTTACCAATGTTCGGTGGTATTGTTCCGCCACCATTTATGGCGGGACCTCCAAGCACCATTCCTGGCATGATTTATCTTGCATTACTACTTATAGATGCAATAGATAAAAAACGGCATGATGATATATCAGCCGTGGAAGATGACCCAGATTGTGATAATCAATTATAGAGGATAAAAAATGGATGGAATAGGACCAGAATTGCCGCTTAATAGAACTCATAAAGACGGCGCCTATAATATGGTTATCTCTTATAAAGAAGAAGTCAAACAAAATTTTAAAAATTTACTTTTGACTTCCCCGGGCGAGCGCATAATGAATCCGGACTTTGGCGTGGGATTAAGGAACTATCTTTTTGAACCTCGTTCACATTCTATTCCGGCTATCAGACAAAAAATTGAGCAACAAGTAAACAAATACATGCCTTATATTCGAATAAATCAGATTAACTTTGATGCTGGTCTTCATAATGCTGAAATTATTGAAAATTCTAATATTTTATCAATAGAAGTTATATACGATGTACCTAGTATGAATTTGCAAGCTTCTCTGCTTTTGGAAAGTGAGGAGATTAAATAAACAAAATGGCTAAAAATGATAAAAAATTAATAAGATACACAGACAGGGATTTTAATTCAATAAAAGAATCTTTAGTAGAATATACAAAAAGATATTACCCAAAAGTATTTAAGGATTTTTCTGAAGCTAGCTTTGGATCCTTGATGCTTGATACCACTGCATATATTGGTGATGTATTATCCTTTTATTTAGATTACCAAACTAATGAATCCTTTTTAGATACAGCTATTGAATATGATAATATTCTTAGACTAGGCGAACAAGTTGGTTACAAACAACCTTTACGATCTAATTCATTTGGTGTTGTTTCTCTCTACGCCCTGGCACCGGTTGATGTCAATGGAGTCGGACCTGACACAAATTACTTACCAATTTTAGTAAAGGGAAGCAAATTTTCCTCTAATTCAGGACAAATTTTTACCTTAACGGAAGATATCGATTTTAAAAACTTCAATAACGAAGTTGTTGTTGCAACCTCAAATAGCGGAGATGGAACACCCACATCATATGCTGTAAAAGCTTATGGTCGTGTGGTATCTGGTATCGAGGAACGAGAGTCTTTTAACGTTGGTTCTTTTACCAGATTCTTGACATTAACGCTTTCAAGTCCGAATATTTCAGAAGTACTTTCTGTATTAGATGCTGAAGGCCATGAATATTTTGAAGTAGATTATCTTTCTCAAGACACAGTATTTAGATCTGTTGTTAACAAAGACCCAATGACTAGAGAATATATTCCGAATGTGATTGTTACTACTTCTGTACCTCGTAGATTTACTACTTTTAACAAAGATGGTGCAATTCATATTAAATTTGGATATGGTTCTGAATCATCTTTAAAAGTTGATAGTTTATCACACCCTTCAAATGTCGTTTTGAAAATGCATGGTAAAGACTACGAACAAGATGCATCTTTTGACCCATCAAAATTAATTGAGGCTGATAAATTTGGAATTGCCCCCGCGAATACTACTTTACGTGTTACTTACAGAACTAATACGACAGAAAATGTTAATGTAGCTACGCGTGGGTTAACTACTATTGTTGATCCGATACTTGTTTTTGGTTCTTCAGCCACAAATAATACAAAAATTGATTTTGTAAGAGACAGCTTAGAAATTGTTAATGAACAACCGATAACAGGTGACGTGAGTTTGCCGACTGTTGCAGAACTTAAACAAAGGGTTAATGATGTATTTGCTTCACAAAATCGTGCTGTGACTGCTGAAGATTATGAGGCACTGGTTTACAGAATGCCACCAAAATTTGGTAGGGTCAAACGCGCAAAAATATTCCGCGATCATGATTCATTTAAACGAAATTTAAATCTTTTTTTGGTATCTGAAAACGTTGATGGACACCTTAGTACCAGCAGTCAAGTATTAAAAAATAATATTAAAACTTGGATAAATAATTATAAAATGATTAATGATACTATTGATATCCTTGATGCAAAAGTTATTAATATTGGAATAAAATTTGTTGCTGTAACAAATTATGATCAAGAGAAGTTTGAGGCTTTAAATGCAGCGATAACAGCAATACAGGGTATGTTTACTACAAAACTGGATATAGCACAGCC
>Ga0114905_1001895_pt1 | contig 11182 bp, 12 predicted proteins | sample MalvireepMed_b05_FD_83499 | JGI IMG/M metagenome (GOLD analysis project Ga0114905, IMG submission 83499) | Marine viral communities from the Global Malaspina Expedition - Malaspina viral metaG DeepMed_b05 | ecosystem: Environmental > Aquatic > Marine > Oceanic | place: Mediterranean Sea...
CGAGTCCACCGAGATCCAGCCGTCATGGTCGGAAATGATCTTGCTCACCAGCGCCAGGCCCAGGCCGGTGCCGTTCTCGCGTCCCGACACGAAGGGGTCGAAGATGTCGCCCTTGATGTTCTCGGGCAGGCCCGGACCGTCGTCGATCACCTCGATCTGAAGCGGCAGCGACACGCCCGACCCGTCGGCCCGCCGCAGGCGGAAGCTGTGTTCATAGAAGGAATGCAGGCGGATCTTGCCGGGCTGGCCCTGGGTCGCCTCGGACGCGTTCTTGAGCAGGTTCAGCACCACCTGCAGTAACTGGTCCGGGTCGCCATGGGCCAGCGGCAGCGAGGGGTCGTAATCCTCGATGATCTTCATGTGCGCGCCGAAGCCCAGCAGCGCCGAGCGCCGAGCGCGGTCGAGCACGTCATGCACGTTGACCGGACGCCGTTCCGGCGCGCTGAGGTTGCCGAACTGTTCGACCTGCTCGAGCAGCTTCACGATGCGGCGGGTTTCCTCGACGATGAGGTCGGTGAGTTCAAGGTCGCTCTGGCTCAGGTTCATGCTCAGAAGCTGCGCCGCCCCGGCGATGCCGGCGAGCGGGTTCTTGATCTCGTGCGCCAGCATCTCGGCCATGCCGATGGCCGACTTGGCGGCAGACTTCACCGAATGGCTCTGGGTCATGCGGCCGGCGAGTTCCCGCGGCGAGATCAGCAGGATCATCCAGCCAGGCCGCCCCTGCACCGGGGCGATCTGCAGGTTGCACACCAGCGGCGGACGGCTGCCCGGGCCGACGTCGACGTCGTTGACGAACAGCGGCGTGCCATTTTCGCGCGCCCGTTCGAGGCTCTGCTCAAGCGGCGCGTCCACCGTCAACCGGTCCCAGATCGGCTGACCCAGCAGCCACTTGGCCGAGTTGTTCATGAAACCTTCAGCCGCCGGGTTCATGTCGGCGATACACTGGTCGGCATCCAGCAGGATCGCCGGCACCGGCAGCGACGACCAGAGGCTGTTGTCGAAATCGGCGTTCATGCCGCCGCCCTCCGGCTGTCCAGCAGGGCCTCGGGCAGACGCTCCAGCACCTCTTCGGGCGTCCGCGCGGTGAGGATGTCGCGGCGAAGCGCGGCGTCGGTGCCGGCATCATCCATGTACCAACCCAGATGCTTGCGCGCGACCTTGGCGCCAAGCGTCGTGCCGTAGAAGCCCAGCATCGCCTCGTAGTGCCCGGCCACCATATCGACCAGCGCCCTGCCCTGCGGCACCTTCGGCGCGGGCGCCCCGTAGAGCGCATGCGCCACCTGGGCCAGCAGCCAGGGCCGCCCCTGCGCGCCCCGCCCGATCATCACGCCGTCGGCGCCACTGGCCGCCAGAGCCCGGCGCGCGGTCGCCGTATCGGTGATGTCGCCGTTGGCGATCACCGGAATCGTGACCGCGTCCTTGACCGCCCGGATCGCCGCCCAGTCGGCGCGGCCCTTGTAGAACTGGCAGCGGGTGCGGCCGTGGATCACGATCATCCGGATGCCGGCCGCCTCGGCGCGGCGCGCAAGCTCGGGCGCGTTGAGGCAGGCATCGTCCCAGCCCAGCCGGGTCTTGAGCGTCACCGGCACGTCGACCGCGCCCACCACCGCCTCGATCAGCCGCAGCGCATGGTCGAGATCGCGCAGCAGCGCCGATCCCGAATAGCCGCCCACGACCTTTTTGGCCGGGCAACCCATGTTGATGTCGATAAGCCGCGCGCCATTGGCCTCGACCATGCGCGCCGCCTCGGCCAGCCAGTAGGGATCGCGTCCCACCAGCTGCACCGCGGTGTTGGCCTGCCCGAACCCCAGTTCGGCCTTTTCGCGCACCCCGGTCTTGCCCTGCACCATTTCCTGCGAGGCGACCATCTCGCTGACCACCCGGCCCGCGCCGAAGCGCGACACGAGCGTGCGGAACGGCAGGTCGGTGATTCCCGCCAGCGGAGCCAGCAGGACCGGGGGTGTGATGTCGATATCGGCGGGAGCCAAGTTCAATCGCTTATTCCTTGTGCACCGTCTCAGCGCTAGCCTGCGCCCCGGCATCCTACAATATCTGCGGGATATATTGCGCCCACCACGGACACAAATGCCTAATTTTTCGGCACAACCCGCGGCACCGTTGCGCAGCCGCCGCGCAAACCCTACACCCGGGTCAAGGAGACACCCATGACCATCGCCGCCTTGATCGTGGCCGCCGGGCGCGGCACCCGTGCCGGGGGACCGGTGCCGAAGCAGTGGCAGATGCTGGCGGGCGCTCCGGTGGCGCGCTGGACGCTCAGGGCGTTCTCTCGGATGGACCGGTGCGTGGTGGTTGTCCACCCGGACGATATGGAGACCGCGAAGACGGCAGCCAAGGGGATCGACTGCACTTTCGTGCCAGGCGGCGCGGACCGCGCGGCCTCGGTCCGGCTGGGGCTGGAGGCGCTGGCAGAGGACCCGCCCAGGCTGGTGCTGATCCACGACGTCGCGCGGCCCTGCGTCAGCCCCGAGATCATCGCCGAGGTGATCGCCGCGCTGGACACGGCAAAGGCCGCCGCCCCCGCCCTGCCCGTGACCGACGCGCTCTGGACCGGCGACGCCGGCCGGGTGACCGGCACTCGCGACCGCGACGGCCTCTACCGCGCGCAGACACCGCAGGGGTTCCGCTTCGACGCCATCCTCGCCGCCCACCGCGCGCATCCCGGCGGCGCCGCCGATGACGTGGCCGTGGCCCGCGCCGCCGGGCTTGACGTCGCCATCACCGAAGGGTCAGAGCAAAACCTCAAGATCACCACGCCCGCGGATTTCGCCCGCGCGGCCCGGATACTGGAGCAGGGATTGGATATACGGCTGGGAAACGGGTTCGACGTGCACGCCTTCGCGGAGGGCGACCACGTGATGCTCTGCGGCGTCGCGGTGCCGCATGAGCGCGGGCTGTCGGGCCATTCCGACGCGGACGTCGGCATGCACGCGCTGACCGATGCGATCTATGGCGCTTTGGCTGATGGCGACATCGGCCAGCACTTCCCGCCCTCGGATCCACAGTGGAAAGGCGCCGAAAGCCACGTTTTCCTGTCCCATGCGGTGGCGCGCGCCGCCGCGCGCGGTTACGCTGTCGGCAACGTGGACGTGACGCTGATCTGCGAAGAGCCCAAGATCGGGCCGCACGCGGCGGCGATGCGCGCGGCACTTGCGGCGATCATCGGCATCGACGCGGGTCGCGTGTCGGTCAAGGCGACCACGTCGGAACGCCTGGGCTTTACCGGGCGCAAGGAAGGGATCGCGGCAATGGCAACGGCCACCCTGGTGACAGCATGAAGTGGGTCGCCTCCTTTTTCGGCATCGGCTTCCTGAGCCCCGGACCCGGCACCTGGGGATCGCTGGCGGCGCTGCCGGTGGCCTGGGGTCTGCATCAGCTGGGCGGCTTCTGGTTCCTGCTGAACATGACCTTTTTCGTCTTCGTCACGGGCTGGATGGCAACGCAGAAGATCACCGCCGGCGGCACCGATCACGACCCGTCCTGGATCGTCATCGACGAAGTGGTCGGCCAGTGGATCGCCCTCTTTCCAGTGAGTTACGGGGCGATGATGATGCAGGCCGACATCACGCGGCTGTGGCCGGGCTGGATCGTGGCCTTTGTGATGTTCCGGGTCTTCGACATCTGGAAACCCTGGCTGGTGGGCCGTGCCGACCGCCGCGGCGACGCGCTGGGGGTGATGCTGGACGACGTGATCGCCGGCGTCTTTGCGGCGATCGTCGTGATCGTGCTGGCGGGTCTCGCGCACAGGGTGCTGATGTGACCGAGAGCCTGTCGCAGTCCATCCTCGCCACCGCCCGCGACAAGGGCGCGACGGTGACCTGCGCCGAAAGCTGCACCGGCGGCAAGGTCGCGGCGGCACTGACGGACATTGCGGGCTCCTCGGCGACCTTCGAACGCGGCTTCGTCACCTACTCCAACGCCGCCAAGACCGACATGCTGGGGGTTTTCCCGGACACGCTGGCGGCGCACGGCGCCGTGTCGGAACAGGTGGCGCGGGAGATGGCCCTGGGTGCGCGGCGGCTGTCGGGGGCGGATGTGGCGGTGGCGATCAGCGGCATCGCCGGGCCAGGCGGGTCCGAGCACAAGCCCGAGGGCCGGGTCTGCTATGCGCTGGCGACCGCTTCGGGCACGCTCAGCCAGACCGTGGAGCATGGCGCGCTGGGCCGCGCCGCGGTGCGCGCGGCGGCGACGCTGCATGCGCTGACGCTGGTACAGACGGCGCTGGACGAGATGTGAGCGCGCCCACCTCGTCTCGATCGAAAAACCTCTTTCGCGTCAGATTCTTGGGCGACAAACTTCACCTTCCGGATGAGCAGCGCGGTACCATTGCGCGGCCCAGACAGGTCAACCGTAAAGCTGCGCCGCCCGCCGTTCAAAGGCGCGCACGATGCGTTGCATCGCCTCGTTGAACACCAGCCCGATGATTCCCTGCAGCATGGCGTTCTTGAATTCGAAATCGACGAAGAAGGACACTTCGCACCCGCCTTCCACATCCCGGAAGGCCCAGTTCGACTTCATGTAGCGGAACGGCCCGTCGAGGTATTCGGTGTCGATCTTCATGTCCTCGGGCCAGAGCGTCACGCGGCTGCCGAACCGTTCGCGGAACACCCGGAAGCTGATCACCAGATCCGCCAGCATCACCGTCGCCGCGCCCTCCTCTTTGGTGGAGCGGATGCGCGCCGCGGCGCACCACGGCAGGAACTCCGGGTAGGAGCCGACATCGGCGACAAGATCGTACATCTGCTGCGCGGTATAGGGCAGCGTTCGGGTTTCGGAATGGGTTGGCATCGGTCCCCGTTTTCGTCATGAGTCTGTGCCATGTCGTACGCCAAGTACGGAAATTCAAGGGAAAGCCATGACTCAGCGTCCTTATGTCATCGACGAGATGATCTCGGCCAAGGCCATCGCCGCGCGGATCGAGGCGCTCTGCGTGAAGATCGACGCAGAGTTTTCGGACACCGACAAGCTGGTGGTGGTGGGGCTGTTGCGCGGGTCCTTCGTCTTTATCGCGGACCTGGTGCGCGAGCTCGACCTGCCGGTCGAGGTGGATTTCCTCGAAGTCTCCTCCTACGGCAACGAGATGCAGTCGAGCCGCGAGGTGCGGGTGCTCAAGGACCTGCGGTCGGGGATCGAGCGCCGCGACGTGCTGGTGGTCGAGGATATCGTCGACACCGGCCACACGCTGAGCCATGTGACGGCGCTTCTGAGGTCGCGCAAGCCCGCACGCCTGCGCACCATCGCGCTGCTGGACAAGCCATCGCGGCGCGAGGTGGATTTCCGCGCCGACTGGATCGGCTTCGAGATCCCGGACGAATTCGTCGTGGGCTACGGCATCGACTACGCGCAGCGCAACCGGAACCTGCCCTATATCGGCAAGGTTCGGTTCACCGGCGAGGCGGAGTCGTGAACTGGTTCCACCTGCTGCGCATGGCACGCTGGGCGCGCAACCCGCCCTCCGCGGGCAAGGTCAAGCTGGTGCTGGCGATCATCGCGTTTTGTCTGGGGCTTTATGCCGTCGAACGCTGGGTCGGCTGGCCCGAGGCGCTGAGCGTCGAGGGCACGCGGGCGCCGATGCGGGTGAGCCCCTGATCCGCTCCGCGCTCGCCAAGCTGTGATCGGCATTGCCCGGGGACTGCGGCATACTAGGTGACGTTAGGTTCATTCAGGGAGACCGATTATGCTCAAGACATCCGCCATGGCCGTTTGCGCCGCCACCCTTCTGGCATCCCCCGCCCTTGCCCAGGAAGATTTTTCCGACGTGCTCAAGGCGCGTCAGGGGCAGTTCCGCATCATGGCGCTGAACCTCGGCATCCTCGGCGGCATGGCCAAGGGAGAGGTCGCGTATGACACCGAATCTGCACAAGCCGCCGCGGATACGCTTGTCGCGGTGTCGATGATCCAGCAGGGTCCGCACTGGCCCGAGGGCAGCGACGAGATGGCCATCGACGGCACCCGCGCCCTGCCCGCCATCTGGGAGAATTTCGACGATTTCGTCACCAAATGGGAAGGCTTCGGCACCGCCGCCGCGAACATGCAGGAGGTCGCTGCCACCGGGCAGGAGGCGCTTGGCCCGGCGCTGGGTCAGATCGGCGATGCCTGCAAGGCCTGCCACGACGACTATCGCGCCTCGCAGAACTAAGCCGCCGGCATGCGCAAGGGAGTGATTTTGGTTGCGGCGCTTGCCGTGGCCGTGCTTGCGGGCGGGCTTTGGATCACCCGCGCCCTGCCGCTGCCCGAGAGCGCAGTGGCCGAGAGCGCGGGCGATGCGGCCGCGGGCGAACAGGTCTTCGTCGCGGCCGGATGCGCCTCCTGCCACCACGCGCCGGAGGCCGAGGGCGATGCCAAGCGGGTGCTCGCGGGCGGACAAAGATTTCCCAGCGATTTCGGAACCTTCGTGGCGCCCAACGTCTCTCCGCACCCCGAGGCCGGGATCGGGACATGGTCGCTGGCGCAATTCGCCAGCGCCGTGCAGCGCGGCGTCTCGCCCGAGGGCGCCCATTACTACCCGGCCTTCCCCTATACCGCCTATGCCCGCATGACCGCTCAGGACGTGGCCGACCTTTGGGCGTTCTGGCAGACGCTGCCACCCGATGCCACGCCAAGTGCGGCGCACGAGGTCGGGTTTCCCTTCAACATCCGCCGCTCGCTGGGGGTGTGGAAGACGCTCTACCTGCGCGAGGACTGGGTGATGGAGGAGGTCCCGGACGCGACGGTGGACCGCGGGCGGTACCTTGTCGAGGCGCTGGCCCATTGCGGCGAATGCCACACCCCGCGCGACGCGCTCGGCGGGCTGGAGCGCGACGCCTGGCTGGGTGGCGCGCCAAACCCCAACGGACGCGGCACGATCCCGGACCTGCGCCCCGACGCGCTCGACTGGAGCGCGACCGACATCGCCTACTACCTCGAAAGCGGCTTCACCCCGGATTTCGATTCCGCCGGCGGGCACATGGTGGCGGTGATCGAGAATTTCGCGCAGCTTCCTGCTGAGGATCGTGCGGCGGTGGCGGCCTATCTCAAGGCCCTGCCCGGCGGGGAGTGATCCGGCTGCGCCGGATACGAGAGGCGCTGCCTCTCGTGCTCTCCGGAGTTTATTGGCAAGATGAAGGGGCGCCCCGTGTCGGACGGCGGCGCATCGGGATCGGGCGGGTCAGGCCTTGGCGAGCCGGGCTTCGCGGGCTGCGCGCAGGCGTGCGAAGTCGTCGCCGGCGTGGTAGGATGACCGGGTGAGCGGCGTGGCCGAGACCATCAGGAAACCCTTGCCGTAGGCGGCCTTTTCGTAGCCCGCGAATTCCTCGGGGCTGACGAAGCGATCCACGGCGTGGTGCTTGGGCGTCGGTTGCAGGTACTGGCCGATGGTCAGGAAGTCGACATCGGCGGCGCGCATGTCCTCCATCACCTGCATCACCTGCTGGCGGCCTTCGCCCAGCCCCACCATGATGCCCGACTTGGTGAAGATCGACGGATCGAGTTCCTTGACCCGCTGCAGCAGGCGCAGGGAGTGGAAGTAGCGCGCGCCGGGACGCACCGAGGGATAGAGCCCGGGCACGGTTTCGAGGTTGTGGTTGAAGACGTCGGGTTTCGCCGCCACCACGGTTTCCAGCACCGAGGGCGCGCATTTCAGGAAATCCGGCGTCAGGATTTCGATCGTGGTGCCGGGGCTGCGGTGCCGGATCGCGCGGATGGTCTGGGCGAAGTGGTCGGCGCCGCCATCCTCGAGATCGTCGCGGTCCACGGAGGTGATGACGACGTGATTCAGACCGAGCTTCTGCACCGCGTCGGCGACGCGGCCGGGCTCGAACACGTCGAGCGTGTCGGGCCGGCCGGTGGCGATATTGCAGAAGGTGCAGCCGCGCGTGCAGATGTCGCCCATGATCATCATCGTGGCGTGGCCCTGGCTCCAGCATTCGCCGACATTGGGACAGCCCGCCTCTTCGCAGACCGTGACGAGGTTGTGCTCGCGCATGATCTTGCGGGTGTCGGCATAGCCCTGGCCGCCGGGCGCGCGGACGCGGATCCAGTCGGGTTTCTTGGGCTGCGCATTGTCCGGGCGGTGGGCTTTCTCCGGGTGGCGCTGCTGCGGTATCTTGAGGTCTCGCACTGGTCTTTCCCCGTGACGTTCCGTTGTCCTGTCACTAGCATAGGTCACGTGCCGGGGCAGTACCAGTGTCGCATGGCCGCTATGCGTCATGCGGAGGCGTGCGGGGCCGGCGCAGGATCGCCAGGGGCGGTGCATCGGGTGCGGCAGACATCTTGCCGCAGTCTTGTGATCAGCCGATCAGGCCGCCGCCGGGCCCGGTGGTTTCGTCGTAATGGCGCTTGAGGCGCTGCAGTGCGATGCGCAGGACGATCTTGCCCGACCGCGCCGACCAGCCCATGCGCTTTTCCGCCGTCTCGAGCCCTTCGAGGTAGCAGCAGCAGCGCAGCGCGATCTCGGACAGCCCGGGGCCGAGGTCGCGCAGCACGCGGGCAAGCCGCACCCGCGCGCCTTCGACCCCGCGCAGGGGCGCCCGAGGATCGTCCGGACCGACCGGCTGCGACAGGTCCCAGTCGGGCGGCAGCGTCGCCCCGACCTGGGCCAGTTCGAAATCCTCGCGCAGCCGTTCGCCGGCGCTGACCAGCGCGTCCGACAGGAACGGCGCGCCGGTCTTGTCGCGGCGCCGGGCGAGCGCCGTCAGCGGGCTGTCGGACAGGGCGTAGCCCGACCTGCGCCGCTGCGGGCTGTCTTCGGTGTCGTCCAGCGCCGCCTCCAGCGCCCGGCCCGAGGAAAAGGCGGTCTGCGCCTCGGCAAAGCCGCGCAGGCGGCTTTCCTGCTCGGCGAGCAGCCGGCTGAGGGCCGTGCGGCCCAGCGCCGTGATCCGGTAGCGCGAGATCCGGCCCGGAGCGTCGCAGGCGATCCAGTCCTTCAGGGCCATGGCCTGGGCCACGGCGCTGTCGACCACGGCGGTGCGGGCGGTGCCGCCGTCCGCGGTGTCGCGTACCACCACCGCCTTGTCCATCTCGGCCGCCACCGCCAGCACGGCGCCGCTTTCGGAAAGCCGACGCAGGATGCGCCGGGCCTCGCGCGACAGGCGGTTTTCGTCGATCTCTGTTTCCTCGATGCGGGCTATGGCGGTCATGGTCGCGTGGTCCTTTTCCGGGCCGAAAGACGGCGAACGGCGCTGGTATGTCCCGAGGCGGCGCAGCGCCGCGTCGATGAGCGGATCGTCGCGCTGCGCTTCGATCCTGCGGACCTGCCGCAGAACCGTCGACGCATGGCATCCCGCCGCGCGGGCCAGAGCCCGGATCGGAAGTCCCGCTTCGATATGCGCCAGATAATGCCGCGCGTTTTGCGGAACCCAGTCGGGCAGAGACTGCAGCCTGCCGAAATCGCAATGACCGTCCAAATTCCGTCACCCTTCCGTATGTGATGGTTGTCGCACCGTGCCGGTCCGAGGGCGGGCTCAACCTAAAAGTGTACGTGTTACGTGTTTGTTAACAATGTAACGAAAAAATCATCATTGTTGCTAAAGTCTAAACAGTTGTGAAGACGCCGAACGGCGATCGGCCGCGGGACGCAACACCCGATAAACGTGTGTAATTTGGAAATTTCACAATCAAGGAAATGTTCCATGCACGATATTCTGAGCCTGCTCGCCACCCTCAGCCGCCCCCGCCTGCTGGTGCGCGCGGCGCGGTTGGGGGCCAACGACTACCGCCGCCATCCGCACCTGCGGCGGCTGCTGGGCAGCCACGCCCTGCCCGGGCACGGCGCGTCGGTCATGCGTCTGCTGGAGATCGAGGCCGAGTTCGACGAACAGCGCCGCAGCCGCGACGCCGCCTATTCGGTCAGCGATCACGTCGAGGTGCTGAGCGCGGTGATGGGCGAGGCCCGGCTGTTGCGCGCCCAGCTTTCCGCCGGGCGCGACGCGGTTACATGAAGGCGTCGGGCGCTTCGGCCTTCTTTTGAGCCACGAAGGCATCGAGCGCCTCTGCGATGGCCGGATCGAGCGCCGGCTGCTGGTAGGTTTCGAGTTGCCGTTTCACCCGCAGGCTGGCCAGCGCCATGGTGTCGCGCGCGCCCTCTTCGCTCCAGGTCTCGAAGGGTTTGTAATCGAAGATATCCGAGCGCCAGAACGCGGTCTTGAAATTCGCCTGGGTGTGCGCGCAGCCCAGGTAATGCCCGCCGGGGCCGACCTCGCGGATGGCGTCCATGGCCTGGGCGTTCTCGTCGATGGCGACGCCGCGGGCCAGGTGATGCAGGCAGCCCAGCTGGTCCGCGTCCATGACGAATTTCTCGTAGGAGGACACCAGACCGCCTTCGAGCCAGCCGCAGGAATGCAGCATGAAGTTCACGCCCGCCAGCAGCCCCATGTTGAGGCTGTTCGCGGTCTCGTAAGCGGCCTGGGCGTCGGGCAGCTTCGAGCCACAGAACGACCCCGCCGACCGGTAGGGCAGTCCAAGACGGCGCGCCAGCTGGCCGGCGCCGTAGGTGATGTGCGCCGCTTCGGGCGTGCCGAAGGTGGGCGCGCCCGAGTTCATGTCGATCGAGGTCACGAAGGCGCCCATGATCACCGGCGCGCCGGGGCGGACGATCTGCGAATAGGCGATGCCCGCGAGGCATTCCGCCATCACCTGCGTCAGGGTGCCCGCCACCGACACCGGCGCCATGGCGCCGCCGACGATGAAGGGGCTGATGATGCAGGCCTGGTTGTTGGCGGCATAGACCTCGAGCGCGCCCATCATCGTGTCGTCGAAGGTCATCGGCGAGTTGATGTTGATGAGCGAGGTCATCACCGTGTTCTGCTGCACGAACTCCTCGCCGAAGAGGATCTTGCACATGTCGACGCTGTCCTGCGCGCGGCTGGGTTCGGTGACCGAGCCCATGAACGGCTTGTCGGACAGGGTCATGTGCGCCAGCAGCATGTCCAGGTGGCGCTTGTTCACGGGGATGTCGGTGGGTTCGCAGACGGTGCCGCCGGAGTGGTGCAGCCACTTCGACATGTAGCCCAGCTTCACGAAGTTGCGGAAATCCTCGATCGTGGCGTAGCGGCGGCCCTTTTCGACGTCATGCACGAAGGGCGGGCCGTAGACCGGCGCCAGCACCAGGTTCTTGCCGCCGATGACCACGTTGCGCTCGGGGTTGCGGGCGTGCTGGGTGAATTCCTTGGGCGCGGTGGCGCAGAGC
>Ga0114905_1001913_pt1 | contig 11123 bp, 21 predicted proteins | sample MalvireepMed_b05_FD_83499 | JGI IMG/M metagenome (GOLD analysis project Ga0114905, IMG submission 83499) | Marine viral communities from the Global Malaspina Expedition - Malaspina viral metaG DeepMed_b05 | ecosystem: Environmental > Aquatic > Marine > Oceanic | place: Mediterranean Sea...
ATGAAGTGATTAGTATGCTACATCAAGCATTGAATGAGTTTGAAACTCTAAAGGGCGAAATGTAATAATTAAGCCACTTTAGGGTTAATGCAAAGACCTAACCATATGGTCATGTGAGAATAAATCGAGGTGGTTCGCTTAGATTATTAGTGGTGGCTGATTATTGTAGATAACTCATACAGAATGTAGCACTAACTCCTACATACTACTGCACCTATCCTAAGAAGAATGTGCATATTAGCACAATTACCATATGGTAAGGTGTCTTTGCTCATTACCCTTATATATCCTTAGAACCTAGCAGATACTACCCGATAAGGGAACAAGGAGATAGAAGAAGATGGAAGAAGGAGTATGGGATGCCTCAATGGAGCGGCTGCAAGCGGCCCTCGATGATGGCGTCTTTGATGAAGGAACAGCACAAACGCTGAATTACCTGCAAAACCTAGGTAATGAGTCGGACGCTGGCAATCAAGAGAATGTATTAGCCAGCATTAAGGCTCTTTGCAAGGGAAAGCCGGGTTCACCGTTTGGAAGGAGAGGAAAGCCTCCAGCACTACCGCCTAGCGTATTGGCGGTTGTTGATGAGGTTGAGGTAATAGTCGCTAACGCGGCTAAAGCCTACTTTGCATCGAATGATGTGATTCAGGTTGTCACAAGGAAGCATGGTCGTAGCAAGGGTTCGCCCTATTACGAGAATGCAGAAGCATTCGGCGTATCTCAGGGTAAAGCAGCGCGTAAGACGCTAACTGCTGCCTACAAGGATAATTGGGACGGAACCCACGATGGGCTTTCCGACCTAATTTGGTTCGCTGACGAAGAAGAGTGAGTGAATTAGCCCCAAAACGGGTCGTGGGGGGATTAATTTCCCCCTGCGGCCCAATTTTTTTATTTTTAAGGTCATTCAATTATATACTACGTTATATATTTCATTTTGCCCATATTCTGCGAATAAGAGCAACCATATGGTTAGATGATATGAGTTAGGCTCATACATCATATCCCCGATAAGGTCTGGTAGAATACAACTTTTGTTTGCAAAAGACGATTAATACTCATTAGCCCACTATACCGTGAGAATATTAATCCTCTTTCCCTGACACAAAAGAGTATTCTACTGGCAACCATATGGTGCGCTTGCCGCAAATATGGGGTTTAGGTGTTATTAGTGTTTTATACGCTAATACACCATAAACTAGAGTATGTCCTTGATTTATCTGGGGCTTGTTTTTTAGCCTTAAAAATACTTCGAGATAGGGACAGTTACACATGCTAAAAAGACATAATGGCCATGAATCCTTCATAACCTTAAGTCTGACGCACCATATGGTTGCGTAGCAATTACGGAGTTTAGGTGCTATTAGTGCTTACGCGCTGATACGCCATTAACTAGAGTATGTCCTAACTAAAGGGTCCAGTAAGAATCTTTTACAAGCAGATAAATGTGACATATACAACATATGTCATAAAAGAATTCTTACTGGACCATATGGTAATGTCGTCTTTGCTTTGATTACCACATCACTTAAAGGTGTTAAAAGGACACTTAATGCAGTAATAGGCTCGGTGACGGGTGCTATACTGAAGTGGCTCTCCACAGCGGCATATTGGCCTATCCATCCCTGCCCCTCCTAATGGGGCTATGGGGGTGTTGCCTCAATGTAACACATATTCCAAACCAAATTGTCATACTCTCCTTATATCCATCAGTGAGAGTATACGTTTGAAGCAAATGCCTAACTACTTTTACAATATTTGGGTCATCGTCCAATTCTCGCCTCTCATCATCAAGCCATTCCGTCAACATCTCGATTTTGAAGTTTTTGTTCTTCAAGAACTCGACTTCATCATATCCGCACTCTGGGCAACTCATCTCCTTCCCCTCTTCAGAATCCAGAGAAGTCGCCTCTCGCCTCTCTTCAGCCATTTCTCACGCATGCTCTGTTCTACCTGTTTCATACTTTTGCTCATTTTCTCACCTATTAGTGTCCTATGCTAATGCTTAACTATATACCTGTGGTTCTAGGCAAAGACACGCACCATATGGTATTAAGGCTCTGTTGAATGATATGTCCTGAGTTGAAAAAATAACACAGGAGGGGGTCGGCGTGTGCATACATATACTCAGAGCCGCCCACAGGTTGTATCACGCCGACCAGCATTCTTGACAGAAATCCAAAGGAATACTACTTAAAGAAACTTAATCTAAGTCAGAATCATTACCCTGAAATATGGGGGTATGGTCATACTAGCCTTTTCAATTGAGCATTATATCATATAGTTATAGGATATACTATACCAATATACGTATATGTGTATTTGATATACGACGGGTGAATGATGCCTTAGTTATCGAATATAACTCATATGAAGTGAATGAGTTAGGTCAAGACGTGGTAGTTATGACCCATAACCTATACAAAACACCATTGTTGCAACGGATTGCAAGGATTACAATAAAAACTCGCCCATAATGACTTAGTTATCTATGATAATATATATTATTGTAATATTGTATTATTGTAATGTGTAGTAGTAGTAGAAGAAGAGAAGAGAAGAGAAGAGAGGTAAGGAGGCGATTGCAACATTGCATAATTGCAATAATATGCTAACTGCCCCAAACCGATTGAGTTATGGGCGAGAACCCACGCAAAGTGGTTTTTGTAAGGGTGTGCAAAAACATTTACAATAACCTTTATACGGTTCCAGTTAATACAGATAATGAGGGGAAAAAATGGTAAGGACATACAAGTGTGGTAAATGTGGAGAAATGGGTCACAATAGTAGAAGTTGCGAAAAGGGCGGAACGCCTAGTGATGAACTAATAATAAATAAGTGCGAAGATATAGAGCGAATGTTGTTGGTAAAGAATAGCCAATATGGCGATAGTGCGCTTAATCCAGTTAGGATATTTTCCAAGGCAGATGCTACGGAGCAAATTAAAGTCAGGATTGATGATAAGATTAATCGGTTGATTCTAGGTAATGAAACTCTTGAGAAGGATGAAGATGTCATTATGGATTTGGCAGGGTATTTCATTCTCTTATTGATAAGTTTGGATGGTGAAATGTGATGAAATGGGATAAGAAATATCATCGTTGTCCTTTCTGCAATCAGATAATAGAAGGGCCAGAAAAGGGAAAATTAAATACATGGAATCATCTAGCAAAGGAGTGTGGAAAGTAATGGGAGTATTTAGCAATATACATGCAATGTATGCTTCAGACAATTCCATAGAAGAAGTAGCAGAATATCTTATGAAGGTGAACCGCACCCTATCCAAACCGGAAGCAATAGCATTGGCAACAAAATATTGGAGAGAGGTTCAATGGTCGAAGTAAGTCCAATAATACTATTGATGGATTCTCTTGGAAGCATCATGCAAGAAATGAGTGGTGGATTAGAAGTAAGCCAGAAAAATGTGCATTGGATAGAATGGCAACAAAACAAACTAACAATAGGATTCAAAAATGGAGTCAGTCTCAAATTCACAGTAGAAGAAAGTGATTACTGGCCAGAAGATTTACCAAGGGTAATGGAATTTGAACTAAGTGACTTAGAATAAGCAGGGGTAGTCAAGTGGTCAAAGACGGAAGGCTTAAGACCTTCTCCTCAGTGGTTCGCAGGTTCAAATCCTGCCTCCTGCACTATTAATATATTTGTGGTTTATCCAGTAATAATGGGAAAACCTATTCACGGAGATAGTAGTTTTTGATGTGTTCCTACGAACCCGTTCCCACAAAGTGATTAATATGAATGAAGAAGAACATGATATGCGAGAAAGACGCAGACAAAAGGGCGAAAGTTATAACAAAGGTGATACAATGAGCAAAAGAATGATTAAATTGGAAAAAGAATTGGAAGAAAGGAAACAGGATATTATTGACAAAAATCTACTTGACACAAGGATTTATGGCAAGCCTCTTGGTTGTGGCCAATTGGTTAAAAGAGTCAAAGGAACTTTAAATAAAATCAAGACTCTTGAAAAGAGAATTGAAAAGGAACAAAAGACTAAGGATAATAAACTCAGAAGAAAGTGGATAGGTTCAAGAGATAGAAGAACATTGAATGATATTCGACACAATATTGATAGGGGGAATACTTCAACAGAAGCCACTGGTGGATGGGATAATAGATACAGAGGTAGCCATAATTCAAGAATGCATGCGAGAGCAGAAGTTAAACGGGGGAAGAAAGAATGAATATGAAAATTACCCCACAACAACAGCAATATATAAGTATAAAGAAACTGGTGCAATTAGCACTAGAAAAAGTAGAAGATGGAAGAATTCAAGGGGCAAAAGAAACCCTTGAAGATTTAATAGAACTACTATGAAACTCTTGGGGTTTTGTTGTAAATAAAAACGAGAAAAGCATTCCGATGCAAATAGTGGATTCGTGCCATGAACTCGTTCCCCGAAAAAGGTGATTAACATGAAAGAAAAACATTTAAAGGAGATAGAACAATGGATAAAATTGGCGAATGTAAACAAGAGAAAATAACTTACCCCACAAAAATGCTTGCTGAGAGTGCAAAAACTCGTCAGAAGGATATTCGTGAATTAAGAGAATATTATTGTCATGTATGTCTAGGTTATCATCTGACTAAAAATTTGAACATGTCTAAAAAGAAGGCAAAAAATATAAAAGAAGGCAAAGTAGTATTCACTGGTGCTAGTTTATTATCAGTGGATTGTCACAGATGTGGTGGATATGGGGAAACTTATGGAAGAATTTGCCTAGCGTGTAAAGGGAGAGGAAAGATATGATAGAATGTTGCGAAATAGTTATGCATGAACATGACCATATGGGTTATGATGGTGAAACTATTAGTATGAGTTTTACATGTGTGAAATGTGGAGTGACTCATTATCTAATATTCATACCATCCCGTTGGGAGAATAGTTTTGATTCAGGAGTGGAACCTTATGAGGAATAAACTCTGGATAGGAAATGTGCTTGGGCGATATTGTCGCAAGTGCAAACAAAATGTGCCATTAACACAATGGAACAATAGTAATTATAGGTGTGATAAATGCGTGATATTGAAGTAGAACCCGATATGGGAATGTTTGCTGAATTTACTGAATACATGAGAGGGTATTTTTCAGATGAAATGGAAATCACTGATGAAAAATTTGTTGAGTTAGGTTTCTTTAATAGTGATTGGAGTCCATCATTTAAAATTGATGGTTGGACCATACACTATGATGATAATATCGTTGTTATGCGAAAGTCGTGGATTACTCTTAAGCAGGGAAAAACCTGCCCTGAACAATCAGATGATTTTGAACAGATGAAAGATATGATTTCTAGTTATCATCAAATGGGAAGAGTATTAGGAAATGGGCAACCCCTTGGAATTGAATTATTTGAATCAGTTTTACTCCTAGATGAGAATGATTTTCAGCGAGTTAGAATGGTATTTGAAATGGTTAAGAAAGTATATGATACATGGTATGATTTAGTTTATGAAGTAGTCTGCCACGGTGGCGACTTTGAGAAACTATATGATGAAATGGAGGAATGAATATGATAGAAGAGTGTGAACATGAATATGTAGGATATGGTGAAGGAATACCATATCAGTATTGTGAAAAGTGTGGAATTAAATGTATGCCAGACCAAGTTGAAAATTGGATTAAAGGATTTTGGAATTGGTTAGGACATGAACTTTGGGAATGTGGGATTGAATTCAATACAGAGTATGACCACATGCTTTTGAAAGATAATCAAGGAAATGTATATCGGGTGACAATATGCGAAGAAAAATAGTGACAGTAGAAGTAATCTACGATAATGAAGAAACTTGGGAAAAGGGAATGAAGGATATTAATGAGGTTTTTGAGTTGATGGAGAATATCACTATCAGTGCAAAGATAATTGCTGTTGAACAGGGTGTGAATACAAATGCTGGTCCTGCTTGATTTTTGCGATGTGTGTTTGGGAATGCAATCAATTCATATTAACCCAGATAACCCTATGCTAGAAAAGAGATTCATGGAATGGGAAAAACAATGTGGATGTGAAGAAGAATGAGGGATGAAAATGGAAATAGAATATAGAATAATAAATGATGAAGATATGCCACCCATTGTAATTACAATGGATGAACAAGACAGGCCAAAAGTGGTAATAAATAACTACTACGGAATATGGCTAAGTCTAAATCGAGCGGAGATTGGTGGAATTACCAATTCACTGTTTGATGAAATTGTGCAGATAATGGATGCACACTTGAGAGAACAAAGAGCAATAGAAAGGATGGAATGAAAATGGAAAAATGGCAAGAAAATTGCGTGAAAAATTCGCTAACGATGATAGTATGTGCGGTGAAATTAATTCACCTAGCAGTATTTGATGAAGAACTAAATGAAGAGGAGGAATAAACATGACAGTATATCAAAGATTAACAAGACCACTATTGGCACTATCAAATGCTGCCGATTATGAGGAAGCGAAGCATGAATGGAGAACAACCGGAGAAGTCTGGGATGGGGATTATACCCTTCCTGATGAACATAGAACTAAACATCCCGGACATTGCCTATGTGGAAAAACTATTCGCTGGCATTTTGAAATTGAGAACACTGAAAATGGTAACATTGATATTGTTGGCTCAGATTGCGTTCATCATTGGATGGTATTGCGCCATCTAACTGAAGTAGAGGGATTAGACCCTTCAGAAGTTACTGAAGAGAGAATCCAAGAATGGATTGAACTCAATGTGAATAAACTGAAGAAAAATGCTTGGTTTAGAATGCATGGAGAAATGTTTGAAGATATTTGGGAAGCCGTTGCTGACATTGATTTGAGAGTTAACGTAAAGGTAGTAAGCCAATATTGGGACTATGTGACTGAAAGGCATGAGCCCAAATTCATTCTTAGACGAAGGGCTAGAGGAAAGCCCGGTGATAAGCACTATCGCATGGCTTCAATTGTTTGGAGATGGAATCATCCTGATAATCCTAAAAATCAGCAAACAAAGTATGGATTTCCAAATGATAGACTTTGGGTAGATATGCTTATGTTTAATGCTCACCTAGAAGAAGTCATTGATAAACTTGGTAAAGTAGAACAAAATCGAGAATCAAGAATTGAACAGGTTGAAGCAAGAAAGGCTCTTTCTGCCGAAATGCGAGATGAATTTGATGATGAAGAATTTGCGACTAATTGTCGCTATTATGGGATTGAACCATTTGATGTAAATCAGGGAACTAACTCTTGGGAGAATAAATTCTTAAATGATATGCGAGTAATAATTACTGATTCCTCAAGGGAATTATCAGACAGACAAACAGATACTTTGAGAAAAATTCTAATGGGTTCTGATAGACCAGCATCAGAAAAACAGAAGAACTACATGAAGAAATTGAAAATAGATATTCCAGACAACTTGACTGTGCAAGAGGCTAGTCGTCTAATTGACGCAAATGTAAATAACTGACCTATTTCGTATGGGTTGTGTTATGCTGAATGCAGAGGGCTTAAGTAGTCTGCGGAACTAGAAAAATATGAAGGTGAAAGAAATATGCGAGTGAAATTGCGAATAATGAATGAAACAGGCCATACAGAACTGATGGTATCGGAAAGTGAATTAATTGACCAAATTAATGACCACCCGACCCATTGGATTTCGATAGACGGTGAAATTGTGGAAAGAAAAGCCATTAGTGCTATTAAGATGGATAGCATTCAAGAGGTTGATTTAATCCCCGCCATCGTCGGCGGAATGGATTAAATACCGTCTGCGTATAGCCCCCTGTGTGGGGTGCATCGGGGGTAATAACTCGGTGTGCCTCACCAACGGAGCGTAGCCCATATGGATATAGACAATAAGAACTATACATCACCAATAGTGACAAAACAAATAATAGAACTCTTCGGATGGTTTTTCGGTGATGCAACGGAAATTAACGGAATTCTGGCATTTAGGCCAGACTTCTATGAATCGGGACACATAATTGCCCGAAGTAAGAAGGCCATCATAAAGTGTGATGGTGACACTTTATTCCTAATTAAGGGAGAAAAGTTTACTAGCATCACTGATGCTACTGATAGATTCGGTCTATCAATTTTAGATTCAATAGCAGAATGGGATTGGAAAGTAGAGAAAGAGTGGCAAATTCTCAAATTAAATGGGGAATGGGTTTCTACTTTTTCTACTTTGGACCAATTCCCAATGAGAACAAAGGTGGGATGTTAAATGTTACCAGATGAAAAACCATGGATTGAAGATTTACTCAAACAGAGATACTATGCTAGTGGAGAAACTACTTGGGCACAAGTTTGTCAAAGAGTTGCTGGATTAGCAAAGAGTAAAGACGATGAAGTGAAATTCTTTGAGTATGTGTTAAATTGTGATTTCCTACCAAATAGCCCAACATTGTTTAATGCTGGAACTGGTAATGGCAATCTTTCTGCTTGCTATGTTCTTCCTATGGAAGATGACTTGGATAAAATCTTTGAAACAGTTAAGAATACTGCTATCATACACAAATATGGTGGTGGAACTGGATTTGATTTCAGCAGATTAAGACCTGAAGGTTTCCCTGTTGGGGGAACAAATCAATGCGCTAGTGGGCCACTATCGTTCATGCGTGTAATTGATGCCAATACTCAAGAGATTAAGCAGGGTGGAAAACGTCGTGGGGCTAATATGGCCGAATTGCGAATTGACCATCCTGATATAGTTAAATTCATTAAGATGAAATTAGAAGAGGGAAGGTTGACTAACTTCAACATTAGTGTCAGTATCACTGATGAATTTATGGAGAAGTTGCAAAAATATCCCGGTGATACATTTACAACTTATTTTAATGAAGAGGCATATTTCATCTTTAATGGTGGAGAGAATGACAGTGATTGGAATTTAATGTATGATGGTCAAGACCTATCAATGTATTACACTAATCAAGAGGTCTGGAACCTAATTGCAGAAACAGCACACTCCTGCGCTGACCCCGGATTAATATTCATTGACCGAATCAATGGGAGAATGCCAGCAAGTTATCTAGAAGATTTAATAATTAGGGCGACTAATCCATGCGGAGAGCAGCCCCTACCCGATTATGGTTCATGTAATCTTGTGGCAATAAATCTCAGCAACTTCATAGAAAATGAAAAGATGAATTGGGATGCTTTGCAAAACGCTATCAAATATGCTTACAGATTAGCCGAAGCGGTCATTGATAAGAACGTATATCCGGTCAAGGAAATCGAAGAGTATTCAAATTCATTCAGAAATGTTGGGATAGGCGTTATGGGTTATGCTGATGCTTGCCTCAAACAGAAATTGCGCTACGGGACAGAAGATGCAATTCAATTTGGTGAAGAGGTAATGCGATTCATTTACAAGTGGGCTGTGGTTGAGTCAGTCGAATATGCTGAACAATTTGGACATTTTGATGGGTGGGACTATGAACAATACAATTTATTGTTGGATGGGCGACAACTCCCGCCCCTAACTCGCAAGAAATATAAGGAGACAGGAATTAGAAATATCTGCCTAACTACGATTGCACCAACAGGTAGCATTGGATATATTGCAGATTGTTCGACAGGAATCGAGCCGCATTTTGCAGAGAAAATCTTCCGTAAGGATGAATCACACCCCGAAGGCGTGTGGATAACTTCACCTATTGCGAAAGAACATTCTGATGTTTTTGTTTCTGCAACAGAATTAGATGTGGAAACTCACATTAAAGTTCAAGCAGCATTTCAGAAATGGGTTGATAGTGGCATCAGTAAAACAATAAATATGGGTAACGATGTGACTGTTGGTGATGTTCAAAGGGCATATATGTTGGCTTGGGATTCTGATTGTAAAGGAGTCACAATTTATAGGGATGGAAGTAAGTCTGTTCAGGTATTGAATACTAGTGATAAATTCAAACCTAAAGCACTTGATGACATTTCTTCAGCAGTTAGATTCCGAATACCAGCCGAGGGATTGGAAGATGAGCATGTATACATTACAGTATCTCACGATACTATTGACAATCCAATAGAAGTATTCGTGAATTATCCATTCTTAAATCGGCCCTCAATTGAGCATACTCACAGGCGAGAACAACTAGATTCAATTTCTAGATTAATTTCTATGGGCCTAAGATACCATATTCCTCTTGAGAAAATCATTGACCAATTGGAAAAGAGTAAAGGTTCTATGAAGGGAACCGTAGCATCTATTTCAAATGTTCTAAAGGAATTTGCTGCTAGAACTGATAATCATTACATGCAATCTTGTGAAGAATGCAACAATGGGCAAATGATATTTCAGGGTGGATGCGCCACTTGTGATAAATGTGGGTATTCAGAATGCGGATAAAGTTTGAAGATTGGGAAGAATGTAAGAAAATCATGCACTCAATTGCTCATAGTTTAGAAGATGAATTTGTGGATATTGGAAAAACATTTAATGGTGTTGAGCAAATCATACAGATGATTGAAACTACCGATAAATTACATCACTCTGATGAAATTAAAATTCGTATAATAATTACAAACCTCAGACTTGTAGCAGGAATGTATGATATTACTGGATATAATTACAAATCATGGTTATCAAAGAAGGTAAACGATACAAGAGAAATGTTTGAATACTACGATGTGAAATAATGGAAAGATTAAAAGTAAGTTATCTAAAAGCAAATGGAAGCATTTGGGTTCAAGAGTTTAAGACGAGAGAAGAGATTTTAGATGAGATTGAAGAACTGATGGAAAAATATCCACATATCCTAATATCTAGACAGAGGATTAATGATGAATGACCCTAATTATGTTCCTAGCCGATGGTCAACAGACCAAAGAATAGCAACAAAGTGCCGAATTTGTGGTGGGCAATTATCCCATCCACTGGAAGCGAAGCAAGAAATGCATGACAAATGTAAACAGAATTACAAAAGGAAAACTTACGGGGTGAAATAATGAAAATTGGAATGGCAGAAGATAGGCTTGATTACCATGAAGCAATCGTAATCGTTAACGGGCAGGAACTAACATCAAAAGTTAATCCAAACAGTTTCCGAACATCACCAGAACCAACAATTTCAGCAATTCAATATGCCCTTTCAAGACAGATTGGCCTTCATAGAAGAAGAAGTGATGAGTTTATTATAATA
>Ga0114905_1001914_pt1 | contig 11122 bp, 15 predicted proteins | sample MalvireepMed_b05_FD_83499 | JGI IMG/M metagenome (GOLD analysis project Ga0114905, IMG submission 83499) | Marine viral communities from the Global Malaspina Expedition - Malaspina viral metaG DeepMed_b05 | ecosystem: Environmental > Aquatic > Marine > Oceanic | place: Mediterranean Sea...
TATCATTTTCTTCCTTCCTGTTATTATAATGTTTGTGTTCTACGCCACAATAAGATGGGCAACTATAATTTGGCATTGTTTCAAGATAACTTATGATTGAATTTATCACTAAAGTAAATACAAACGTAGTTATCGAATCTCGCATTATTCATCCCATCTCGATAAATCTAATTTCTTTAAGGGTTTCTCTATTATATGTGTCTTTAATTGATCATTCTGTATAGAGACTTTATTACCACTATCTATATGATGCTTACCATTCTTAGTTATAGTATAGAAAAAGAAGGTAGTCTTCCAGATACCAACACGAATAACACGAGCTGGTCTCTCATCAAAGATAATCACATCGTCTGTGTTTAGACCGTTTCCAATAAAAATTTTAAAACCCTCGATTGCTGATTCAATGGTAGATTTGAATAAAAATAAAGCACCACCAGTAAGAAACATCCAACCATATTTTCCGAGTAAATTGGTAACTTGTTCTTCCATTTAATTCCCATCTATTAACTCCCCCCATAGAGAGGTTCTTCCATTTATAATTTGTATAATATGAACAGTGAAAAATCCAGAGTCAAAATAATCTACAATAGCAAAAGCGTGAGACCAATTATGTCTTTTGCCACCTAACCATAAATTACGATCTCCTTTCATATCTTTCAAACAACCTATACTCCAGGCACTTTTTGCACCATCAATATGTGTCACACTCGATTGCTGAAGATCGTGATGATGCCCATACATTAAATTAGCACCAATTCTGAGCAAATGATTTCGAGTATGATTAGTTGTAGCAAAATGATGCCCGTGATAGTAGTATAATTTACCAATTTTTAGATATCTCCCGAACCTATAATATTTATAACCTCTTTCATCTAATTTTACAGCTTTTTTAAAGGAGTAATCTTTAAGATACGGATTTTCTTCAACAAATCTATTTAGCCAGTCATCGTGATTACCCTCAGTAATATATTTATCTTTAACATTTGCCTTATCAAGAGCTTCATCTATTTCATCTTGACATCTATTAACTGCTTCAATTTCTTTGTTTATAGTAGGTAGTTGATATTCGAGAGGAGGTCGTTTCTTTTTACGCCATTGCCAATGAGAGACAGACTCCCATTCGCCTAAATCACCTAAATCAATATAGATGTCAGGTTTAACTATTTTTATTGTCTTTAAAAGACAATTAATAGCTGGTTGATCAGCTATAGGGAAGTGTTTATCAGGAGTAACTATTACTCTTCGAGTAACACCTCTATCTTTTTTTATCATAATCTTTTTAATATAAATCCAAAGAATATACTAAATATAGTGCCAATAACAGTCCCCACGCCTTTAACAAACGAAATCGCCTTTTCGTTTGTGCGGACTCTTCCATTAATTGCAACAACATAGGTCTCATTTCTATCCACCTTTTCTTTTATATGTCTTAAATCAGAAGTTATAGCTGTAAGAGTTGTCATAACCCACTCTCTATGTTTTTGTGTATCTTCAACAGACATTATTACCTCAATTCAAAGTGTGGGAAATCATCAAATTGATTATCACCAACATTAAAATCCATATCCCAATCTCCGCCCCATCTTAGCTTAATACCCATAGAACGCCCAATACCGAGAACAAAACCAGCAAAGAGAGTCTGACGCTCTCTGTCATCCCAATCAACTGGCCAGGGAGTAACGTCAACAGCACAAGAAGGATTGATATTATGCCTCCCATCAGGAAACCTGACTTTTGACCTACCTTCTTCATAGAACTTGTTTTGTTTTTCCTTCTCACGATGCCCCTCTAATACTGTGCAATCAATGTGTTTAATAATCTCATTAAACACTTTCTGTAAATCTTTATGACAAGAACTTAATTCTTTTCTTGATTTTCTCCCAAATCTTGGCATTATGCTACAGGTGAAATAGCTGAAAGATTTCCGCCAGTAGCGACAGTATAACCTTGAGCTGTAAAAGTATCACTTATAGCTACACCAGAATCATTTTTAAAGACTAATTTGAAAAATTTACCACTGCGACTTTCCCAGCAACGATAAACTATATCACCAGACCCTGCAAATCCTGAAGAGGGTCCATAAGCTCCATCATCACCCATATTTGCTATTATACATTGTTCTGCTCCATCATTCTGATATCTTTCCATATATCCTTGATTCAAAAGAAAATGATTTGGTAGATTAGTTCTATCTCGCTCATCAATACCTCTACACATACCATATATAAAAGAGGCATTAGATAGTGAATCATCATCCTTTATACTAAATACTTTACTTCCTTTACCAATAGGTGAACCATTAATATCAAGAATACCTTGAGTATTAGGAGAACCATCATTATGAAATAACATAAAATGTTGATTCTGACTCTGTGTTACATTAAACCAATCTTTATTAGCTACACCATTGTCAGTATTTAAATCATCATATGTTACTCCTCCAGATGTAGAAGCACCAGCGTGATATTGAAATACCTCGTGATTTTGTAAAGGAAGAGCAAGATCGCCACCAGAGTTTCTAATCCAATATGACTGACCTGCTCTAAATCCATTGTCAACAATATCACCAGACCATCCAGAGCCTGTATTTGTTGCTCTTTCTGCCGAACCATTATATTCTGTTGTAATTGTATTAAAATATGTTGCAGAAGTATCTGCCCAAACATCTGTAAATGATCTATCTGTATTAAATGGATAACTAATAAAATTATTCCCAAAACTAAGATTTGGATATTTATAATCTTCTCCAGCAGTATAATCACCTCCCGTCAAAGAGGTTGTCCAATTACTATTTGCAAATGTAATACCAATAGTGCCTATAGAAGCACTGCCATTCAAATACATAACATATCCTTTTGATGGGTCAATATATCTCAATCCCGATAATGACCACTCCCCAGTAGTTATATCTTGATATGCAAAAGCACCGCCACCCTGCGAGAACCATTGAACTGTTTCACTTGTAGCATTTTCAACAATTCTTGCTATTTCTTGAACAGTATATCTTCTAAGTGTGCCATTTGTCTGATCTTCTTTTACAACAGGGAAACACACATAATTTGTGGCACCTTTTCTTAACTTATAATTAACTGTTATATCGGCATATGCCATTATTTACTCCTTTTCTGATTCTAATTGTTCTATCAATTCTAATGCACCTAATACTTTGAATCTCAATTCACTCTTTTCTTTTAATTCAACAGTTAATTGATTGTATTGAGCAACTAAAGTTTCCTTTTTGTCAGCTACGCTACTACTTTTAACTCCATTAGAAAGAGTCTTTTTCTTAGTTGATGTTTTTGCTGTATCCATTTATTTATCCTTTAATTAATTTATGATGCGGCAAGCCTTGCACCTATTTGACCCCATAATGAGCCATCACTTATAAACATATAAGTTCGACCTGCTGTTAACGTATCGGCTGAGGCGGCAACACCTGCCAATAAAGCTGTTCCTTCTGTGTTATGAAATGTAAGTGATTCACCACCTGTATTTTGCACGATTAACATTTGTCCTGCTGAGCCTGTTCCTGCAAAGCGTATTCCTGTCCGTGCGCCACCGTTTGCATCCACGTTAACCAATGTCCCCGTAATTGGTATTGAGCCGTCATCTCCTAAATTGTTTACTGACGAACTTACAAATTGCGTCGTGTGTGTATTTGCATAACTTATTCCTGCATCCGTTACCGTAACAATATCAGCACTTTCTCTTGCTATTCTAAATGAATCACTTGTGGCATTGTCTAAACGTAAAGACCAATCAATATTCGTATTTTCATTACGTAGATGAATACCTGCATCCTGCGCCGTAGCATCTGTGCCGCCTACAATACTAAGCACGGCAGCGTTTGCTTCAAACGGTGTGTCACTACTTAGGTCTGTTGCAGAACCATTGTAGCCACCAAATACATATTTATTAGAATTTCCATCTACGGCGTGTAAAACATTAACAGGGTCATTCGTTCCAATGCCTAAGCTGCCTGCTGAATTTATTCGCACCCGTTCAGCGGCGTTTACCCATAATCGTAGCGAATTGGTGCTATGGTTATAAATAATTCTTCCTATATCGTTATCCGCTACATCACCAAAGGCAATAACTGCATCGTTCGGCGACAATAAAGACAGCCCCACAACGTCGTCACTTTCCATTACAATAGTATTCGAATCGCCGCTTGCGGTAACGCTACCCGCAGAAGCTTCCATAATATGAAGGCTACCATCAGGGTCATTTGTTCCAATACCAACCCTCCCTGTAGATTCTATTCGTAACCGCTCAGCGTTATTTGTCCAAAACCGCATCGAATCTGTGCTGTGGTTGTATCTAATTCTACCTATGTCATTATCCGCTTCATCCCCAAAGAAAATCACGCTTTCATTTGGAGATAAAAATGTCATTCCTGCAACGTCGTCATCTTCTAAAACAAGAGCATTGCCGTCCCCGCTTGCAGTAACAGACCCCGCGGATGCCTTCATAATATGTAGATTCCCGTCGGGGGTTGCTATGCCAATACCTAAGCGATCATTCGTATCATCAAAATATACAAAATCGGAATTGATTTCATTTACTTCTACTGTTCCGCCTACGCCTATACTACTTACCACTCCTCCTAACATATTAACCCTCCACTACTCTTATATATTTAGATGCAGATGATGAAACCTGCTTTGCGTGAAATACAATATAATCACCTAATCCACGTGGAATACGAAGATCAGTGAAACTACTTGCTTTTAGAATTAAATCATTGGTTGTGTCCACAGTATCAAAAGAACGAGTATCAAATCTAATATATACATCGCTATCACTATATAGAATAAGATGATTTGTGGAATCTTTGATTTCTAAGTAGGCGTGTGCCTGTGAAGATATATCCAATCTGGAAGTTGCAGACCAGTGTGCGGTAACATCTTTATTTAGTGCCTCAACAACAGAAGCCATATTTTTCCCCTTTCAGTTATTAAAATTTTTAAACTGCTCGACATCCCGCAAGAGGGAGCATAGTCGAGACAAGAGGTGAGGAGTTACCCCCACCTCAACGTCAATTATTAATTAAACAGCGTTAACAATTTTCCATAGTTTGCGTTTGCCATCAGTGTTCTCACTAACTGCCTTGTAACCCCAAACAGCGTCTGTAACGACTTTGGTGCCAAGATAGTCAATATCATACTGCTCTTGAACTCTTGGTCTCTTAGACCAAGCAATGTTCATACCTTTTTGTTGAACAATGAATCCAAAAGTTCCAGCGGCGGCAGTCCCAATTACATTAGATGTAAATACAGGAATACCAGCTAACTGACCTATATATCCAGTAAGACGAGATACAGATGTAACTGCTCTATCGCCAATAACATCAGCTCTGACGAAATCATCTGAAGTAAACAATGATCCATAAAGTGCAGGACTAAACAATAGAAAAACACTACCATCAAGATAATCAATATCATTTTGTCCTAATGTTCTCATCACTGCTCCTAAGTCAGCTTTATGAAACCCATCATCTTGCCCGGTGCCTGAAAGCTCAAAGGTATGTGCGGCAGCGTCTAAGGCTGCCTCAACTTGAACATCAACTTTTTTAGCTAAAGCGTAACCCATTTCTGACGTATATTTAGACATTAAATCATCACTCGCTTGAATACGAGCAACATCTTCAATCAACATAGCAGAATAATCGTGCTTGTCAATGTCAAGAACATCTTCACCTTCATCAGTCGTATTTGACGCCCAAGTAATCGCGGTGCCTTGTCCTTTTGCCTGAGTGCTTTGTTCGTTAATACGTGGCATATGAATCTGATCGCCCCCGTCCTTCACGACATCTGACCAATCAGTGGCTAAAGATGCCATTATTAGCTTTTTTTGAAAAAAATATCGAATTCCATCTGTCCACATCTCTGGGACAAACGAATCCATAAATGTAGTGGCATTAGCTAAGCCACCCGATACCCATTTATCTGCTGCCATTTTTAAATCTCCTTAAATTATCTGACAATTTTATCATTAACATAATCATTCCAAAATTCTTTTCTCTTTTCAGGTGTCTGAGCATAAATATTTCCTTCAGGAAGTGTTTTTCTTATATCACCAGGTTTATGAGAAATATTAGACGCCTTAGCGTCTTCAATTTTTGAAACAACATATTCGATAGTATCTAAATCCATTTTAGATACTCTTTCTCGGTCTTCTTCTGACACCTTCGAGATAAGCTGATCTCTTCTAACTGTTTCATATTTATTCCACTTTTCAACAACATAATTTGCTTTGTCAAGTTTTGCAGTTAGAGATTCAGAAAGCTCTTTATACTCTTCATTCTTTCGCATTCGCTTTTCAGCTTCTGTTTCAAATTGAGTTTTTAGAGATTTATTTTCTTCCTCTACAGCTTGTGCCCTCTTTCTGAGTTTTTTTGCATTATCTATCTCAGAAAGGTAAAGACTCTTGTAATCTGCGTTATCATCACTCTGAGTTTTCTTCTCAGTAGTTTCACTCGTCTGAGCATCTTTTTCATCTAAAATCGTCTGATTTTCCATCATTTCTCCTTAAATTGATTAAAATTTACGTTAATAAAGTTACAATACAACAAAACGTAAAAAAAAACTTTTTACGCAATAGCCATAAAGTCAATACTTTTACCATTTAAAAATTTCTGCATTTCTTCGTAAATCTCGTCAGTGATAGGTATTAATTCCTCTTCTTCTATCTCACCAGCATTATGCCCGACTTCAAGTTCAGCAATTCTTTTCACCATATCATCAATATGTTGTAAAATAGAGATAACTTTGTCCATTGATTTTTCATCTTCTTTTGTCATTGTATTCTCCTTTTTGTGTTTTCAATTACTTTATTAAATTCTAATTCTCTGACTTTCCCACCTGAATCAAATTCCTTTGGAACACCAAAAAATTCTCTCTTCTTCTGAGGTCCTTCTCCTTCATTATGAATTCCAGCGTAATTACGACCAGACTTACCAAAAACTTGTGGTATATCAGAAGATATTTTAAATCCGTCAGCTTTTATAGATATAGCATTCACCATTGCACCTGTTTTTTTCAATATAGGAGAGCTAACATATTTACCGCTCTCAAAGTTTTTATTCTTTATATCTTTACCCATTACATTAATGCCATCTTTTAATCTTTTTTCAAGAAGATTAGAAAATCGAACTATAAATTTCTTAAACTCTTCTTCGTATATCTTAGGCATTTTCTTCAGATTCTTCAGTCTTCGACTCACTTGACTCGCCATTTGAATTTAACTCCTTATTCTTTTCTATTAATTTCATAGCCTCGTTAAAAGATAAATCTTTATTTTCTGACATTAATATATCAGCTTCAGTAGTTTGCCCGTGATCTAAGTCCCACTGATGTTTCATCAGAATTTCCTGTATGCTTCTTGGATATTCAGGCTCTTCAAACCTTATTCTAAATTTAGATTCATCTGGTAATGATGTTTCATTGAAAGATGCTATCAGCTTTTCTAAGTAATAAATATCGTGTTCGTAAATTCTCCAAAGCTCTATGTCATCTTTATAATCTTCAAGTCTTTCAAAATCTTTTATAATTAAACTTATTCCTGATGGCATTTCACCGCCCTGTTCTGCCCAATGCACCCATAAATGATTAGCTTGAGCAACAAGCTCAATTTGAAATTTAACATTGGATATAACATCTTGCAGATTACCCTGTGGACTTGCAATACCAAAATTAGAACCCTCAGGAAGATTTATAATAGTATCAGAACCTACACGAGCTATAGGTTCATCTGCATATACACCCGTAGCAAAAGGTTGTCCAAACATTTGAAATCTTAAACCTAATTGCATTTCAGTCATTGTAATATTTACGTGTTCATTGCAGTTTATAACATCGTTTGCACCTTCAACAAAGAAAGAATCTATTTGATCTTCTCTGTGTAGAAATACAAATGGTAATACACCATAATTATTTGGTTCTTCGTGTTGAATTTTTCCATCTTCAGTAAAAACAACTCTTACTTCTCTATCAAAATAAACATATTTTAAAGGTTCATTGTAACTAATATCTTCTGTTGGTTGAGATAGAGGATAAACAATAGCGTAAGGTTTATAAGGGTCTTCTTCGTGAAAATAAGGCTGAAAATAATAAACAGGTTGATAATCAAAGCAAGGAGCATAGGTTCCTTTCTCATCTTTCCATATAACTTGCATAGCAATAGTTCCAAGAAGACGAGTCATTCGTTCAATATGCTTAAATCTTACATCTTTTTTTCGTGTTAAGATATCATATTTATTGCTAACATCTCTAACAGGTTTTAAATTATAAATTCTTGACATCTTATTTATAAATTTACGAGTGATATTCATCGTGTAAGTAGGAACCTCTCTAAATATCTCTGCTCTGAAATATTGATCAATATATTGGTTCATATCCCCACCTGAATAGTAATCAAGATGTTTAATTATTGAACGTCTTCGCCTCTTAGCAATACTTAATTTTAAGTCGCTAATTGATTCTTTTATTATTTGAGTTGATATATCTGTCATCTTTTCGCCACCATTAATTTATGTGATTTTATAGGAAATCTGTTAATGAAAAAATATCTTACCATATCACATCCGTGATCGTGATATCCATCCTTCTTAGGTATTTTCTTCAAGTCTGTTCCTTCCTTATGCTCTGGATAACGATAATTTTCTAAATCTTCGCACAATCCAACACATTTTTTGTGTAAATGAAGAAATCTTTCTTCCTCAGCATTTTCGATAAAACTTCTTACGTGAGATATGCCAGAGTCTAAACTTCTACTAACATTGTCTCTTATAGTTCTCACGGATATGCCAAACTTACGAAATATTTCTATATCTCCAAGACCCGATTGTGAAGAAACACTTTTACCCGCTGGATCACCGAAGTATGCCTGTATGTTATAACCTTTTGCTTTTATCATTTTCGCAAGTTCATCTGTTTTTATATTTTTTTGATGAACAATCTCGTCAAAAATGTATATATGCCACTTTCCTTCAACTAAACTTGTCTGAAAAAAACCAACCGCTGGCATTCTATATCCAAAATCTATACTGCAAAACGTAGGTAGCGATGGGTCATAGGGAAAGTTATCAAAATCAAGTTCTCTATCAAAGGGATAGACTCTTCCTTCGAGAGATGTAAATTTTGCACCAAATTCTTGATCGTAAATCTCTTTTGACATATTTCTTTTCGCTTCTTTTAGAAATTCATCCTCTGCTCCATCTGGAAAAGCAAATTGATTCTCCCAAGATGGGGAATTAAACGAATACCACATTTCATCTTGAAAGCCAAGCAAATAAAGATCATAGATCCAATTATATCCTTCAGGTGTTGTTATAAAAATACATTTTCCCTTTCTATCAGCGAGAGTAGGTCTTAAATACATATCCCACACCTTCTTACTAATCTTTGCACACTCATCAATGACGAGTAAATCAAGTCCTTCGCCAACAAGTGAGTCAGCATTATCCCCAGATTTACCTTCAAACGTAGAACCCCACTCAAATTCAATGTATTGTTGTTTATAGGATGCTCTTCTTGTAGGCATTTGTTTTTTTATTATAAGTTCGTTCCATATCTCTCTAAATACTTTCTCAGAAGAACCATAAGTGGGAGCAACTACCCAAGCTCTTTTGTTTGGTTGTGTAATCATACATTCAATTTCTTTTGATGCAGATATAGATTTTCCCCAACGTCTTCCACACACTGCTACAATGAATCTTGTCTCTTTACTTGGGAAATGTAATCTTTCTTGACCAGCGTGAGGAGTGTATCCAGTAAACTCAAACCATTTTTTTTTATAATTAACTGGGGAAATGCTCATATTAGTTTAAAAAGAAAAGAAAAGAAGCAAAAGAAAAGAAAAAATACATATAAGGTATTATAAAAGTCAAACTATTTATTTTCAAGTTTTTCTAACTTTTTTAACCAATCAAGACGTGCTTTCTTGCTTTGACGCCCTCCTGGTAATAAATCAAGACCTACAGCTTTAGCACGTTTTCTCATCTGATAAGCAGAGTGCTGTTGATCTGCAACATCTTTTTTCTTCATAGCGTGTTTCGTAACACTGGTTAATTCTTTTTTCTCTGAATCATTTCTTTTGCGTGGGTTATCGTTTCTTTCATCTCTTTCGGGTAATTCACCGTTTATATGACTAACATCATCTGCAATTTCACCTACCTCTTTTGCATCGCTAATAGTAAAATCAGCCTCTTCAATGTTGTCAAGTTTTAAGAACTTCTCAAAAGGACTTTCAATAGTTATTCTTACTCTTTTTTCTAATTTTCCAAAATGTTCCAACACCAACCGACCAGCATAAACATTACCAGACTTCGCTTCTTCAATCATAGATTTAATCACCAAAGGAAGCTCTCTCCCTGCTACTTCCATATATCTCTTATAGAAAGCATCAAGAAAGTTAGGATCCTTCATCCAGTTGTCTATTGTTCGTTTATGAACACCTATAATATCCGCTACTTCATCGTATGTTATAATTGGGTTATTAGAAAATAATTCCAACGCAGATAACTGATTACCATTGAATTTCACGATATTCGACATATGTTAACTTATGTTATATTCACGTTCTTTAGCAACCTTTGTCGGTCACAGTCATACCCGCAGGCGCAAATTCGCTATACGCTATACAGTCAAGACTAAAAAGCAAGACTAAAATTGTAACAATATGTAACGGTTTGTAACAAGACTTGTATATTATAGTCTATAAGTTGTATAGACTCTAATTGAGATTGTATCTCAATTGTAATTGAGACTGAGTCTCATATGCAACAAGACTAATTGACAATAACAAGAAAATAATTGTAACAGTGTGTAACAGTATGTAACATTTCACATTTGTATTAAATATTCTTTGTATATTACATAGTTATGAAAACAGACGAAAAAACAGAGCAGAGAATTTTAGACAATAGTCGTGAGTCTAAGCTCGATAAACAAGAAAGTGAGACTAATCAAATGACTAAATTGACTCAACAAATATTAGATACAATTGTAGCTAATGACGTGAAAATCAGTCGTGAGACAGTCGAGACTACTTACTCATTTTTGAATGCTGATGAAACACAAATCTTAATAGACAAATTAGAAGATTTGAGCTTACTGAAACA
>Ga0114905_1001936_pt1 | contig 11061 bp, 21 predicted proteins | sample MalvireepMed_b05_FD_83499 | JGI IMG/M metagenome (GOLD analysis project Ga0114905, IMG submission 83499) | Marine viral communities from the Global Malaspina Expedition - Malaspina viral metaG DeepMed_b05 | ecosystem: Environmental > Aquatic > Marine > Oceanic | place: Mediterranean Sea...
CATTGTTCAAGGTCTTTAATGAGATAGGTACATTTAGGGTCTACTGTCATAGTGATATTCCCCTCGGCATCTCTCAGCTTGCGGTTTAGGGCATTTAAACGGTCTATGTGGGAGGGGTGTGCCTTCTTTGTTCTAATTAAATACCCGTTATCTCTTAATATCTGATGATCACTTCTTCTGCTGGTAGTACTCCGTGCCGAACCCGCTGGGTCTGGATAACATTCAATATCGGGGGCTATCTCCCTCATCTTTAATGCCAGTTCTTCTGTATTACTGTTCTTTAATCTAATCTCATCAAAATAGTGGATAGTGTTATCTGTGAATTGGCAGGCTAATACTGCGGTCATATAATCGACATTAAAATCTACGCCCCACCAAAGGTAACTCGATAACTCCTTTGCTGGTTTACAGTGTTCATCTCGACTGAAGTTATAAGCCGCCCTATTGCCCGTTGTTTCAAATGATGCCTCGAACTCCTGCCTGAATAATACTGCATCCATTGTTCTTTTAGCTCGTTGTATCTCCCCTTTTGGTACAAACCCCCCATCAACTGTTTTGAACTGCCATGATTTCCAACCATCCTCCGTCTGTCCTCTTAAATATAAATCATACATAATATCATAGCCATTAGGTGTTCCGATAAATAATGTTTTCCCCTGGGTAGTAGCTAACATGGGAAAAACAATCTCTTCCCAGACATGAGGTTTAATATAAGCCATCTCATCCATTACGCATTTAGTAAGTTCAACACCCCTGAGATTATGTTCGTTGTCTGCCCCCTTTACTGCTAACTCTGCACCGTTCTCAAATATAACCGATAACTCGGACTCGTTTAATTTTGCTCCCTTGAACGAATGAAAAATTTGTCGGAGTATAGGAAAGACAATCATCTTTCCCTGTCTGTATGTGGGCGTTATGAACCACCTTCGTTCGCCTTCTTGGAATTTGTCTTTCAGTAGATATGTAAGTGATAGTATGGTCTTTCCCCATCGTCTTCCTGCCACGATTACTTTGAACCTTGCTGGATGTTTTAGTATTTCCCTTCTTGTTCTGTTTAATCGCCATTCAATCATCTATTGATAGGACTTGTATCGGGGCAGTTGATATCGTTCTCTCCTGTCTTTCTAATGCCCTTCCTTCTAATCGTTCCACTATGAACTGTATAGCTCTTAAGTCTCCAGCTTCAGCCATTTGAAACAGTTTACCCACAATCTTTTCCCGTCTTTGTGTATCATTCACCTCACTAAAACTGAACTCTTTTATTAGATCAGTGTAGGCATTCCGTCTTCCATTAGGGTTTCCTGATTCACCTTTTTTCCATCTATTTCCTAAAGTGTTACCAGGGGCAAATTGTCCGTTCGCCTGTTTGTTAGCGGTTTGTTTAGCCAAGTTTACTTTTTACGTTTCTTCATTGTCTTGGACTTTTTCTTTTTGGATGGGCGTCCACGTTTAGACCCGTAGGTTCCTTTCCCATAGGGCATAAAGCCTCCTTTTAATGGGGGTTTAATAAGGGGTTTAAATTAAATGGTAAGGTAAATAAAATAAAAATGTTATTTTGAATAAATAAAAAACCCCAGTTTCCCAGGGTTTTCTATGAGGTAGGACGTACTCTTAATATAGATTATTTAAGTTCCCAATAATGCTCACACGCATCATCAATTAATTCTCTGGCTATTTCTTTTAACTTTTGCTCTGTTCTAACAACAGGAATAAAAGCACAACCCCAGAATCCTCTATGGTCAGTATCATACTGAGGGTCTCCAGACAGTACATGATAAGTATCATCCACTACCTGTAATCTGACCTCAATCCCATGATTCTCTGTATCCACTTCTCCTGTATAGGTTAAGATGAGATATTCCTTAGAATTAAAATGAGCATTAACATAATTATGATGAATATTCCTAAGTTGTTCAGTAATGTCTTTAATTGTGATACGTACGCTATTTATTTTTCTCATTTAATTATCCTCTTAACTGGGTACTGAAATCATGGCTAAAGATGTAGGTCTTATTATCTTCTGTCCGGGGTTCACTATATCCATCTATCTTAATTCCCATGCTTTCCAGTTTTTCAGTTGCCTGTTCCGTTAGGTATCCTAATTCATAATCCCAGCTAAATGTCATTGATTTTCCTTTATGTCTGGTGTCGGTAATCTTGAATCGAGTACCAAGGGTATCGGTTGCACCTAAATATTTAGCTACAAACATTCTTCTATTGTGACCGCCCATCATTCACCTCCCTTTGATTTAGTCCAGTTTTTGCTAATTTTGAGGAATCCATATTCTCCTGTCCTATAACCTATATCGGGAATCATTACTCTGGTTTTCCCATTTACATCCCAAGGTTTTTTTATTTCCCCGAAGGAAATTACCCTTCCATTATAGAACCATCCTTCACACCACTTCCAACCGCTTTCGGGGGTTACTTGACTGACCAAATAGCGTAGATAATTTAGTTGTTTTTTTGAAATTATTATTTTCACATCACTTGATGGACTACAAGATACCATGTTCTTAAAGTGCATTGATTGCTTGAGTCTTCTGTATTCTTTCATCCAAATAGAGGCAATTAAGGTTTCTGCGTTCATCTTATATTCCATCTTATTCACTCCCTTCGGCTTTGGCTTTCAACCAAGATGGAATACTGACCTCGACCCTTTTCCATTCATAAGACAGACTATCATCTGTTATTACTTCCCAAATTTTTATTTGAGATTTTGGAATCCAGACAGTTCGGTCTGGGCTATAACCAGTTGGTACATGAATCATAATTGCCTTCTCAGTTACAGCATCGCAATTGAATACGCCCATTTCATCGATATGGAGGGTGTCATTGAATTTTATATCATTCACCGTAATGCCCATCATTCACTTTCCTCGGCTAATGCTAAAAGATAGGACTCGGCTATCTCATAAAAGTCAATTACCTTTATAGAGGACTTGCAGACGTCGGCAAAAAAGCCAGATTCAAGTCCTACCGATTCAAAAATGTTCTCCGCCCGGTTCTCCAACTCCAACGATAATTGCCCGGTGGTTCTCCCTTTAGCAAGTTCCATAATTGATAGGTAAGAGGATTCTTCATTATCCAGCCAGAGTTTGAAGTTCCAGGTTTCCCAGTTTGACCATCCGTTATATTCCATCATTCACTCCCTATGGTTTCATAGATATTATGAATAGCCTTATAATCATTAATGAAGGGGTCGTTCGTTTCTTCGTTGTCTATAGCCTTCAACTTACCTAATACTGTTGATTTTGTTGAGGATTGCATCTGATATGCACAGGCTTTTTTCCCTCTATCCTTTAAGTAGATTGTCTTCCCCGTGTATTCATCTCTATCGATAACAGAAACTTGCCAGGTGTAGTGCATCGGAACAACTCCACAAAATGCGGGATAATACCAGAGGTTACAGGGGTATTTATCTCGTTCAATTAAATAGGTTCTGTTCCTACTGTGAGTTCCTTGGACCTTTTTATTCGATTGATAGATGTAACGACCTTTTTCTTTTGATATTAGTTTCATCTTATTCACTCCCTTCGGCTTTGGCTTTGGCTCGAAAGTTGGCTAATCTACCTTTCCAGGTTACTGTTTTTTCTGCTAATGAATAATCAGTGGAACCATTTACCCTAAATAATATCGAAGCAACTTCTTCCGCTGTTTCCTTCCAATCAAAAACCCGTAATTCCCTACCGTTAAAGTGTCCATCTACTCTCTGAGCAATATCGATAAGGGCTTCCAACATCTCTGGGGCTAATGCTATCAGATTGGCATCGGGTTTTCCATCGTCTTTTTCATTAAAGTGGTCATTTACCCAAGCAATATCCTTAGTCCCCTTATTGGCTCTAATTGTAAAAGTTCCATTTGGTGACTTTCCTTCAACTTCCCAAGGTCCTTTTGTATGTTTCATGTTATTCTCCTTTTTTCGCTTTTTATTGGATCTATTTTCGATGATGTGGTCAAATTCAACCTTTAAATCATCAATAGCGGAAATGCAATCGCCCTTCAGTTGTCTAAAAGTCTTTTTCTGGGTTCCAGTTGCCAGTTCACGCTCATTGTCGAAGGTTGAATTACTATTGATGCAGAGGTCAATTTTATCGACCACTTTACCTATCGTTTCAAGGGCTCCAACCAAAAGACTTTCTGTGTTGTGTTTCATGTTATTCTCCTGTTTTTTCGCTTTTGTTATGGTTTCCACCTACCAAGCCAGGTCTAAAGTTGCTGGGCTTATTAGTTTTTACGAGAATTCCACTCGACACCCTTGACGATTTCTTGGTCTTGGTAGGCTTCTTTTTGTTGTTTATTATCACCCCCAAATATAAACAATAATATATATAAAGCAAACCCTTTTATATTTTATTTATAGGGTTTAACTGGGGTTAATCTCCTTCTATTAGCTTTGTAAATAAACTGGTCTGGTCTGGGTTATCATATTCACCAGGGTCTGACCTGCCTCTTATTTTCCATACTTTGCTTTCTATTGCTTTCATTGTTCTGCCCGGAAATGCCTCAAATAATTGCCTGGAGGTCATTTTCCCCTGTTTATACAGGTCATAGCATCTAACAATAAAATCTGGGTTTATAGGTTCTCCATCCTTTCCGCTCCATTTCTTTCCATGGGCATTTTGGCGATTTATTTCTTTAAGTGACTTTGCATCTAACCTTATTTTCCTGTTCATGTTAATCCACCTTTAAAATAAAGACTGCTGTGATTTTGAATATTTATACATAGTATCTTTTCCGCTTTCATTTAATTCAAGCTGGAGATTAATCATATATTTGGCGTTTATTAGATATCTTGCCTGGTCTGATGTATACAACTCTAATTCATCCATACCAAGTTCTTTAATGTATTCTTTTATTCCATTTTTGATTGCGGGACTTGTATTTAGAACACTTTTACCACTTTCTTTACTAATATTAAAAACTCCCCACCGGGTCATTATACTGCCCATACCGGCAGACAATTTAAAAGAAGTGCTATCAACGCTGTACCACGGAAACTCCTTCATCAAATTTAATGCTGTTACAGCGAAACCATGAGTCTTTACGATAGGTAAATAATCAAATACTTGAATCAACCAATTCCTTTTTGTCTTACTCGAAACATCATTTGCCGGGGAAATTCCTATATAATCGATATTTTCTAATATTGTATCTATATAATCAGGATTTTCATACATATGGTAAACATGGATTAACTCATCATATTTGAATGTTTTTAACATTACATATAAATTTTCCAATCCTTTTTTAGCGGCATCCTTCCTCTGTTCGTTTGTTGGAACTTTATTTTTTGCACCTGGTATCACGTCTAAAGTGACAAATCGCATAGAATTAAAATAACAACTATATTTTTTTCTTAATTGCACTAAGAAATCTATGTAGTTCTGCAAATCGATATGACCGCCCTTATTCCAGATACTGAATGCTCCGCAATCAATTATAATATTTTGATCTATGTTTGATTCTATTTTTATGACTCTATCTAAATAGTTTTTTATATCATTAGGGTATGCAAATGTGACGAGTCTATTACCATGATTCTTTATTAAATAATCGTCTACTTTGGTAGGTGCCCCTGCCCAAAAAATCTTCATTTATTACCCCACTCTGCTATAGGGCAAAATGTAATACCTCCTCGCGGCATGAACTTCCCTATTACTTTTATATATTTTGGACTCATTAACATCCTCAAATCTTTGAGCATCCTGCAAACACAGTCCTCGTGGAATTCTCCGTGCATACGATAAGAACCCAAATATAATTTCAATGATTTAGATTCGACACATAATTTATTGGGCTTATATTCTATAAAAATAGTAGCGTAGTCAGGTTGTCCTGTTTTAGGGCATAATGAAGTGAACTCTGGAGCATTGATTTCTACTGTATAATCAAGGTCTGGATGCTCATTGTCAAATGTTTCCAATAGTGAGCTGTCTGGTTCATCATATTTATAATATGTCTTTTGTTCGCCTAAAGTTTTCAAGTTTTTAATGTTACTCATAATATCGACATCTGCCTATTTGTTTTGTAATATTTTATTATTTTTTTTATCAATTTATCTAATATTGGAAGATTATAATTAAATAATTTTGAATATGTTTTTAATTCGCTCATTAATTCTAAATCTTCTTTATTTTGTTCTTCATTATATTCTGTCATATAACATAACGCACCCCTACCTCCGTCAATTCTTTCTAAATTCCAACCTCGACCATATAATCTTTTCTGTATGAATGCTTTTTTCTCTGTTCCCCATATTTTATTTAATTCGAACTGACAGCTAAAAGGGTTTGCCTTATGTATCTTGCATAACCCATCTCTGCCTAAATTTATACACCATTTAGTAGGATTATCTTTTTGCAAATCACTATATACAACAACTTCTGCACCATTATGTTCTATTATCCTTTTTTCTAATCTTTTATATGCCATAGGATATAATTTTTTTAATCTTTCTAATCTTTCACCCTCAAAATAATCTAAACTAAATTTATAGCAACAGCCCCCGCAATTGGGTAGGCATCTGTAAGACCTAAAAAACATTTCAGATATTTTTGCCACTTTCAATTTCTTAAAATAATCAATTATTTTATTTATGCTATCAGTATTCCTTACCATATCAAATTATCCTGATAATCTATTGGGTCTTCCATATCTGCTTTTTCAAATGCTTCAAGCCTTTCCACACATGAACCACATTTTCCACACGCTTTTTCCCTTCCCTGATAGCAGGTCCATGTCAGTTCATAATTGACTCCAAGCTTTTTTCCTTCAATTGCTATATCTCCTTTATCCATCATAATGAAAGGAGCCTTCAATAACACTTCACACCAATCTGCCCTCATGATAGCATCTCGCATTGAAGCATAAAAATCTGGTCTACAATCTGGATAGATTGCGTGGTCGCCTGAATGTACCCCATAAAAAAGAAATCTCGCCTTTTTTGAAATTGCATATGATGTGGCGAGTGCAAGCATTACCATGTTCCGATTAGGAACGACAGTTTGTTTCATGTTCTCATCTGTGTAGTGCCCTTCTGGAACATCCCATTCCTTACGGGTGAGGGCTGAGGGCGCAAGGGCGTTAAGTACCTCAAGAGAGACTATCGTATTTTTCACCCCTAACTCATTGCAGATTTGTTGGGCACATTTGAGTTCCTTTTTATGTTTCTGTCCATAATCGAATGAAATTGTACTGGTATCATACCCCCCATTAACAACCTTGTATAATAATGTCGCACTATCCATCCCTCCTGAAATCATTACAACAGCTCTTTCCATTCTATCCTCCATTGATTAATGATAAGAATTCTTTCCTAACTGCGTCCTCTCTGAATACTCCATGTAAATCTGATGTGACCATTTTCCCTTTTTTCTTGATCCCTCTCATTTCCTGGCAGAGGTGGCGCCCTTCGATGACAACTCCAACTCCCTCTGGATTTAATTTATCATCCAGATATCCGGCAATATTATTTGTTAGATACTCCTGAGTGTTCAATCCTCTTGCATAGAATTCCACTATCCTTGCCATCTTACTTAATCCAACAATTTTTTTATCTGGGATATATCCGATATGGGCTTTCCCAAAAAAAGGCAGTAAATGGTGTTCACAGAATGCGTGATATTTAATATCCTTGGACACTATCATCTGATCATACCCATCCGAATCAAATACAGTCGTATCGAATTCCTGGTATGCCATAAACTCGTTCCAGGCTTTACAAACCCGTTTTGGAGTATCAACCAATCCTTCCCGGTCTGGGTCTTCCCCTATTAGAATTAAAAATTCCCTAATATTCTTTTCTATCTCATTTCCCATGATTCCAAACCACTTCCCCTCTATCTTATTTGCCATATCTTATGTCCCTGTACTGATAGTTTCCATTGAGGATTCTTTAAACATAGGTCGATACAGTGTTTAACATTTTCTCGATTTATCGTTGCGCCGTCAAAATGGGGAGATATATAATATTGCCGAGCCTTGATTTTTGTTTTTGGTATTTCCTGACCCTTATGTCTTACCCACCTTAATTCATCACAGTGGAACCCATCCTCCCCCTGTTCCCATTTCTTTAAAATAGAATGTTCAGCTATCTTGGGCGATAATACTATCCAGTCAATATAGATAGGAGGTTGTTTTATACCGCTACATTCTATGGATTGTTTATATCCGTGGTCTTTTATATGTAAACAAGCTTCATCCGAGAGTTGGTCAGTAGGTTCTCCTCCCGTCCAGGTAATCCATTTCGTTTTAAATTCATTGGCAAACCGGAGAATATCATTAATGGATACCTTCCCTCCACTTTCGAACTCGGTATCACATATCACTCCAGATTTATGACAGGCGTGTTTTGCACTGCATCCTTGGAATCTTACAAAAAGAGATGCCTCTCCCGTTCTATATCCTTCTCCCTGTAGACTATAGAATATTTCGTTTACATTTAGACTATCTCGTTCAGTCTCTATAGATTGCCGAATTGAACTCATGTTCAAATACCTCCACTTTCACACATCTTTTCCCTAAAAATGGTTTGATATCAGTTAAATGATTGTTCGCTTTTATAAGACAATATCTTGAAAAAGCCTCAATCCCTACCTCATCAAAAACTCTTAAATCTACCGCCCCCGCCATGTTCAATTTTCTAAAATGGTCAATTAGAGGGTCATCTCGTCTTATTATTAGCGTATGGTCAAAGGTTTTTAAAAGTTGTTTTTTAAATTCTTTTAACATCCCAAAATCAACGACCCATCCATTTTTGTCCAGTTCATCAGACTTGAACCAGAATTTTGCCCTCAACCTATATCCATGAACAAACCGGCAATGACTTTTAGCAAACGGTTGCCTAAATGCGGTACTTCCCAGGTCAATCACTTTTGTACTCTGATACATTATTTTAAAGCCTCAACCTTTTTTTCAAGCTCCCGTTCAGTTATAATTCCTTGATGATATTCTAAGCCAATATCCCATAATTTCAATATCTTCCCTTCTTTTTGTGGGGGCTGTTTATTTATTTTATGTTGTTGAACAACTGCGTACATATTCTTCTGTTGGAATATCTGTTCCATTATTTCCAGTTTAGGGATTTGTCCTGCTATCTGACCATTCGGCAGAGAACATGAATACAACACTTGCTTCCATGAATCCTTAATGATTTGTTCACTATACCTCATTAATAATTTTATCAGTTCATTGAATAATTGTTGATTATCCCCCTTTATTTCCAGGGTTAGGAATAAATCATTTATATAGTGTTCAGCCGTTTTTAAACTGCATTTTTTTACGTTCATTATTCTTTCCCTTGTTCCAATTATTATTATTATTGATCCAATTACTTATTCGTCTTCCAGTATCCCAGGTTTTTTGTAATTCAAATCTCATCCTTGTTTTACTAGAGTTCTTCTCCGTCCAGAAATTCATGAATTTTATCATTTCCTTTTTATCGTATTCCTTTTCCTTGAATATTCTAACGACCCCTTCTTTAAATTCTTCTTCTCTTTTATCCATATCCTTATCTTTAACCTTATCTTTATCTTTAAGGGTTATGATACTGTTATTAATAAAAGTTTTAAGGTTCTTTTCCCCTAATCTCTTGATGACACTTAGATGGGGTTTACTGTTTTCCTTTAGGATACCGTATTGATAATCAATGAAACTGGGGATAAAATATTGGACTGTTTCATTTTTCTTTCTTTTAATCAAGACCATTTTATCCCATATCACCATTGGTATATCCTCTAAATCTATCTTATCGCCAATAAAGAATTCAGCGGCTTCCCAATCCATGTCCCAGATACCAGCATGATCGCATTTAGTTAACAGATAAATCCAGATTAACTTGTTCTTTGGGTCAAGTTTTCTATACCAAGCCTTATCCCAAATCTTTGTGTCGATAAACCTTTTAGCCATTATTATTTTCTCCCATTATACGATGTGCGATTTCTTTTGTTGTTTCAATTGAAACCTTATTTGTTGCCCTTTGATTAGCCTCCATTCGCTCTGTTATTACTTCTTTATTACAAGCATCACAGACAAATCCATCAACCAAGGGTGCTCCATTATGACCATATCCAACATAGGAACATCCACAATTATCACATTTACTCATCTTAGCATATGTTATTTTATTCATTTTTCTCCCTCAGTATCTTATATTTATCAGGAATATCTCCTAACCCCAGAACATAGGAAACATTCGTGATTAGTTTGGTTGCCCCACACTTATTATTTCGGTAGTATTTGAAGATTGCGTGTAAAGCCCCGATAATCCCATTCACCTTTTTAAGTTTAATGGTCAACGTATCAACCTGTTCATTAAGGTTCTCTATCTTTTCCAGCATATTCTCATATTCATTTTTTCTTAATATCTTCATTCATTCTCCTCGCAATTAGGGCATATTTTCCTGTCTTTGCCTATTGTCGGAATGTTCCCCGTTGGAAAATATCGCCAATCCAAACGATAGATATTTCTAAACCTTTGCCAGACCCTTCTACATCCCTCACAATATTTCATCTGGTTGTCAGCCTTGATATGATAGTTTTCAAAGCTTGCCCTGCCTGTCCTTTTGGTGAGTAATCGTCCTTTGTTATTAGCATAGCTTTTGTCTGTATGCGTTAATATCCATTCAATCATGTTCATCATTTAACTGTTCCGTCAGTTCATTTATTCGTTCTTTCAATTCTATATTCGCTTTGACCAGATGCAATTCGTATTGTTCCTTCAGTTCCATATTCGTTTTTACAAGATGTAAAAGGTCACGTAATTCCAAGGCAGTATGATATTTAGCTCTGTGTTTGAATATTAACAGGGGTCTTTTTCCCAAAGGGATGTCCCGGTGTATCTGTTTCATCCAGCTCGGAATATTAAGAATTTTAGTGTTTTTGATCTCAATATGGAAATCATAAAGCGGATTATCGACATTGACATCAATAACATCACCTTTAAAAGACAAACCGCCAGAATTAGGAGTGCGCCTAAAATTCGTACCAAGACTTCGATTGATAAGGTTAACCACTTCACGCTCGCCTCGTTTGCCTTTTGCATTTGAATTGACACTCATC
>Ga0114905_1001947_pt1 | contig 10998 bp, 8 predicted proteins | sample MalvireepMed_b05_FD_83499 | JGI IMG/M metagenome (GOLD analysis project Ga0114905, IMG submission 83499) | Marine viral communities from the Global Malaspina Expedition - Malaspina viral metaG DeepMed_b05 | ecosystem: Environmental > Aquatic > Marine > Oceanic | place: Mediterranean Sea...
GTCGAGGCCTTCGCCCAGATCGACAAGGAGGAGATCGACCCCATTCTCAGCATTACCACGAAAGCCGCCTGATCATGACCTCAGGCCATCCGGGAATTTACACCACCTTGACGGACACGACCCAGACCGAAGCTGAAATCAACGCCATCGTCTACGCTCGGTTTGCGCTGACTGACAAGAAAATCGCCCTCCCTAAGGCAGCACAGATCTCTGCCTCTTCCTGCACTTCAGAGCGCGAGCCGCCATATCCTCGCAAGACCGACGCCCTGAACTTTGATACCCTCCTCGGTCTCATCGGAGTACGTCCTATGATGATGCCCGTGCACGACCAGTCGGCTGCCCATATCAGCGGCTAACCCATTGATAAAATGGAATCCGTGCCGGTGAGGCAGGGGCGCTTCGTGTGTGACGAGGACATCCACAGATTGACCGCGGAGAGCTTCGACGGTCCAAGGCAAAAGCGTCGTACGGTGAGCTTTCGGGATGCCCCCGCGCCACCGTTCCTGTCGAGGTGTGGTAGCAATGAACTCTTCTTCGGTTGAGACGCGTGGCTCACCCTCGCCGTACCAAAGACGGCGTCGGACCACGCCGCCCAGACCAGCAATCCTGAGCCCGCCAAGCTCAATGATCCGGCCGTCGATCCGGTACTCGTCGTAGTCTTCAACGACGTTCCACAGCTCATCCGTTCCGCTATCGTGATTGCCTACGATAAACGCAAGCTGGGCACTCGCGTCGAGCACGGCGTCAAATGCATCGCGGGCACGTTGCGCCCCACCGGGATCCAGCTTCGCCTCTGCCAAGTCGCCAAGCACAATGACAGCACGGGGCCCCCTATCGAGGGCCTCGTAGAGCGGGTCCCATCGCCCATGAGGATCACCGTAGAAGATGATGTCGTCGGTCATGTCTAGTTGCCTGATGCCTCCGTTCGCATCTGCTGCAGCACCTACGCAACGTTACCATTTGCGAGATGCCGCCATGCTGGCCGACTACCCACGCAACAGTGACGCCGGAATCCATCTTCGGATCAACATATGGGTCATATTCTGCCGCTCCAGCACGTGATGTAAGCAGTGAGAGTTCCATTTTCGTTCTCTACCACGTAGGGTGATTACATGACAGCAGACGATCTCCTTGTGCGCCAACGCGCTATCATCTCAACCAGCCGCATCGCGCAATTTCTGGTTAGGGGCATCGAATACGGTTCGGGATAACATGAGATTATCGAGCGGGCGGCGCAGAGATCACTCGAGCCTCGCGAAGCGTGCGGTCGAGCGGGGCAGCGACGGCAATGCGGCGCCCCGCGGTCCGGTGCGTCCGGCGTGACGAAGACGAGCAACTCAGTCGGTATTGTACGGTAGTTAGGAGTACATATCGCGGTCACGTGTACGTACCATGCGCGATCCTGATAATGTGATCCATTAGCTCCCGTCGATCACTGGGTTCATCCAGCATGTCGTCCGGCCGTCGGTAGTCTAGTGCCATCCGAGGTGCCAGCATCCATGCGCGCGCGTCGTCCTCGTCACCAAGCATGACGACGACCTTCGACCAGACCACTGGATTCTTCGGATCTGCGAGGGCATCGTACGCTTGCTTCCGGTCGCCTACGCTATCCCGCCCACCGGCCAAGAGTCGCCGCTGGATCGGCGAGAGCCGTGATGCTCGGTCATCCTTGTCAGTCATTACGCAAATCCACTCCCGGCAACGATCTGTTACGGATACGCCCGTACATAGTCGGCATGCCCCTCCGAGACGAGATCCACCGCCGTCTTATCGTCGACGCCAGGCACCGTGGAGAGCGCAAACCTCCTTGACCGCTATCGACAACCAAATTGGCCAGTTTTGACTCATTGCGTTCTTCGTTGATGTTGCTGTGGGGTTTTCATTTCCAGCTTATCGCTGATGTTGTAGCTGGAGGCTGCAGCTCGCCGGCGGTAGCTGTCCCCCATTCATCTCCAGGATGGTCGCGTGGTGGACCAGCCTGTCGATCGCGGCAATGGTGACAGACTGAACAGGAAAGACGCGGCCCCAGGCGCTGAAGGGCTGATTGGCGGCGATCGCGAGGCTCTTGGTCTCGTAGCGCCGGGCGATGAGTTCGAAGAGCACGGAGCTCTCGGCCTGATCCTTCTGCGCGTAGGTGATGTTGTCGAGAATGATCAGGTCGAACTTGTCGAGCTTTGCCAGAGCAGCCTCGAGGGCGAGGTCGCGTCGGGCGGCCTGGAGCCGCTGCACCATATCAGTGGTACGGGTGTAGATGACCCGCCGGCCGGCTTCGACCAAGGCATGTCCGATAACGCAGAGGACATGGGTCTTCCCGGCGCCGAAATTGCCGATGGCGATCAGGTTGGCGCCGCTCGCGCCCCAGTCTCCAGCGGCGTGCACCTCAATGCTGGCCCTTGGCACGGCTGCCAAGGGCCTGAAATCGAAGGCTGCGAGCTTCCTTCCCCCGGGAAGCCCAGACTCGCGCGGGTGGCGCTGGATGCACCGTGCGTCGCGATCGGCGAGCTCGATTTCGGCTACGACAGCAAGAAAACGGGATGCGGACTAGCCCGCGGCTTTGTCACCCCCGGCCAGCGCGGGTCTGTGCCGCTGGATGCTGACGAGGTCGGTCAGGATGACAGGTGTGTCTCCCGGCAGTTTGCGCCGCCACGGTACCAGCTTCAGAGCCCGGGCCTCGGGCAAGAAGCCCTCGTCAAGGACGTTGGCGATCAGCCCCGCGAGCTCGGCCGCTCAGGCTGCCCCATGGGCAAGCCAAAGCAGGTCGACCATCCGGCAACAGGCGTCCCTGCAAAGCAAGGCGGTGGAAAGCGTAGCCCAGGCGGCCTCGTACTCGCTGCGGGGAAACAGGCCATCGCGATAGACCGCCCCTGCCAAGGCCTGCGGCTTGCGGCGCAGAGGGTGGATGACACGGCGATAGTTCACGCAATGGACACGCACGCCGTCCCAACACCCGAACTGCCTAGTGTGGGTGACGACCCGGGTAGCGTCGAGGAAGGCCTCGATCCGATCGTCGTAGACATGAACCCGCAGCCGCTTGTCGATGAGCTGGGAGGGCACAGAATAGAAGACGGCATGCACCAGGAAGCCGCCGGTCTTCGTGACGCGGGCGACAACCTCGATGATACCGGATCACGTCCGCCGCGGCATTGACATTGAGGACCTTCTCGAAGGCCCACCAGGCAAGACCGTCAAGCTGAACTCGGGTGGGGCGCAGGCGCCGCTTACGAAACACGGACCGGAGCTTGAGATTGAGGTCGGCGGCGAGGCTCCCGCCACGCCGCCCGTCAAGATCAGGAGACGTTGTAGAGCACCCTGCGCATCTCGGCCATCGAGGTGTTCAGGAAGGTGATGGCCTGCCCCTGGTCGCGGAACACCACGCTGGGACCGGACTGCTCCATATGCGCCATGGCATCGCTGCCGTTCCGATAGCCGAAGCCCGAGAATTGCAGCTCGTCCCACGGCTCGAAACCGTGGATCAGGTCGTTGCCGCCCTCGCCCTGACGGAAGATGAAGATATCCCCGCCGGTATTGGCGTTCATCGTGTCGTTGCCGGCACCGCCCTCGATCACGTCGATCCAGGTCAGTTCGGCCATCCGCATGAAATTGTCGAGCGCTGGGGTGGTGCTGACCTTAAATTCGGCCGATTCCGAGAAGCCCAGCAGAACTTGTGCGCGGCTGGTGCCGTTCTCGAGCTGGGTCACCCAGTTGTTGAGCCCGGCCGCGTCGGGCGCCCGGCCCAGTACGTTCTGGTACAGCAGGGAGACAAAGCCCTCGTTGTCGAGCGCGCCATACTTCAGCTGGAACTCGGCGCTGTTCACGAAGGCACTGGCCACCTGCACCAGCTCGAGGTTGGTCTGCAGAGCCGTGGTCCAGCCGACGAAGCCACGGGCATCCGACAGCCGATCGAACGTGGCCTCGTAGAGACGGAAGACCTGGCCTGCGACCTGCTTGTCGTTGGCGTGGACCTCCTGCACGCCGGTGCCCTCATCGTAGATCACGTTGTTGCCAGCGCCGCCGATCAGAAGATGGCTGTCGCTGCCATCCCCAGTGATCACCGGCTCGTTCAGGGCCGGGCCGGCATCGCTGTCGACGAGGATGCCATAGGAGCTGGCGAGGTTGCCGAATTCCTGGCTGTAGATGAAACCGTTGAGCACTTGGGCGCGGCTCACGCCGTTTGCGAGCTGTTGCGTCCAGCCGGCGAGGCCACCGGCATCGGCCGGACGCCCGAAGAAGGCGGCGTAGAGGGTCTCGACATATTCGGTGTTGGTGGTGTTCTGGCTGACGAACTCGGCGCTGAAGACGAAGCCGCGAGCCACGTCGGCCCCGCTCCGGACGCCGGTATAGAGCCGGTCGGTCCAATTGTTGAGGCCGGTCGGGTCGGCCTCGCGGCCAAGGATCGTCTCGTAGAAGCGACCGACGAAATCCTGGATGTCGTGCAGCGACTGGGCCCCTTGGTAAGCCCCGGTGCGATAGCTGTCGCTTACCACCTCGTAGGGGTTCTCGTAGCGGAAGATCATCGCCTGCTCGCGATCCGAAGTCGAGCCGCCCGAAATCAGGTCGAGCCGGCCGTCGCCGTCGATGTCGCGGGCCACCGGCGAGCCGGTATAGATGTTGTAGACCCGATCGGCGGCGTTCACGCCGCTGATCTGCTGGCCGTTGCTGTTCAGCGCGATCATCTGCGACGCGATCGAGACCAGGATCTCGAGCTGGCCGTCGCCATTCATGTCGACAGCGATCGGCTGGTGGACGATTGGCGGATCCTCGGAGGCGTCGGTGCCGTAGGGCGTGATCTCGGTGTTGAACAGCGCCGTGCCGGAGGCCGACCAGGCCTGAACATGGCCGGACATGGTGGCGGCGATGATCTCCTTGCGGCCATCCCCGTCGAGATCAGCAATCAGCGGCGAGGCCAGCACCCGGCCGTCGGTCCCCAGCTCGAAGCGCAGCGTGCCGTCGGAGTTCCACACCCGCACATGCTGGCCTCGACCGTCTTGGAAGAAGTCGCCGGTGCCCTGCACGATCTCGAGCGTGCCGTTCTGGTCGAGATCGACCAGCTGCGGCGATGACCACAGCGACTGCTCGTCGAACTTGCCGCGGAACGAGGCCGAGGTCGAGCTGCTGATTTGATCGGTCCAGCCCGGCACGATCGGGTTGGCGTAGCCGGTCAGCACCTGCAGCATACCGCCTTGGGTGTGAAGACCGGCATCATCGTTGACGCTGATGTCGGAGGACACGACCAGATCGAACAGCCCGTCGCCGTCGATGTCGCCGATGGCCGGGGTGGAGCCGGAGGTGTCGTAGAGGTTGAACTCGCGTTCGAGGGTCCCGGTGCGCCCGTCAAGAATGTAGAGGTAGTGATCCCAGGAGGTGAAGATCACCTCACGCACGCCATCTCCGTCGATGTCGAAGATCCGCGGTGTGCCGTAGACCCCGTCGGAGCGGTTGTCGTCGCCGAAGGTGTCGCGGGTCACAAAGGACCACTTGATCGAGCCGTCGGCATTAAGCGCGTAGACACCGCCCATGTCGCCGGGCTGGCTCATCACCCCGAACTCGTCGCGGCCGTTGTCGGCGCCGACGCCCACCACGATGTCGACCGAACCGTCGCCATCGACATCGGAGAACACCGGTGCGGTGCTGACCGAGCTGGTCTCGTAGCGCTTGCCGGTGGCCGAGTCGATGCCCGGCGAAGCGGCGAAGGTCTGGGTCCACTTGACCGCGCCGGTATCCTCGAGAGCGATCAGCCCCGCCGGCAGGATCTCGTTGCCTTCGGCATCGAGCCTCTTGGTGGTGCCGGCGAAGATCTCGTCCTTGCCGTCATTGTCGATGTCGTAAACCGTGACCGAGGCGTTGTGCACCGGGCCGAAATCCAGCGGCATACTCCAAGTGTTCACCGGCAGGTCGAGCGACAAGTCGTAGCGCATTGTGTAGCCGTTCGGGGCGCCCTCGGGATAGGCCTCCCAGTTAACCCGCAGGAAATAGTCACCCTGCTGCAGCGCAGTGTAGCTGAAACTGTCGGACGAGCCGCGGATCACATCGCCAGACGCGGTGTATAGCGTCAGGTTCAGGTTCGGGACGGTGCCGCCCGGGAAGGCCAGCGAGTCGAGCGAGAAATCCATCACCCCGGGGCCGGTCTCGAAACGGTACCAGTCAATCCCGGTGCCGCTGCGGGTCGCGGTGCCAGCGCCGATCACGGTGGCGGTCGCCATCGTGTCGTTGCCGTCGGAGGGCTGTTCGACCGGCAGATCGACGCTCAGCGAATAGTCGAGGGTGACGCCATTAGGGGCGCCGTCGGGATAGCGCGCCCAGAACACCTTGAGGTAATAGGTGTCGTCGGTGCCCGCGAGGTAATCGAGCGCCTTCGTCGCCTCGGCGGCGCCCTGCCCCGCGCGCAGGATCGTGCCATCGGCATTGTGCAGCGTGAAGTTGAGGTTCTGGCCCGCGGTCGGGGTCACCGAGAAGGACATCTCGCCCGAAAGGGTATCGACCCGGTACCAGTCGACCCCGGTACCGCTGTGGATCGTGGTGCCCGAACCGGTGATCGGCGTGGCGGTCTCGAGCGTATCGTTGCCGTCAGAGGGCATCTCCTCGGGCAGGTCGACATCGAGCGAATAGGTATAGGTCGCCCCGTCGGGATGGTCGCCATCTGGATACTGGGCCCAGATGACCTTGAGGTAATAGGTGCCGTCGGAGGCGAGGTAGTTGATGGTTTCGGTCGCCCCGGTCGGCAGGCCACCGCCGCTGGCAAGCACCGGCCCGGTGGGATCGCGATAGAGCGAGATGTTCATATCTTGGATGCGGCCGGCGTATTCCGACTGAGGCGTCATATCGATATTGATCTGGCCCGAGACCACCTCGAACTGGAACCAGTCCATCCCCGAGCCAGTCACTTCATGCGCGCCCTCGTCCAAGGTGGCCGCGGTCTGGAAGGTGTCGTTGGGTTCGTAGGCGCCGGAAAGCGCCGCATGGTCCGGCTCGAACTCACCAAAAAGATCATTCATGAATGTCTGTCCTGTCCCCTAAGGCGCGGCGGAATAGGTCGCCAACGCAGTTCGTCACGCATCAGGAGTTAGCCCGCGAGCCTTTCCCTGTGGTTTACAATGATGGTGTAGAGCACAACTCGGGCAAGAATCTGACGAAATTAATCAGCCGATAGGGCATATAGGGCATATGGGCAACGCCTGCCGGCGTCGATGTTTCGCTGCGAAACACCGCAAGGCGACGTGGCTCAGCTCTCCCGCCGGGGGTATTCGAACAGCTCGAAATCCGCGGCATAGAGCTGCTCGACGATCCTTCTCAGCCCCGGGTCGGCATAGAAATCCTGCCGGCCATCCTTGCGCGAGGAGGCGTTGCGGCGCAGTCCCTCCAGGCCTGCGGGCAGTGGCCGGTCGAGACGCGCCGCCACCTCCCTTGCGAAGCGATCGAGCTCTTCGGTCCGACCGACCACGTTGGGGCGGTAGATCTTGGGGCGGATATGCAGCGCCTGCGGCATCCAGTGCGGATCGAGGCTCTCGGCTCCAAAGGCCTCGGCGCTGTCCTTTAGATAATGCAGGAAGCGTGCGAAGCCCTGTGGGGTGCCGGCATCGCGATCCCAGTCCATGCCCGCCAGCGCATTCATCCGGATGCGCTCGGGCAGAAAGCGCCGGTCGCCCAACTCGTGGCTGCGGCAGAGGTAGAAGAAGCCCGACAACGCCCGCGCATAGGGATTGCGCACCGAGGCCAGCGACAGGCCGGGAAACTCCAGCACGTCCTCGAGCGCCCCTCCTGCCTGACACGCATTGCCCCAGAGCCCGGTCTGCGAGGTCAGGAACAGCGCGAAGTCCGGGTGCTGGTTGCCGGTCTCGGCCTGCGCCACGTGGCAGGAGAAGGGCTGGCCGTATTCCAGCTCGAAAAGCAGGTTCAGCACGAAGGTGTTGCCGGATTTTCCGTTGAGCTGGTAGCGCCAGCCGCGGTCGGGCGGAAACCAGATCAGCTGCACGAAGCGCTGCGCCGCCGCCACCGAGCCGAAGGTCCCAGGGCAGGCGGCCATAAGATCCGCCACCGGCGGCGGCGGGGTCTCGATCTGGACCGGCTGGAAAAGTTTGTCCTGCATCAGCCTCTCCCCTGCCCCTTCACCCAGCCGAGGAAGGCCGCGTCGGGGTTGCCGAGGCGCGGGCGGCCGGTATCTTCCCACCAGGCCTGCCAGCGCGCCACCAGCGCGTAGACATCCGCCCCCGGCGCGAGCGCCCGGGCGGCCTCGAGCGTCTCGGGGGTGAGATGTGGCGCGGCGGGGCCCGGGCGGCCCGCCCGCTGCCGCTCGACCACGATCATGTCGTCCGGCGCCTCGCTGAGGCGGTAGTCGGGCAGGTTGGCCTCGGCGATCATCTTGCGCAGCGCGGCGCGGAACACCCGTACCGGGGCGGTGGAGCCCGACTTCTTGTGCAGCGTGCCGACCGAGACCTGCCAGCGCGGCTGGCGGCCGCAATGCTTGCGGGCCAACTCGTAGATACGCCGCTCGAGCGGTTTGCGCAGGCGGAAGTAGTCGCGGCTCAGGGTCAGCACCGATTTCGCCAGCACCGCGCGGAACAGCCAGTCCGACAGCGTCACCGTCACCGAGATCATCCGCCCGCCGCGCGACCGGCGCACGATCTCCCAGCTGTCGATCAGGCCGAAGCCGCGGGTGGTCTCGACGCCGCCGGTGGCGAGGTTGGTGGTGATGCGGGTGCCGGCCAGCCGCTCGAAGGCATCGCGCAGCCGGGCATACCCGTCGCCGCTGGTGTCGCGGTTGGTGGCGACCAGCAGGTCGTGCGCCTTGAGCTGCAGTGTGCGCGACACCTCGCGCCCGGCATTGAGCGCCGCCATCAGCTGGCTGACGCAGTAGATCAGGATGTCCTTGTCGTGGATCGTGGCGCGCCCCCGCACCGAGGGCGTGACCTCGATCTCGGTGCCGTTGTGGGCATAATTCAGCACCCGCCGGTCGGGCCGGGTCGAGAGCGAGAAGATCGGGTGCTCCATGGTGCCCAGATCGTCCTTGGGCGCGGCATCGAAAATGTCGCACGCGAACAAATCGGCGGTCGGATGACGGTCGGGCAAAAGCCCTCCGCCGGGGGTGTCTGTCGCTGCGCTCATCGTGCTCTCGTGCCTGCCCTGCCCCCGATTTTTGCGCGCGCACGCTTTCGGGGTTTCAGTGACACCCACCCTATTTTTATCCACAGCCCCCGTCCAGCCCGTCAACGGGGGATCAGAGTCGCCAATGCGTGGGATCAGAGTCACCTCAACGTGGGATCAGAGTCGGGTGGGGTCGAGTGATGCGGAAAATTGCCATTTCCTTCAATTGGATACGAGATGCCTTCCCAGAGCGTAACGATTCAACTAACAAAAAATAACTGGGGATTTGTGCCACACCGCCCTGCCCCGCCCTTGGAAAGGGCTTCGCAACCCTGCGAATCTGCTGAGAAAATCAACACAAGTTCAGCTTTTCCTTCCATGTTCTGCATTTTTCGATATCCTGAGAAAAACGGCGAACACGGCAGGCAAGCACCCAGATGAAGACCGATCCCAAGAACGATCTTCCCCCCTATTTCAACATCGATCCCGACACCGCGCTCGGCGCCCTTGGCGGCCCCTTCGAGACCGGGGGCTTTGCGCGCATCGCGCAGGCCTGCGAAGCCGGGCGCCGCGATCTCGCCGGGCGGGGGCTCGAGGAGGATGGCGGGCGGCAGTTGCGGCTGTTCTCGACATGGGAAATCACCCGCTACCTGATCCCCGTGGCGGTCGGGCATTTCCGCCGGGTGCTCAAGCAGAACCCCGAGCTGCCGCAGGGCCGCTCCGAGACCGAGGGCGGCGCCAAGTGGTTCACCCTCGACGAGGTGCTGCGGCTGCGGGCGCATTTCGCCGCCGAGGGATCGAAGGCCAAGAACTACCTGCCCTGGCGCCCCGAGGGGCTGCCCGCCAAGATGGTCGCCGTCGCCAACTTCAAGGGCGGCGTCGGCAAGACCTCGACCTGCGCGCATCTGGCGATGAGCGCCGCGCTCGACGGCTACAAGGTGCTGGTGATCGACCTCGACAGCCAGGGCTCGATGACCTCGATCTTCGGCGGCAAGGTCGAGGATGAGTGGCAGACGGTCTTCCCGCTGTTGGCGCGCCATTACGGTCAGCACCTGCGCTCGGAGAACCAGCGCCGGCTTGATCGGGGCGAGGCGCCGATCCCGCTCGATGACACCCTGACCGAGGCGCTCGAGACCCGCGCCGACAGCCTCGTGCAGAAAACCCACTGGCCCAATATCGACCTCATCGGGGCGCAGCTGAACCTCTACTGGGCGGAGTTTCAAATTCCGGTCTGGCGGATGCAGGCGCGGGGCTGGAAGCTCTGGGACGCGCTCACCGAAAGCCTCGAGGCGGACGGGCTGCTCGACGAATACGACGTGATCTTCCTCGATACCCCCCCGGCGCTTGGCTACCTGACGATCAACGGGCTGGCCGCCGCCGACATCCTGCTGGTGCCGCTTGGCGCCTCGTTCCTCGAGTTCGACAGCACGGGTCGGTTCTTCGACATGCTGCATTCGACCTTCTCCTCGATCGAGGAGGCCGAGAACATGGCCGCCCGCGCCCTGGGCCGCGAGGGGCTTTCGTTCCAGTGGGACGCGGTGCGCGCGGTGATCACCCGATACGACGGCACCCAGCAGGCCGAGCTTGCGGCCCTGATGCAGGCCTATCTCGGGCCGGTGCTGTCGCCGCATCGTCAGGATTACACCGCGCTCATCGGTCAGGCTGGCGAACAGGTGCGCGGCATCTACGAGGCCGACTATCGCGACTTCAACCGCGAGACCTATGCCCGCGGCCGCGAGACCTTCGACAGCACCTATGCGGCTCTGAAGCAGCTGCTTCTGGGCAGCTGGCGTCGTGACGAGCAGATGGCGGAGGCGGCGGAATGAGACCCTGTTTCGCAGCGAAACATCCCGGCGCGCGGTCGCGTCAGGCTCTCTTAACCCCGGTGCGGTCCGCTGCGGCCACCCCCCGTTTCTGAAA
>Ga0114905_1001952_pt1 | contig 10984 bp, 9 predicted proteins | sample MalvireepMed_b05_FD_83499 | JGI IMG/M metagenome (GOLD analysis project Ga0114905, IMG submission 83499) | Marine viral communities from the Global Malaspina Expedition - Malaspina viral metaG DeepMed_b05 | ecosystem: Environmental > Aquatic > Marine > Oceanic | place: Mediterranean Sea...
GACGCGCTGCGGCGCATTGCCGACCTGGGCGGGCCGGTCGTCCTTCTGCTGGTCGGGCTGTCCGTCGTCGTATCGACGGTGGCGGTCTACAAGCTTTGGCAATTCGCCGCGGCGGGTGTCGGGCGGCACAGGGCGCTGAGCCGTGCCATCGTGGCCTGGGACGCCGGCGACCGCACCGAAGCCCGCGCAGAGCTTGACCGGTCCAAGAGCTACCTGCGCCCGGTGATCGACATGGCGATCTCGGGACAGACCGACGCCGCCCGTCTGGACGCCGAGGCCGAGACCCGCTTTGCACGGCTGGAACGCGGGTTTCGGGTGCTCGATTCAATTGCGCAGCTGGCGCCGTTGCTGGGGCTCTTCGGCACGGTTCTGGGGATGATCTCGGCGTTCCAGGCTTTGCAGGAGGCAGGGAGCCAGGTCGATCCCTCGATCCTGGCCGGGGGCATCTGGGTGGCGCTGCTGACGACGGCCGTGGGCCTGGCCGTTGCGATGCCTGCGGCACTGCTGCTGAGCTGGTTCGAAGCGCGGATGGACGCCGAGCGCGTGCTGGCCGGAAAGGCGCTGCGCACGATCCTGTCCCCGACCGGCGGCGCACATCGCGCATCCGACGCCCGCGCGGTCGGTGGGCTGCATGCGTAAGCGCAGCCGCCGCAGACGCCTGTCGATGACATCGCTGATCGACGTCATCTTTCTGCTGCTGCTGTTCTTTATGCTGAGTTCCACCTTCACGCGCTTTGCCGAGGTCGAACTGTCGGCCGGTGGCGCGGGCGGGGCGGCTGCCCTGTCATCCGGCACGGCGCCGTTTTTCCTGCGGCTGAGCCAAGAAGGCGTGACCCTCAACGGGCGCGGCGTCGCGTTGGCCGCCCTGCGCGACGGTTTTGGCGACAATGATGCCCCGGTGGTGCTGGTGTCCGTGCGGCCTGCGGTCACGTCGCAGCGGCTGACCGACCTGCTGGTGGCGCTGCGGGCTGTGCCGGGTGCGCAGGTCACGGTACTGGAGCGGTCGTGATGCTGCGTGTCAGGCGGAAGTCCGAACGAGAGCCCACCACGGCGCTGATCAACATCGTGTTCCTGATGCTGATCTTCTTTCTCGTTGCCGGCACGCTGGCGGTTCCGCTGGACGGCGATCTGACCCTCGTGCGGACCGCCGAACTGGAGCGCACGGCGCCCGGGGATGCGCTGGTGGTGCATGCGGACGGACGGATGAGCTTTCGCGGACAGGATATCGGCGCACCCTCCGACTATCTGGCGCGGCTGGACGAGGAAAGCCGCGAACGGGTGCGCATCGTGCCGGATGCGGAATTGCCGGCCATCGAGCTTGTGGCCATAGGCCGTGCGCTGCGCGGGGCCGGGGCAGAGGCCGTCGTGATCGTCACGGAAAGGGGGCTGGAATGATCGCGACATCCCGCCCGATAAAGCTTGCCGCGCTGATGATCGCCGGCAGCGCCCATGCGGCGCTGGCCCTGGCGCTGCTGTCGAGCGATCCGGTCGAAGTCGAAGGGGCCGCCGGTGGCGCCGACGTCATGCTGGGATCCTCCTTTGCGGACATGGTCGCCGGCGTGACGACAGCCGAAACGCCGCCCGACACGGCAGAGCCGGAAACGGCGACGGAAACCGCTCCCCCCGCCACCGTGGAAACCGCCCTGGACGTCCGGCCAGACCAAAGCCCCGCGCCGGAGCCAGAGATGGCAGAGCCGATCCAGGCGGACGCGACCGACCGGTCCGAACCCGATGCGGCAGAGCGTGCCGATCCCGCAGAGCCCACCGCGCCCACGGGCATGGCCGTTCCGGCAGACCCGCAGAGCGCCGCGCCGATTGCCCCGGTTGAAAGCGCGGCCGCAGAGGCCCTCACCGCCCTGCCGGCGGCGCGTCCCGAGCCTCTGGAAGCGGCCCCGACCAGGGCCATAGCGACGAAGCCATCGCGCTCCGAAACCAGCGAACCGGATGTGGTCGCCGGGGAAGAGCCAGAGTTCGCCACGCCCGCGCGATCCCTGCGGCCCGCCGCGCGTAGTCCTGAATTCGAGGCGGCCATGCAGGCCGAGGCCGCCGCGCGCGCCGCAGAGCGGCAACGCCAGCGAGCCGCCGAGCAGCAGCGTCATCGCGCGGCCGAGCAGCAACCGCGCCCCACCCAAAAGCGACAAGGCAATGCCAACCGCAACGCAAGTGCCGGCGCCGCCAGCGGGTCGCGGGCGGCCACGTCGCGGTCGAGCGGCTCGGGCGGTCGCGCGAACCAGGCCGGCAACGCCGCGGCAAGCAACTATCCGGGTGTCGTCATGGCCTGCCTGTCCCGCGCCGGACGGCCCAATGTGCGCGGCGGCGGCACGGCGCGGGTGTCCTTCAGCGTTTCCGGCAACGGGCGAATCACCGGTGTGGCGCTTGCACGGCGCTCGGGCAATGCCGCGCTCGACAATGCGGCGGTCCGTCTGATCGCCCGGGCGGGATCATGCCCGCCGCCACCACCGGGCGCACAGCGCAGCTTTTCGATCGGGGTGCAGGCGCGATGACGTCCGGGTCTGTGCAACGCCGCTCCATGGCGGGGCGTGGGCAAGCCTGAGCCTCCTTGCCTGTGAGGGTGATTTCGGACGTGCGGACTTGCCGTGGATGTCAGGATCATCGTCAAGACATCATTTAGGCACCTGACGACACGGACGCCGCGATACCGCCCCGAGAATGCAAGCGTATCGAGGTGCATCAACCCGCCCGACCGGCCCGCGACGACGTCCCCAGCGTCAACGCGAGCGATGACCGCTATCGGACGCTTCTCCTGCCGAAAGGACGGGACAAGGCAAAGGCCGATCTGCATCCCCTAAGGCGCGTAGCGTCAAGCTCGGCGAATGCGGGTAGGTTCACGGTCGATGCGAGACCGGGCGTGTTCCGCGCCTTCGGCTTCGACGGCCATGGCTTCCAGCTCGCGCCGGGCGTGGGCGACGTGATGGTCGCGTTCATGGTCTCGGGCCGAGAACTCGTGCCGCTGGATCACGTCGGGGTCGACCGCTTTGCGGCCCATGCCGAGGCCGCTGCCGCCCACGTCTCCGGCACGGTCTGTAACCGTGTCGGACCCTTGCCGGGACAGACCCTGCCCGTCACGCCATGGCGGCGCGGACGTCCGGGTCCGCCAGCGTCTGGTCCAGTGTCAGGCGGGTCAGGTCCACGATCCGGTCGATTTCGTCGGTCGTGCAGCAGAGCGGCGGCGCATAGCCCAGCACGCCCTGCGTGAAGGCGCGGATGATGAGCCCGTTCTGCCACGCCCTGTCGAAGATCCGGGTGCCGGGCGCCGCCGCCGCGGGCAACGGCGTCTTCTTCGCCTTGTCGGTGACCAGTTCGACCGCCGCCAGCATGCCCCGGCCGCGCACCTCGCCCACCAGAGGATGATCCGCCAGGCCCTGCAGCCCCGCCATCAGCCGCGCGCCCATCGCCGCGCCATTCTCCAGCAGGCCGCCTTCGTAGAGATCGAGCGCCGCAAGCGCCACCGCCGCGCTGACCGGATGGGCGGAATAGGTCTGGCCGTGACCGACCATCGCCAGCCCGGCCCCGTCGGCGATGGTCTCGTAGACATGATCCGACAGAAAGGCCGCGGACATCGGCACATAGCCTGAGGTCAGGCCCTTGGCCGTGGTCATCATGTCGGGAACGATGCCCTCGTCTGCACAGGCGAACATCGGGCCGGTGCGGCCGAAGGCGGTGATGACCTCGTCGGCGACAAAGAGGATGTCCATTTCCTTGCAGACCGCGTGCATGGCCGCGACCCAGCCCGGCGGCGGGACCAGAACGCCGCCGGAGCCCTGGATCGGTTCGAGGTAGAAGGCCGCCACGCGCTCTGCGCCGATCTCGGCAATCTTGCCGCGCAGATCCGCGACGGAAGCGGCGATGATGGCCTGGGCATCCTCCCCCACCGGATTGCGGTAGGGGTAATGCGAGGGGATCTTGTGCTGCCAGTCCAGCGGCACGCCGAAATTGGTGTGAAAGACCGGCAGCGCGGTCAGCCCGGATCCCACTGCCGAAGAACCGTGATAGCCCTGTGCCACCGAGATGAACTGGTCCCGCTCCGGCGCGCCCCTGGACTGCCAGTAGTGCCGGACGAAGCGGATCGTGCTGTCAACGGCATCCGATCCGCCGAGCCCGAAATAGACATGGTTCAGATCGCCCGGGGCGTGATCCGCCAGCCGCCCCGCCAGTCGTGCGGCGGATTCCGAGCCGAGCCCGAAATAGCCTGTCGCATAGGGCAACTCGCGCAGTTGGCGGGTGGCGGCCTCGATCAGGTGGTCCTGACCGTACCCGGCGTTCACGCACCACAGTCCGGCAAATCCGTCCAGCAGGCGATGTCCCTCTGCGTCAATCACGGTCGCGCCCTTGGCCGACGCCAGAAAGCGCGCGCCTGCCTGTTCATGTGCGCGCCACGAAGCGAGGGGGTGGACCAGATGTCTCCGGTCGAGTTCGGCGATGGAATTGCTCAGCATGGTGTCCCTTTCTCTGTCAGCCGAAGGCCCGCATCCCGCGCAGACCGCCGCGGCCGCGCTTGGGCGCCGTTGCGGCCCGGCGGCTCTGACCCCAGCGCGCGCATTGCCGGCGGTGCAACGGCACCTCGGCCCTGCCGGGCCACAGCGGTTCGGATATGGTCTGCCCCGGCGCGGGGTAGGATCGGGGTCATGGCAGGCCTCACGGATGATCTGCCGCCCATTTTCCCTCCTTGCGGAATTAGAAGTCGCTGGATGCGGCGGCCCGGCAGCAATCTTCGACCGTTGATGTGCCAGCCGGCGGCATGAAATAGGGCGCTGTCCTCCGCCGATCCCGGCTTGCCGATGAAATCGGGACGACGGAAAGCCTCGCCGGTCAGCCAGCCTCCCGCGTGAAGATGGAAAAGCGCGTGGTCTCAATCCTCGCCCCCCGTCATCCCCGAAATCGGAGGGCCTCCCCCAACTTCCCCAGGTCGATTCAGGAAGAGAAGCCGGGGGTACGCTCTACCGCCTTCCGTCCCTTCACGCGCATCAGCCAGGGCGACAGCGGCAGTCCGGCCGCATCGGCAGGCCGGAAACCGGTGATCCGCCCCTTCGCTACGGCGGCACGACGGGACGGCGGCAGCGCGACGAGCAACCGGTCACGCCCGGCTTCCCGGCCGGATCCGTTTGAAGATCCGGCCGTCGGGACACGACAGAGCTTTCGCGGTGGGCCGCGCATCAAATTCCGTGAGGTCCGGATGAAACCGCAGGGCCTGCGGCGCCGTCCCGAAGAATGGCGCCTTTGGTCTGCGCCGGGGCGGTAAGCTAAGGCCATCCCGTCCCTAAAGAGGCCATCTCAATGACGCTTATCGTTCCCATTGAAACCAGTCCCGACTTCGAGCCGCGCAATGTACCGGTTCCCCCCGACCGCGTGCTGGCGGGTAGCCCGGTCTGCAAAGCCTGGGACCTCGACACATCGAAAGACGGCCTGGTGCGCACCGGCATCTTCACCGGGAGCGAGGGGACCAACAAGTCGATCAAGGGCGAAAAGTTCGAATTCTGCCACATCGTTGAAGGCGTCGTCGAAATCACCGAGGATGGCGGCGCGCCGACGGTGTTCCGCGCCGGCGACAGCTTTGTGATGAAACCGGGCTTCGTCGGTCAATGGCGGACGATCGAGCCCTGCAAGAAGATCTTCGTGACCGTCGAGTAAGCCCCCGGCGGCGCCCGCAGACGCCCCACCCTTTCGACCACCTTGGGCGGACGACGACGCAGATCAAGGCAACAGAGGACAGACGCATGCACGATCCGAACCCGGGCCTGGACCGGCTGACCACGCCCTGCCTGGTGCTGGACGAAGCGCGCATGACGCGCAACATCCGGCGGCTGGCGGCAAAGGCGGAGGCGCTCGGCGTCACGCTGCGCCCCCATCTCAAGACCGCGAAATCCGTCGACGTGGCGCGCCGCGTGCTGACGGGCGGGTCGGGCCCGGCGACGGTCTCCACCCTGGCCGAGGCCGAGGTCTTTGCCGCAGCCGGGGTGCAGGATATCCTCTATGCGGTGGGCATCGCGCCGCAGAAGCTGCCCCGCGTGCTGGAACTGCGCGCCCACGGCTGCGACCTTGTCATCCTGATCGACAGCCTTGCGCAGGCGCAGGCGGTTGCCGAAGCGGCGCAGGCCGCGGGCCAGCCGATCCCGGCACTGATCGAGATCGACAGCGATGGCCACCGCGGCGGCCTGCGGGCCGGCGATCCCGAACTGATCGAGATCGGCCGACGTCTGCACGACAGCGGCGCAGAGTTGCGCGGGGTCATGACCCATGCCGGCGAAAGCTACGGGGTCGACGGATCAGCCGCCCATGCCGTATTCGCGGGAAAGGAACGTGACGCGACCGTAGCCGCCGCCCGGGCGCTGCGCGAAGCCGGCCTGCCCTGCCCGGTCGTGAGCGTCGGATCGACGCCGACGGCCCATGCGGCCGAGGACCTTTCCGGCGTGACCGAACTGCGCGCCGGTGTCTACATGTTCTTCGATCTGGTGATGGCCGGCATCGGGGTCTGCGACACGAACGATATCGCGCTGTCGGTGCTGACCACGGTGATCGGCCATCAGCACGATCGCGGCTGGGTGCTGGTCGATGCGGGCTGGATGGCGATGTCGCGCGATCGCGGCACCGCGGCACAGACCGTCGATCAGGGCTATGGTGTGGCCTGCGATCTGGACGGCAGGATCTACCCCGATCTGATCATGCGGCAGGCCAACCAGGAACACGGTATCCTGGCGCTGCGCCCCGGCTCGACCGAACGCCTGCCGGACCTGCCGGTCGGCACCCGGCTGCGGATCCTGCCCAACCATGCCTGCGCCACCGCCGCCCAGCACGACCGCTATCACGTCATCCCGGAAGACGGGTCGGGAGCCCTGATGGAATGGAACCGCTTTGGCGGCTGGTAGGTCATGCACCCCGACGGGGAAGGAGCTGCTCTCCTCGTCACCCGCAAACCGTCCGCCGACGCGATCCGCACAGCGCTGCGCGGCACCCATCACGACGGCGGTGGCTCGGTCTCGATGCCTTCTTCCGCCGAAGCCCGTCCATTCCTGCCAGAAAGGGTGAGGAATTCACTCGTTTATGCTGCGGACACCGAAAGCTTCCGCAAATTCGTTCTGTCGATGCCGCTAGCCTTGCAGGCAGGTCGAACGAGGAACCCCGATGGCACCCATCTGACCGATATCCATCGCGTCGACGGCTTCAGCAGCCTGACCAGCTGCAACATGTGCATCCGCAACAGGGTCCGGATCGACCGCGGATACGAGCCGGCCAACCCTTTTTCGACGACGCCGATACGCGCCGCCTGGCCAGCCTTGTCCGGCTGTAACGTCCCTATTCCGCTGCCTGTCCTCCCATCCGGTCGGCCGTGCAGCAAACGAAGGAGCCAATCATGAGCAACGCTGCCGAAATCGAAGCCGCCAAAGCGCGCTTGCATCAGTTCTACATCGACGGCGCCTGGATCGATGCGTCGGGCGCGGAGCGGTCCGGTGTCGTCAATCCGGCGACCGAAGAGGTGATCGCAGAGGTTGCACTCGGCTCTGTCGAAGACACCGACAAGGCCGTTGCGGCGGCACGTGCGGCCTTTTCCGGATGGGCCGCGACAGCGCCCACGGAGCGCGCCGGGAAAATCGCGCGGCTGCGCGAGCTGATCCTTGAAAACACGGAAACGATCGCCCGCGCCATCACTGCCGAAATGGGGGCGGCGACGAGCTATGCGCAGGCCGCGCAGGTGCCGCTGGCCGCGGAACACCTGCGCGCCGCCTGTGAAGTCGTACGCGACTACCCATTCCTGACACGCCGGGGCCAGGCCGCCATCCTGCGCGAGCCCATCGGCGTCTGCGGCCTCATCACGCCCTGGAACTGGCCGCTCTACCAGATCACCGCCAAGGCGGGAGCGGCCCTGGCGGCGGGCTGCACGGTTGTGCTGAAGCCCAGCGAACTTTCGCCGCTCAGCGCGGCGCTCTTCGCCAAGATGGTCGATCGGGCGGGGTTTCCGGCGGGCGTGTTCAACCTTGTCAACGGAACCGGCCCCGTCGTGGGTGCGCGGCTGGCCGGCCATCCCGATGTCGACATGGTCTCGATCACCGGATCGACCCGGGCCGGCGTCGCCGTGGCGCAGGCCGCGGCTCCCACGGTCAAGCGGGTCGCGCAGGAACTGGGGGGCAAGTCGCCCAATGTGATCCTGCCCGATGCCGACCTGTCGAAGGCGGTGCCGCCGGGCGTGGCCTCGGCGATGCGCAATGTCGGCCAGTCCTGCAGCGCGCCGACCCGGATGATCGTGCCCCGTGCCCGGCTGGCAGAGGTCGAGGCGCTGGCGGTCCGGGCGCTCGAGGACATGCGTGTCGGGGATCCGACCGATCCGGCGACCACGCACGGCCCCTCTGCGAACCGGACACAGTATGCCCGCGTCCAGACCATGATACAGACCGGCATCGACGAAGGTGCCAAGCTGCTGTCCGGCGGCCGCGGACGCCCCGAAGGTCTGATGCGCGGTTTCTTCTCCAGACCGACGATCTTTTCCGAGGTCGCCACCGATATGGCCGTCGCGCAGGAAGAGATCTTCGGCCCGGTACTGGTCATCCTGCCCTATGACGATGTCGAGGAGGCGATCGCCATCGCCAACGATACGGTCTTCGGGCTCGGGGCACAGGTCCAAGGTACGGACCTGGCACTGGTGCGCAGCACCGCGGCGCGCATCCGGGCGGGGCAGGTGCATCTGAACTACCCGGCCTGGGATCCGCATGTGCCCTTCGGCGGCTACAAGCAGTCCGGCAACGGGCGCGAATACGGAGTCGAGGGGCTGGAAGAATATCTCGAGACCAAGTCCATCCTCGGCTATTTCGACGGGGAATGACCGTATCAGCCAACGCATCGGCGCGACGTCCGCTGTTTTCGCAAGTGGGCTGATCGCGACAGGATCGCGCCGGTGGCATCTCATCGAACCATGGCCGGAACGCATCAAGCCCGTCTGACGCGCTGGCGCAGGATCAAGGCGACGCACACTGGACGTAAAGACCGAGCATCGATGGGATCGTCGTGCGCGCCATTCCCGCAGTTTCCTATACCGCGCGGTGGCGCCCAATGCCGATGAATCGTGCCGATGACCGATGCGCTTTCCGTTGAGGGGAACGCGCCTCTCTGCCAGCCCCGAGATCTTGGCAAACCCCGCCACCGGCGTGAATCGATGGGACGATTGTCCGCCCGGAACTCTACCGCCCCCTCCGGCAGATTCATCTACCTCCGCCCGCCGTGCGCAATCATCCACTGCGCAGACACGAAAATCGGCACGTAACGCTCCGGCACGCGCGGCAGACTGAAGTCAACAGAAGGCCCGAAAACGAGGCCCGGACCGCATTCCCGACAGGAGCCGACATGACGAACCTGATTGCCATCGACCCCAAACCCCAAGTCCCGCCCCAGGACTCTCTTCCGATGCCCGAACGCCTGATCTCGGGCAATCCGGCTTTCAGGACCTGGGCGCAGGACGACTCCCGCAACGGCACGGTGCTGACCGGGGTCTGGGAGGCGACGCCGGGCGAGACCCATTCGATCAAGGGGACGACCTTCGAGTTCTGTCACATCCTTTCCGGCTCCATCGAGATCGAGGAAACGGGCGGGGTGACCCATCGCTTCGGCGCCGGCGACAGTTTCGTGATGAAGCCGGGGTTTGTCGGCGTCTGGAGAACGCTGGACACGGTTCGGAAGATCTATGTCTGCGCCCAGGTCTGAGCGCGCCCTGGCCGGACGCGGACCGGCGACGAATGTGTCTGCTCGCCAGAACGATATGCCTGACGGAACGGCAAGTGCAGCGTTTCCTGCCGACACGTCACCGCAAAACGACACCATCTCGCCTCCGGAGCGATCAGACTTGATCCAATGGCGGCGCGTCTTTCCTGCCTCGTTCCACGCGGACTTAAGGCACGAAGCAAGAGCAACGTCCCGGTCCGGCGGCACGCGCCCCGGTCCAGCCCGCAGCAGAGAGGTCCTAGAGCCCATGGTCGGAGGTCAATCCGCATCCTTATCCGATACATCCGTCGCGCTGTCCGTGCGCGGCCTGACCGTCACCCTGCCCGACGGGATGGAACGGAGCCACGCGATCGAGGATGTCTCCTTCGACCTGCATCGCGGCCAGATCCTCTGTGTGATCGGCGAATCCGGATCGGGGAAATCGGTCACCGCCAGCACCGTGATGGGCCTGCTGCCCCGGGCGATCCAGACCACCGCCGGGTCGATCACGCTGGAGGGCCGCGAAATCATCGGCATGGGCCGCGAAGAGCTTCGCGACCTGCGTGGACGCGTCGTGTCGATGATTTTCCAGGATCCGCTTTCGGCGTTGAACCCGCTGATGACAGTGGGCGCGCAGATCGACGAGGCCATGGCGGCCCATGACGAGGGCACGCCGCAGTCGCGCCGGCAACGGGCGATCGAGCTGCTGACCGAGGTCGGCCTGCCCGACCCGGCGCTCATGTATCACCAGTATCCGTTCCGCCTGTCGGGCGGTCAGCGCCAGCGCGTGATGATCGCCATGGCGCTGGCGCTGGAACCCACCATACTCATCGCCGACGAGCCGACGACCGCGCTCGACGTCACGACCCAGGCGCAGATCCTCGAGCTGATCCGCGACATCCAGCGCCGCAAGGGCATGAGCGTGATGTTCATCACCCACGATTTCGGCGTGGTTGCAGAGATCGCCGACAGCGTCGTCGTGATGGAAAAGGGCCATGTCGTCGAACGCGGCAGCGCCGCGCAGGTGCTGAATGCGCCGGAACATCCCTACACGAAACGGCTCATCGCCGCGGTCCCGCACCTGCGCCAGGACGACCGCGAACGCGCCGCCCACACCGACGCCTCGGGCGCCCCGGCAGGGCCGCTGCTGAAGGTGCGCAACTTGGTGAAAACCTACCGCAGCGGCAGCGCGTTCTTCCGCACGCAGCGGATCGTGCCGGCGGTGCAGGATGTCTCCTTCGATGTATTGCCCGGCCGTACTCTGGGCGTTGTCGGCGAA
>Ga0114905_1001956_pt1 | contig 10963 bp, 27 predicted proteins | sample MalvireepMed_b05_FD_83499 | JGI IMG/M metagenome (GOLD analysis project Ga0114905, IMG submission 83499) | Marine viral communities from the Global Malaspina Expedition - Malaspina viral metaG DeepMed_b05 | ecosystem: Environmental > Aquatic > Marine > Oceanic | place: Mediterranean Sea...
GTAATGTATTCAGGAAAATCTACTGGATTAATAGATGAAAAATTCTTGTAGACATCGAATGGTAGGTTGACTACTAACTCAGTTTGATTTAGCATCGCCTTTAGTGTTGTGATGTCAAACAATTTATGATGCAAGTTGCTATCCTCATCAAGAGCAATAGATTTCAAGGCTACTTCAAGTAGATTCAGAGCCTCTGTTAAAATTTCCACTTGTTCTCCAGGTATTACTTGACTTATTTTTTTCTGCGTTCCCATAGTTCTATATTTTATTTGGTGATTCTGTAAATTTTAATCTATTAATTGTAACTCGAATGTAGTGTCCAGACAAGTCAACGCTTTCTTCTTGAAGGGCTACACCCATCCAAAGCTGATGCTTATGAAACTTATGCTGATCGGCTAAGGACAGCTTGTGATATTCAATGATACCAACCTCATAGTCTCCGGCAATCTCGCACATCGCTGTCTCTTCAACCTTATCAACAAGTCTTTGCGTAGGTCGCTCTTCAAATCCAACAGATTTACTTGGCGAAAAGAAAATCACAACCTCAGTGTCGCTGTGCCATTCCAAGATAGCTTTGATGCTATGCTCATACTCCGCTATGCAAATGAAATCTCCGACTCTTAGACTTCTTGGACAAGCTGTATATACTCCGTTCTTCATAGTGTTAATCATTTTATTCCATAAAACCATCAATGTAAATCTTCCCAAGCGTGATTTCCCTGGCCCATCCACCATTATGATCCATAATTTCATCGAATTCCATTCCACCACAGAACCTTAAAGGTCTATGCTTCCAGTTCGCATTGTACTCAGCTCGGAGCTTTTTCAAAACATCTTTCTCAGATGTACCAAGCACTTCTATTGAGTAGCTACCCAAACTAGGGAGCTGCGCCATCCATATTTGCTGTGTATTTTCCATAGTGTTAATCATTTGAGGATAAAACTAGTGATTACTAACGATGTTTACAAATTTTTTCTATTAAAAAATTCTCTTTAGGCATTTTCTTAGAGCGTACTTGGGAATCGAACCCAAACAAACCATTGTACGCTGACGCATCCTAGTCGATGCACATTATCCGATAGCGATCTGGACTAATGCGGTTGAAAGAATCGGGCATCGGATTCAGAGAATCAGAATCGGCATACTTTTCCCTAGCTATTTTCCTAGCTGACCGAACATTAGTTGCCATCACCGTGTTCCAACCACCACCTTCAAACGTGAAGATGTACCTATGATTTTTTCTAGCCATAGTGTATTGGTTTATGTTGTCGGGGAATCAGCCCCGTCTGTATTAAAAAATTCATCGAGCCACATAATATTAAACGTGTGCAGCTCCTTAGATTCATCAATGATCGTAAAGTGACCGGAGGAATCAACATCTTCGATAACAGAATACGATTTCCCTTTGACAAGAATTATCTCGTCAGACATATCTCCGTTTATATAATGAGTAGCGTTAGCTACAACTGATTTCAAGTCATTTCTGGCCATTAAAAACCTGGATTTGAGTTAGCAATCTTGTTTCTTAAGTTGTCGTTGTAACGATCCCATCGAAACGAACTTGTGTTTATCTCAACCTTACGTGGGGTTACTTGGCGAATTGATATTAGTCTACGTTTCATAGTTCAGTCTTTTGCTAGGAATTCTAAATGTTTAGTAATTGTATCTTGAATCTCGAATTCAGTTTCGTCATCGGAATCAATGCAGTCTTTGACTAGTTTACATTTCACCAATTCATCAATGATTCTAATTGCGACATCTCTGATGTCATCGTGTGTTAATCCTCTATTTATTGTCATAGTTTCTAGGGTTTTATAAAATGTCTTTAATCATTCTTAGCTTCCGTCTTAACTCGCAGTTCTCTTTCCAAAGTCTATACTCATTAGATTCTAGTCTTCGAATTTTTTCCTTAGACCTTTCATCTCGCAATTCGGCATTGAATTTTCTAGGATTTTCTAGGTAGCTAATTCCGTCAGCAGTAATTGCGTAAACTCCTCTACCTACACGTTTAATCAGCCCGTCTTTATTCCAAGATTGAATGTTGACTGAGTAGTAGCCTTGTCGATTAATAAATTCATCGATATTACGACCTTGTGCTGACCATATGAATTTTTGTAACTCTTTTCGAGTACAGATTCTTTCGTTTGCAACTTTACTTAGTACTGTATGTTTAATTGTATGTTTCATAGCTTCTAAGATTTTAGGTTAAACTCTTTAATGAATTCTACTACTGCTTCATATAGATTCTTCATATCACAATCTAAAAGAGCGTGCGTTATATCACCAATCTCTTGTTCTTCAGCACCATTGTGATAGCACGCTTCAACAACGGGCATCAACCAATCCCACGATTCATCGTAGCTTAATTCGATAGCTTCAACATACTCACCTGAGTATGGGTTTTCATACTCATTGTTCTGCTCAGGTAATCCCATAAATTCCGCTATTAATTTGTTATCGTTCATAGTTTCTAGGTATTAAGATTCAACTGCTTTTGAATTTTGTCTGAGAATATTTGTTCCCAAACTTCGTCGGACGTAAACGTGTCCCACATAGCTTCGTGATTATGTACTATTGTCGATAGTACTTCGGCTGGAGCGCCAGCTGCACCCAAGCAATCCGCCGGATCATCATCAAGATGAAAGAAAAGATCCGCCTTAACTAACTCCTCTAGAAAGGAGCTAGCTTCAGACATAGACGGCTTTGATGGTATTTTAGTAATATTCATAGCTTCTAGGATTTAGGCATAAATGAAATTAAATCGAATGCTTCGCTGACAACAGCCATATTACCTTTGGCAATTCTGTTGAATTCAACTTTACATTTTGCTTCGCAAGTAACTTTTTGTCGAAGCTTGTCATCTAGTATTAGATGTGCCATTTCATACTCTTGGATTATAATTGCCGTGATTAAATTTGCTTCAAGACTTAGATCATTATAAAATGTATCGATCTTATCAGTAATTAAATTGCGTACGTGAACTGCTCTTTTCATAGCTTCTAGGGATTATAGGTTAAAGTGAATTTGCTAATGCAATTAGTTCTTTTTTGGGCAAGTCTTTGAGCTTCTGGATTTTGATAAAGCCCATTCTACCATTCATTCCGTAGTACTTATCTAATTCTGGATTTTCACCTACTTGCGCAGTAATAGTTCCTAATGCCGTAAAATAATCTGTAATCTTACCTTTATCAATCTTCATAGCTTCTAGGGATTATAGGTTAGACTTAAGGAAGATCATTACATCTTCCAATCCATTAAATTGTTCAACATTGTAAACACGTTCATCAACATCTTCTTTGTGAAAGGAAATGCTGTATGTATTAAAGTCAACAGCTTCCTCAATGACGAACATTGCGTTAGGGACAAAGATTTGGAAATAATGCTCTTTCACTTTGTCAGTGTAAACGGCAATAGACATTGTTGCATCGTTAGAATAAGATGAATCTTGAAATTCAATTCCGTTTCGCTGAAGCATTTTGCTCAGTCTTTTGTGGGCAGTTTGTTCTATAGTGTTCATAGCTTCTAGGGTTTAGTGGTTATCTCCAAAAAGATCATCGTGAATCTCATTAATCTCATCATCTGAAAAGGTCAGCAAATCAGCCTTATCAACATCATTGTGAGTATGCTCAATGTGTTTCCGAATATGCTTCCGCTTTTCATCGATGGTAAATTCATCTTCAATGATTTGTTCGTGAGTGATCTTTCCGCCGTTGATACGAACTACCTTGCAGTAGTTATCGTAGTGCTGTTGATCAGCGAATTCCATAGTTACATTTCTGTAGCTTCGATCCGCTTTCTGTATGGCTAATGACATCTTCATAGTTCTATAAATTCTCGTATAAAAAATTCTTTTAATTGCTGAAGGCTAAATTCTTTTCTCCATTGCGTAGTATGCTCTAGGTATAAATCCTTTTCTAGCTTGACTACATTGTCTGAATTTAACCACAGCTTAAATTCCGATTGCTTCAGTATAGTTTCCATTTGCATCTTCATAGTTGTATCGTTTTGATATATGCTAATATAGGCATAAGTGTTAGTTAAACAAGGGGTTATCCACATATTATTTCGCTAGTCAACCAAGATTGTAGTGTTCATAGGGCTTTCAGCGCTATCTTTTTTTTCGCTGATGGTGTAACCCTATGGGGTTATTACTTGGACGATTGGTTAGTTGGGGTGTTGATTGTCCCTTCGCTAGATGCAACAGCTAACGTCCACAAGTTTACCATCTGTTCGCCAACCTAGTAGATAGTTGATAGCTAGCTGACAATGTAGCTGATGTAGGTAGCTAGGTAAAACGCTGAAAGTTTTGGGCAATCGCTGACGGATGAAGAGGGGCTGGGGTTGCAGATCCGTTTCGGTTCGGCCGCCCAGGCGCCTACATATATATATAATCCCCAGTCTAAACATTTCTACCCCAAATCTAAAAGCCGACCCAATAATCGGTTTATCGTATTTTCACTTTTTAGATAGGCTGTTATAATTATTTAGGTGCGCCTAAAAAATAAGTGATGGTAAGACTAAATGGTCAAGGAATTTTTTCTAAAAAAAAATACCCTTTTTGGCTACCGAAAAGACTTGACTTTCTGAAAAAAAAGTAGTAACTTCGCATACATAAAATCGGTTCTTCACCCCCTTGTCGTCGGGGACGGGGGGTTTAGAACGAGTAATAGACTGCCCCTATTAAGGCAGTCGATAGGTTATTAGAACCCGATTACTTTAAGTAGTATTAGGGGTGTGCTATGTATTAATAAAATTAAGTATGACTAGGTGCGAACAAGCGTATTATAACTCCTACAAGCTGTTGGTTGGTAAGACAACTTACGATGAGCTTTCCGAAAGCGGATCTTTTCTTCTGCCAGTGAATCACGAGGATCCATCAGTTACAATAAAGTATTACGAGATATTAGAAGACTACGAGAAGTGTAGTGAAATTTTAAATCAATAGAATAAGATGAGTAAGTTCACGAAGTATTTAATGCGGGCAGCGGATTGCGCTAAGCCTGAAAAAGAAGCAGGGCTAGTATCTGGAATTACAAAGGAAGGTTTCTTGATGTGTAAGATTGTAGGGAACCCAAAGGCATCAGCTCAGGTTTTATTGCATGCGGCGGAATTAGATCTTGGAATGAAGGAGTTCCTTTCATATCTTTGTGAAGAGTTTAATCGAATACAACAAGAAATAGCAGATGAGTTACAAGACGAACAAGAAGGTTCGGGAGAAGATAGACAAGCTCCTGAAGAAGAATGCAGCTTACCAAGCGAGTGAGACTTGCATGACAAACTCCAAGACCAGGAGAGAAGAGATCAATAGATATTGTAGAGTTAACTTTATTAATCCTATAAAGGATATAGATGCAGACTTCTACGACAGCATCAAAAACTCTTGGTAATGAGAATACTAGTAGCCTGCGAAGAGAGCCAAGCTGTAACCAAGGAGTTACGTAGTTTAGGTCACGAAGCTTTTTCATGCGATATACTACCGTGTAGCGGTGGTCATCCTGAATGGCATTTCCAACAAGATGTGTTTGAAGTTATTGATCAGGGGTGGGATATGATGATCGCTCATCCTCCGTGTACTTATCTAGCGGTAAGTGGGGCAAGGTGGATGTACCATCCCGATGATAGGGAATTGCCGGTGGAGGATCGCAGACCTCATCCGATGCACCCGAATCGAAGGCAGTATCAGAGGGAAGCACTTGATTTTGTGCAGAGGCTTATGGATGCCCCGATAGAAAAGATTGCAATCGAGAATCCTATTAGTGCTATAAGTAGCCAAATAAGAAAGCCCGATCAGATAGTTCACCCGTATCACTTTGGTCAGAAGGCAAGTAAGAGTACGTGCTTGTGGTTGAAGAACCTACCATTATTAAAACATACCGATGTTGTTGAGAAGGGAGAGTTTAAGGAGTGGGTTGATAAGAGGACTGGTAGAAAGAAGAAACAAGCTATGTGGTATTACAATGCTTTGTGTGAAGCAAAGACCCCAGAGCAGAGAAGTGGTATAAGAAGCAAAACATTCAGCGGCATCGCAAAGGCAATGGCTATTCAATGGACTAAATAAAATATTTAGAGATGAGGATACTAGTAGCTTGTGAAGAGAGCCAGGCAGTAACAAAAGAACTTAGAGCAAAAAAACACGAAGCATTTAGTTGTGATATTATGGAGAGCTCGGGAGGGCATCCTGAATGGCATTTACAGCAAGACGTTACAGAACTGTTAAAGGAAAAATGGGATATGATAATTGCTTTTCCTCCTTGTACTTTTTTAAGTAAGGCAGGTGCTTGTAGGTTATATCCAACAGCAGGCAATATAGACCTTGTTCGATACCAAAAAGGAGTTGAAGCAAAAGCATTTTTTATGCAGTTTTTAAATGCGGATTGTGATAGAATAGCAGTTGAAAACCCTGTGTCATTGAAGATTTTTGATATGCCACAATGGACACAAGAAATAGAGCCGTACCAATTTGGGCATCCATTTAGTAAGAAAACAAGATTATGGTTAAAGGGGTTACCAAAATTAAAGCCTACAAACATTGTAGAGAAAAAAGGAACTTACCTACCAAGCAGTACAAGTAAGAATGCTTATACCGGATTAAACGATAAAAAAACAAGATGCCCAAAAGTAGCGTCTAAAACATTTAGCGGTATTGCAAAAGCGATGGCTATTCAATGGACTAAATAAAACTTTTGGTGGTAGGTAATTGTTTACTTACATTTGCACCACTCATAGTGTATAGTTTATTTGGTTAAGGAGATAACCCTTGAAGCCTTCCTGCTGGCTGATGGGGTTATTTTTTTGTTCTTATATTTGTTTTGTGGCAAAGCGAACCCAACCATATAGATTAGGAATACCTTCAAAATACTTTACTGGAAAAGCTGGTAGCGGTTCTGATAAAGATCATGCTGATAAGGTTAAGAAAAGAGCCAAAGCATATGAAGAAGGTAAGCGAGTAGACTTCTCTAGTGTGATGAAGAAAGGTGGTAAGGTTGCTAGGAAAGCACTGAGCGCCTCAGTTAAAAAGACTCTCCAGGCTAAGGCTAAGAAGTCAGGTATCTCATACGGTAAACTGTCTAAGGTATATCGCAGAGGCCAGGGCGCATGGATGTCCGGAGGCAGTCGCAAGGGAATAGGTATGGCGCAGTGGGCAATGGGCAGAGTGAACAGCTTTATTAGAGGATCTAGAAAACACGACACAGACTTACGATGAAAATAGGAAAAACTAATAAGCTTAAGCAGTATATGTCTAAAGGCGGTAAGCTAGAAACTGATCCACCTAAGAAAGAATCTTCAGTTGAAAAAACTGCGAATAAAGTTAGAGCTCAAGTAGCTAAACAAGATTCAGCTAAAGCCTATCAAGCAAAAATGGCAGCGTTTGCTAGTTACAGTTCAGACAGAAAAGACAATGTCGATCCAAGTGAGGTGTATAACTTCGCATTAAACAAGCTTGAAAAAACAAGAGAAGACAGAGTAAAGAAAATTCTTGAAGACAAGTACGGGATTTCTACAGCGAAAGAAGCGAAAAAGATTACCCCTGACATAAAGATTAAAAAAGCAAATTAGTATGAAGTACGGAAAGAAAAAAATGAGGGGCGGTGGTCGCCTTTACGATTACATGAATAAGGGCGGTAAGCTCGAGATGGTCGAAAACGAAAAAGGTGAGAAGGTTCCTTTTTATGCTGCTGATGGTGAAGGCAAGATGGAGATGGGTGGTAAGATGCGTGGCTATAAGATGATGCAAGAGGGCGGTGAGACTGACCCACCAAAGGCAACTAAGAAAGATGTCATGCGTCAGCTTAGAGAGATTAGGCGAGAAAGAGATGAGATGCTTTCTGGTCAATTGATAAAAGGGGAGACTCTTTTTGCTGATGCTAACCCTGACTTAAGAGGCTTAACGAATTTCGGTGATGAAAGTAAAACCTCTGCTAAGATTAAAAACTTCTATGGTAAGAAAGAAGAATTCTTACTTAAGAAAGCTGAGGAGTTAGATCCTGTAGGTTATGATAGAGAGGAGTTTTTGAGAATGATAGGTGGCACTGATGAGTCTATCGAGATTGGTGGACTAGACTAAAAAAATAAAAAGGGGCTTGCGCCCCTTTCTTTTTACTTAAGCTGCATGGTAACGATTTCTTCAAGTGCCATGTCTTCAGTTACGGAGAAGTACAATGGAACGGTAGTTCTTTGGTAATCACTATCTGAACCAATTACTACAAAGTCTCCCTCGCAAAAAAATGTAAAAGGGAATGCTTCTGGGTGAGTGCTACGAGCAGCATAAGGAATGTTGCCCCCAATTTCTTGAACTCGAAAAACACCTAGGTATTCAGTATCCTGGTTTGTTTCGAACTCAATAAATACGATGCCTTCCATTTCTTTTGAGTCATCAAAGTGAAGGTTGTCAATCTCATTAAATCCGTCTTCTTGAGCCTGTGTGATTGATGCTAAGGCTAGTGCTGCTATTAGAATTATGTTTCTCATAATGATGTATATTTGTTTCTGCTAATATAGGAGCTTGTTAGCTTCTAACCAAGTTATTAACAAAAATTTTAATTATGATTTTATTTCTAAGCGTAATGTGTGGTTTACTGTTGTGTGCATGTATATACCTTGTGTATCTACTAAACAACAGAGAAGTTGACAAGAACAATAACTTTATCCCAGATTCTCTTGACAGCAGGTGTGTTGAGATGAAGGCTGATCTTAAAAAAATCAAGGAGTCGTTAGACATTGTTGCTGACGATTTATACAAATCTATCTCATAGCTAATGCCGAAAGACAAGAAGAAAAAAGGGACAAAGGTTGATGCGTTGCTAAAAGTGTTAGCGAAGCCAACTGTTGATTTGACAAGTAAAGGAAAGAAAGCATCCTCTCCTAATATCAAGATCCCTTCTCGCACCCCAAATAAAACTTCTGCCTCAGCATACCTAGGAGGAGTGGCTGGTCAAGGCTTTTACGGGGGCGCTTCTGCGTCTACACAGATTAAGGGCATAAGAGTTACTGGTGGTGTTTCGGGCTATACTAATGATGGGAAGATTAATCCAAGTGGTTCTGTTGGGGTAAACATTCCTATCAAAAGAAAGAAGAAATGAAAGTAGGCAAGATATACAAGAAGGGTGGTAAGCTGTCTATATCTAAGGATAAGGTTGAGGTAGATCCACCAAAAGGTTACCACTGGATGGAGGAGCAAGGAAGGTACTATCTTATGAAGGGAGAGTATCAGCCTCACCCAGGTGCTGTCGAAAAGGCAATGTTTAAAACAGCCTCACATCCAAAGTCTTAATCAGGGATTGTTATAGCCTCATCCCCTTCTAGCTTCCTGTAGAATCTTTGTACGGCTAGTCTTGCCTTTTGAGATAAGGTGTATCTATTTTTATACGTGGTTCTTTCGTGGAATAGCGCTTCAGAGAAATTCATTTCACTCACCTTGTTTCTATCAAACGCCTTGTCTATCCATCCCCGGCTCTGCAATGGGTAGAGAATCTTCTGCTTAAACTTTAGCCTACTCTGAAATAAAGCGTCTGCTATATGGTTAGCGGTAAAGAACTCGTAGTCATACATAAACAGCATAACATTGATTTCATTCATCGTTAGCTTTGTAGTCCCCGATATATCTCTGATAGCATGCTTATAATACTTTAGGTAGTTCTTATTAACGTACCTATCGTTTAAGTATGAAAACTCCCTAGTTTTCCTTCCTTTATGGTGTCTTGCCATTTAATTATATTTGCTACACAAATTTAACAATATGGCTACTCTTTCCGGCAACTCAATAAAAAATACCTACCAAGGTCTATTAAAGACTTCTGACAGCACTGCTGTGTCTGGCACACTTAAGACTGTTGAAGACGGTAGTGGTAATAGTACTGCTCTGTCTGTATCATCTACTACTGTGAAGGCAGCAGCCCTACAGATTGAGACTCCGCTTAGAGCCTCCTCTACAAATGTTTTGGTGTGGGATGCATCGACAAAAAGTGTTGGTTATAGAACCTTACCAAGTTTTGAAACAGTTACCACTACTATAACGGGGGCCACTAACCCTACAGTAGCAATTGCTGATTCAGGTGGAAACTCTACATCAATTGTTTTTAGTGGGGGCGTTGGTATTGATATTACTCAATCAGCTAACACAATAACTTTCGCTAACACAACCGAGACTGTAAACACGATCTCAGCAGCGACAACACTCACAGCAGCCGACTCAGGCAAGGTTCACCTTTTAGATGCAGACGCTATAAATGGAGATACTGTTAGATTACCTACTTGCGCTGCTGGACTGTATTTTAAGTTTGTTTTTATCACAACGAAAACAACTGAGTTTAATATTACCACAGCTAACGCTGGTACAAGCGGAACAGTTCAAAGATTTATAGGCAAGGTTTCTGTTGAAAGTACAACTGATGAACAACGAGCTGTTCAAATAGTAGCTAACACAGGGAACTCTTACGATAATGACACATTATCTTTAGATGGAGATTCAGCTACTAGCGGAGGGAATCAGGGTGATGTCATTGAGATATACGGAGCTACAATTTCAAGTGTAGCCACATGGGTCGTTGATGCTAGACTCACTACAAGTAACGCTAACCCAAGCAGCATCGCAGTTATAGGAGCCGCTTAATGGAGAACCATAAGAACTTCGTTGTTAAAATAAAAAAGCTTATCAAAGAAATCTTAGTAGTAGCTGAGGAGGAAGGGGTGAGTGATGACTTTACCTACATCTTTTGTTTCGGAGTTGACAGAAAAGACTTCTTTCATGAGATCGAGTATACTGCGGGTTACTCTTGGGATGTAGGTAATAAGCAGCAGTTTGATGAGCTTATGACTATATTAGACGAAGCTTATGAATTTAATAATGATGACAGTGACGACCTCTTTGGTAATATCTGTTTAAATTAATTGCAATGGCAAATATTATTAGAAAGATAGTCGTGGGGCCAAACCCCAAAGACGCAATGGCTTACTATGTAGGCA